>ENA-UOJV01003107-UOJV01003107.1-human-gut-metagenome-genome-assembly--contig:-C82-NODE-3107-length-11653-cov-35.811002_pt1 | contig 11653 bp, 8 predicted proteins | sample MGYA00242356_ERZ723903 | MGnify/ENA metagenome assembly ERZ723903
TGCTGTTCCAAGGGATTCCAAGCGTTTTTGACTTGAAAACTGTCAAAGTTAGGAGCCGCATAGTAGTCTCGACCATTCACAGCCCTCTTCACGATCCACATAGAGCCTCCTCTTGTCACCCTTTTTTGTCACCCTTTTTGTCACCCTTTCAGTCGCATTTTGCGTGATTATGCGTGGTCGAGGCAACAAAAAACCCCGTAAAACAATCGTTTACGGGGTTATGAGTGCCATCGTTGGTGCCCGAGGAGAGACTCGAACTCTCACGCTGTTTAGGCGGAGGATTTTGAGTCCTCTGCGTCTACCATTCCGCCACTCGGGCGGCACATCATGATGGAGCTTGTGATTATGCCTTGATTGGGCGAGCTTTGCAACCTCTGCTCGCTCAAGACTAATGCACGGCCACCGACTTCACCTGCGCCCAGAGCGTCATGCCGGGCTCAAGGGCGAGTTCGCTTGCCGCGCGTGCGGTGACTTCCGCAAGCAGCGTCGTCTCTCCGGCATCGAGCTCCACAAGGCGGCGCGCCTCGTCGCGGCCGGGAAGAATCGCCTTGGCCCGGCAGCAAAAGACGTTTTGAATGCTCGTCTGCGAGGGGCGCCCGACGGAAAGCGACACGTTGTCGGCCTCGATCATGAGGCGCACCGTCGAGCCGATCGCCGCTCCATGGTCACGCACCCAGAACCAGGCGCCGCCCGTCACTACCTTCACAAGGCCCCAGCGCGCGTCGCGCTCGGTCACGCGCGCAACGACAAGGGTCGAGCGCGCGGCTCGGTTTCCTGCGCGGACGTTCAAATCGTGCCAGACGCGCGCCACGGGACCGGCGTCAACCACGCGCCCGGCCTCCATGACGACGAGGTTGTCGGCCAACCGCAACACCTCCTCTTCGGAGTGCGTGACGTAGATCACCGGAATGTTGAGCTCGCGCTTGATGCGCTCAAGCCACGGCATGATCTCAAGGCGCCGGGCGTGATCGAGCGCCGCAAGGGGCTCATCCATGAAAAGCGCCTCGGGGCGCGAGGCAAGCGCCCGCGCGATGGCGCAGCGCTGCCGCTCGCCGCCCGAAAGCTGCGCGGGACGGCGATTCAAGAGACCCCCGATGCCGAGAAGCTCAACCGCCTCGGCAAGGCGCTCCCGCCCTTTCGGGTCACGGCGGCGCTTCAAGCCGTAGCTGATGTTTTGCTCGACGTCGAGGTGGGGAAAAAGACTCGCTTCCTGAAATACGTAGCCGAGGCGCCGCTCGCAGGTGGGAACGAAGACGCCGCTTGCGTCGTCCTGCCACAGATGTCCGGCAATGCGCACGAGACCGTGGGCATGTTCAAGCCCTGCCGCGCTTCTTAAAACAGTCGTCTTGCCGCAGCCCGAGGGGCCGAAGAGCGTGGTCACGCCGCCCGCGCGCACGGCAATGTCAACGTCCAGCGCAAAGCCGCCCGGACGCTTGAGCGCCACGCGGATGCGTCCTTCTTCGAGACCATCGGCTGAACTTTGTTCTTGGGCCTTGTCTGTAGTCTGCCCTGCGACTTGATTGCTCTCGGTCATGATGGTTTTTGGACTGCGTGGTTGGCGTTTCAGGCACGAAGAAGACTACACGGGCGTCTGCTCAATGGCCTGACTGCCGCGGCGGTTGAAAAACGCCACCGCAAGCAGCACGACGAACGAAAAGACGAGCATGCCCGCCGCCAAGAGATGCGCCTTGTCGTACTCCATGGCTTCTACAAAGGTGTAGATCTCGGTGGAGACCACCTGCGTCTTGCCCGGAATGTTGCCGCCGATCATGAGCACCACACCGAACTCGCCGATCGTGTGCGCAAAGGTAAGCACAAGCGCCGTGAAGATCCCGGGCCTTGCCAGGGGAAGCACCACGGAAAAGAAGGCGTCAAGGGGCTTGGCGCCCAAGGTCGCCGCGACCTCCATCGGGCGCGGCCCGATCGACTCAAAGGCGGCCTGAAGCGGCTGCACGGCGAAGGGAAGCGAATAGATGACCGAGCCCACGACAAGCCCCGGGAAGGTGAAGGTCAGAAGCCCGATTCCGAGCGACTGCGTGAGCTGCCCGAGCGGGCCGTGCGGCCCGAGGGCGACAAGGATGTAAAAGCCGAGGACCGAGGGCGGGAGCACCAGCGGCAGCGTCACGAGCGCGGTCATCGGGGCACGCAGAAGGCTCTTCGTGCGGGCAAGCCACCACGCCAGAGGCGTGGCGATGACGATCAGAATCGCCGTCGTGATCGTCGCAAGCTGCAGACTGAGCCATACGGGCTCAAGAGAGATATCCGACATTGCCTGTACTGCGCCTTTTCTTCACTTTTGATTCGGTCCCTGTTCGGTCCTTATTGGGGAGCCTACAGACTGGCAGCCTGCGGATGCGCCGCGTCGGCGCCTTCGGATCGGGACCGTTTTTTCAGACTCAATTTCGGCGATTGTACTCGCCGACATCAAAAGACCGCCCCGATCCGATGTGCCGGTTTTGCCCCTCTTCTCTTTATTCCGCGCCATAGCCGTAGGCAGTCTTCACCTTGGCTGCTTCGGGGCCTTTGAGAAACTCGAGAAACGCCCGGGCGGCTTCGGGATTGGCGCCGTTTTTCAAAAGCACCGCGTCCTGACGGATCGGCTGGTAGTAGTTCTGCGGCACGATCCAGCCCGAGCCCGAGGTGATGCGCCCGTCGCGGGCCACCTGGCTCAACGCAACAAAGCCCACGTCCGCATTGCCGGTCTTGACGAAGTTGAAGGTCTTGCCGATGTTGTCGCCCTCGACGAACTTGGGCTGGACTTTCTCGAAAAGCCCCATCGCCTTGAGCGTTTCATAGGCGGCAAGCCCGTAGGGCGCAAGCTTCGGGTTGGCGACGGCGCACTTGTTGAAGTCGCCCGAAGCCAGAAGCTTTTCGCCGTCGGCGACGCGCTTGGCGTCCGCGCTCCAGAAAACAAGTTTTCCGACGGCATAGGTAAAGGAGGTGCCGGGTACGCCGTAGCCCTCGTCGATCGCCTTCCTGGGCGTGGCGGCGTCCGCCGCGAGCAGCACGTCGAACGTGGCGCCGTTTTTGATCTGCCCGTAGAACGTGCCCGTGCCGCCGAAACTCAAAACGAGCTTGTGGCCGGTCGCCTTTTCAAAAAGCGGCGCGAGGTCTTTGGCGGGCGCCGTGAAATTGGCCGCCACGGCAACGAGCACGTCGGCAGCCGTTGCGGCCGAGGCCGCCGCCGCGAGCACGGCGGCACATGCAAGCTTGAGGGTGGAAGTTTTCTTCATCGCTCAATCCTCCTTGACGAGCTGCGGACGTTCCGGCCCGTTTTCTCTAAAATGAATAGCGCTAGATTACCACGCATTATTCATTTTTTGAATAGCCCTGAAGAAAAACTCTTCTCAACCCATTTCTGCCCCCGCTTCTGCCCTTCTCTGCCCCTCTTCTACGCCTTTCGACCGTTGCGCCTGCCGGGAGCATTGTTAGACTCGTACGGTCAGAAGAAAAAATTCCTCAAGCTCACTACATACGTCATGCCGCCGCAAAACAAAGACTCCGCCGCTGACCAAGCGCAGCAGGCTCTCACTCAGGCTCCGGAAGCCTCGACCGATCAAGAAGCCCAACAGAAGCCGGGCCCTGATCCGCAGCTCGTTGCCGCGCCCATTGCGCTTACCCGGCAGCTCGGGCAGATGGTCGACAAGCGCATCAACATCCTGCGACGCATTCATGAGACCGGGTCGATTTCGGAGGCGGCGCGCCTGGCCAACGTCTCCTACAAGGCGGCCTGGCAGGCGATTGAGACGTTGGGCAACCTCGCAGGCGCCCCGCTCGTTGAAAAAGCCGCGGGCGGCAGCCACGGCGGCGGCACGCAGCTGACGGCCACCGGCCTCACCGTCCTTGAGCTCTCGGAAAAGCTTGCGCAGGCCCGCGAGAAGGTCTTTGAGGAATTTGCCTCCACCGCCCTGCCGCAGCTTCTTCCGATGGGGGCGACGACGCTTCGCACCTCGATGCGAAACCAGCTTCCGGCGACCGTGACGCGCATCACCCGGGGCGCGGCCATGGTGCATCTAACGCTTGAAATCGACGCGGAAAACAGCCTTCGCGCTAGCCTCACGCAGGAAAGCGCGCAGTTGCTCGGCATCACGCGGGGCTCGAAGGTGCTGGCGTTGACGAAAGCAACGGCCGTTGAAATCGCCCGCGAAATGAAGTCCGACGATGCGCGCATATCGATTCTTCACGGCACCGTGGTGCGCTCGGCAAGAAACGACAAGGGAGGCGAAGTCACGATTCGCCTTGCGGGCGGCGCATCGCTTGTGGGCTTTAGCCGCGCGGGGCACGGTCTGCATCTGGGCGACGCCGCGCAGGCGCTCGTCTCGCCCCAGGCCGTGGTGGTGGCGCTCTTTAGCTGACGCTCGAGCTCTTCATCGGGCGCCGCAGGAGCTCTTCACTGGGCGCCGCAGGAGCGGTCTTTCGACCCATTTCTCGTCTTGCGGCGGGATCATCCTCCTGTGAGGGAGGGTGTCTGCGGACAATCCCGCATACCCCCGGAGCGACCCTCAGTCGGAAGATTTAGTGTTTACGAGAAAACACTTATTCTCTCGTAGGAGATGATCCTACGGAGGCGATCTGCATTGATTTCCATCAAAGAGTCTTAAGGAAAATTGATCGGATTTTCTTAAGATTCGCATTTGTCTGCGGGTACAGGGAGCCCGCGGCATGCATCGTCGGGGGGCCGGAAGAAAAATCTCAGAAACCGGCCGTTGGAAGACTTTCGGGTCTTCGTCTGAAGCGATAGGTGCGTCCTTTCCCGATCGAAGCTTCGGTCGGGCACAGAGGGAACAGAAGCGCACGTTAGAAAAAACAATCGATACAAGATCGCAAATCCCAAGGAGTCTTTCTCATGAACAAGAACAGCAAGTGGTACGCCGGCGCATTGGTTCTGGTCGGCGTCGTGGTGGGCGTCGCGCTCGTGAGCGCCGGTACGTCCGTTGTGCATTGGTCCGGTTCGACCAAGTTCTGCGGCACGTTCTGCCACTCGATGGATGCGGCTTACGCCTCCTATCAGAAGGGCCAGCACGCCCAGCTCAACTCGGGCTTCGAAGTGGGCTGCGTCGACTGCCACCTCAAGTATGAATCCGTCAAGAGCATCAGCCAGGCTCAGGTCGTTGGCCTTCTGTGGCACAAGGCCGTGAGCGGCTCGACCTCGCTCTGGGGCGAAATCCGCGGCACGATGTCCACGCCGGAAAAGCAGCTCGAGATGCGTCCTGAGCTCGCCAAGCACGTGACCGACTGGATGAAGTCGGTGAACTACGTCACCTGCCGCGGCTGCCACGACCTCAACAACTTCAAGCCGTCCAAGGACAAGCCCATGGTTGCGCAGATGCACAAGGCGATGGCGAACAACCCCGCCACCGACTGCGTTGCCTGCCACACCGAAGCCGGTCACAAGTACAAGTAATCGGCTCGTAAGCACCGCCGGCGTCCCTGCTGCCGGCGGCAGTCTTTGAGGCGCCAAAGCCCGTGGAAGCATCGTTTGCGCGATGCCCGCGGGCTTTTTCGTTGGCGCGAGAAAACCGGCTTGGGGCCTTCCTGTTGCCGGCCTCCTGCCGCCCGATTTCAGGCGTTCCCACTACGCGCGGAGAGCCCGGTCATTCGCGCTAAAATGGGTCGGTTCAAAATCCGGGGTTCCCTGCCTGCCGCCTTCTTTTTTGCGCCCGCGGCGGGGAGTTTCGCACATCCTTTCTTGGCATCATTTCCAGAGCGCGTTCATGCCCACCAACAAAGAACACAACACGATCTACCGCAAGGACTACCGTCCCTACACGCACACGATCGAAAAGGTCGAGCTCGACTTCGAACTTGATCCCGAATCGACGCTGGTCACCAACACGATGACGGTCGTTCCCCGCGCAGGTGCGCACACGACCGATCTGGTTCTCAACGGCGAAGAGCTCTTCTTTGAAAAGGTTCTCATCGACGGTCAGCCGATTCCTGAAACGCGCTGGAAGGTCGAAAGCGACGGCCTCGTGATCCGCGACGTCTCAAGCAAGATGCGCATCACGATCGTCAACCGCTTCAGCCCCCAGGCCAACTCCGCGCTCTCGGGCATCTACATGAGCAACGGCGCTTTCATGAGCCAGTGCGAGGCCGAGGGCTTTCGGCACATCACCTACTGGCCCGACCGCCCCGACTGCATGAGCCGCTTCACGGTGACGATGCACGCCGACAAGACGCTCTACCCGGTGCTCTTGAGCAACGGCAACCTCGCCGATCAGGGCGATGAGGAAAACGGCCGTCACTGGGCGCGCTGGGAGGATCCGTTCTTCAAGCCCTGCTACCTTTTTGCGCTGGTGGCGGGTAACTTCGCCTGCCGCAGTCAGACGGTGACCTTGGCCGACGGCCGTCAGGCGCTGCTTGAAATCTACACCGAGCCCGAAAATGAGCCGAGAAGCGCCTATGCGCTTGAGTGCCTCAAGCGCGCCATCGCCTGGGATGAAAAGCGCTTTGGCCTCATCCTCGACCTTGACCGCTTCATGATTGTCGCCACCAACGACTTCAACTTTGGGGCGATGGAAAACAAGGGCCTCAACATCTTCAACGCCCGCTACATCATGGCCTCGCCCGACGTCGCCACCGACGCCGACTACCGCGCCATCGAGTCGACCGTGGGCCACGAGTACTTCCACAATTGGACGGGCGATCGCGTGACGCTGCGCGACTGGTTCCAGCTCACCCTCAAGGAAGGCCTCACGGTCTTTCGCGATCAGGAATTCTCGATGGACATGGCGCCCGACGAATCGAGCCGTGCCGTCAAGCGCATCAACGACGTGCGCGTGCTGCGCAACCTGCAGTTCGCGGAAGACGCAGGTCCCATGGCGCACCCGATCCGTCCGGAGAGCTATCAGGAGATCAACAATTTCTACACGATGACCGTGTACGAAAAGGGCGCCGAGGTGATCCGCATGCTGCAGACCATGCTCGGCCGCGAGGGCTTCAAGAAGGGCCTGAAGCTCTACATCGAGCGCTTTGACTGCAAGGCCGCCACCTGCAACGACTTCATCCGCGCCATGGCCGACGCCAACGACGCCGATCTGTCGCAGTTTTCGCTCTGGTGGTCGCAGGCAGGCACGCCGCGCGTGACCGTCTCGACCGCCTACGATCCGGCCAACCACACCTTCACCGTGCAGGCCTCGCAGACGACGCCGGCCACCCCGGGCCAGCCCAAGAAGTACCCCTTGGTGATTCCGATCTGCGTGGGGCTTCTTGGCCGCGACGGCCGCGATCTGCCGCTGCGCTTGAAGGACGAGACGTGCGAGCCCGCTTCGACCTACAACCTGATCCTCAACCGCGAATCCGACACCTGGGTCTTTGAAAACATCAACGAGAACCCGGTGATCTCGATCGGCCGCGGCTTCTCGGCGCCGGTGATCTTCGACTACAACTACACGACCGACGAGCTCGCGTTTCTGGCCCTCAACGACTCGGATCCGTTCAACCGCGCCGAGGCCTTCGAGCGGCTTGCGCTTGCGACCATCAACCGCGTGGCCGACCAGATGGAAACGGGCGTTGATCCGGACGTGCCGGAGATCTTTCTCAACGCCTTCGGCGGCATCTTCAACAATGCGCAGCTCTCGCCCGAATACCGTGCGGTCGTGCTCACGATGCCGACCGAAAAGGCGATCGGCCGGCGCCGCGCGCTCATCAATCCGGACGTCGTGCGCCGCGCGCTCGTGTTCGTGACCGAGGCGATCGGCCGGCGCTTCAGCCAGGACTTCAACGCCGCCGACCAGTCCTACATGCTCTTTGACGAGTACAAGCCCACGCACCACGATGCGGGCTATCGCGCCATTTCGAACGTAGGCCTGCACTATTGGCTTGCGGGCGGCAACGCCAAGGCGCTTCTCTCGGCGCGCGACCGGTTTGAGAACGCCAACAACTTGACCGACCGTCTGGCCGCATTGAAGATGATCGCCAACAGCCAGAGCCCGGCCAAGATCGACGTCTTGAACGCCGCCGTGCAGATGTGGGCCGAGGAACCGCTTCTGATCAACAAGTGGTTCACCGTGCAGGCCACGGCGATGAGCTTTCCCAACGAAGCGCCCGTCGTCGACCGCATCCGCACGCTCATGCAGTACGACATCTTCTCGGAGAAGAACCCCAACAACGTCTACGCGCTCGTCGTGGCGTTCATGACCAACAACGAGGCCGAATTCCACCGTCCCGACGGCTCGGGCTACGGCTTCTGGGTCGAGATGGTTCTGCGGCTTGACCGCATCAATCCCCACGTGGCCGCCCGCTGCGCCCGCGCGCTCGACAACTGGCGCCGCTACACGCCCGATCGTGCACGCCTGATGCACGACGCGCTCGTGAAGGTGGCCGAAACGCCTGAACTCTCGCGCGCCGTGCGCGAGGTCGTCACGAAGGCGCTCAACAACAACTAACCGTTTTTGAAAATGCAGCAGATTACCTTGAACAACTGGCTTGCCGCCCAGGAGCGCGATTTCGGGCTCGATGCGGCGCTCTCGCGCCTGATTGCAGGCGTTGCCGCCGTCTCGCGCGACATCAGCCGCCGCGTTGAAATGGGCGCCTTGGGCGGCGTGCTCGGCCTGCACGGCACGCAGAACGTCCAGGGCGAGGACCAGAAGGAGCTCGACGTCATCAGCAACGAGATGATGGTAAAGGCCATGTTCGCCACGGGCTCGATCGCGGCTCTCGCTAGCGAAGAGCTCGACCACAGCCTCGTGTGCCCCGATGCGGCCGAACGCCGCCCCTACCTCATCTGCTTTGATCCGCTCGACGGCTCCAGCAACATCGACATCAACGTCTCGATCGGCACGATCTTCTCCGTCCTGCCCAATCCGCACGAGGATGCCACGGCGCCAACCGAAGCCGACTTCCTGCAGCCCGGCGACCGGCAGCTTGCCGCGGGCTACGTCATCTACGGCCCGCAGACGCAGATGGTCTTTACCATCGGGCGCGGCGTGAACATGTTTACGCTCAATCCGCAGACGGGCGAATATCTTCTCACGACCGAAAACGTGAAGGTGAGCGAATCGGCCAAGGAATTTGCCATCAACTGCTCGAACATGCGTCACTGGGAAAATCCCGTGAAGCGCTACATCGCCGAGCTTCTGGAAGGCACCACGGGCGTGCGCGGCAAGGACTTCAACATGCGCTGGATTGCCGCCATGGTCGCCGAAGTGCACCGCATCCTCTGCCGCGGCGGCATCTTCATGTACCCGCGCGACAACCGCGATCCCTCGCGCCCCGGCAAGCTTCGCCTTATGTACGAAGCCAATCCCATGAGCTGGCTTATGGAACAGGCCGGCGGCCGCGCCACCAACGGTCACGAACGCATCCTCGGCATCGTGCCCGAGAAGCTGCATCAGCGCGTAGCCGTGTTCCTCGGCGCCAAGGAGGAGGTTGAACGCGTAACGGCCTACCACCTCGAGGAAGACGCCGCGAAGAACGCCTGATTCCGGTAGCCAATCACATTGGCTCAACACGAAGCCCGGTACCCGCACCGGGCTTTTGTCGTCTTGGGGCGGCAGGCTCAAACATTTTCAGTCGAAAGGTTAGGCTAGAGGCACGTCAATTTTGTGACTGAGCGCTTCCTCATTGATGGTCTGATGCCTGTATCAGCGCTCAAGCCTTCGCAAGCGCAGGACTTTTCTGATGACGATTGCTCGGGGCATCTTCTGAAGGACTTCTACAATCTCCATCCCGAGGAAAAATTCCCGATTCGTCTACAAAATTGTGGTGCGTCCGGCTCACTGCGTCGGCTCGGAGATTTCTTATGAAAACCTGGCGCGGGAAGCGCTTGCAATGTTCACGGCGCTTCGTGCATGATGCACTGCACTCGGTTTTGGCCACCTTGGCAGTGCACTTTTTCTGCCGATGGCGCACCTTGTTGTTTCTAATTCCTGCGGCTCGGGAAGTTCAGATGTTTCTCAGAGCCGGACATTGAGTGAAAAAACAAAAAATCAGGGAGAACTTTCAGATGTCTCTAACCAACAGCCGGCCAACGCTTGCCCGCACCTTCGGGCTGCGCGAGGCCGTGACGATCACCGCGGGCTCGGTCATCGGCGTCGGGCTTTTCACCGTCGGCTCCAATGTCGTGGGTTCCATGGGCCCTGCAGTGATTCTTGCCACCATCGTGGCGCTCTTGATCAGCGTCTATCCGGCGCTGCTTTACGCTGAGATGGGCGCCATGCTGCCCTATGCAGGCGGCACGTACCAGTTCGCCTCGCTGGGCATCGGACGCGCGGCGGGCGTGCTCGCAGGCTGGAACTTCATCATTTCACTGGTGGCGGTCACAGGCGGCGAGGCGCTCGCCTTTTCGTTCTATTTCAAGACGCTTTTTGCGGCCTTCGGCGTGACGCTCCCCTTTTCGGACGTCGCGATCGCCGTTGTCGTCACCGCCTGCTTCATCGTCGCCAACGTCTGCGGCGTCAAACTCTCAGGAAGGCTGCAAAACGGCTTCATGTTCTTTTTCTGGGGCGTGGCGGTCATCTGGTTTCTCACGATGATTCCGGAAGTCAACCTGCCCAACTTCGTGCAGGCGCCCTCGTTCCTGCCGAAAGACAACACGATGGGCTTTGCCGCGGGCGTATGCATGATCTGGTGGTGCTTTGCCGGGTTTGAAGCGTGCGTGGCCATGGGCGAAGAGATCAAGTACCCGCGGCTCAACATCCCGCGCGCGCTCTTTCTGGCGCCCTTTGTCGTCTTTGCCGTCAACGCCCTCTTTCAGTGGTTCCTGCTTGCCATCACGCCAGTGGAGAGCCTCGCTGCAATCTCGACCGCGCAGGCGCCCTATGCCGAAGCCATGAAGGCCGCGGGCGTACTCGGACTTCCCCTCGCGCTTCTTGCCGCAGGCATTGCCTTTGGCGGCGACTTCTCGACCATGAACGCGGCCATCGCCACGATTCCGCGCTACCTCTTTACGATGGCCCGCGACGGCGTGATGCCGCGCATCTTCGCCAGGACCGGGCGCTTTCAGACGCCCTACGTGGCGATCATCTTCCTGGGCGTTCTCACGATCGCGCTCATTGCCACCGATTCGTTGATCTACATCGCGTCGCTGTCGCTTTTTGCCGATCTTCTCTACTACGTGATCGGCATTCTCGCGGCCTGGGCGCTGCGGCGCCGTCATCCTGAGCTCACCCGCACCTATCGCGCGCCGCTCGTTGCGATCGGCGCTCCGGTCTCGGCCGTGATCTACCTCTACATGATGACGCAACTCGATGCCAACGCCTTCATCACGGGCATCATCTGGTGCGTGCTGGGTCTTGCGATCTACTGGTTCTGCACGAAGAAGTACGGCACGTCGGAGACGCTCACGCCCGCGCTCTCGGAGACCGGTGCGCAGGATCTGCCTGAGGACACTGCAGAGAAGACGACGATGGACCGCGAGTATCTCGTCTGGCGAATAATCGTTGGTACTGCCTGCGTTGTATCCGTACTGTTGTACGCGTTGCCATTTTTTTAAAAACATCGCCAAAGGGCCGGAGATAGCGCATCAGTCTTTGGTGTTCCCTTCTCCGGCAGAACCCTCGCAAACTTTCCCTTACGCCCCTCCCCAAAAAATATTCCAAGATGCGTGTGCGGGGACGGGCTCCAATTATCCCTTAGACACAAAATTTCTGACGCTCTCAGACAAGGGAGGCACTCTCGCAGAGCCAGACGCTCAAGTACTTTATGAAGCCCA
>ENA-UOJV01003110-UOJV01003110.1-human-gut-metagenome-genome-assembly--contig:-C82-NODE-3110-length-11645-cov-43.212252_pt1 | contig 11645 bp, 10 predicted proteins | sample MGYA00242356_ERZ723903 | MGnify/ENA metagenome assembly ERZ723903
AGCATCTGCCGTACCTCGCTCGCCGTATCGGCACTTAGAATTATGCGGTATTGCCATAGATAAAAAGGAGGGCGCTGAAACGATGAAGAAACAAGTGATAGGCCTTTGCGCAGTTGCTTTGATTGCAGTGACGGCAGTTTTGGGGGCAAGCGGGGCACTGAATGCCCGCCAAAATGGCACGCAGCCGGTACAGACGGAAGCACCGGTGCAAACAGTAGAACCGGCACAGAACACACCGGAAGCAGTGCAGTCAGAACCAGCGCGGCCAGGGAAAAAGGTCAACATGGATGATACAAAGTGGGCTGACGCAATAGAAGAACTGAACGATTATATCGACCAGCAGATTGGCGGAGATAAAAAGTAATACGATATGCTGCGCAGAATGAAGAGATTGCTCCGCGAAGATGAAAGAGAACGCATGACAATGGATTGTCTGAAGCGGCGGCCTTTCCCACAAGGGAGGGACCGCTGTTTTGCTTTGATAAAATAAAGGCAATACCGCATAATTCTAAGTGCCACAGCCGCCGGAGCGGTGCTTAAGCCGTCAGGCGGGAATTGTGCGGTGTTGCCTAAAGGCAAAGCGGCTATGGCAGCAGCAAAAATAGAAGGTCTACAGGATATGTTCCGCTAGGAGAAAAGAGGCTTGCACGCTGTTTTGACATATTGCCCAAAAGTTGACACAAAAATACAAAAAATCCCTCTTGGTGCAACATTTCGTGTTGTGTTGACACCATTGTCCCGGCATGGTACAATAATTAAAATCATATGTGAAAGGGTGAACTGTGCCATGGTATCCATCCGCGAAGGCTTGTCCTGCTGCGATAAAACCCACGGTGCAGTGTTTCTTCCCCACGCTGTATCAGGTGCTTCTTTTTGACTTTTCCTCTTTTGGGGAAAAGTTATTTTTTTGCCTGCGCGGCTATGCCGCGCAATCGCGCGAAGCGCGGTGCAAAAACAGCCGGAGCGCAGAGCGAGGATGTTCCTCTGTTCACCCGCCGCCGAACAGGCGGCGAGTGGGTGGAGGTAGCAACCCTGCCCCACCACCAGCAGGCTATCGCCGCGCAATCGCGCGAAGCGCGGTGCAAAAACAGCCGGAGCGCAGAGCGAGGATGTTCCTCTGTTCACCCGCCGCCGAACAGGCGGCGAGTGGGTGGAGGTAGCAACCCTGCCCCACCACCAGCAGGCTATCGCCGCGCAATCGCGCGAAGCGCGGTGCAAAAACAGCCGGAGCGCAGAGCGCTGCGCCCGCAGGCGCGTTTCGGAGCGCAACCGCCGCAGGCGGCACTTGGCGCGGAGATAGGATGTTCCTCTGTTACTCCGCCGCCGAACAGGCGGCGAATGGGCGGAGGTAGCAACCCTGCCCCACCACCAACAAGCTATCGCCACGCCGCGCAAAGTTGGCACTTAACGTGAGGATAGGCTGTTCCTGCCGCGCCCACAACCACCACAAATTCTCACACAGAATCTTGCAACCCCACACCAAAAGGAGGGCCAGCCATGCTGATTAAAAATGCACGGGACTACGAGGGCCGCATCTGCGATTATCTGATCGCGGACGGCAAAATTAGAGCAATCGGAACCGACCTGCCGGAAGCAGGCGAGGTGATCAATGCAAAAGGGCTGACCATTCTGCCCGCGTTTATTGATACCCACTGCCATTGGCGTACCCCCGGCTTTGAATATAAAGAGGATATTGCCACCGGCTCTGCGGCTGCAGCGGCAGGCGGATATACTTTCGTCAACCTGATGCCCAACACCAAGCCGATCTGCTCTTCGGCAGAGATCGTGCATGAGGTGGAGGAGAAAGCGCGCGAGATTGGCCTGTGTGATGCCAACCAGACCGTTTCCATTACCAAAAACTTTGACGGCCACACCATTGACCATCTGCTGGACCTGCCGGATGATATCAAGTTTATCACCGAGGACGGCAACGGCGTGATGAATAACGCCACGATGGCTCGCGTGTTTGCTGTGGCAGCCGAGCGCGGTCTGACCGTGATGTCCCACGCAGAGGACCGCGAGATCAGCCCGTGGGATTACCGCCTGGCCGAAAACATTGAGACGGTGCGCAACTGCCACCTGGCCGAATATTACGGCACCCGCCTGCATATGTGCCATGTTTCCACCAAAGAATCTGTGGATATGGTGCGCCAGAGCCGCCGCCGCGGTGCAATGGTCAGCTGCGAAGTGACCCCGCACCACCTGTGGTTCGATGATTCCCGCCTGCAGTATAAGGTCAACCCACCCATCCGCAAGGCGGACGATGTGGCCGCCCTGGTGACGGCAATTAAGGATGGCACAGTCAGCTGCATCGGCACCGACCACGCCCCCCACAGCGCCGAGGATAAAGCCAAGGGCGCTGCCGGTATGGTTGGGCTGGAAACCGCCTTTGCCGTGTGCTACACCAAATTGTGCCGCATGGAGGGCTTGCCGCTGGAAATGCTGAGCTTTTTGATGAGCTCCGGCCCCGCTCAGGTGCTTGGCCTGGATGAGCATAAGGGCCGCCTGGTGCCCGGCTTTGATGCCGATATTGTTCTGGTGGATACCGACCACATGTTTACCGTACATGCGGACGAGCTGCACAGTAAGAGCAAAAACTGCCCCTATGACGGCGAAAGCTTCTATGGCCAGGTCATGATGACCATCAAGGGCGGCAAAGTGACCTACCAGAAAGATAAACAGTAACCCGCAGCAAGGTTTGAACGAGCTTTTTTGATACAGAAAACGGAGGAACAGCAATGACCAACATGGATAAACTGTATGCCAGCGTGGCAGCCAACGGCCCGGTGTGCGTGGGTCTGGATACCGAGTTCAGCTACCTGCCCGCCGATGTGGTGGACTGCACCAAGACTGCCGGTGAAAATGTGGTGGAATTCAACCGCCGCATTATTGAAGCCACCAAGGCTTCCGCAGGCTGCTACAAGGTTCAGATCGCTTATTATGAATCCCTTGGTCTGGATGGCATGCGCGCTTACGCCGAAACCCTGAAGATGGTGCGCGCCACCGGCCTGCCGGTCATTGCCGATATCAAGCGCGGCGATATTGCCAAAACCGCCGAGATGTACGCCAAGGCACACTTTACCGGCGACTTTGAGGCTGATATCATCACGCTGGCCCCCTATATGGGCCTGGATTCCATCAGCCCCTACCTGCCGTACTGCAAGGAACAGGGCAAGGGCCTGTTTGTACTGTGCCGCACCTCCAACCCCGGCGCAAAAGATTTTGAGTATAAAAAGCTGGAGGACGGCCGCCATGTGTACGACCTGGTGGGCGACAGCCTGAGCGAGCTGGGCAGGGATTACATCGGCGAATCTGGTTATTCCAGCATCGGTCTGGTCATCGGCGGCACCCATACCGAGGAAGCAACCGCCATCCGCGCTGCTTACCCCCAGACCTTCTTCCTGATCCCCGGCTATGGCGCACAGGGCGGCAAAGCTGCCGATATTGCCCAGTATATGAACAACAGCAACGGCGGTGTGGTCAACTCCAGCCGCGGCATCCTGCTGGCTTACAAAAAGCAGCCCGGCGTTGCCTTTGATGAAGCTGCTTATAATGAATGCGTGCGAATGAAGGAGGATATCCAGGGTGAATGCAACAAGCTGTAAGGTAACGGTCCTGCGCCAGAGTACCGTTGCAGCGGATATCCGCTGCCTGACGGTGCAGTGGCCGGATGCCAGCCGCCCGGCCAAGGCGGGGAAGTTCTTTATGCTGCGCGCCTGGGCTGCCAACGAAACGCCCATCCTGTCCCGCCCCATCAGCGTGCATGATTTTGACGCCGCGACCGGCGCACTGACTTTCCTGTATCAGGTCAAGGGTGAGGGAACCCAGAAGCTGGCCGCCCTGAAAGAGGGCGACACCCTGACGGTGACCGGCCCATGCGGCAACGGATTTGATGTGGCCGCGATCACCCGGGCGGCAGGCGGCAAAAACGGCAAGATCGCTGTTGTGGGCGGCGGTATTGGCACCGCGCCGCTGCTGCAGCTCTGCAAGGAGCTGGCTGCGGCGGGCTGCAAGCCGGAACTGTACTGCGGCTTCCGTGATGAGCCCTATGGGCTGGAAGCTTTCCTGCCTTACTGCGCCGCCATCAGCATTGCAACGGATTCCGGCGCGGTGGGTTACCACGGCCTGGTAACTGGCATCCTGCACCCGGAACAGTTCGCCATGGTGCTGACCTGCGGCCCCATGGTGATGATGCGCGGCGTATACCAGCTGTGCGCCCAGAGCGGCACGCCCTGCGTGGCCAGCCTGGAACGCAAGATGGCCTGTGGCCTTGGCGCCTGCCTGGGCTGCACCTGCCGCACCAAGGTGGGGGCCAAGACCGTATGTAAAGACGGCCCCGTGTTCAAAGCTGAGGAGGTGTTTGACTGATGGCAGACCTTCGCGTAAATCTGTTTGGCAAGCAGCTGGCCGGCCCGGTCATTGCCGCTTCCGGCACCTTTGGTTTCGGCCCGGAATATGCAGGCATTGAGGACCTGCGCGTGCTGGGCGGCATTTCCGGCAAAGGCCTGACGTTGAACGGTCAGCCCGGCAACGACGGCGAGCGCCTGCTGGAAACTCCCTCCGGCCTGATGAACTCCATCGGCCTGCAGAACCCCGGCGTGCAGCACTTTATTGAAAACGAGCTGCCCGCCATGAAAACCTGCGGCACCTCCGTCTGGGTCAACCTGGGCGGCCATACCATTGAGGAAAACGTGGAGGGCGTGCAGAAGCTGTGCGCCGCAGGCATTGATGTGCTGGAACTGAACATCAGCTGCCCCAACGTCAAGCAGGGCGGCCTGGCGTTCGGCATCCGCGCCAAGGACGCCGAAGAGGTGGTTTCCGCTGTGCGCAAAGTGTGCACTGTGCCGCTGGTGGTCAAGCTCAGCCCCCAGGCAGAGAGCATCCCCGATATGTGCAAGGCTGTGGAAGCTGCCGGTGCCGATGGCATCAGCCTGTGCAATACCTTCCAGGCCTGCGCCATTGATCTGGAAAAGCGCCGCCCGGTGTTCAACAACACCTTTGCCGGGCTTTCCGGCCCGGCCATCCGCCCCATTGCACTGCGCATGGTGTGGCAGGCTGTGGGGGCCGTCAATATCCCGGTCATCGGGCTGGGCGGCATCCTGACCGGCCGCGATGCGCTGGAGTTCATCATGGCCGGTGCCGCCGCCGTTCAGGTGGGCACCGCAAACTTCCTGGACCCGAAAGCCTGCACTCGCATTACTGCCGAGATTGGGGAATGGATGGACGCCCACGGCGTGAAAACGCTGGATGAGATCCGCGGGTGCGCGAGAGGATAAGCGGGTTAAAGAACAGAGGGCAATACCGCACAATTCTAAGTGCCGATACGGCGAGCGAGGTGCGGCAGATGCCGTGCCGCAGCTGCCGGAGCGGTGCTTAAGCCGCAAGGCGGGAATTGTGCGGTGTTGCCAGAGAATAAAGAATAATGAAAAAATGGTGGCGTGCGCACCGCTCGGCGGTCCACCACAAGGATTCTTTATTATTTATTCATTGCTTTTGAATTTACTTGTATAAACATTCAAGATGTTGCAATTTTATGCAACTTGTGGTATAGTAAAACAGCTTTTATAAACGGAGGAAAGTATCATGGCAAGAGAATCGATCGAAGTTTTGAAGGAATGTGAAGCATTTTTGGAGGGGCACTTCCTCCTTTCGTCCGGCCGTCATTCCGGCGCATACTGCCAGATGGCCTATCTGCAGCAGTACCCGGATAAGTGTGCCGAGGTTATGGCTCATGTGGCAGAAAAGCTGAAGGATACTGATGTTGACGTTATTGTTGGCCCTGCCATGGGCGGCATTGTGTATGCTTACGAGCTGGGCCGCCAGCTGGGCAAGCGCGCCATCTTTACCGAGCGCGTGGATAACGTGATGACTCTCAAGCGCTTTGCCATCCATCCGGGCGAGCGCTGCATCATCGCCGAGGATGTTGTGACCACCGGTGTTTCCAGCCTGGAAACCAAGCGCGTCATCGAAGAAGCCGGCGGTATCTGCCTGGGCATCACCTGCGTGGTGGACCGTACCCGCCCCGAAGCTCCGTCCCCGATCCCCATCCTGGCCAGTGCCCTGAAGCTGGATCTGCCCAACTATGCTCCCGAAGAATGCCCCATCTGCAAGGAGGGCAAGTTGCCCCTGGTCCACCTGGGCAGCCGCAAAATGAAGGAAGCAGCAAAGCAGACGCTGTAAAAGAGTTAGGAGTTAGGTAGTAGGAGGTAGGAGTTATTGCGTGGGAGATAGGCTCTGCGCGGACGGAAACGGCCTTAGCTGTTTCAAAAGGCGGGCGCACGGTGTGCGCCCGACCATAAACTCCTAACTCCTCACTCCTACTTCCTAAGGCAATACCGCACAATTCCCGCCTAACGGCTCAAGCACCGCTCCGGCGGCTGCGGCACGACATCTGCGTTGCCAAAATGCTCGATAAGACATCCAGTATTATCTGCGCTTTTGGCTTAGCAGCTGCCGCACCTCGCTCGCCGTATCGGCACTTAGAATTATGCGGTATTGCCCTAACTCTAACCGGAACCGGATTTCGATACAACAAAGGATTGCGAGGCAAAACATGCAGGCATATCTGATTTTGGCAAATGGCCGGATCTTAAAGGGCAAAAGCCTGGGCTGCCAGGGCACTACCGTGGGCGAAGTTGTGTTTGCCACCGGTATGGTCGGGTTTGAAGAAACGCTGACCGACCCCAGCTACTATGGCCAGATCATTACCCAGACCTACCCGCTGATCGGCAACTACGGCATGAACAGCGAAGACAAAGAGAGCGGCAAGATCTGGGCAAAGGGTTACATCGTGCGCGAAGCATGCACGACCCCTTCCAACTTCCGCAGCGAGGAAACGCTGGATACTTTCCTGAAAGAAAACGGCATTATCGGCATTGAGGGCATTGATACCCGCAGCCTGACCCGCATCCTGCGCGAAAGCGGCGTTATGAACGGTGCCATTACCACCGAGTTTGACCCCGAAACCGAGCCGGAAAAGCTGGCTGCCCTGATGCCCATCATCAAGGCTTATGCCGTGACCGGCGCGGTGGATGCCGTGACCTGCACCGAGCCGCAGTGCTTTGCCCCCACTGCCGGTGTGGCGGAGGGCGAAGAACCGCTGCACATTGCCCTGCTGGACCTTGGCTGCAAAAAGAACATTGTGCGCTGCCTGTGTAAGCGCGGCTGCCGTGTAACGGTGCTGCCTGCTTCTACCACCCTGGCAGAGCTCAAAGCCCTTGCGCCGGATGGCCTGATGCTTTCCAACGGCCCCGGTGACCCGGCAGAAAACGTGCAGGTCATCGCCAATATCCGCGATATGCTGGATACCGGCATCCCAGCTTTCGGCATCTGCCTGGGCCACCAGCTGACCGCCCTGGCTGCAGGCGCCAAAACCTGCAAAATGAAGTATGGCCACCGCGGCGCCAACCAGCCTGTGACCGACTTTGCGCTGGAACGTACCTTTATTACCAGCCAGAACCACGGTTATGCGGTTCTGGGCGATACTTTGCCCGCAGGTACCGGCCGCGTCAGCCATGTGAACGCCAACGATAAAACCTGTGAGGGAATTGAATACCTGCAGTGGAACTGCTTTACGGTGCAGTTCCACCCCGAAGCAAACGGCGGCCCCAAGGATACCGAGTTCCTGTTTGACCGCTTTTTGCAGAATGTCCGCCGCATCAACCGCGTGAAAGGGGGCCGTTGAGATGCCGAAAGATCCTAGAATCAAAAAGGTGCTGGTTATCGGTTCCGGCCCTATCATCATCGGTCAGGCTGCCGAGTTTGACTACTCCGGCACGCAGGCCTGCCGTGCTCTGAAATCCGAGGGCATTGAGACCGTGCTGGTCAACTCCAACCCGGCCACCATCATGACGGACCCGGATATTGCGGATCATGTTTATATTGAGCCGCTGACCGCCGAAGTTGTGGAACGCATTATTGAAAAGGAAAAGCCGGACGCCATTCTGCCCAATCTGGGCGGCCAGATGGGCCTGAACCTTTCCATGGAACTGGCCCGCAGCGGCTTTTTGGACCGCAGCGGCGTGCGCCTGCTGGCCTGCAAGCCGGACACCATTGACCGTGCCGAGGACCGCCAGCTGTTTAAGGATACCATGGAAAAGCTGAACCAGCCCTGCATTCCCTCCAAGGTGGTGGAGGACCTGGATTCCGCCATGGCGTTTGCCGATGTTATCGGCTATCCCGTTATCGTGCGCCCGGCTTTCACCATGGGCGGTACCGGCGGCGGTATCTGCGAAAACCCTGAAAAGCTGCACGAGATCGCAACCAACGGCCTGCGTCTTTCCCCCATCCATCAGATCCTTGTGGAAAAGTGCATCGCCGGTTGGAAAGAGATCGAATACGAAGTGATGCGTGACCACAAGGGCAATGTGATCACCGTATGTAACATGGAAAACCTGGACCCTGTCGGCGTTCATACCGGTGACTCCATCGTTGTGGCACCCAGCCAGACTCTGTCCGATAAGGAATACCAGATGCTGCGTACCGCCGCGCTGGATATCATCACCGAGCTGGGCATTGAGGGCGGCTGCAACTGCCAGTTTGCCCTCAAGCCGGACAGCTTTGAGTATGCGGTCATCGAGGTCAACCCCCGTGTGTCCCGCTCCTCGGCGCTGGCCTCCAAGGCAACCGGCTATCCCATCGCCAAGGTGGCAACCAAGATTGCCCTGGGCTACACGCTGGACGAGATCACCAACGATGTGACCGGCGAAACCTGCGCCTGCTTTGAGCCTGCGCTGGACTATGTGGTCGTCAAATACCCCAAATGGCCGTTTGATAAGTTCGTTTACGCCGATAAGAGTCTGGGAACCCAGATGATGGCCACCGGCGAAGTGATGGCTATTGGCAACAACTTTGAGCACGCCATGATGAAGGCAGTCAGCTCCATTGAGCTGGGCATGGACACCCTGACCCTGTCCGACTTTGAAAAGCTGACTACCGAGGAAGTCATTGAGCACCTGCATGTACAGGACTCTGAGCGCGCTTTCTGCGTATACGAAGCCCTCAAGCGCGGTGTGCCGCACCAGACCATCTATGACATCACCAAGATCGACTGGTGGTTCCTGGATAAGATGCAGCACCTGGCGAACCTGGAGCTGGGCCTGAAAAACGGCCCCCTGACCCGCGAAAAGTATCTGGAGGCCAAGCATTACGGCTTCCTGGATAAAACCATCCTGCGCCTGTCCGGTGCCGAAAAGCTGCCGATGGACAACTATGTCTGCGGCTTCAAGATGGTCGATACCTGCGCTGCCGAGTTTGCCGCCAAGACCCCGTACTTCTACTCCACCTGCGATAAGGAGAACGAGGCCGAGCAGTTCATCAATGCCCATAAGACCGACAAAAAGAAGATCCTTGTCTTTGGCTCCGGTCCCATCCGCATCGGCCAGGGTATCGAGTTCGACTACTGCTCTGTCCACGCAGTCTGGACGCTGAAAAAGCACGGCTGCGAGGCCATTCTGGTCAACAACAACCCCGAAACGGTTTCCACCGATTTTGATACCGGTGACCGCCTGTACTTTGACCCGCTGAACCCCGAAAGCGTTGACCATATTATCGCTGCCGAAAAGCCGGACGGCTGCCTGGTGCAGTTCGGCGGCCAGACGGCCATCAAGCTGGCAAAGCATATGGATGAGATCGGCCTGCCCATTTACGGCACCCCGGCCGATGCCATTGATGAAGCCGAGGACCGCGAACGCTTTGATGAGCTGTTGGAACGCTGCGGCATTCCCCGCCCGGCGGGCCGCACCGTCTTTACCCTGGACGAAGCCCTGCAGGCTGCCCAGGAGGTCGGCTACCCCGTCCTGATGCGTCCGTCTTACGTTCTGGGCGGCCAGAATATGATTGTGGCCTATAACTCCAGCGATGTCATCGAGTATATGGGCGTTATCACCAAGCATGTGGACATGAGCCACCCGGTGCTGATGGATAAGTACATCTACGGCACCGAATGTGAAGTTGACGCCATCTGCGATGGCACCGATTACCTGGTGCCCGGCATCATGGAGCAGATCGAGCGCACCGGCGTGCATTCCGGCGACTCCATCTGTGTCTACCCGCCGTATAATTTCCCGCAGGATGTGATTGATACTCTGGTGGATTACACCGGCCGCTTTGCCCGCGAGCTGAAGGTTGTGGGCCTGGTCAATGTGCAGTACGCTGTGCAGGACGGCAAGGTTTACGTCATTGAGGTCAACCCGCGTTCTTCCCGTACCGTGCCGTATATCTCCAAGGTCACCGGTGTGCCCATGGTCGATCTGGCCGTGCGCTGCACCCTGGGCGAAAAGCTGAAAGATATGGGGTACGGCACCGGCCTGTGGCGCAACGGCAAGAGCCCCTATGTGGCTGTTAAAGTACCCGTCTACAGCTTCCTGAAGCTGCACGGTGTGGATACCATGCTGGGACCCGAAATGAAGTCCACCGGCGAAGTTTTGGGCATTGCTCCCAACATGCACGAAGCGTTGATCAAGGGCTTGGTTGCCGCCGGTTACCAGTTCAAGACCCCCGGCCCCGGTTCCTGCGTAATTATCTCGGTCAAGGATTCCGACAAGAAAGAAGCCGCCGAGCTGGCCTGGAAGTTGCATGACTACGGCTATAAGATCTATGGCACCCCCGGCACGGCACGCTACCTGAACAGCCAGATGGTGCCCTGCAGCACTGTGCGCCAGATGAGCGAAGAACGCCCGAATGTGCTGGATCTGCTGGAAAGCGGTCTGGTGGATTACATCATCTCCACCAGCCCCCATGGCCGTGACCCGCACCGCGATTCCGTCAAGTTCCGCCGCAAGGCAACCGAGCTGTCCATCCCGTGCATCACGGCGCTGGATACCGCCCGCATTCTGGTGAATGCCCTGCGCAGCGACCATGATATCAGCGGCATGGAGCTGGTGGATATCGCCACCCTGCACCGCGATGCCGCCAACGGCAAATAACCAAGGGTAAAACAGAAAAACAACCTGGGGCAGCAAAGCCCGGCAGCCGTTGTGCTGCGGGGAGCTTTGCTGCCCTGTTTTTGTGCCGTACAGCAAATGTTTTGCGGCGGTGCCCGTGCGCTATGCACGCGTTCCCGAAAGAAACGCGGGATTGTTGCATCTTTTTGTGAGATATGCCAATTTTTGATTTTTTGGGCTAGGTTTTGGCAGAATCACTTGATTCTGCGCGAAATTTTCCTTATAATAATCAGCGTACTAAAACGTGGGGCAGTTACTTGCCTGATGATGAAATATATGCTTAGGGAGATAACGAGTTATGACCAGATCACAGTTGATTACCAAAGTTGCAAACGATACCGGCATTTCTGCCGTTGAAGTTGAAAAGATCATGGACGGCATTTTCGGCACCATCGGCGATGTGCTGAAGGCTGGTGATAAGGTTACCATTGCAGGCTTTGGCCGCTTTGAAATGCGCGAACGCCAGACCAAGAACTTCACCAACCCCAAGACCAAGGTCACCAGCCAGCTGGAACCCACCGCTATCCCCGGCTTTAAGGCAAGCGGCCGCCTGAAGGAAAAGGTTGGCAAGTAATTGCTGAACAGCAGAACATAAACAAAATCAACCGCTCCGGTTTGCCATGCATGGCTGACCGGGGCGGTTTTTAGTTAGGGCAATACCGCATAATTCTAAGTGCCGATACGGCGAGCGAGGTGCGGCAG
>ENA-UOJV01003111-UOJV01003111.1-human-gut-metagenome-genome-assembly--contig:-C82-NODE-3111-length-11643-cov-5.653348_pt1 | contig 11643 bp, 9 predicted proteins | sample MGYA00242356_ERZ723903 | MGnify/ENA metagenome assembly ERZ723903
TCAGGTTTCTTCATATGATATTCTTGAATTAAAAAAGGATATCTTCGACGAAAAAGCATTAAGTCAACTTATCAATTATGAAACGTGGTTTTTGCAGAATAAAGCTTCTGGCGATCAGAAAATGGTTCGTTCAACAGCCATTGCTCATAGTTTTTCTCAAGAAGTCATCGACTACGTTAAAATGCGTAAGCGTATCGAAAACAAGCCTATCAAGTTAGTAAAATACTCATTAACTCAAGAAAAGCAGCTCAAACTCGAGCTATTAAACAACTCTTAATCAGAGAAAATACCTGCATTTTGGATCCCCGCCTAAATTCACTCTTGCATAAAAATCCTCACTTATACATTTAGATTGAATTTCCCTATCTGGAAAGTACCGCTGAACATAGTCGGAAATGATGTCCTTCTGGTTTTCGATGCTCGTGTTATCCCGATCCGCTTCCACATCCACGGAAATCCGGCAATAACCCGCGATGCGATGCGGCTTTTCAACTCTTGCTTCCATATCAAAATCTCCTTGCCCCGAATGTCTTTATTATTGTAATCTTCTCCCTTTCTTCAGTGCAAGGATGCTGCCAATGCGCACCCATGGGAATCCCTTCCAATCGGCGTTCCGCGGTTGAACCAGAGAAGCGTGGACGTATTGTTTATCAGGCTGCCAAAGCCGGAACGGATCACCACCACTCGGTATCTCCACGTCTTTCCCAGCTCATAAAGCAGGCTTAAATCCGTGCGGCACCCGCTGCGAAGCCAAAGGATGATCGTTTGATTTTCATGCTGAACCTCTAATTCCATGACGCACACCTCATTTTCCCATCATTTGGCAGAAGGTATACCCCCGCCGCCTGATGTTATTGTAAGCGCATCGTCTTCTTTAGACAAGGATACGGCAGACCTGCCTGGAGGGAGGTCCGCCGCATCGGATTGATATTCGCTTTTCCTATCGGTTTGCTTTCAGCATTGCCGCCGTGTTGGTCAGCAGATTTCCTTTGCCGGAGCGGAAAACAGCCACGCGATACGGTGTTCCTTTATATTTTCGATACACCGGCTCTAAAATCGCTACATCCTTTTCGTCATTCGGAAGCCAGATTGAAACCAAATGCAGCTGATGATCGACGTACATTTCCATACTCTCACCTCTTGAACTTATTTCTTTTCCCATGCGCAGAAAAATATACCAGTTTTTTCCAAGACTATCGCGCAATCCAAGATGGATTTCGGCATCACAAGGATACGGCAGAGTTGCCCCCTGCCGTATGGCTTCTGATGCCCATATTCAGCATAAGCCTTTAATCAAGTCTTACGAGTTGCGGACGGCTCATCCGCATCATACATCCCCGAAAGACTCCGCTCGCGCGTCAACGCCTTAAGCAGCGTGCTTCTCACAACCGGGGCGAGCGTTTTTTCCCTGCTGATGGGCTTTCTGGGGGAGGTGCTCGACTATCGCTGGTGCGTCACGTTCGGCGGCGCTGCCACCCTGCTGGCCTGTCATTTTCTCATCGGAGGCAGGCGGCAGGACGTTCGAAAGGTGTACGAGGCGGGCTGAACCCATCACGTCCACACTTTGTGCAGCGTTTGCTTTTAGCTCATAGATTGATATTTCAAAGGGACCGTCTGCTCGACAGTCCCTTTTCGTATCCGGTTTTATACCAACTGACGGCGGTTGCGCTCGGCTTCTGCCTGTTCGTCTTCCTTGCCGTACCACATGATGCCCGGAAATTGCAGATAGCAGGTTTCGCCCTGCGCAAAGGCGTTGCGGTGCGGGGTCTGAACCTGAAGCAGCTGGTCGCCTACGCGCACCAGATACTCGGTGTAGTTGGTCAGGAAGATGCGCTTTTCAATCTTGGTTTTGTATCCGTCGGTGTGGTTGATGGCGATTTGGTTCGGACGGGTCGCCATGACCATTTCACGCTCGCCGTTTTCCGGCAGTGCGACGGGCAGCGGCTGCGCCATGTCGCCTTTCGCATACACCTTTCCGTCTTGAATCACAACGTTGGTGAAGGTGGATTGGCCGAGGAATTTGTGTACAAAGCGGTTGACGGGGCGATTGTAAAGCTCCGTCGGCGTGCCGATCTGCACAATGTTGCCCATATCCATGACCATCATGCGGTCGGAAAGCGCCATCGCCTCGGATTGATCGTGCGTCACGAAGATGATCGTGAAGTTGAACTTCTTTTGCAGCTCCTTGATCTCAAAGCGCATGGTTTCGCGCAGCTTCGGGTCGAGGTTGGAAAGCGGCTCATCCAGAAGCATGACCTTCGGATTGGTGACAATGGCGCGCGCCAGCGCGATGCGCTGCTGCTGTCCACCGGAGAGGTTGCCCGGATAGACCTTTTCCATGCCGTCCAGGCTGGTGTGCTTGAGCGCCATTTTCACGCGCTCGATCATCTCCGCCTTCGGCACCTTGCGCACGCGCAGCGGGAAGGCTACGTTTTCAAAGATGTTCATGTGCGGCCATACTGCGAACGATTGGAACACCATGCCCAGCCCGCGCTCCTCCGGCGGCACATACAGGTTTTTGCTCTTGATGCTGACGGGCCGGCCGCACAGGTGGATTTCGCCGTCGCTCAGATCCTCGAATCCGGCGATCATGCGCAGCGTGGTCGTCTTGCCGCAGCCGCTGGGACCCAGGAAGGAGAAGCATTCGCCCTCTTTGATGGTCAGATTGAAATCGTTGACGGCGGTTACCGTGCCCAGCGTTTTGGTGGTAAACTGCTTGGTGACGTGATTGAGAACAATTTGATCCATCTGTTACACCTTCTTCCTGTCCTTCAAAATCGCGTTGACGACCGTGTTGCAGATGATAATCAGCACAATCGCCAGCGACGCGAGCGCAGAGGAATCCACGATATAGCCGTCGCTGCGCAGGGAGTAGATGGCTACGCCGAGCGTGCGGGTGTACGGGCCATAAAGCAGAACGGAGGTCGTCAATTCGCGCATGGCCGGCAGGAAGATCAGGAAGAAGCCGGAGATCATCGCCGGGCGAATCAGCGGAAGGGTCACGTCCGTCAGGGATTCAAAATGCGTCGCGCCGCAGGTACGCGCCGCGTCTTCCAGCGAATAGTGAACCTGCTGCAGGGACGCGGAGGCGGACTTCATCGAGAAGGCGAGGTAACGCGCGATATACGCGACCAAGATGATCCACAGGGTGTTGTACAGGTTGATGCCGAACGCGCCGCTCCAGGAGAGGATGACGCCGATGGCCAGCACGATGCCGGGGATGGAATACGGCAGGATGGAGATGATCTCCAGCACCGTCTTGCCCTTCGGCCGGATCTTCTGGATGACGTAGGCGATCATCACGCCCAGGAACATGGCGATCAGACCCGCGAAGACCGACAGGGTCAGCGAGTTGACCACGCTGTCCTTAACCATCTTCGACTTGAACAGGTTGATGTAGTTGTCGAACGTAAAGTTTTCAAGCTTGAGCGGCAGGCCGTAAGCCCTAAGCAGGCCGACGAGAATAATCATCACCAGCGGCACGACCACGATGACGACCAGCGACAGCAGCGAGATCACCAGCAGGGGGATTTTGGCGCCGCGCAGCTTGATGAGCATCGGACGCATGGATTTTCCCTTGATGATGTCGTAGCTGCCCGAACGCAGAACGATCTTTTGCAGCCACAGCGCCAGCATGACGACGATCACCAGCAGGATGGAAAGCGCCGCGCCCTCGCGGATGCCTTGGAACGAGCCGCTCGCGCGGGAAATCAACTGGTAAATGCGGGTCGGCAGGGTGTAGATTTTCTTGCTGAAGCCGAGGATGGAGGGAACGCCGAAGTGGGACAGCGAGCTGGTCAGAATCAGCAGCGCGCCCGCACTTGTGGCCGGCAGAACCAGCGGCATGGTGATGCGTCGGATGACGTACCACTGCTTTGCGCCGGCGATTCGGGCGGATTCCTCCAGCGTCGGGTCCATGCGCTCGAGCGCGGAGACCACCTGCATGAACACGAACGGGAAGTAATACGAACATTCCACGAAGATGATGCCGCCGATGGAGTTGATGTTAAACGGCGCTTTGGACAGCCCGAACGTGGCCATCAGCCACTTGTTCAGGTAGCCGGAGCGCGGGGAAAGCAGCAGCTCCCACGCCATCGCGCCGAAGAACGGCGGGAACATGTACGGAATGGTGAACATAGAGCGCATCAGCCCCTTGAAGGGGATGTCGCTTCGACCGAGCAGCCACGCGAAGAACAGGCCGACAATCGTGCCGAACAGCGTGACCAGCAGCGCGATCTTGATGGTGTTCCACATGGCGGCCACGTTGCCGGGATCAAGAATGATCTGGGTGAACAGGCTGGTATCGAATTTGCCCTCGTAGAAGAACGTGTTGTAAACGATCATCACCATCGGGATGACGACCACAACGACCAAAATCAGGAAGGAAAGCACGGTCAGCACGGTGTCGAGACTGAAGTGATTGCCATCCATACGCGCCATATCACGGCTGGCGCGGCGCTTGCTGCCCATCATGCTTTTGCCTCCTCTTCATAGAATTTGACGTTGAGGAATTTCAGCCCGACCTCCTGCCCAGCTTCGTAGCGGGTGGGATCGGCCAGCACATCCAGCGCGTTGCGCTCCACGCGCAGCTCCCGGCCCATCAGTTCCACCTGATAGTCGTACTGGTTGCCCAGGAAGGTATCGCGCTGAATCGTTGCGCGGATCGGGCTCTTTGCGTCAAACACAATATCCATCGGGCGCACGCCCATGACGTTCTTTTTGCCGGAAACATACCCCTGCGGCGGCGCGTCGAACAGGACGGGCTCGCCGCCCAGCGCCAGACAGACCTTGCCGCCCTTTTCTGTTACCGGCAGGAAGTTGGAAACGCCGATGAAGGAATAGACGAAGCGGTTGGCCGGGCGGCGGATGATCTCCTCGTCGCTGCCGATCTGGCAAATCTGCCCGTCCGGCTGCATGATGGCAATTCGGTCGCAGAGCTGGAGCGCCGCTTCCTGATCGTGCGTGATGTAGATGATCGTCGTGCCGATGTTCTGCTGGATCATCTGGATTTCCAGAATCATCTCCTCGCGGAGCTTCGCGTCCAAATTGGTGATCGGCTCGTCGAGCACGATCAGCTCGTCCGAGGAGACCAGCGAGCGGGCAATCGCGACGCGCTGCTGCTGGCCGCCGGAGAGCTGGGCGGGCATGTGCTTTTCGTAGCCGGTCATGCGCACCTGCTCAAGCGCGTAAGCCGCGCGCTTGGCGATTTCCTCCTTGGGCACCTTGTGCTTTTTCATCGGGTAGCAGACGTTGTCCCAGACGGACAGATGCGGCCACACCGCATAATCCTGAAACACAACGCCGATGCCGCGGCGTTCGGGCGCGACATTGATGCGTTTTTCGTCGCTGAAAACCAGCTGGTCATTGATGTAGATATTGCCCTTCTCCGGCTTAATCAGGCCGCAGAGCGCGCGGATCAGCGTCGTTTTGCCGCAGCCGGAGGGGCCGATGATGCCCATGATTTCCCCGTCGTTTACGGAAAGGGAGAAATCCTTGACCACCTGCTTGGCGCCGTAGCTGATGGATACGTTTTCAAAGCGTACACTGGCCATATTTTTTACCTCTTGATGAATTGAGGCTGTCCCCAAGAGGTGGACAGCCCCGAAAAGTCGCTTACTTGAACAGCTGATCGAAGTGATCCAGCGTATCCTGCTTCTCCTGCGCCAGCTTGGCCTCGTCGGGCTTGAGCGCAATCGCGGCGATTTCGGATGCGCTCAGCGCGCCTTCCTTCGCAACGCCGTCACGGATCGGCGTGCAGTCTGCCTTCATCAGCACGGTCTGCCCCTCTTCCGAAAGGATGAAGTCATACAGCAGTTTGCCGTTGTCGGGGTTTGCGCAGCCCTTAACCAGCGCGATCGGGCTGGAAATGGCGATGGTATCCTCGGCTGGGTAGACAAACTTGATCGGAGAGCCCTGGCTTTCCAGCGTCTGGGTGACATAGTCCACGGCGATGCAGACCTTGTAACCGCCGGAGGCGACATTGTTGTGCGTGCCGGAGGTACCGCTGTCCAGCTCGGTGCCCATCGCTGCGAGATCCTCAAAGAACGCCCAGCCATAGGCTTCGTTGTTCACCAGCGCACCGACGAGATAGGCAGTCGTGCCGGACTCGGTCGGGTCGGTCATGATGATCTGGTCGCGGAAGGTCTCGTTCAGCAGATCCTTCCAATGCTTCGGCGCTTCTTCCTCGGTCACGTTCTGGGTGTTGTAGGCCATGCCCATAACCACCAGACGCGCGCCGCAGTAGAGGTCGTCCTCGTCCTTATACGCGGCGGGCACCTTTTCGGATTCGGGGGAGACATACGCTTCCAGAATCCCCTGCTCCTTGAAGGTCAGATAGTCGGAGGCGTCGCCGACCCACAGCAGATCCGCGGCCACCTGACCCGCCTGCTGCTCGGTCGCGATCTTGGTCTTGATCTTGCCCGTGCCCGCCTGATAGTAATCCATCACGATGCCCGGATACTTGGCTTCGAAGGCTTCCTTGACGGCGACGAGCTGCTTTTCCTTCAAGGAGGAATACAGCATCACGGTTCCGCTCGGTTCGGCCATGGCCGCGGCGGCGGCGAGAATCAGCATGCACGCGAGCAGGAGAGCTACCAGTTTCTTCATAGATTTGAACCTCCCATTTTGTTTTTGACGAGCACGCGGGATGAACCGCTTCCAACGCCTCTGAACGCGGGCTATGGCCGGTTTGCATCCCCGCCCTGCTCGTTTTTGTGAGTTTATTATAAAGCCCTGCGCAAAAAACGGCAAGTTCAAAAAGGTTTGAACAAAAACGAGTACATAATTTTGAACTTTTCTTCTCTTTCCCTCTGTTTTGTGGTATACTGACCGTACCGATTTTTGTCGCATCTTTGTTGCAAAGGAAGGTTGAAAGCCCGTGCTCGAGGTTCAAAAGCAAAAGCGCGTTTCGCCTTTTTCTTCCAAATTGTTTTCCAGACTGATCGCGTTCACCGCCGCTTTTTTGGTGTTCGCGCTGCTGTTCGGCTCGATGTTCCAGATGTTTGAAAGCATCTCCATGCAGGCGATGCTGCGCATGAACGAAGAATTTTCCGCGCAGGCCAGCACGATATCCGACTCCATGCAGTCCATCATCAACACCCTCGGCATCCAGATGTTCTATATCTCCTCCACCGCCAAGCTGCGCAAGAGCACGTCGCTCACCCAGAACGAGCGCGTTTTTGCGCTGCGCGAATTGTGGCAATACGCCATGTCCGGCAGTATGCTGCATTCTATTTATGTATTCAACCCCAAGCTCGACTATGTGTATACCACGGATAACGACTACATGTCCGCCTCGATGGACGGGTTTTACGATCAGGACGCGGTGGCGCTCTACCGCCAGCGTTCGCCGGAAAACCGCATGCGGCTCTACCATCGAACGTTCCGGGAAAACGGCGAGGATTACGGCAGCGAATGGTACAGCTATCTGGTTTACGAGGTCACGGCCAGCGGAAAGACCGGCGAAAGCGCCGTCATGCTCAACCTCAACGCGGATTGGTTTCGCGAGCATCTGCTCAACTTTCAGGGGGAGAATTACGTCATCGTCTCCTCTGATTCATACGTGGTCGCTTCCCAATGCGAGGAGCTGAACGCCATGTCGCTGTCGCTGCTGGGTCGGATCGGCGAGCAGAAGCGCGGCTATCTGATCGAGCGCCTGAACGGAAAACGGACGATCTGCTTCTTTTCCCCGCTGGACGTCAACGACTGGTATTGCCTGCGCTACGTCGCCTATGCGGACTGCCTGCCCGGTCTGGCCAAAATCCGCTCCTATGCGTGGATTGCGCTCACGCTCATCGCGTGCGCGCTGCTTTCGGCGCTCGGCGTCGCGCTCATCCGCGTGTATGATCCCTATCGGCGCATGACGGCCGCGCTCAATCGAACCCACGAGGTCGAGAACGTGCAGCAGGCCGCCGAGCAGGTGGAAAAAATCGTCGCGACGTCGCTCAACCGCAAGCGCGAGGACGCGCTCCGGCTCTGGGTCAACGGCCAGCCCTCGGAGGAAGGGCTCGTACACTTCCCTGCGGTGCCGATCCTGCTGGAAATGTCCCCCGACGAGCGTCTGCGCGGCCTTCTCGCGCAGGAAACGCCGGATTACGTCGTCTGCGCCGTCGGCGAGGCGTCGCTGGCGCTCTGCGCGCCTGCCGCCGGTCAATCCGCGGTGGATATCTGCCTGCATCTGGCGACACAGATGCACTGCCGGTGCTATTACGGCCTGCCGATTCAATCGCCCTCCGAATTGCCCGCGCGGTATCAGGCTCTTTTGGAACGCAAAAAGCTGCGCTTCTTCTATCCGGGGCAGCAGGTTTTCGCCCAAACGGCCGCCGAGTCTGCCGGGAAGAGCGCGGAAGAGCTGGAAACGGCGCTGAACACCTGCTTCAACGCCGCCAAAACGGGCAAAGGAATCGCCTTCGGCAAGCTCATGGAGCAGCTCAAGGGCGAAAATTATGAAAATGTGCTGTTCACGCTCAAACGACTCGATCACCTGCTGGACAGCGCGCTACCCGGGGATTCGGCGGCGCGGCCGACGCTGGAAAAGCTGCTCGCCGCCGCGCAGACGTCCGAGGACGTGAGCGCGCGCTTTGAGCCGCGGCTGGAAAAGCTGCTCAGCCAGCAGAAAGCCCAGAAGCACAACCGGACGCAGGAAATCGTGATCCAGATCAACCAGCGGCTGGAGCAGGGTTTCCGTGACACGAGCATCGGCGCGCAATCCATCGCCGAGGAGATGGGCGTTTCCGCCGCCTATCTGCGCAAGCAGTATCTGACGGAGGCGGGCATTTCCATCGGCGATAAGCTCAACCAGCTTCGCATGGACGAGGCCAGCCGTCTGCTGCTGGAGACCGACCAGCCCATCGAAAGCATCGCACGGCAAATCGGCGTGGAAAACACCAAATACTTCTTCGTGCTGTTCAAGAAATTCAAGGGCATGACACCGCGGCAATTCCGCTGCAAGGCCGAGACGTCCCCTTTGTGAAAGCGTTTGGGCGCATCGGCATGAAAATTTGTGGAGATCGCCCTTTGAGATTTTTTGCCCAGCCCGCTATAATAAGCGTACAGCGTGTGGCGTTTCTGCGTAAATCCGGTTGCAGAAGCGCCGCGCGCCTTTTTCATTCATCAGCAAATCGTGTAGCAGAAATGCGTAAGTCCGGATTTGAAGGACTTGCGCATTTCTTATTTTTGGGGGAAGAAGGGGATTGTTATGGATTCAGGAAATCAGTTCTTGGGGACAGAGCGCATGGGCAGGCTGATGCGGCAGTACGCCATTCCGTGCATCATCTCGCTGCTGGTGGGCGCGCTGTATAACATCGTTGACCAGATCTTCATCGCCAACGCCAGCTATCTCGGCTCTTACGGCAACGCCGCCAACACCGTCGTGTTTCCGCTGACGGTCGTGGCGCTGGCGATCGCCGTCATGGTCGGCGACGGCTGCTGCGCTTTTGTCAGCATGGCGCTGGGCAGAAGCGAAATCGGCAAGGCCAAGCGCAGCGTCGGCAACGCCGTTGTGCTGTCCGTGGCAGGCGGCCTCATCCTGACCGTCGTGTATCTCGTCTTTGCCGACAGCCTCATCGCCATGTTCGGCGGCACGGTCAACGAGGAAACCTTCCGCTGCTCGCAGGAATATTTCTTCTATATCACGCTCGGTATTCCGTTCTATATGTTCGGGCAGGCGATGAACCCCATCATCCGCGCAGACGGAAACCCGAAATTTGCCATGGTCTCTACGCTGGCCGGCGCCGTCATCAACATCATCCTCGACCCGATTTTCATCTTCTGCTTCAAATGGGGCATGATGGGCGCGGCCGTGGCGACGGTGATCGGTCAGGTGGCGACGGCCGCGCTCGCCGTCTGGTATCTGCTGCACATGAAAATCATCAAGCGCGCGTCCGGCGACTATGCCCTGCGCGGGAACATCTGCGGGCAGACGCTGACGCTGGGCATCACCAGCTTTCTCTCCCAGATCAGCCTTGTGGCGGCAATGGCGGCCATCAACAACATGCTCCGTCAATACGGCGCGCTGGACCCCGTGTTCGGGCAGGCGCAATACGCCCAGATCCCCATGGCGGTGGTGGGCATTGTGATGAAGTTCTTCCAGATCGTCATTTCCATCGTTGTCGGCATGGCGGCGGGCTGCATTCCCATCGTCGGTTACAACATGGGCGCGGGAAAGAAGATGCGCGTGCGGAAGCTGTTCACCATGCTGCTGGCTGCCGAGGCGCTGGTGGGCGCGGCTGCGCTCATTCTGGCGGAAGGTTTCCCCCGTCAGTTGATCGCCATTTTCGGCGCGGCCAACGAGAGCAGCTACTATGCCGATTTCGCCGTCAAGGCGTTCCGCACCTATCTCTGCATGATGGTCTTGGCGTGCATCAACAAAGCGTGCTTTATCTTCCTGCAAGCCATCGGCAAGGCGCTGGCTTCCACGCTGCTGTCCATGTTCCGCGAGGTCGTGTTCGGCGTGGGCTTCGCGCTGCTGCTGCCGGTGTTCTTCGGTCTGGACGGCGTGCTCTATTCCATGCCGGTTTCGGATGTGCTGACCTTTGTGATTTCGGCATTGATCATTGCAAAAACCTATAATGAACTGAATACGGAGGGCGTTGATCGCGTATGAAAAACAGAGTCATCACCATCAGCGGCGTGTTGGGCATCAACAAATGCGCGGATATCATCGCGGAATTATTCTGACATCCATGAAAGAATCAGGCTCCCGGTACCAACTGCTCGGTATCGGGAGCCTGATTGTTTGGCGGGAACGCCTGTCCCGCGCGGGGATTTCATTCGGACGGGCTGTCGCTCAGCCCAGCTTTCCGGTTGCCTTAAAATATTCGCCGTCGCTTACGGCCTCCAGCCATTCGTTGGCGGTTTCTGCGCCCGGAACTTCTACGGCGAGATGGGAAAACCAACTGTTCGGCGCTGCCCCGTGCCAATGCTTCACCCCCGCCGGAATATTCACCACATCGCCCGGATGCAGTTCCTGCGCCGTCTCGCCTTCCTCCTGATAAAAGCCGCATCCGGCAACGCAGACGAGAATCTGCCCACCGCCGCACTTTGCGTGATGAATATGCCAGTTGTTGCGGCAACCCGGTTCAAAAGTCACGTTATAAATGCCGACCTGCGCGGTGGACAGTGGCGCCAGATAACTCTGCCCGATAAAGTACCGGGCAAAAGCGTCGTTGGGTGTGCCGCTAGGGAACACCCTCTCACGCTCATGCTTGGCTCTCGCATCGGCGACAGCGTCCTCCTCTGTCCAAATTTCTTTCGCCATGCGGAACGCCACCCACGCCTTGGGCCAGCCTGCATAAAACGCCGCATGGGTCAAAATCTCCGCAATTTCCGTCTTGGTCACGCCGTTATTCTTTGCGGATATCAGGTGATACCGAAATGAAGAATCCATTAACCCCTGTGCCATCAGCGCCACCACCGTCACGATGCTGCGGTCTCGCAGAGAAAACCTGTCTTCTCGACTCCAAAACTGACCGCACAACACGTCATCGTTAAGCTCCGCAAATTTGGGTGCAAATTCTCCCAGTGCATCCCTGCCCGCCGTCTGCTTTACCGCCATACTCAAACCTCTTTTCCAATCTGATACGCCCTGTCCAGACTCCTATCAAAACTATTTTTGCAGCTCTTTTCAAATTGAGTACCTCCATC
>ENA-UOJV01003114-UOJV01003114.1-human-gut-metagenome-genome-assembly--contig:-C82-NODE-3114-length-11638-cov-14.128119_pt1 | contig 11638 bp, 7 predicted proteins | sample MGYA00242356_ERZ723903 | MGnify/ENA metagenome assembly ERZ723903
CCTCAGTCAAGCCTGCGGCTTGCCAGCTCCCCTTTCAGGGGAGCCTATTACAAATAAGCCTCCCCTGAAAGGGGAGGGAGACCGCCGGTAGGCGGTGGAGGGGTTCAGTGAAATCTTTTACATGATGTTTCAGATTACGCTGAAAAACCGCCGAGATTACCCCACGTCCGCTTTCCAATCCACATTGCAGCGAGGTGCAGCATTATGCTAGATTATCGAATGGACACGTTTTTGTCCCTGTGTGAAACCAAAAGCTATACCAAGACGGCTGCGATCCTCCACCTGACACAGCCCTCTGTGACCCAGCATATCAAGTATCTGGAGCACTTCTACCAGTGCCCGCTGTTTCACTACGACGGCAAACAGGTGGAAATGACGGAGGCGGGGCAGTATCTGCGGGACAAGGTGATTCTCCAGCGTGCCCAGAATGTGGAAATTCGCAAACGGCTCCAGCAGATGCAGGAACCGATCTCCTTTGACATCGGGCTGACTCCGTCTGCCACATTTTCCTTTGCACTGCCGCGGCTTTGTACCTATGTCAACCGCAATGCAGAACCGCGGATACAGTTTCATGTGAGCAACACCCGCCGGCTGCTGCGGGGCATGCAGAACGGCATGTTGGATGCGATCATCATGGAGGGCGAAATTCCTGATATGCTGGTAGAAGCGACGGAATTGTGTCGGGAAAATATCATTGCCGCCGCCAGTCCGGAACTTTCGGAAGAACTATACGGCTGTACATGGAGCACTCTGCTGAAACAGCCCCTGATCGTGCTGGAAACCGGCTGCGGAATCCGGACGCTGGTACAGCGGCACCTGAGCCGCAGCGGCATTTCGCTCTACGATTTTCGGGAAGTCATTGAGGTGGACTCCTTTATTGTGCTGAAAGAACTGCTCCGGCAGGGGCTGGGAATCGCCTTTGTGCTGGAACCCACCATTCAGCAGGAACGGGACGAAAAACGGCTGGGGAGAATCTATGTGGACACCATGCCCATGTATGGCTCTCTCTATTTTGTCACCATGCGGGATCGTGCCGACAATGAACAGCTGTGGAAAATTCGCGACGTGCTGCTGCAAAAGACGTTTTCGGCGGGAAATTGATGAAAGGTTGTTTTTTTCGAGATAACCCCTCAGTCACCTGCGGTGACAGCTCAGCACAAGGCACGCCCTACGGGTGCCCTAAAGGGGAGCCTATATACAATAAGCCTCCCTTGAAAAGGGAGGGGGACCGCCGCTAGGCGGTGGAGGGATTCTTTTGTAAATCGTTTTCACATCGTAACGACAGATTGCACCGTGTCCTGCTGGAAAAATAGCCTCCCCTGAAAGGGGAGGGGGACCAGCGAAGCTGGTGGAGGGGTTCTTTGTGGAATCTTTTGCGTAATGTGCGAGATTACACGGAAGAATCCCTCAGTCAGCCTGCGGCTGCCAGCTCCCTTTTCAAGGGAGCCTATATACAAATAAGCCTCCCTTGAAAAGGGAGGGGAACCGCCGCTAGGCGGTGGAGGGATTCCTTGTGGGGAATCTTTTGCTTAATGTGTTATGTTACACGGAAGAATCCCTCAGTCAGCCTGCGGTGACAGCTCCCCTTTCAGGGGAGCCTGAATGTAAAAGAGCCTCCCCTGAAAGGGGAGGGGGACCAGCGAAGCTGGTGGAGGGGTTCTGTGGAATCTTTTGCTTAATGTATGAAGTTACACGGAAGCACCCCTCAGTCACTTGCGGTGACAGCTCCCCTAAAGGGGAGCCTATTCCACCCGCATCTCACCGCCTCTTTTCCGGAGGCTCATTTCCACACATACCAATTCATAAGGAGGTACTGTCCATGCAGGGAAACTATTTGGAACAAGCACTAGGCATGATTCACTCGCGGCGGCTCGCTGCGGAACAGCAGAATCGGGAACGCATTATGGAAATTGAAAGCCGCATTCCGGAGGTGTCGGAGGTCAACTACCAGATGTTCCGCACCAGCCGCGACCTGATGCAGATCATTGTCAAGGGCGAAAACACGAAAGAACGGGTGGCAGCCCTGCGGCAGCAGAACCTACAGGCTCAGGAGATGATCCGCCGGCTTCTGAAAGAACACGGCTATCCGGAGGACTATCTGGAACTCCACTACACCTGCGAAAAATGCAATGACACCGGTTATTTTCAGCAGAAATACTGCACCTGTCTGACCGATCTGATCGCCAAGCTGTCCGCCAGGGAACTGAACAAGAGCGTTCAGTTTGAACAGTGCAGCTTCGAGAATTTCGACCTGAACTATTATCGGGGCTTTCAGACCGAAAACGGCGGCAGCTGCTATCAGGCAATGGAAAAGGTCTACTTCTTCTGTCAGGAATACGCCCGCCAGTTCACCAACCACTCCAGCAGCATTCTGATGTTCGGGAAGACCGGCCGTGGAAAAACTCACCTCTCTCTCGCCATTGCCAATCGGGTGCTGCAAAACGGATACAATGTTCTCTATGATTCGGCGATCAACTTTCTGCGGCAGGTGGAAAAGGAACACTTCGGCAGAGGCGGCAGCAATGACGACACGCTGGACACGCTGCTGTCCTGCGATCTGCTGATTCTGGACGACCTCGGCACGGAGTTCCACAAGCAGTTCTACCAGTCCACCGTTTACAACATCATCAACACCCGCATGAATCGGGATCTCCCCACCATCATCAGCACCAACCTGAATCACAACGAAATTTCCGCCCTCTACGACGAGCGAATCACTTCCCGCATTTACACCACCTACACCTGCCTGCACTTCGTGGGACAGGATGTGCGGGTGCTGAAAAAGTCGAGAATGCAGAACGGGTGAGTGTAGAAAAAAAAGCCTCCCTTTTCAAGGGAGGGGAACCAGCGAAGCTGGTGGAGGGGTTCTTTGTGGAATCTTTTGCTTGGTGTAAAGGGTTTACGTAATAATCCCTCAGTCAAGCCTGCGGCTTGCCAGCTCCCCTTTCAGGGGAGCCTAAAATGAAAGAGGAAGCCTGAATGTAAAAGAGCCTCCCCTGAAAGGGGAGGGGGACCAGCGAAGCTGGTGGAGGGGTTCTTTCGTGAAGTCCTTTACATGATGTAATAGATTTAGGGGTAACCCCTCAGTCAGTGCTACGCACTGCCAGCTCAGCACAAGGCACGCCCTACGGGTGCCCTTTCAGGGAAGCCCAATTAAGCCTCCCCTGAAAGGGGAGGGGGACCGCCGTTAGGCGGTGGAGGGGTTCTTCTGTGGAACCTTTTGCTTGGTGTAAAAGATTTAGGGGTAACCCCTCAGTCAGTGCTACGCACTGCCAGCTCCCCTAAAGGGGAGCCTAAACAAAAGGAAGGCTTATATTTCTGATGTTATAAAAAAATCCCAACCGGAAACGCCACAGAAATTTGACAAATTATCCAACATATGCTATACTATTGTTGACTGGAGGAGGGGGCTTTGAACGTGGGCGAATATTTCTTCTGTCCCAGATGCGGGCAGGCTTTGCAAAATGGTACGGCCTACTGTCCTGCCTGCGGGCTGCCGCTGACATTTCCGGCGGGAGATCTTCCGCCCTGTCCGCCGCCCCGGAAAAACAGCAGCAATTGTCTGGCAGTCACTTCGCTGGTGCTGGGCATCTGTTCGATATTGTCCTGCCTGCTGCTCCTGATCGATTCGGTGGGAGGTTTTTTCTGTTTCAACAGCATTCCGCTGGGGGCTGCCGGCGTGGCGTTGGGCATCATTGCCCGCGGAGAAATCCGCAGCCGTGACTCCCGCGGCAGCACGGCTCTGGCAACCGGCGGCATGGTCTGCTCGATCATCGGGCTTTGCATCGGCGTGCTGCTGGTGCTTCTCTCCATAGCGACTTTGGCAGTACTGATTCGGCTGCTGTTTTCTTACATTTAAAACGAGTAAAAAATTCAATTACGGAGGTAAACCCTATGTTGACTTGTGAAACCTGCGGCGAGATCGTGCCGGAGGGCACCCAATACTGTCCCAACTGCGGGGCACGGCTTTCCGGCGGAGAGCCGCCTGTGCCGGACGCACCGGATTCCTTTGCACCGGATACGGCAGATGTTCCGGAAGATTTCGGCACACCGGACAGCACCGCAGATTCCGCGGAAAGCACTGCCGCACCGACACCGGAAACACCGGACGCTGTCGGCGTGACCGGTGACACGAACCCCTATTCCATGCCGTCCGGCGGTGCGGTTCCCCAGCAGGCACCGAGCCAGTCCGGCGGCACCTATCCGCCCACTGGCAGCGGGCAGAACTACGGGCAGACACCGCCCCAGACACCCTATTCCCAGCAGCCCTACGGACAGGCGGGATACGGGCAGCAGAGCAACCCGCAGCCGAACAGCTACGGACAACAGGGCTACGGGCAGCAGGGCTATGGGCAGCCGAACGGCTACGGACAGCAGGGCTATTCCCAGAACAGCTACTATCCGCCCCAGTACAATCCGCCCAAGAAGAACGACGGCAAGGCAGTCGCCGGACTGATCCTCGGCATCGTTTCCATTTTGTCTTCCTGCTCCGGTTCCGGCGTTCTGTTCGGCATTCTGGGCATCGTCTTTTCCTGCATGTCCCGCAAGGAAGCCAAGAACAACCCCAACGGCACAACCGGCAACTCCGGCTTGTCCACCGGCGGTCTGATCTGCTCCATTATCGGCATCGTGATCTCGGTTATCGTGATCCTGTCTACAGTGGTGGGCATGGTCAGCGGCATGCTGGACAGCGGCAGCACCTTCGATTCCTCCTACGACAACTATGAGTACTACGGAGATTTTGAAGATGCCTGCCGGTATTTCTTCGGACTTTGGTAATTCCTAGGGCAACACCGCACAAATCTTGTGCGTAAGGTGCGTTGTTGCCCTATATCTGCACGCATGGGCGAATGGGTCTGTGCGTGCTTTTTTGTGAATTTTTTTTCAGTTGTGCTGTTTTTGAAAAACTGGTTTGGTATGATGGTGGGGTGGTGAGGGGGAATTTGAAATGTTAGGGGAAAGAGTTCACATGGAACCCCTCCACCGCCTGACGGCGGTTCCCCTCCCCTTTCAGGGGAGGTCAATTTCACAAGCTGTGCTGTTCCTGCAATAGATTTCTCTTTTAAAAAAACTGATAAATGCCTCCCCTGAAAGGGGAGGGGAACCAGCGAAGCTGGTGGAGGGGTTTTTCTGTGGAATCTTTTACATGATGTAATAGATTTAGGGGTAACCCCTCAGTCAGTGCTACGCACTGCCAGCTCAGCACAAGGCACGCCCTGCGGGTGCCCTAAAGGGGAGCCTAGAAACCCAAGGGGAGCCTATTACAAATAAGCCTCCCCTGAAAGGGGAGGGGAACCGCCGTCAGGCGGTGGAGGGGTTCTACGGATACAGCACAACGATTCAGACAACTTCATATCTCCATAAACGCACAGACCGGCTCTCCAGTCTGTGCGTTCTGATTGTTGAGCCAAACATTTTCAAATTATTCCTTGACACACATTCTGCAATATGGTACACTAAATTTAACCGAAAAGGCAATTCAGCGAAAGGAATGAACAACACGATGCTTCGAAGTTATGACCTCAGCGGCGTGTGGGACTTTTCCATGGCACAGATGGCAAAGGGCACTTTCCCCACGGCGTTTTCCGATACCATTTCACTCCCCAATACCACCTCTCTCGCCAAAAAAGGCACCCCCAATCCCAGACGGGAAACTGGTTTTCTCACCGATGCCTACGCTTTTGAGGGGCAGGCGTGGTTCCGCAAAAAAATCTATATCGATCCGGAACTGATCGATTCTGACATGGGCTGCTGCCCCATGAAGCTGACGCTGGAACGCACCCGCATGACAACCCTCTGGATCGACGGCAGGCGGGTGGGCAGCTGTGACAGTTTGTGCACACCTCACGTCTATGACATCACCGCCTATGTGACAAAGCCGCTGGTGGAGATTCTGGTGCTGGTGGAGAACACCGGCTATCCCACCAAGGGCGGCCACCTCACCTCGCCGGACACCCAGTCCAACTGGAACGGCATCACCGGTCAGATGACGCTGGAAGTGTTTCCGGATGTCTATGCAGACCATGTGCAGGCGTATCCGAATCCGGCGGAAAAAAATGTCACCCTCACCATGCAGCTTCACGGGGCATCGACGGCAAGCTTTACCGCCACTGGCAGCGTCATGGAGGACGATGAGGAGGACAGCATTCCGCTGTTTCAGGCACAGCTGACGGCGGACGAAAACGGCATGGCTTCGGTGACGATCCCGCTGGACGAGGCGTACTATGCGTGGAGCGAATACCACCCCGCCATGTATTATCTGGTCTACAACATCGACGAGGCGGACTGCGGCTATGTCAGCTTCGGCATGCGGGAGTTCTGTGCTGACGGCAGCCAGTTCACGATCAACGGCCAGCCCACCATGCTCCGCGGCAAACACGACGGACTGATCTTCCCGAAAACCGGCTACGCTCCCACAGATGTGAACGAGTGGCTGCGGGTGCTGGGCATCGCCAAAAGCTACGGCATCAACCACTACCGCTTCCACACCTGCTGTCCGCCGGACGCTGCCTTTACTGCGGCAGATCTGCTGGGCATCTACATGGAGCCGGAACTGCCGTTCTGGGGCACCATTGCGGCTCCCGGTGAGGAGGGCTACAACGAAGCCGAACAGAACTACCTCATTGCACTGGGGGACAAGATGCTGGAAACCTTCGGCAACCACCCCTCGTTTGTGATGTTTTCGCTGGGAAACGAACTGTGGGGCAGTCCGGAACGGCTGGGGGAGATCCTGCGGCACTACAAGGAAAAGGACAGCCGGCATCTGTACACACAGGGCTGCAACAACTTTCAGCACTTCCCGCTGATGGTGCCGGAGGACGACTATTTTGTCGGCGTGCGGCTGAGCAAGGAACGGCTGCTCCGCGGCTCTTTCGGCATGTGTGATGCTCCGCTGGGACACGTCCAGACCGACCGCCCCAGCACCATGCACCAGTATGACGACGTGATCTTTCCCCGACAGACTGCCGGAGAGGACAGCGGCGACACGGAGGAGATCGAGATCCAGTACGGCACCGGCGTGAAGAAAGTGCAGGTCAGCAAGACTGCCGGCGGACTGATCCCCACCAAGCCGGTCATCACCCACGAGATCGGACAGTACGAGGTCTATCCGGATTTTCGGGAGATCGAGAAGTACACGGGGCCTTTGAAAGCACGGAATTTCGAAGTCTTTCGGGAACGCCTTGCTGCCAGGGGCATGCTGCATCAGGCGAACCGGTTCTTCCGGTGCAGCGGGGCACTGGCGGCTGCCTGCTACAAGGAGGAAATCGAAGCCGCCATGCGTTCCCGCTATATTGCCGGCTTTCAGCTGCTGGACTTGCAGGACTTTTCCGGACAGGGCACGGCTCTGGTGGGCATGCTGGACGCATTTCTGGACAACAAGGGGCTGATCTCGCCGGAGGAATGGCGAATGTTCTGCTCCGACTGCGTACTGCTGGCACAGTTCCCGTCCTACGTGCTGATTACCGGCGAGATGTTTGCGGCAAAGGTTTCTCTGCGGACAGTGCTGCCCCAGTCCGGCACGGCGGAATGGCTGCTGATTCGGGAAAACGGCGACAAGCTGGGTGAGGGGAGATTTTCGGTACAGGCGGAATCCGGTCTGACGGAGATCGGCAGCATCTTCTGCCGCATGCCGGAGGAGTTGCAGCAGCCGGAACGGGTGCACCTTATTCTGTCGCTGGCGGACACCGATGTCTGCAACGTCTATGACCTGATGCTCTATCCGGCGATCGCCATGCCGGCACTGGAAGATCAGGGGGAACTGTGTGTCACGGAGCAGCTGGAAACGGCTCTGGCGGCTCTGGCGGCAGGGAAAAAGACAGTCTTTTTCCCCAGGGAAACGGCGGAGAGCATACAGGGCTTTTACTGTACGGATTTCTGGTGCTATCCCATGTTCCGCGACATCTGCAACTGGATGAAAAAGCCGGTTGCTGTGGGAACCATGGGGCTTTGCATTCAGGACGACCACCCCGCACTGGAACTGTTCCCCACGCAGGAGTACAGCACGCCCCAGTGGTATGACATTGTGACTGCGGCGGACTGCACCATTCTGGACGACACGCCGGCGGGGTTCACGCCCATTGTACAGATGATCGACAACTTCGAACGCAACCACAAGCTGGGCATTCTCTGGGAAGCCAAGGTGGGCAGCGGCAGTCTGCTGGTCTGCACCAGCCGCCTGTCCGAGATCGCCACCCGTCCGGAAGTGCGTTGGCTGGCAAAGAGCCTGCTGCACTACGCGGCATCAGAGGCATTCGCCCCGCCGCAGAGTGTGACGGCGGGACAACTGCGGAAGTGGTTTGGGGTGTGAGGGATTTTATTTAGGCTCCCTTTTGTGTATAGGCTCCCCTGAAAGGGGAGCTGGCACCGCAGGTGACTGAGGGGTGCTTCCGTAAAGTCTCACACATTACGCAGAAGATTTCACAAGAACCCCTCCACCAGCTTCGCTGGTCCCCCTCCCCTTTCAGGGGAGGCTATTTTTCAGCGGGGACACGGTGCGATCTGTCGTTACGATGTGAAAACGATTTACGAGAGAATCTCTCCACCGCTTGCGGCGGTCCCCCACTCTTTTCAAGGAAAGCTAGTTATTTTAGGCTCCCTTGAAAAGGGAGCTGGCAGCCGTAGGCTGACTGAGGAATTTTACTGTGAAACCTAGCACATCAAGCAAAAGGCTTCACGAGAATCCCTTCACCGCCTAACGGCGTTCCCCCACCCTTTTCAAGGGGAGGCTAATCCGATCTCAAAGGAGTACACTTATGGAAAAATTATTACTCATTGCAATTCCCGACACGGACGGCGTGGAGCAGGTCGCACGTCGGCTGCGGCTGCGAACGGTGCTGGTACAGCCGGAACAGTATGCCCGCAGTCTGGGGCAGCTTGCCGGTTATCCTGCCGCGGCGGCAGAGGAAACACCGGCGTTGCCCCTGCCGGAAACGGGGCTGCTGGTGATGTGCGGGCTGAAAAATTCCCACATGGACAAGCTGCTGGCTGCTCTCCGGAACGCCGGCATCGTCATTCCCCACAAGGCGGTGCTGACCCCTACCAATCAGAACTGGAACGTCTACCGGCTGGCACAGGAACTGGAACGGGAACGGCAGGCGATGGGGGAGAAGTGAATGTTCGTTTGAAAATTTTCTGGGCAAGTAGGGCGTGTAGAAGATGTTACGGAAGAACCCCTCCACCGCCTAACGGCGGTTCCCCTCCCCTTTCAGGGGAGGCATTTATCAGGTTCCTCTAAAAGGAAAATCTAAGAATAACGCCGCACAACCTGTAAAATAAACCTCCCCTGAAAGGGGAGGGGAACCAGCGAAGCTGGTGGAGGGGTTTCCTCTCTCTATCCCCACCCCACCAACGCAAAAACACGGCACACCCAAAGCGGGCGGTGCCGTGTTTTTGCATATAATGGAAGTTAAAAAAATGAAATTGGGAAATGTCGTAATTTTACGGGCTTTGTGCGGTATTGCCTTAACCCAGCAGGAACTTCATCAATGTGACAGCGTCCTGAATGTTGAAACTGCCGTCAGCGTTCATGTCAGCACGCTGGAAATTCGGATCAGTTTCCGACGGTACAAGTGCAACTTCTTTGAACAGCATATCCCGCATGATCGCCAGATCGAATCCGTTCAGCATGCCGTCCTCGTTGACATCGCCGCGAATGACATTGCCGACCGGTTCAGTGACAGTGGTAGTGGTAGTGGTGGTAGTTTCCGCAGTGGTTTCTGTGGTGCTTGCAGTGGTGACTACCGGATCCTTGCCCTCTACGATGGCGTAGAACGACGGCTTTGCGGTGTAGTTCTCATTGAACAGCAGCGGGGTTTTTGCGGCTCTCCAACTCTTGTCGTCGGTGGTGCCCCAGAATACCACTGCGGAAATGCTGTCTGCATACTCTACGCATGCGTCCATGATGCCCTTGTACATCTCTGCCTGCTTCTCGAAGCCGGCTTCTGAGGTGTCAGAGGTGGTGATGTCCAACTCGGTGACCTGAATGTCCAGACCGGTTTCGACAAACTTTTCCAGAGCCTTCTTATAGGTGGAAACATTGGGGAATCCAACGTCCAGATGGGACTGCATGCCGATACCGTCGATCAGTCCCTTGTCTTTCAGTTCCAGAGCCATTTTGCAGATCGCATCGGTTTTCTGCGGCATGTATTCGTTGAAGTCGTTGTAGTACAGCTTGGTGTTTGCCGGAGCGTACTTTCTGGCATACTCAAACGCCGGTTCGATAAAGGAGTTGTCGCCGAATACCTTGACCCAGCCGGAATAGTTGGCATTCTCGGACTGTCCGCCGCCGGTGCGGGGAACGCCGTTGTCCAGCCATGCTTCGTTGACCACGTCCCATGCGTAGAAGTCTACCGTCGGGTATTCTTCTTCCAGAGCCGCGAAAACGTTCTTGATGTAGTTCTCCATACGCTGGAGCATCACGTCCTTGGATACCCAGTCGCCGTCGTCCTGAAAGCCTTCCTTAAAGAACCAGTCCGGTGTCTGGCTGTGCCATACCAGCACGTGTCCGCGAACCGGAATGTTGTTATCACGGCAGTAATTCAGAATGGTTCTGGCACTTGCCAGATTGATGACCGGATCGGTGTTGCTGCCGGAAGCGAGGGTAGCGGCTTTGTTCAGAATGGATTCCGGCTTCAGTTCGTTGCCCAGCGTGATGCTGTTGAAATGCTTGGCGATCAGATCCTTGGTGGACTGGGGAGCCAGTTCCGCAGTGGTCACTGCGGTGCCGATCTTGAAATCGTTGGCATACACGTCCTTGAGGGACGGAATGTCTTTCTGAATGGGGTATACCGGAGCCGTGCGTACTTCGAAATCGTCGATGTACATGGTGGCTTTGTCGTTGCACTCAAAGTACAGGTATACCTTGGAAACGTCCTCGGAGAAGCTGAACTTCACGTTGGAGAATGTTGCCCAGTCGCCGTTGCTGGTCTGTGCCTGCAAATTGCTGTAGTGGCGTTCGCCGCTGGCATCGGTGTATTCCATGCTCAGATTGATCGAGTTGTACCACTCGGTCTTTGCTGCGGCACTGACAGTGTACTGCACGCCGGCTTCGCACCTGTCGTCCAGCAGGAACTGCGGGCCGTTCCAGTTTTTCTCTCTGTCGCTGATGCACATGGAGTAAGAGCCGCTGTATGCCTGCGAATCGGTTGCGGTAATGGTTTCTACGCCGCCTCTGCCGGTGAATGCCGAAACATCGCCGTCCTCGAAGCCGTTGCTGTAGATCTCTGTGGTGCCGTCGTCTTCTGCCGCACTGACAATGCCGGCAGAACTGCTGCTGAACGCTGTCGTTACCGGAACTGCTGCACAGAGCATCACGGCACTCAGCACGCCGGCAGTTACACGAGTTTTGATTTCTTTTTTCATGAATGTGTTCCTCCATGTTACAAAAATATTCTATTTTATTGTAGCATGTGAAGCAGAAAAAGTCAACCAACCACACGAATATTTGTATGAAATCACAAAAAAGCACGCCTTATTTTGTGCAAAAGACGTGCTTTCCGGTTGGGGGAAGTGGCGGCTGCCACTTATATAGGTATTGTAATTTGTTGTTTGACATTTTTTGCAAAGTGTGGTATACTAAATTTTGAGGGCATACCTGAAACGGTAGGCGGTCAAGTCTTTTTCTGATTTTTGCTCCCAC
>ENA-UOJV01003115-UOJV01003115.1-human-gut-metagenome-genome-assembly--contig:-C82-NODE-3115-length-11637-cov-48.990934_pt1 | contig 11637 bp, 10 predicted proteins | sample MGYA00242356_ERZ723903 | MGnify/ENA metagenome assembly ERZ723903
GCCGGCGCTGCCTCCATCATCGCCGAGGTCGACGATTCCCGTATCGAGACCCGTTTCACTCAGGGCTGGGTCAGCCACCGCACCTCCTCTCTCGAGGAGGCCACCAAGATTGCCCTCGAGCACCAGAAGGAAGGCAAGCCCTGTGCCGTCGCTTACTGCGGCAACATTGTCGATCTGCTCGAGTACCTCTATGAGCATAACGTCCACGTCGACCTGATGAGCGACCAGACCTCCTGCCACGTGCCCTACGACGGCGGCTACTGCCCGCAGGGCCTCACGTTCGAGCAGCGCACCGAAATGCTCGACAAGGATCCCGACGGCTTCCGCGTCCTCGTCGACAAGACCCTGCAGCATCACTATGAGATGATCTGCAAGTTCCATGAGCGCGGCACCTACTTCTTCGACTACGGCAACAGCTTCCTCAAGGCTGTTTACGACACCGGCGTGAAGAGCATCTGCAAGAACGGCGAGAACGACCTCGACGGCTTCATCTTCCCCTCCTATGTCGAAGATATCCTCGGTCCCTGCCTGTTCGACTTCGGCTACGGCCCGTTCCGTTGGTGCTGCCTGAGCCGCAACCCCGAGGATCTGCACAAGACCGATATGGCCGCCGCCGAGTATATCAAGGCGCACAACCGCCGCTATCAGGACTACGACAACTACGTCTGGGTCCGCGACGCGGAGAAGAACAAGCTGGTCGTCGGCACCCAGTGCCGCATTCTCTATCAGGATGCCATGGGCCGTATGAACCTCGCGCTCAAGTTCAACGAAATGGTCCGCAACGGCGAGATTGGCCCCGTCATCCTTGGCCGTGACCATCACGACACCGGCGGCACCGACGCGCCCTTCCGTGAGACCTCCAACATCAAGGACGGCTCCAACATCATGGCTGAGATGGCGACCCAGTGCTATGCCGGCAACGCTGCCCGCGGCATGAGCTACATCGCCCTGCACAACGGCGGCGGCACGGGCATCGGCCGCGCCATCAACGGCGGCTTCGGCATGGTGCTCGACGGCTCCGAGCGTGTCGACACCATCCTGCGTATGTCCATGCCCTGGGATACCATGGTCGGCGTTGCCCGCCGCAGCTGGGCGCGCAACGAGAACGCCATGACCACGGTCGCCGAGTACAACAAGATGTACGAGGGTCAGGATCACATCACCATGCCTTATGTCGCGGACGAAGCGCTCTGCGAAAAGGCCGTGAAGGAATATATGCACTAAAATTTACTTCAAAAAAGGGGCATAGAAATATGCCCCTTTTTTGAGCAGGCCGCGCCGTGCGCGGCGCGGAAAACGCCCTTTTGATTCCTTCTATTCAGGGAAAGGACAACATTTACTATGAAAAAGCTACTGGTCAAAAACATCGGCCTGCTTGCAACGCCCGAGGGCAAGAGCGCGCATCGCGGCGAAGAGCAGGGCAAGATCAAATTCTTAAAGGACGCCTGGGTCCTCATCGAGGACGGCGTCATCGCCTCCGTCGGCACAGGCGCCGTTCCCGCTGCCGAGGGCGCAGAGATCATCGACGCGGAGGGTCACCTCGTCACCCCCGGCCTTGTCGACGCTCACACCCACCTCATCTTCGGCGGCTGGCGCCAGAACGAGCTCGGTCTCAAGCTTCACGGCGCGAGCTATCTCGACATCCAGAATGCGGGCGGCGGCATCCAGTCCACGACGAACGCCACCCGTCAGGCCAGCGAGCAGGAGCTCGCTGCCAAGGCTGCCAAGGCGCTCGACGAGATGATGGGCTTCGGCACCACCACGGTCGAGGCCAAGAGCGGCTACGGCCTTGCCACCGAGCATGAGCTCAAGGCGCTCGAGGTCATCAAGGACTTGAACGACCACCACCGCATGGACCTTGTCGCGACCTTCATGGGCGCGCACCTCGTTCCCGCGGAGTACAAGTCGAACCGCGCGGAGTACGTCCGCCTCGTGTGCGAGGAGATGATGCCCCGCGTCAAGGAGCAGGGCATTGCCAAGTTCTGCGACGTCTTCTGCGAGGCTGACACCTTCACCGTCGAAGAGTCCCGTCAGGTGCTCGAAGCGGGCCTCAAGTACGGCCTGCGCCCCAAGATCCACGCCGACGAGATCGAGGCCATCGGCGGCAGCCAGCTCGCCGGTGAGATCGGCGCGATCTCTGCCGAGCATCTGATCGTCTGCCCGCCCGAGGGCATCGCGAGCATGGCTAAGGGCGGCGTCATCGCGTGCCTTCTGCCCGCGACGAGCTTCAACCTCGGCGCGGTGTTCGCGCCCGCGCGCGACATGGTCGCGGCCGGTGTTCCCGTTGCGATGGCGACGGACTTCAACCCCGGCTCCTGCCCGTGCCTCAATATGCAGTTTGTCATCAACCTCGGCTGTCTCAAATATAAGCTCACGCCCGAGGAAGTCCTCACAGCCGTCACGCTCAACGGCGCCGCGGCGATCGACCTTGCCGACAAGGTCGGCTCTGTGGAAGAGGGCAAGCTGGGCGACCTCGTCATTTGGGACGCGCCCGACCTTGACTACATCTGCTACCGCGTGGGCAGCAACCTCGCCAAGACCGTCATCAAGCGCGGCGAGATCGTGTAAAACAGGAAGGAGAAGGGGGATCCCGTCATGGATAGGACCGATTATCAGATCTTGAATCTCCTGCAGGCCGACAGCCGCTGCACGCTGCGCCGCATGGGTGATCTTGTGGGGCTCACGCCCCCCGCCGTTTCCGAGCGCATCCGCCGCATGGAGGAAAGCGGCGTCATCCGCGGCTACCACATCGACGTGGACCGCACAAAGCTCGACTGCAACATCACGGGCTTCATCTCCGTCGCCCTCGAGCCGGACAAGTATGACAAATTCTGCGATTTCTGCGCTTCGCAGAGTGCCGTCATCAGCCATTACCACGTCGTCGGCGAGTTCAATGCGCTGCTGCGCTTTGCCGTGCGCGACACCCAGCAGCTCGACCAGCTCCTCTCCCAGATCAAGAAGTTCGGCGACTCCCGCACTTCGATCGAGCTCAAAACGCTGTTCGACAGCAAGGATATCCCCCTGCCCTGAGCACACCGCATCTGCCAAAGTCCCCCGCTGCGCCGCAGCGGGGGACTTTTTTGCGCTGACACGGCAGCGTAATGGCGTATCATCGAGATTTCCCATGTTCTTCCGTCTTGCGAACGGGGGCGAATATTGGTATACTGTTTCCTACCAAAGTATTCCTCAGACCGCAAAAAGGAGGCGCCGAAGTCATGAAACTGGAGCAAACGCAGTCCCTTGCCCAAAAGCTCGTGCTGACGCAGAATATGCGCCAGTCGCTCGACTGCCTTCAGCTCTCCGCCCCCGAGCTGAGCGAATACGTGCAGGAGGTCGCGCTCTCAAATCCTCTTCTGGATGTGCAGGCCCCTACCTATTATGAAACGCAGCTCCCCAGCGAGGCCGCCCCCTCCGAGCGCGAAGCGCCCGAGATCCGCGAGGCCGACGCCTGGCAGAGCTTTTCCCCCTCCGCAGGCGGCGACGGCCAGACCGACTTCACCGCCTATCTCGTGCGCGAAAAGACCTTCCGTGACCACTTAAATGAGCAGATCGGACAGATGAAGCTCGTGGATGACGAGCTTCTGCGCCTGTGCCGCTTTCTCATCGACTGTCTCGACGAGCGCGGCTATCTCGACTGTCCGCTCGAAGACCTGTCCCGCGAATTTGACATTCCGCTCTTCTCGCTCGAGCAGGCGCTCTTCGCCGTGCAGATGCTCGACCCGCCCGGCGTCGGCGCGCGGAGCCTGTCGGAATGCCTGACGCTCCAGCTCGCGCAGAGCCGCTCGTTCGACGCGCTCACGCTGACTATCGCGCGCGACGGGCTCGCGCTTTTGAGCAAGCGCGACTACAGCGGCCTTGCCGCCCTGATCGGCGTGAGCGTGAGCGAGGCAAAGGAGGCCGCCGCCAAAATTCTTGCGCTGAATCCCATTCCCTCGCGCAGCTTTGCCGGCAGCGAGCAGATCGCCTACGTCGCGCCCGACGCGGTCTTTTCCATGCAGCAGGGCCAGCTCGTCATCGAGCTCAACGACCGCATCCTGCCGCGCCTTTCCGTCAACGCCGAGTACTCCGCCCTCTCCACAAGCGACGACCCCGAGGTCCAGCATTATGTGAAAGAGAAGCTCTCCGAAGCGCAGGCTCTCATCAAGGGCGTGCACACCCGCTGCGACACGCTCCTTCAGCTCATCCGCCTCATTGCCGACGAGCAGCACGACTATTTCTGCAGCGGCGGCGAGCTTGTCCCCATCACGATGCAGCAGGTGGCCGAAAAGATGGGCATGAGCACCTCGACCGTCAGCCGCGCCGCACAGAACAAGTACATCCAGTTCCAGGGCCGCACGATCCCGCTGCGCAGCTTCTTCACCACGGCCATCCGCTCGGACGCGGCCGTCTCCTCCCACGCGGTCAAGCAGCGCATCCGCAGCCTCATTCAGGCCGAGGACCCCGCCGCGCCGCTGTCGGACGAGGCGCTGCGTCTGGCGCTCTCGGCGCTCGGCGTCGACGTCAGCCGCCGGGTCATCGCCAAATACCGCGCGGAGCTGAATATCCCGTCCTCCTCCCAGCGCAAAAAGCGCTGAGCGCAGGGCGCGATAAAATTGCAGTCAGGAGGAGTATACTCTATGGCCAGCGTATATGATCGCACAGACATTTACGATCTCTTTGACTTCCCGCAGAAGGACGCCGCCACAAAACGGCACTGGGAGACGGTCTTTTCCGGAAAGCCCATCCGCTCTGCGCTCGATGTGAGCATCGGCACAGGCTCACTCACGCTGCCGCTTGCGGACCTTGGCGTTTCGCTGTACGGCTCTGACCTGAGCGGAAGTATGCTTGCACGCTGCCGCAAAAAAGCGGATGAACGCGGCATCACCATCGACCTGCGGCAGAGCGATTTTCGTGAGTTGACTCGCCATTTCGACCGCAAATTCGACTGTGTGATGAGCACCGGCAACTCGCTCGCCTATGTGACGAACGATGAGATCACGGGTGTTCTGGAGCAGATGGACGCGCTTGTGCAAAGCGGCGGCTATCTCTATTTCGATCTTCGCAACTGGGACAAGATCGTGCGGCAGAAAATGCGCTTTTACTGCTATAACCCCACCTTTCTGCCAAACGGTGACCGCGTGAATCTCATGCAGGTCTGGGACCACCTGAGCGACGGCTCGATCGTTTTCAACCTTGTCTACACCTTCGAGCGCGGCAATCAGATTTTTCAGAAGGAGCACTTTGAAGAGCACTACCATCCCGTACCGCAGAAGCTGCTGCTCGACAAGCTCGCCCGGCTCGGCTATGAAGATATCGAGGTCACGGCCTTTCCCGTGCAGTTCGGCGCGTTTGACCCCGAAAAGTCGGAATGGTACTGTGTGCTGGCACGCAAAGCAAAATAGAGGTTGCCTTTTTCATAAAAAGGGGCATGATAGGATGTATCATCGCGCGGCGGCACTGCCGCGCGCTTTCACAGGAGGAATCAGATATCATGGACGGTATGAAAAATATCAGCAAGGCCGAGGTCCTCACCCTGCGCGATCAGGTCGCCTATCAGTCCGGTCAGGTCGTCAGCCGCACGCTGGCGCAGAACCAGCACGTGAGCGTCACGCTCTTCTCATTCGATAAGGGCGAGGAGATCAGCACTCACGAGTCCGGCGGCGACGCGATGGTCACCTGTCTCGACGGCGTGGGCAGGATCACCATTGACGGCGTGGAGCACATCCTGCACGAGGGCGAGAGCATCGTCATGCCCGCGCACCACCCGCACGCGGTGTACGGTCAGGAGCAGTTCAAGATGCTGCTGGTCGTCATTTTCTGAATCGCGGTCACTTATTGAAGAAATCGATGGAGAGTTTTGTTTTAAAGCAAAATTCTCCATATTTCTTTCTTGACAAAAGCAATACCCCTGTGTTACCTTAAATAGGCAAATGAATCAAAAGTGATCGGATGATGAGTTCGGGAGAGACTACGGCCCTGATGCGGCCGCAGCGCCGAAGGGGAAAGCAAAAGCTCTCAGGCAAAAGGGCCGAACTTGGACGACACTCCGAAAAGTGCGGCCCGCCGCACGCCGAAGGTGCAACCTGTCATGCTATACACAACAGGGAATCTCTCAGGTAATAAAACGGAGGCACAAAGTTTCTAAAGGGGAACTTTGTGTTTTTTCTTATTTGTCTTTTTAATAATTTTTATAAGATTCATTCGCGATTTTAATTCATGGAGGATGCACTAATGGAAAAGAAAACCCCGCTTTATCAGACTCATGTGGACATGGGCGGCAAGATCGTCGAATTCGGCGGCTTCCTGATGCCCGTCCAGTACCCCACCGGCGTCATTGCCGAGCACATGGCCGTGCGTGAAAAGGCCGGCCTGTTCGATGTTTCCCACATGGGCGAGCTTCGTCTGAAGGGCCCCGACGCCGTTCAAAACGTGCAGAAGATCATCACCGCCGACATCTCCAATATGCAGGATGGCGACATCAAGTATTCCATGTTCTGCAATGACAAGGGCGGCATCATCGACGACTTCATCGTCTACCGCTGCGCCCACGATGACTACTGGCTGGTCGTGAACGCGGGCAACCGCGAGAAGGACGCCGCCTGGGTCGAGAGCCACCTCTCCGGCGATGTGGACTACCGCGACGAGGGCAACGATTGGGGCCAGCTCGCACTCCAGGGTCCCAAGTCCCACGAGATCATGCTCAAGCTGTGCGAGGAGAAGTACCTGCCCGCCAAGTACTACACCTTTATCGACAACGTGCCCCTGAATCTCGGCGACCACACCATCCACGCCCTCGTTTCCCAGACCGGCTACACCGGCGAGTTCGGCTATGAGATCTACTGCAAGGCCGAGGATACCGTCGATCTGTGGAAGGCCCTGCTGAAGGCCGGTGAGCCCGAGGGTCTCATCCCCTGCGGTCTCGGCGCGCGCGACACGCTGCGTCTCGAGGCTTCCATGCCGCTCTACGGCCACGAGATGACCGACGAGATCACCCCGAAGATGGCGGGCCTGCCCTGCAAGCTCACCGGCAAGGACTTCATCGGCCGCGACGCGCTCGTCGAGCTCGGCGCCCCCAAGATGAAGCGCATCGGCATGAAGGTCGTCGGCCGCGGCATCGTTCGTGAGCACTGCGACCTCTACACCATGGACGGCGAAAAGATCGGCTGGGCTTCCTCCGGCACGTTCGCTCCCTTCATCGGCTGCGGCGTCGCCATGGGCTACATTCCTGTCGAGGATATCGAGATCGGCAAGCACCTCAACGCCGACGTGCGCGGCCGCATGGTCGAGCTCGAGATCGTCCCGATGCCCTTCTACAAGCTCGATCACTAAATCCCATATTGCAACCGCAAGCTAAAAAAGCATTCAACCACCAAGAAAGATTTTGAGGAGGAAATTATTATGAACATCCCTGCTGAGCTGAAGTATTCCAAGTCCCACGAGTGGGTCAAGATGGACGGCGACGTTGCCGTCATCGGCATCTCCGATTTTGCCCAGAACGCGCTGGGCGACGTGGTCTTCATCAATCTGCCCGCCGAGGGCGACAGCGTCACCGCCGGCGAAGCCCTGGGCGACGTGGAATCCGTCAAGGCTGTTTCCGACGTGATCTGCCCCGTCAGCGGCACCGTCTGCGAGGTGAACGAGGCTCTGGCCGACGCGCCCGAGACGCTCAACTCCGACCCCTACGGCGCGTGGATCATCAAGGTCTCCCCTGTCACCGACACCGAGGAGCTGCTTGACGCCGCCGCTTACGAGGCGCATTGCGCCGCCGAGGAGGGCTAAGCATGGGTTCCTACGTTCCTACCACTGCGGCGGAACGGGAAGAGATGCTCGCGGCCATCGGCGTGAAGGACCTTGAGGGGCTTTATCAGTCCGTCCCGCAGGAGATGCTCCTGAAGGACGGCGGGCTGAACATCCCCGAGGGCCTGAGCGAGCTCGAGGTGCGCGAGAAGGTCACCGCCATGGCCGAGAAGAACAAGGTCTTCAAGACCGTTCTGCGCGGCGCGGGCTCCTACCGCCATTTCATCCCCTCCGTCGTCAAGTCCGTCACCTCCCGCGAGGAGCTGCTCACCTGCTACACCCCCTATCAGGCCGAGATCAGCCAGGGCGTGCTGCAGGGCACCTTTGAATTCCAGACCATGATCTGCGAACTGACCGGCATGGACGTCTCCAACGCCTCGCACTACGACGGTGCGACCGCCGCGGCCGAGACCATCCCCATGTGCAAGGACCGCAAGCGCACGAAGGCCTATGTTTCCGCCGCCGTGCACCCGCAGACCATCGAGGTCATGAAGACCTACTGCTTTGCTTCGAACACGGAGCTTGTCGTCGTTCCCGCGAAGGACGGCAAGACCGATATGGACGCGCTGCGCGAAATGCTCGGCGCAGACGCCGCCTGCTTCTACCTCCAGCAGCCGAGTTACTTCGGCCAGCTTGAGGATGCCAAGGCCATCGGCGAGATCGTCCACGCCGCGGGCGCGAAGTTCGTCATGGGCGTGAATCCCATCGCCTGCGCCATCCTGCCCACACCGCGTGAAGAGGGCGCGGACATCGTCGTCGGCGACGGTCAGCCCCTCGGCCTCGACACCGCGTTCGGCGGCCCGTACCTCGGCTTCATGGCCACCACCAACGCCATGACCCGTAAACTTCCCGGCCGTATCGTCGGCCAGACGACGGACGTGGACGGCAAGACCGGCTACGTGCTGACGCTGTCTGCGCGTGAGCAGCACATCCGCCGCGAAAAGGCCAGCTCCAACATCTGCTCCAACCAGGCGCTGTGCGCCTTCTCCGCGGGCGTTTACATGGCCGCGATGGGCGAGAAGGGCATGAAGCAGTGCGCGAGACTGTGCACCTCCAAGGCGCACTATTTCGCCTCCGAGCTGGCAAAGGCCGGCTGCACCATCAAGTACAAGGGCGAATTCTTCCACGAGTTCGTCACCGAAGTGGAATGCCCCAACTGCCGCAAGAAGATCCTCGACGCGCTCGAGGCCGAGGGCATCCTCGGCGGCGCGGAGGTCGAGGGCGGCATTCTCTGGTGCGTGACCGAGCTTGCAAGCAAGGCTCAGCTCGACCGCGCCGTCGCCATCGTAAAGGAGGTGCAGTAAATGAAGCTCATTTTTGAACTCGGCGTCGAAGGCCGCGGCATGACCCTCATGCCCGAGTGCGACGTCCCTGAATATCAGCTCCCCGAAGAGCGCACCGCGCCGCTGCACCTGCCCCATGTGAGCGAAAACGAGCTCACCCGTCACTACACCGCCCTCTGCAAGCGCATCCACGGCGTGAACGACGGCTTCTATCCCCTCGGCTCGTGCACGATGAAGTACAACCCCAAGATCGACGAGGATATGGCGGCACTGCCGAGCTTCACCCAGCTGCACCCGCTCCAGAGCGTCGAGACCGCGCAGGGCGCGCTCGAGGTGCTGCACACCCTCGGAGGCGAGCTTGGCGAGGTCTTCGGCATGGATGCCGTCACCTTCCAGCCCGCAGCGGGCGCGCACGGTGAGTTCACCGGCGTGCTGCTCATCAAGGCCTATCATACCGACCGCGGCGACACCGCGCGCACGAAGATCATTGTGCCCGACTCCGCCCACGGCACGAATCCCGCGACCGCCGCGATGTGCGGCTTCCAGGTCGTGAACATTCCCTCCGGCGAGGATGGCTGCGTCGACCTTGACGCGCTGCGCGCCGCTGTCGGCCCCGACACCGCGGGCCTGATGCTCACGAATCCCAACACTGTCGGCATTTTCGACAAGAACATCCTCGAGATCACCAAGATCGTCCACGACGCGGGCGGCCTGTGCTACTACGACGGCGCGAACCTCAATGCCGTCATGGGCGTTGTCCGTCCCGGCGACATGGGCTTCGACTGTATCCACTCGAACCTCCACAAGACCTTTGCAACGCCGCACGGCGGCGGCGGCCCGGGCGCAGGCGCCGTTGGCTGCAAGGAGTTCCTCAAAAAGTATATGCCCGGCCCGCTGGTCGTCGAGAAGGATGGCAAGTACGGCTTCGAGTATCCCGAAAAGTCCATCGGCCGCGTGAAGATGTTCTACGGCAACTTCGGCGTTGTCGTGCGTGCGCTGACCTACGTGCTCACGCTCGGTAAGTCCGGCATCCGCGAGGCGGCGATGAACGCCGTGCTGAACGCGAACTATATGCGCGTCAGGCTCAAGGATACCTTCACCATGGCGTATGACGAGATCTGTATGCACGAGTTCGTCATGTCGCTGGTCGACCTGCACAAGGAGACGGGCGTTTCCGCGCTCGACCTTGCCAAGGGAATGCTCGACTTCGGCCTGCACCCGCCCACGATGTACTTCCCGCTCATCGTCCACGAGGCGCTCATGGTCGAGCCCTGCGAGACCGAGAGCAAGGAGACCATGGACGAGGTCTGCGACATCTACTGCAAGCTCTTCGAGCTCGCGCACTCCGATCCCGAGGCGCTGCACACTGCGCCGCATGACACGCCCGTTCGCCGTCTCGATGAGGTCGGCGCGGCGCGCAACACCATTCTCCGTTACACGTTTGCATGATCAAAAAATTACAGTATTACATCGGCTCCTGCACCGATCCCCACCGCAACCTCGCCCTTGAGGAGTATCTGACCGATACGGTGGGGGAGGACACCTGCATCCTCTATCTCTGGCAGAACAAGCACACGGTCGTCATCGGCCGCAACCAGAACGCGTGGCAGGAATGCCGCACGACCGAGCTGGAGCGCGACAGCGGGACATTGGCCCGCCGTCTCTCCGGCGGCGGCGCGGTCTATCACGACATGGGCAATCTCAACTTCACCTTCTCGCTGCGCACGCAGGACTATGACCTTCGCAAGCAGCAGAGCGTGATCGTGGAGGCCTGCCGCTCCCTCGGCATCCCGGCGGAGATCTCCGGCCGGAACGACATTCTGACGAACGGGTGCAAGTTCTCCGGCAACTCCTTCTACTCGCACGCGGGCTGCTCATTCCACAACGGAACGCTGCTCGTGAATGTCGACATGGCAAATCTCGGCAAATACCTCACCCCGTCGAAGACGAAGCTCGAGAGCAAGGGCGTTGCGTCTGTGCGCTCGCGCGTCATCAATCTGACGGAATTAAAGCCCGATCTGACGATCGACGGCATGGCACAGGCCATGGTCCAGGCGTTTGAGACCGTCTACGGTCTTGAAGCGCAGGAGCTGCGCGAGGAAGATTTCGACACTGCCGAGATCGAGCGCCGCTATCAGCGCTTCCACAGCTATGACTGGGTCTACGGCAGAAGCGTGCCGTGCTCGTTCTCCTGCGCCAAGCGCTTTGCCTGGGGCGAGGTGACGATCGAGCTGGCGGTGGAAAACGCCGTCTGCACAGATGCCGCCGTCTGGTCCGATGCCATGGACGCGGAGTTTGCAAAGCCGTTAGCGGATGCCCTGCGCGGCTGCCGCTTTGCCATCGATGCGCTCTGTGAGCGCGTGCAGTCGGTGGCGGAATGCCGCGACTATGCGGACGACCTCTGCGCACTGCTGCGCGAGCAGGATATCTGAAAATTTAAGATCACAGCCTGCAATGCCGCCGAGGTTCGGCGGCATTGCTCGGAAAAGGAAAGAAATACTATGTCTGATTATCAACTCATTGTCATCGGCGCGGGTCCCGGCGGCTATGAAGCGGCGCTGCGCGCTGCGAAGCTGGG
>ENA-UOJV01003128-UOJV01003128.1-human-gut-metagenome-genome-assembly--contig:-C82-NODE-3128-length-11567-cov-3.724288_pt1 | contig 11567 bp, 9 predicted proteins | sample MGYA00242356_ERZ723903 | MGnify/ENA metagenome assembly ERZ723903
CTTTGATATAAAGGGCTTTCATGACTTTTCTCCCTAGCAACTTAACAGAACCATTTTATTGCATAGGAGGAATTTCGATGAAAGTGAATGGAACAGATTTAGGCGATACTGTATTTGGCGAAGAAGACTGCAAAAAAATACAGAAAGTAGTTTCCAAGTACGGCGTACAAGTGGTATGCAATGAGGAAGACGAAAAAGAAGAAGCAGATCTGGTGCTGCCAGCCAGCGAAGGCTGCGAAAATGTAAAGAAGGTAGCCTCCAAATTAGGCTATCAGGTTGTGTGTGACGAAGAAGCATAACAGCTGGCGATGCCCTGCATCACCAAGAAAGCCGTTGCTGCGGCGTTTTATAAACCACGTAGCAGCGGCTTTCTTGTTTACCCAATCAGCAAAACAGAACTATAAAAACAAGGAGGCGTTTTTCGTGGAACAATTAACCGCATTGGGCACCGGCTATGCTGTAGCCACCAAATGCTATACCACCTGCTTTACCATTTCCGCTGGACAGGAGCATTTTATGATTGATACCGGCGGTGGGAACGGCGTGCTGACTAACTTAGAAAAGGCTGGCATTGCCGTCAGTCAGGTACATCACATCTTTTTATCCCACCGGCACACCGATCATGTACTAGGCGCTGTGTGGATGCTGCGCATGGTTGGTCATGGCATGGAAAAAGGCAGCTATCAGGGACAACTGCATCTGTACTGTCATCAAGAAATTGCCGACGGATTGCTGCAAATGTGCAAATTTATGCTGCCTGGCCGCTTGCTGCCCCTGTTTGGCCAGCGCATTATTTTTCATTGCCTGGCCGAAGGACTATCCTTTGATATACTGGGCCGTAAGACCACCTTTTTTGACACTCACAGCAAAAAAACTCTGCAATACGGTGTCACCATAGCGCTGCAGAACGGCAAAACTTTCACCTATCTGGGCGATGAGCCCTATCGGGAACAATGTGCAGCCTATGCGCAGGGAGTCGATTATTTAATGCACGAAGCCATGTGCTTAGAAAGTCAGGACGCCCAGTATCACCCGCACAAAATTCAGCACAGCACCGTAAAAGACGCCGCCCAGTGCGCAGCCACGCTGCAAGTAAAAAATCTAATCCTGCACCACACCGAGGATACCCGCTTAGAACAGCGCAAACAAGCCTATACCGCCGAAGCCCAACAATATTTCAGCGGCGGCGTTTATGTGCCCGACGATTTAGATGTGATTGGGTTGTAGCGATTTTTTATTTTTTTGCGATAGTTTGAGTTTTTTGCTATCCTTCGCCCATCCCTCCGTAATCCGCACATCATCTGGACAGCGCAGCTTTGCCGGACTAGCTGCGCTGTCCGTCACGCTTTGCACAGTCTGCGATGCTGTGCGTCTTAAGTCGGAATTTTGGCGAAGGTAGCGAGGATTCTGAAACCATAAAAGGGGAAAGAGCGCCTTATCTCTTCTGTATTTTGTGCGGTAGATATATTGTAGGGTACGCTGGCCGCTGGCCAGTTGTGCCATTCTGTAATGCTGCGGCGACGGCATAACAGCTGGTTACACTGTCGGCTTTGTATCATGCTTTGTCCTGTAAAGGGTCGGTGAATTGTCGACTCCTTGTCCGGTGTGTTGTGTAACCAATCGTTATGTAACGCTTCATGATACTTATATCGTGCATGGGTGGGCGATTTGCCCAGTCATCGTTTTCCTATGGTTGGAGTAAAAATGTTTCACGTGAAACATTTTCTGCTCCAATTTTTTTGCTTTTCCATGTTTTCTGTATTGGTAGCTCTAATAGTGGGATGGACAATACAAAGAAAATGCTGGTTTTCTGCTCAACCAATATAGCTACGGGGATTTTACTTTGCCCTGTGCGTTTTTTCGGTGGAGGGTGTCGGAGGGAAGATGTATTTTATTATTATAGAAAGCCGTTGGAGAATAAATTATCTTTATACTGCTTTTCACAGTATCATCCACAGAATAGCATGAATGAACCATTTGATAAGGGGCGCTCTTTTTATTTTGGCTGGAATATGCTATGATACGGGTAGAATGTTTACGGTGAGGTGAGGCTATGCAGCGGCTTGTAATTGTGGAGGATGACCGCGACTTAAATCGAGGATTGTGCTTGGCGTTAAAAAATGAGGAAATGGACATTGTTTCTTGTTTAGATTTGAGGCAGGCCTGGCAAGCGCTGGAACAGGCGGCGGATTTATTGCTGCTGGACGTTAATTTGCCGGACGGAAATGGTCTGGAATTTTTGCAGGAGCTGCGGCAAAGCAGCGCCATACCAGTAATTTTGTTGACTGCCAATGACACGGAGATGGATGTGGTGATGGGCTTGGAGCATGGCGCTGATGATTATATCACCAAGCCGTTCAGTCTGGCCATTTTGCGGGCCAGGGTTCATGCGCAGCTGCGCCGCGCCGGTGCGGAGTTCGCGGAGCGGGAAAGCTCCATTGTGCAGTTGGGGCCGTTCCGGTTTGATTTTGAGCGGATGCTGTTTTCTCGCAATGATGTGCCGGTGGAATTAAGCAAAACGGAGCAAAAGCTGCTGTGGCTATTGGTGGAAAACCGCGGCGTTACTTTGTCGCGGGCGCAGCTAGTGGACCGAATCTGGATTGACGGTGCTGCTTACGTGGACGAGAACGCGCTGTCGGTAACGGTGAAGCGGCTGCGGGATAAGCTAAAGGCCGGCGATTATATCAAAACGGTATATGGCGTCGGTTATGTGTGGAAGGGGCCTGCCGATGATTGCCATTAGGTATGTGGTTTTGTTGATGTTGGCGGCATTGCTGTTGTGTCTGGCTGTAAGCGGCTGGAGTGATTACCGCCAGCGCAGGCTGCTGAACAGACTGGACAAGTTGCTGGATGCAGCCATGAACGGCAGCTTTTGTGAGCAGACCTTTGATGAGAGCATGATGTCAGCATTAGAGAGCAAGCTGGCCCGTTATTTGGCTTATTCAGAAACTTCGGCCAAGCATGTGCAGGCGGAGAAGGATAAAATCAAAGCGTTGATTACCGATATCTCTCACCAGACCAAAATGCCTATCGCCAATATTTTGTTGTACGGGCAGTTATTGCAGGAGCAGGATTTGCCGGAGGAGAGCAAAAACTGTGTGGCGGCGCTGCAGGGTCAGGCGGAAAAATTGAATTTTTTGATTGCTTCGCTGGTAAAGCTGTCGCGGCTGGAAACAGGGATTCTGACGCTGCATCCGGTGGAGCAGCCGATAGAGCCCATACTGCGGGAAATTGCGCGGCAATATGGGCCAAAGGCAGAAGCCCGGAAAATTCGGCTTATTGTGGATGATACAGCGGAAGCGGCGGTTTTTGACGCCAAATGGACGGCGGAAGCCTTGGGAAATCTGGTGGATAACGCTGTTAAATATACGGAAGCTGGCGGTACGGTACAGGTTGCGGTTCGTGCTTATGAGTTGTTTTGCCGGATTGATGTGATCGATAATGGAAGGGGAATTGCCGAGGTGGAACAGGCAAAGGTGTTTGCCCGTTTTTATCGTTCTCCGGCAGTGGCTGACCAAGAAGGCGTTGGCATTGGTTTGTATCTCACCAGGCAAATTTTGGCCAGTCAGGGCGGTTATATAAAAGTAGCGTCAAAGCTGGGGCAGGGCAGCGTATTTTCGGTGTTTTTGCAGCGGGCGGCATAGATATTGCTGCGGAACCATCATAATAGGGGCTGTTATAGGAGAAAAAGCATCTTCCTGTAGCAGCCCTTTGTGATGTTCTTGTCAAGGCCTTGGAGTGTTGTTGTTGTGCTTTGGCGCGGAGCCTTCACCTGTTTTATTGGCTGGCTTCCCAGTTTTGACTGCCGTTTTATGCGGCTTGACGCTGGATTTTTCTTGTTTATCATGTTTTTTGCCGGAGCTATGGGTATCGTTGCTTTTGGCGGTATGTTTCTTTTTGCGTTCCGGGTCTTTGTAGTATTCTTTGGTAGCGCCGGAGAGTATTTTTCCTTTTACCAGATGCACAGGGGCCACTTGAATGGCAAATTCCCGCTGATAGATGCGCAGCGCTGCCAGCTCTTGCGGGTTGACAATGCTGTAGCACTGGCCCTTGCGGTTGCCGCGGGCGGTGCGTCCAGCCCGGTGAATGTATTCGCTGGGCTCGGCCGGAAAGTCCATATTGATGATATGGGTGATATTGGGAATATCCAAACCGCGGGCGGCCAAATCGGAGGAAACCAGAATTTTAATCTTTCCCCGACGGAAGTCTTCCATAGCTTTTTGCCGTTCTTCTTTCGATACGATGCCATGGAGACTGTAGGTGCGGATTTTGTGATAATTCAGCTTGTCCACCAAGAAATCCAGTTCTGGACCGTCGTTCATAAAAATTAGGATACGTTCCGCATCTTCGTCCAGCGCATGCAACAGCTTGCGGAGCTGCACAAATTTTTCCCGCTGCTGGCAGATGAGATAAAAATGTTCAATGTTGGGATTCATTTTGGCCTGCTGCTCAATTTTTACTAGGGCAGGGTCGTGCATCTGCTGGGTTAATAGGTTCAGGGTATGTTGGCTGGCGGTGGCGGAAAATGCGGCCAATTGCCGGTCTCGCAGCATACTTTTCAGAATGTCCAGCACGGTCTGTTGGTTGGTATTATCCAGCAGGTTATCCATTTCGTCAATAACCACAGTGCGGATGGTTTGGCAGTTGATTTTGTGTTTCTTGATTAAATCTAAAATACGCCCCGGCGTACCGACAAGAAGCTGAGGCTTTTCTTTTAATTTGGCAATCTGATTGTTGATATTGGCTTCGCCGATGATACTCTGACAGCCGATTTCTAATCCGCTGTTCTGGCAAAGCTGCTGTGCCTGGCGGTAAATCTGCATGACTAGCTCGTGGGTGGGCGCTAAAATTAAAGCCTGCACTTGCTTGGCGGCGGCGTCTATGTTGCATAAAATAGGACACAGATAGGCCAGCGTTTTGCCGCTGCCGGTGTAAGACTGACCGATTACATCGCGGCCCGCTAACAGCAGCGGAATGACCTGCTGTTGAATTTCAGTGGGCTCGGTGATGTCCTGCTGGGCTAAGGCTTGTACCATAGCCTGATTTGGCAGTAGAGTCTGAAAAGACATATTGAAATCCTCCGTTATTTGAGAATACAGTTCCATAAGATCGTTGCATATGAATTTATTATACCATGAAACCATAGAAAAACGCAGCGTTTTTTTGCAGATGGTTGCCACAAGCTCCGTGATTTTTATTGTGAACGGCTGCGCTTGTTTACATTAGAAATTTTTTCCGGTATTTCTATGGATTCTCCGCGGTGAAATGGTTGACCTGCGGCCATTTGTGGGATAAAATAAAGGATAACGATAAATATCGTAAGAAAGGCATTGGAGGTGGCAGGAATGTTTACCGGAAGAAAAATCATTTTACAAAAGCCAGCCAAAGAGGATGCGTATTACTTCCAGAAGTGGTTTATGAATAAGGAGTTCCGGCACTGGTATGACAGCTATATGAGTGTTTCGTTGGATATGATTGAAGATGAAATCAGCAAAATGAAGGATGTAACCGACCCCAGTGCAGAGCGTGTTGATTTTGTGGTAAAAAATAAACGGAACGGAGAGGCCATCGGCATTGCGTCCATTAAGGATATTGACCGGCAGAACGGCCATTCGGAAATCGCACTGGGCATTGCAGATGAAAAAAACCGTCTGGCCGGCTTTGGCGTTGACCTAATGATTGTTCTGGCCGATGTGGTGTTCTATCATTTTGGGTTTGAAAAGTGCTATTCCAAAGTGAACGACAACAACCGTCTGGGCTTGAAATCGGCGCTGAGCTTTGGGTTTACCGCAGAAGGAAAGCTGCGTAAGCACACCTTTATTGACGGGCGTTATATCGACCAATGGATTTTAGGCATGCCCCGGGAGGAATACGAAGGGTTAGCCATTGTGCCAAAATGGAAGGCCCGCGCTTAGAAAAAATCTTTACATTTGCTGCAGGTTGTGGTAAAGTAAACGGTACAACAACTAAATAAGCGAGTCTTTGTTATCAAGAGCGGCGGAGGGACTGGCCCTGTGAAGCCCGGCAACAGCCAGCATAGCTGGAAATGTGCTAAATCCTGCAGACAAAGTGTCTGGTAGATAATGGAGTGGATTGTTTTGCAATCAAAAGCCATTTTCTAGCACAAAGAAAATGGCTTTTTTGTTATTCTGGCTTGCTGTAGAATAACCTATGTAATTATTTTGGAGGAGGAATTATTGATGGATTTGAAAAATTGCACTGCTGGAACCATTTGTATTCAAGGCGGCTGGGAACCGAAAAAAGGGGAGCCGCGCGTGCTGCCGATTTATCAGAGCACCACATTTTTATATGAAACCAGCGAACAGATGGGACGTCTGTTTGATTTAGAGGATAACGGATATTTTTACACCCGTTTGCAAAATCCTACCGCAGATGCTGTGGCTGCTAAAATTGCGGCGTTGGAAGGCGGGGTGGCCGCTATGTTGACCTCTTCTGGTCAGGCTGCCAATTTCTTTGCTGTGCTGAATATCTGCGGTGCAGGAGATCATTTAATTTGCTCCAGCGCTGTTTATGGCGGCACCTTTAATCTATTTGGCGTAACGCTGAAAAAGCTGGGAATTGACTGCACTTTTGTAGATCCGGATGACAGCGAAGAAAATCTGGCCAAAGTATTTCAGTCCAATACCAAATGCGTGGTGGCAGAGACTATCGCCAATCCGGCCCTGACAGTGCTGGATATTGAAAAGTTTGCCCGTTTGGCCCATAGCCATGGCGTGCCATTGATTGTGGACAACACCTTTGCTACGCCAATCAACTGCCGGCCAATCGAATGGGGCGCCGATATTGTAACCCACTCCACCACCAAATATATGGACGGTCATGCAACATCGGTGGGCGGCTGCATTGTAGACAGCGGAAATTTTGATTGGGAGCAGTATCACGATAAATTTACCGGCTTGACAGAGCCGGATGAATCCTATCATGGCATTGTGTATACACAGAAATTCGGCAAGCTGGCCTATATCACCAAGGCTACTTCGCAGCTCATGCGGGATTTAGGGTCTACCCCTTCGCCGCAGAATGCGTTTTTGCTGAATTTGGGCCTGGAAACGTTGCATCTGCGTGTGCCGCGCCATTGTGAAAATGCGCTGAAGGTAGCTGAATATTTACAGAACCATGAAAAGGTGGCTTGGGTGAATTACGCTGGCTTGCCGGGCAACAAATACCATGAGCTGGCGCAGAAATATATGCCGAATGGCACCTGCGGCGTGTTGTGCTTTGGTTTGAAGGGCGGCCGTGACGTATCGGTATCCTTTATGGATAAGCTGAAGCTGGCTGCCATTGTAACTCATGTGGCTGACGCTCGCACCTGTGTGCTGCATCCGGCCAGCCATACCCATCGTCAGATGACAGAAGAACAGCTAAAAGAAGCTGGCGTGGCCCCTGATTTGATTCGTTTCTCGGTTGGTATTGAAGATGCCGCCGATATCATTGCCGATTTGGAACAAGCGCTGGCACAGATTTAACATAACAGTATGTAATCAGAAGGAGGAGATTGGGAAATGCCTGTTATTATACCGGCGGCGTTACCGGCCACGGAAACGCTGGCCAATGAACAGATTTTTGTAATGCATGAACAGCGGGCACTCAGCCAGGATATTCGTCCATTGCGGCTGGCCATTGTCAATCTGATGCCTACAAAAATTGTAACGGAAACGCAGCTGCTGCGTCTAATCAGTAATACGGCGTTGCAGGTGGAAGTGGATTTAATTCGTATGGCCAGTCATGTCAGCAAAAATGTATCGGAAGAACATTTGCAGACCTTTTATAAGGATTTTGAGGATATCAAGTACAATCAGTACGATGGGATGATTGTGACCGGTGCGCCGGTAGAGCAGTTGTCCTTTCAGGAAGTGAATTATTGGGATGAACTGAAGCTGATTTTTGATTTTGCCGATAAGAATGTGTTCTCCACCATGTTTATTTGTTGGGGCGCGCAGGCTGCGCTGTATCATTATTATGGTGTGCCCAAATATCCGTTGCCGGAAAAACGGTTCGGCGTATTTGAGCACGAGGTGCTTTGCCGGCGGCCCATCGTACGGGGCTTTGATGATATGTTCTATGCGCCTCACTCCCGCCATACCGAGTTTCGCGCAGAAGATATCGTCAAAGTGGAAGAACTGGAGCTGATTGCCCAGTCTCAGGAGGCAGGCGTGTATCTGGTGGCCAGCAAAGATGGTCGGCGGGTGTTTGTGTCGGGACATTGTGAGTATGATCCCTTAACGCTGGACGCCGAATATCGGCGGGATGTCAGCCAGGGAAAACCCATTGCAGTGCCGAAAAATTATTATCCCAATGACGATCCCTCTTGTGCGCCGGTAGTGCGGTGGCGCAGTCATGGCAATTTATTGTTTGCCAACTGGCTGAACTATTATGTTTATCAGGAAACACCGTATGATTTATCCAAAATGGAAAAGGAACAGAGGGCATGAGCATGGGGCAGATACTTATTTTTGACGGCGCGATGGGCACCATGCTGCAGCAGCGTGGCTTAGCGCCGGGGCAAAGCCCGGAAGAATTAAACCTGACCATGCCGGATGTGGTGGAGAGCGTCCACCGAGATTATTTGCAGGCTGGTGCAGATATTGTTATCACCAATACGTTCGGCGGCAGCCGGTTGAAATTGCAGGAGTATCATCTGGAAGAGCAGGCGACGGAAATCAACCGTCGGGCAGTGGAAATTGCCAGAACTGCTTGTGCGAAGGCTGGACATGGACAGGTAGCAGCCTCTTTGGGGCCGACCGGACATTTTGTGTCGCCAGTGGGAGATACTTCCTTCGATGAAATGTATGAAATTTATCGGGAGCAGGCAGAGGCGATTGCGTCTGCACAGCCGGATTATTTTCTGCTGGAAACCTTCAGTGATTTGGGCGAAATGCGGGCTGCGTTGCTGGCTTGTCTGGATGCTGGGGAGCGTGAAATCCCGGTAGTATGCAGCATGACCTACACCAATGGACGCACTTTAACTGGCGTCAGTCCGGCGGTGGCTGCCGTTACCCTGGAAGCAATGGGGGCTGCAGTTATCGGCTGCAACTGCTCCGGCGGTCCCGATGAATTGCAGCAGGTAGTGGCAGAACTGGCGCAGTATACAGAGCTGCCTCTGGTGGTACAGCCCAATGCAGGTTTGCCTTTGCTGGTGGAGGGCAAGGTGCAGTATCCGTTGAAGGCTGAAGAATTTGCAGAAGCTATGCAACAGTTTTTGCCCTATGAAGTGGCCTTTATGGGCTGCTGCTGCGGTACAACGCCGCAGCATATTGCCTGCCTGAAAGCGGCTGTGCAGAACCACATGTTACAAAGCCGTAAGGTGGAACCATTAGGTCGGTTATCCTGTCGGGAATTTATTGTAGAGATTGGCGGCAATACGTTGCCTAAGATGATTGGCGAGCGCATTAACCCCACTGCCCGTAAAAAATTGGCGCAGGGTTTGCGGGACGGCGATTTGGCCATGATTGAAAAAGAAGCGGAGCAACAGGCTGATGCTGGCGCTCATGTGTTGGATGTCAATGTGGGCACCCACGGGATTGACGAAGCCCAGGTGATGGCCGATGTCTTGACGCTTTTGCAGCAGAGCACCAGCATCCCCCTGTGCTTGGATTCTACCAATCCCAAAGTATTAGAACAGGGCTTGAAGCAATATCAGGGGAAAGCGTTAATCAATTCGGTGAACGGGGAACAGGCCAGCTTGGACAATATTCTGCCGTTGGCGAAACGCTATGGCGCTGCAGTGGTAGGGTTGACCCTGGACGAAACAGGTATCCCACCGAAAGCGGAAGGCCGACTGGAAATTGCCAAACGCATTGTGGCTGCCTGTGAGCAGTACGGCATAAAACGGCAGGACATTTATTTGGACAGTTTGGTGTTTACAGTGGGCACCGATATTAATGGCCCGCGGGAAACGCTGCGCACTATGAGTCTAATTCGTCAGGAACTGCCCGGCGTTAATCTGTTGTTGGGCGTCAGCAATGTATCTCACGGTTTGCCAAACCGTCCTAAAATCAACAGCGCTTTTCTGGCAATGGCCATTGGCAACGGCTTGGATTTATCCATCATCAATCCGTTGGATGAGGTGATGAAAAATGCCTGGCAGAGTGCGGCGCTATTGGTAGGTCGCGATGAAAATGCCGAGAATTATTTGCAGTTAAACAGTGAGCAAGCCGCTGTAACCGCTCCGGTGGTGGCCGATGAAACGCCGAGCCTGGAATTGGTAACCCGTTCGGTGGTAAAGGGTAGCTCCAATATTGGCAAAGTGGTACAAGCCCTGCTGGACGATGGCGTGGAGGCCATGACAATCATCAATGAGGGCCTGATTGCCGGCTTGAACGAAGTGGGCGAGAAATATGAAAAGGGCATTTTCTTCTTGCCGCAGCTGATGCGCAGTGCGGAGGTATCACAGCAGGCTTTTGGGCTGTTAGAAAGCCATCTGCAAAGCGGAGACGACTTTCAGAAGGCAACGTTGGTGATTGGCACAGTGAAAGGCGATATCCACGATATTGGCAAGAATATGGTGGCTGTGATGGTAAAAAATCATGGCTATCGGGTTGTGGATTTGGGCAAAAATGTACCGGCAGAAAAATTTATAGAAGCGGTGCTGGAATATAAGGCTGAATTTCTGGGACTCAGTGCGCTGATGACTACCACCATGCAGGAAATTCCCGGCGTGATTGCGCTGCTGCGGCAGCAATCGCCGCAGACAAAAGTAATTATCGGCGGCGCAGTCATCACCGAAGAATTTGCAGAGGAAGTCGGTGCTGATGGTTTTGGCCGTGATGCGGTACAAACAGTAAAATTGATGGATGAATTTTTGAAAGAAGGTGCGTCATGTTTCGAGAAAAATTAGCACAAAAAGAATTTGTAGTGACCATGGAAGTTGAACCGCCAAGAGGTGCAGACCCATGGCCGGTTTTTACAGCTATACATGATTTAGCCGATCAGTTAACGGCGGTGAATATTGCCGACAGCCCCACTGCTAAGTTACGGATGAGCCCTATTGCATTGGCCTCCTTGGTGCAGGATAGGCTGCGCTTAGAAACGATTTTTCATTTGACCTGCCGGGATCGTAATTTATTGGGTTTGCAGGCGGAACTGCTGGGCGCTCACGCCTTGGGTGTGCGCAATATCTTAACCCTGACAGGCGATGACCCAAAACTGGGCGACCATCCGGAAGCCAGCGGTGTTTTTGATGTGGATTCTAAGGGTTTAGTTCAAATGGCGGCTGATTTAAATCAGGGGCAGGATTATTATGGCAGAGAGTTGGACAATGCTACCGATTTCTTTATCGGCGCGGTAGCCAACCCTGGCATGGAGGATTTGAGCAAAGAGGTAGGCCGTGTGCAGGAAAAAATCGCCCATGGCGCACAGTTTTTTCAGACCCAGCCTGTATATAGTTTGGAGCAGGTAGAGCGTTTTGCCGCTGCCGCCAATACAGATGTGCCGTTTATCTATGGCATTATGCCGGTAAAAAGCGTGAAACAGGCCCAGTATCTCAATGAACATGTGCCAGGCGTGCATGTACCCGATGAAATGAAGGCCATATTGGAAAAAGACGG
>ENA-UOJV01003134-UOJV01003134.1-human-gut-metagenome-genome-assembly--contig:-C82-NODE-3134-length-11536-cov-35.101995_pt1 | contig 11536 bp, 7 predicted proteins | sample MGYA00242356_ERZ723903 | MGnify/ENA metagenome assembly ERZ723903
CGGGACGGTCAAAGCAAGTACCACTAATGCCATCGTCCGTGAAATGGACAATGTTTGTAAAGCCCTGCCGTGCGGCGAACTCCTCCAACATAGCCTTTTGATTGGAAATGGAATTGCTCTCACGCTGTTGGTCATCATCTTTGCCAAAGTCATCACGGCTCAGTCGTTCGTACAGAGCTGTGATTTTCTCGTTTTTTCTCATAACTTGCGCTCCTTTCTTCGGTTTTAGGTTGTGTGTTCTAAGAGACTTCCCAACCGCTTGATTAAGAAGTCTTTTAGAGCATACAACACCGCTGCTTAGCTTGTACTTTTTATACTGCTTCACCGCAAAGCAATTCGGCTTGCGCTGTTCCAGCCCCTTAAACATATAGTCCACGGCGTTGAGAAAGTCCTCGTCATCCTCCTTGACCTCCATGCCGGAGATCATGTCCACCAGCGTATTCATGTTGCGATCCTCCTCGGCTCCCTCAAAAATGATGTAGCCCAGCAGGGCGCAGTACAAAAGCGTTTCCGCCTTCGTCCAGAACGGATCGCCCTCCTTGCCCTCGCCCTTGGTGTTGGTGATCAGGGCGTTCACGAATTTCAGGATGTCGGCCTCGTTGCGGATATACGCCAGCGGGTTGTAGTGCATGGACTTGGAAAAGTCGATGCTGTTGAACACCTTGATCTTATAGCCCCGCCGTTGCAAAAAAGCACCGACCTGTCCCAGCACACCGCCCTTGGGGTCTACCACCACATAGGAAGAATGAGCTTGCAGGAGCTGCGGCGTGAGCCAAAAGCGGGTCTTGCCCGAGCCGGACGAGCCGATGCCGCAGAAATTGAGGTTGCGGGCGTTGGCGGGATTTTTCGGACGGGTATTCATGGTGAGCCGTTCTGTGGCGGTCAAGATCATATTGTTTTCAAACTTGGGATCGACAAAAGGGCGTATATCTTTTTCAGATCCCCAACGGGCTGAACCGTACTCTTCATCACGCCGGAATTTCTTTGCGTTCTTGCTTTTGAAGCAGATCAGCAGACGGAACGCCACCGCCCCCACAATGCCAACCAGCCAGTCAAAGGGAGCAAGGCCGGGGGCAAAGTCGGCAAAGGCTGCGCCGACGGTCTGTCCCAAACCGATAAACTTATGGGCAAAATCGCCGCCCGCCGCCAGACGGTAGGCCGTCCCCAGCTTGAGGAACGCCCAGCCGATGAACACATAGGGAATGTTTGGCAGCACATATTTACGGAGCTTATCTGTCATGCGACACCTCCTTGATATGCTCCTTGGGCGGCTTTTCCTTGGCAAGCTGCTGTTCCGCCTGCTTCATCTGTTCGGGGATCGTGGGCTGGCGGGACTTGGCCTTATCCAGCACCTTGCGGGAATATTCCGAAAAGCAGGCGGTCATAGCGTCCGCCTGCCCGGACTTGAAGAACAGCAGGTATTTCCCCGGTTCAGTCTGATAAAAGGCGTAGTCCACATTCCACTTCCGGGCTACCCGGTCAAAGAGCTTTGTGTCCCCGGACAGTTCAAGGCTGCTGGTGGATGTGCCGTGCGCCATGAGCTTTTTTACGGTCTGCTTGCCGTGAGGTGTCTGCTTTGCCCGGTGCGCCTTGGCGATCTTGCGCCCCACCGCCCGGACAACATAGGCAAGCCCCCGGGCGGTCAGCTTTGACGCCTTCACCGATACGGCAATCGTGCGCCGGGAAATATCCTCGTCTACCAGCCGTCATCGCCTCCTTTCTGATAGAGATATGACCTTGGGACAAGTTGTCCCAAGGTCAGCGGTCATCATGCTCCTTTCTCGGGTGCAGGCGTTCGCCCTCCAAAGAGGAACGGTCTATGACCTCCTTGTAGGCCGCCATCTGCTCCCGGATATTCAACTTGGGGTACGCAAAAATGCGGTGTTCGGCGGGAATGTCCTCGATGCCGTGGTACACCTCCTTGAAATCGCCGCTGCGGGTCAGATAGCCCGTGGGGGCGAAGTGGCCGCCCTCGTTGATCCGCATATCCCGCCCATAGGCTTCAAAATCGAAGTAGGGCAGCACATTATCCGGCACATCCAACAGCTCCATGTCCTCCACATAGATGCGCCCCAGCGTTTCATCGTCGGTCACGCCGGGGTGCAGATCGTAGCAGTCCAGATTGTGAACGAGGTTGATGATGTCCGCCACGCTGGAAGTATGGTCGCCCTTGTTGAGTACGGCCTCCAGCGTTTCGATCTCGTCGCTGTCCAGCTCGGAAATGAGATGCGCCAGATGATTTAGCTCGTCCAAATTTTCATACTCGGTGAGATAGTCGTATAAGCCCATCACATCGCCGTCAAAGGCGGTGATGAAAAACTCCTCATACCGCACACCGTCCACGCCGATGTTCTTTAAGAGCGATTGCACCTCCTCCGTGGTGGCCGGAAATTTCAGCGTTTCGCCCACAAGCTGTCCCTCGGCATATTTGCCGAGGTTGGTGATGTAGGCTTCAAATACGGTGGACATCTTATCTGCGCCCCTGTCCCTTGACGGTCAAAATGCCCTCAAGGGTGGTGGCGGTGATCCCGAGCCTCTGGGCAACGGCGATGTCATTTTTCATGGCCTCGGTGACGGTATGACCGCACACCACCAGCACATGAGAACGGCGGAGCAGGTCACGCCCCATGTCGATGCCGCTCTTATGTTCCTCTGGAACGGCGTCATTGAGGAAAAGAGGCTGATAGAGCGTCGGGCAGATGGGCGAAAAGCCAGCCTCATACACCGTGCGGCAATACTGCGCCGCCAGCTTTGTGTTTTCGTGGTCGCTGCTTACGCCTGCGGCGGTAATATACGCAAGGGGTCGTTTCATTGTAAAAACCTCCATTCATAAACGAAAGACCTCGGGACAAAAAGTCCCAAGGTCACTTTTCCAGATCCGTTTTCTTTTCGGGCTTGCCCAGCTCGGGCGGCTGCTTGGCCTTCCAGTCATCCAGCAGAGAAATGATCTTGTCTTTCATTTCCCTCGGGGACTTGTCCTTGCCGAAATACTTTTCCAGTTCCGCACTATTGATGATCACCTTGTCTACCTCCTTTTTCTCCTGCGACAGAATCCCGTCGATCACATCGCCGTTGAGCTTGCCGTCCTTGTCCAGCTCCCGCATTTTCTGTGCCTGCGACAGCGAGGGCGAGGACTGCTGCCCCTCGATGGACACGGCGATATACCTCTGATTTTTGGGGCGGATGAATGAGATCTCCACCGCCGGGGTGAACGCCAGCTTTTTCTCGTCCACCATTTTCTGCAAATCCGGCACAAGCTCGGTCAGGCGGATATACCGCTGCACCTGCTTGTAGTTCATGCCGTTGCGATCTCCCACGACCTGCGTGGAGCGTTTTCCGGCGTCCTTGTCCTCCTCGCCGGGGCGGGAGCCTTGGTGCTTGATGGCCTCCACCTGCATTTTGAGCGACTGTGCCTTTTCTGTGGGCAAAATGCGCTCACGGTGGCGGAGGTTGTCATCCGTCATGGCGAGGATGGCTTCATCGTCCGTCATGTTGCGGACGATACACGGCATATTCGCAAATCCGGCAAGCTCGCTTGCCCGCTGGCGGCGGTGGCCTGCGATGATCTCATAGCCGCCATCCTCGCGGGGACGCACCAGCGCAGGCTGATTGACGCCTGCCGCCTTGACCGACTCTACAAGCCCCTGCATTTCCGCATCGTCCCGGACACCAAAGGGGTGATTTTTGAACGGATGCAGATCGGACAGGTTGAGATAGACGATCTCCTCTTTTTCGGCACGGGTAGCGTCACGGGGCGCAGACGGCTCCGGCGTGACCTCCGTGCCAGCGGGCGCGCCGCCCTTATCCACGGCAGGCTTCTCCGGGGTGGGCTTGCTTTGGGACTTTTTGTCCCGAGGTTTGGGCGGCTTTGCCTTATCGGGAGCGGCCTTGCCCTCCTTGGGCGGACGGCCTCTGCCGGGCTTGGCGGCCTTGTCCTTTGCCGTGGGCGGCTTCTGCTTGACCGCTTTTTTCTCCTCCTTGGCCGCCTCGTCACGGGCGGTGGCAAAATCCACCACCTTGCCAGTAGGGGCGGGATCGTCCCTGCCGGGGCTGGCGGTCTGCTTATTGTCCTTGTCAGACTCGGGCTGTTCCGGGATGGTCACGCCAGGGAACTCGGACACATCCGGGATAGCCTCGCCCATTTCAAAGAGCGCCGCCTGCCCCTTGTGTTCCAGCATGACCGCCTCTGCGTCGGTCAGCGCAGGCTCGGGAGCGGGCTGCTCCGGCACGACGGCATTTTCTACCGCAGGAGCGGGAGCCTCGGCGGGCGGGGCTGCCTCGGGAATGTTTTTCTTATCATCTGCCATTTGCAAACCTCCTTTTTGTGGCATGAAAAAAGCCAGTCCGCAGACTGGCCGGGTGGAAGTGACCTCCCTTCATGGTTTTATATATGAAAACGCCGCCCATAGTCCTATTGGGCGGCGAAATTCTCAAAAGCAATCAGATCCCTTTACTTTTTTGCCAAAATATTGTAAGATTAGTGTGTTCAAATTTGTTAAATTAAATAATTTGACCAATTTGAACATAAATTCTTATACCATTGTGAGGTAACACTATGGAAAATGAAATGCGAATATTGAATTCTTTGGATATCAAAGAAGATTTAGTAACATTTTTTAAGAATAAGAGTTTAATCCCCATTGTAGGATCGGGAATTTCGTGCGGCGTTCCTACTAATAAGGGTTCCATCCCTTCAGGTTTAGATTATAAGCAGCACATGGTTCAAACCCTGTTAGACAATCCGCAGTTCACTGACGATGAGCGTTCTGAACTCGAACACGAAAAGTTTTCAGCCCTCTGCGATTACTATGAAGATGACGAAAATGTATCGGCTGAACACCGTTTTTCGTATCTGAGAGAAAACTTCTATCATGCACGCTATGCAGACGATGATATTCGAAGAAGTTTTTTTGACATCAAGTGGTCATATATTTACTCATTGAATATTGATGATGCCATTGAGCGTTCCACAAACTATGCTACGCTCATTTTGCCAAATAGGGATTTCCGTGATGAATTATTCAATGAGGAACCGTGTCTAATTAAATTACACGGCGATATTAAGGATATTGTTACATACAAGCAAAGTGATAAAGTTTTTACCTCAACCGAATATGCGTTAAGCCTAACAAAAAACGCACCGTTACTAAATAAATTAAAAAACGATTACGCTTATCAAAATATACTTTTTATTGGTTGCAGTCTTGATGATGAAATCGATCTAAAGGCACTAAGTAGTGCAGCAATAGATTTCCAGCTCAAAGACACACTTAGCCGAACTATTATTTTTATCAAAGGGCAACCAAGCAAGTTACAAAAATCGAAATTCAAGACCTATGGAATCACTGATGTCGTTTGCTTTGACTCCTATGAATCCATGTATGTTTTCATTTCTAATGTTTGGGAGGAATCCACCCATATTGCTGACGAAGAACTGGAACAGTATTGTAATGTTTCTATCTCTCACATAAAGGCTGATGAAGTAGATAAAAATCGGAATTTCTTTTTCTGGGGCACAGGACTGCTCGACTTAAAGAAAAAGAAAATAACTTATCCGTATTATTTCATCTCAAGAAATGTGACCGAGACTATTATAAAGCAATTAACCCAAAACAAAATTCACCTTGTTTATGGTAGCCGAGTATCAGGGAAATCCTACCTATTGGCAGACGTGTGTAGCAAAATTCGTGATAGATCAGTTATCTTTCTGGACGGGAAATCAAGGCTTTCTGAAAAAGCATTTTCCCGGTTGTTGGAGAGCAAGAATACGGCTGTTTTGCTGGATATAGGTGCCATCAGCAGAGAGCAATTTGAGAAGATTCTTTTATGCTCTGAACATATCCACAATAATGAATGCAATTTTGTCATTTGCATAAATGCAAATGATAGTGATTTACACGGAATTATCAAGTGGAAGATAAAGCAAAATCCATATATCAATAGTTTTATTCTGCGCTATACATTAAGCAATAAATTCGAGAAAGAAACCGAAATAGATAGAATCAACAAGCTCTTGCCCTCAATCAATTTACCTCCATACAGCTATAAGCGAACTCTTTTGGATCAACTGATTTATACAGAGAAGATATTAAAGTCAAATGGGCAATACTCAACCATACATTTAAAGGTTAATTCTTCGAAGCAATTGGCACTTCTAATAATCTTGGCAATCAAAGAAAGTATCTATTCAACTGAAATTGTAAATTTCGCTTTAGATCAAGAGATTGTGGAAGCCTCAAAGCGATACGCTCCGTTTATTGAGAGAATAGAAACTTCCACATTTGAAAAAGACCCAACCGATTTGTCAAGTATCAAGTATACATTAAATTCTAAATACTGGCTACGGAGAGAATTGGGCGTATTCGCACGTAACGAAGCAAATCATCTTAAGATAGCAGAAGCATATCAATACATTATTAAATGCATAACCGAGATTTCTAAACAAAATGAGTATCGACGCAGACGTCTATGTAGAAACTATATTATGTTTGATGTAATGAACGATATATTCTTGGATGAATATGGCGGCAATTTGAAACTCAACTTATTTATATACAGCAAACTACATAACGACTTGGCTGGAGACTTTAACTTCCTCCACCAAGAAGCAAAGTGCTATACAAACTATGCATATAGCTTAAATAATAATACAGAAAAAACCAAATATTTGTCTGCAGCTCGAGAGTTTGCCCTGTTATCTTTTGCTATAATTTCGCTGCGCTATGAAACCGCCCCAAATGAAAATCTGATAATTTCAATGGCCCATGTGCAGTATACAATTGCTACCATCCTTAGTGATCTGTGCAAAGCGGACAATTATGCAAATGGATTGTTACTACAAGAAACCATTGACGCTGTATGCGAGGCTCTGTATTCGCCATATAATAATGACGATTATCGCCGAGAGCGTAGACAACGTGCCTCACGGGGAATCACTAATTTTTTGAACTACGTATATGCAAATCTTGATGCACTTCCTATTAGTTCGGATGAACGAACAAAAATCAACAATCTAATAAACTTCCTCGAGTTTGGGAAAGTAACTACTCAAATCAGCAACTAATATGCAATTTAGTTTTTCTTTTTAGCCAGTAAGTTCTCCCGCATATTGAAGCGCTCTTTTGCCCCGGCTCAGAGGGGGATGTAACCGCACTAACCGGGAGTCCGGCTGAAGATGTTACATATCCCTCCAACGATTATGAAAACGCCGCCCGTTGTCACTGTTGGGCGGCGTTGTTCTCGTCATTTTGAAATTTTTAGAATAAATACCTCTTGCCGACTGCCAGCAAACCGTTGATATATCTGCGTTTTCTGAAATCCTATAATTACACTCCGACCACCTTTTTCAGAAAAGCCGCCTAAAAGGGCGGTTTTTCTGCGTTAAAAGTTTGTTTTTTAGCTTCACTTGGCCACATTCAAACTGTGGTCAGAGAGGTAAAATGGCGGCTTTATCCTTGGAACGGAAGAATGCCGAAAACGGCAAAATCCCTAACCAATCCCTAACAGTGGGTATTATGACATATCGCCGTAATACTGTATTAGAAATTGAGTTTATACACAATGTTTGCTATAATTACATCGACGCAGTTCTATCGTTTATATCCGCAATCTAAGGAGGGACAGTATGAGCAGAAAAAGCCGGGAACGCAGGGAAAAGAATAAGACTGTCCGTCCGGATGATTACTTCTCCAACGGCACATTCGAGATGGCTCGCTTTGGAAAAAACACTATCGTAAGAAACAATCGAACACCAGAGCAACATGCTGCGCAGATGGAATATCTGCGCGCAGAGTACGCTTCCAAATATGAGGATATCGCTCAGAAAGTAAAATCTCTCAAAGAGAAAGTAACCCAGTGCGACCCATATTCACTCCTCATGTATCTGCGAAGTTTGGCAACCATGGGGCAAATGAATATTTTTAGCGAGATTGAATATTCGAGTGATGCCAACGCGATAATCCGTGCGCAGGAGTATGTCCAAAGCATTTTAGTATCTACAAATAACAACTATGTTCCTTCCTCACCAAGCGAGGAAGCGGCGCTCCATGCTCAGATTGTAGCCGATTTCGATGAGTTGTATAAAGATTTCAGATTCTTTTATCATTTCTGGGCGGCTCATATCCAGAAATCGGGGAAGATTGGTGATTCTCGTCTTAATGAAATCGTGGAGTCCCAGTATATGTATTGGGTCCGTGGAAACCGCTATCAAATATTTGAATTGGAACCGCTAAAGTCGTTGCTTCCGCCTCACAACGATGTTTTGTTGGAACTTTTCGGAGTGTCTTCGGCAGAGGTAATTGAGGGATTGGAAAAACTCAGGTATTCCCTTTCCCAGGGATATGCGGATGCCATTATGGAACTTGGCAAAGAATTTGAGCTTTTTGTTGAAGCCGTTGACTCAGGTATCAGCCCTGAAGATGCACGCAAACACGCCGAAGGAAGAACTTCAAAAATCGCAGGTAAACTACACGGGAGCGATTTGATCAATGTTGCGGCCATTACTGGTTGGGACTCTCGGTTTATTGATATGCTGTCCTATGGTATTAATGAGTGTTCCACATTCTGGGGCGAAAGCGAATTCGCCGGTTGGCCAATTGTAGAACTGCCAGTAACCAAAAAACCATTTATTAAAATCGACGGAATATCTTACGCTTTCTTGTACTATGCTCTTTTTGATAATATTTACAGAAATATCCAAAAAGGAATTATGCAGCGAAAGCTGGAATACCTCGAAGACTGGAAGGAGAAGCAGACCCAAGCCAGCGAAGAAATGGTCAAAGAGTTATTCTTGAAATTATTGCCTGGTGCCGAAGCTCATGTTAGCAACTATTATCCTGTTAGGAACTCTTTAAAGCAGACAAATGAGAATGATATTATTATCACCTATCAGAACAATTTGTTTGTGATAGAAGTGAAAGCAGGATCATTTCCATCTACTCCGCCAATTACAGATTTCGAGGCTCACACAAAAGCATACCGGAAATTAGCAGAGGTAGCCGACTCTCAATGTAGCAGAACTGTAGAATACATTGCCAATCACGCTCCTGCTCAGTTTTATGATCACGAAAAGAATCCCACATTCTTGCTTCCGGGGCTTGATACTTTCGATGATGTATTCACTTTTTCCGTGACAGTTGATAATTTTAACGAATTCGCCGCAAAAGCAGAAAAATTGAGTATCATCTCGCTTAAGGAAGAGACAATCGTTATTTCTTACGATGACTTGTTAGCGTATGCGGGTTATTTCGATGAGCCTATCCGTTTCTTACATTATTTGAAACAGAGGAAAGCCGCAATGCGTGTTCCCCAATATCAAATGTACGATGAGTTTGATCACTTGGGTCTATACATTGATAGGAATCTATACGCTTTAGACCCGTCCCAGTATGGCGATGTTAAAAATGTCATTTGGCAAGGCTTCAGGCAAAGCTTGGATGAATACTTTAATTTGCTGTTTGCTAATCCGTCAGCAGCTAAGAAACCTACTCAGAATATGCCTGAACAAATTTCCGAAATCATCGAATATCTGGGGTACGATGTTTCTCCAGAAAAAATCCGTCTTGCGCATTATCTGATGGATTTGGCGTCGGTTGCAAAGGAAGATTTAGCTGGGCAAATTAAATATGCATTGAAACGCCAAAGAGAGTTGAAGCGCGCTGTACCATTGGCAGCATTTGGGGACATCAAATATTGTACCTTTATTTCTATGCCTGGCATAATCCAATATCCGATTCAGGAACAGCTCGATTACGCTTATGCAGCGGCATCCAGGAACGAAGAAATTCCTGTTATGTGGATTTCATTGGAGTATGATAACAAAAAAAGATTAGTTTCCGCAAAAGGTAAGAAGTGTTTCTTCTCAGATTTGGAGGGGGACGATATTGAACGTATCCGCCATATGGGACGAGAGAAAGCGCGGGACTGGGTTTTGCAATACAAAATGACCCACGGGAAAATAGGCCGAAACGACTACTGTCCGTGTGGAAGTGGAAAGAAGTACAAATTCTGTTGTATCGAAATCCAGTAATACAAAATAACGGAAGCCCAAGGGATGGTGGCTTGTCCCTTGGGCTTCGTTTCTTTTAGCCCACCTTCTCGAACGGTATCACCCTGCACCGGCTCTCCTCCGGCGGGTCGGGAGGCTCCGGGGTGGTGGTTGCCGTGACCGATTCCATAAAGCCGCCGATCTTCTCAGCCGCACCTCTCTGCATATCGTTGGTGATGTGCGTATAGGTGTCCAGCGTGAAGCCCGCGCTGTAGTGACCCAGCATACTGGACAGGGTTTTCACATCCACGCCGCTGGAAATTGCCATCGTTGCGAAGGTGTGTCTGAGATCATGGAAGCGCACATGCTCCTCGATGCCCGCGTTTTTTAGCAGCTTCCGGTTGATCCTTGACACCGCGTCCGGACTCCAGTAGCCGCCCGTCCGGGGCGACGGGAACAGGATAGGGTTGTCCGGGTGCTGTTCATGCTCCTGCACCAGCAGGTTCACGGCCTGCTGCGACAACGCCACCTTGCGGACAGAGTTTTTCGTTTTTGGTTCTGTCACATCCAGCTCGCCCTCCATGCGGGTGACCTGCTTATTCACCGTCAGGATGCGCTCTTTTACATTCAAGTCCTCCCACTGAAGCGCCAGCAGTTCTCCCCGGCGCAGGCCGCTGGACAACTCCAGATAGAACATAGGCAGGACGCCGTACTTCTCCGCTTCCTGGAGGTATCTGCCGATCCTCTCCGGCGGGAGGATTGTCATCTCTTTCTTGTCCTTGGGCGGGATACGGCAGTTCTCGCAGGGGTTGTACGGGATGAGCCGCTCTTTCACCGCCTGCTTCAGCGCCGCCTGCAGCACCGCATGGACACGCCGCACGAAGGTGTTGGACAGGGGCTTGTCGTTCTGTTTCGCTCCACGGGGCATCCTGCCGTTTTCTTTCAGGTCGTTATACATTCTCTGGATGTGGACGGACGAGAGCTGCTTAAGCTTGATCGCGCCAATGGCCGGAATGATGTGGTGTTCAATGATCCCCTCATAGCCCCTGGCGGTGTTGTAGCGGATGTTGGGCTTGCTGTAAGTCTCAAACCACAGGCGGCACCACTCCGCTGCAGTGTAGTCGCCCGTGTGATTGAGCGGCACGCCCCGGTTTTCCCGAATGGCTTTCGCCAGCTTTTCTTTGCACTCCGCCTGGGTCTTGGCGGACACACTTTTCTGGATGGCTCGGCCGGTGACCGGGTCGATGCCCTGGGTATATCTGCCCTCCCAGCGGCCGCTGGGCTTTTTGCGGATGCTGCCCTCGCCGTTGGCTCGTTTCTTTGCCATTTATGATCCCTCCTTTTTAACACAAACACATACCACAGAGTTTTTGGAATAGCTACTAAAATATTTCAGATTTTTTCGCGGCCTGTTCGTCGATCCATTCCATGAATTTGTCACGGGGAACGATGATGCGGCTTCCCAGTGTGATGGTGGGGAAATCCCTGCGGTGGGCAAGGTTTTGAGCATACTGTATCTCATTACATAGTAGAAGTTATTGAGTACAGACA
>ENA-UOJV01003140-UOJV01003140.1-human-gut-metagenome-genome-assembly--contig:-C82-NODE-3140-length-11507-cov-8.493364_pt1 | contig 11507 bp, 7 predicted proteins | sample MGYA00242356_ERZ723903 | MGnify/ENA metagenome assembly ERZ723903
ATTAAAGAATTTTATAAAATTAATAATTGCTTAATTGTGATTAAAATTTAATAATAAAAATTATTTCCCGGGAAATAAAATATAAAAATGAAGACACCAAGGCTTCATTTTTTACATTAAAGACTACAGGCTTTAATGTACACTGAGAGATATAATATAGCTCGAAGTGAAAAAAAAGAAAGCTATTCACTTTCTTTTTCAATATTTTCACCATTAATATTATCATCGCTAACTTCTTCTCTATCAACAATAGAAGTAGAACTAACAATACTATCTTCTTTTAAATTAATAAGTTTAACACCTTGAGTAACTCTACTCATAGTAGAAATCTTATCAACAGCCAATCTAATAATAATACCAGAATCAGTAATAATCATTAAGTCTTTACTATCATCAACAGTCTTAAATGACACAATAGAACCATTCTTTTCAGTAATATTAACAGTCTTAACACCTTTACCACCACGATTAGTAATTCTATATTCATCAACAGGTGTCTTCTTACCATAACCCTTTTCAGTAATAACAAGTACATACTCATTAGGTTCAACAATCTCCATACCAACAAGTATACCACCATCAAGATTAATACCTCTAACACCAGAAGCACTTCTACCCATAATTCTAACAGCACTTTCATTAAATCTAACCATTCTACCATTAGAAGAAGCCATTAATATCTCATCATTACCAGTAGTTTTCTTAACAGATACAAGTTCATCATTATCTTTTAAAGTAATAAACTTCTTCCCGTTAGTCCTAATACTATCAAATTCAGATATATCAGTCCTTTTAATTAAACCATTCTTAGTAGCAAAAACTAAACATTTGTATTCATCTTCATTAGATATTTTCAATAAAGAAGTAACCTTTTCATCCTTATCTAAAGATAACAAATTAATAATAGGTAATCCCTTAGATTGTCTACTATATTCAGGAATTTCATAACCCTTAATTCTATATACTTTACCCATATTAGTAAACATAAGAATATAATCATGACTAGTAGCATTAATCAAATGCTCTACAAAATCCTCTTCATTAGTAGCCATACCTTTAACACCCATACCACCTCTATTTTGAGTTTTATAAGTATCAGCAGGTAATCTCTTAATATACCCCTTATTAGTTAAAGTAATAACAACATTCTCAACAGGAATTAAAGATTCATCTTCAATATAATCAATAGCAGTCATATCAATATGTGTTCTTCTCTCATCAGCATACTTATCTTTAATTTCAAGCATTTCAGTCTTAATAACTTCAAGAATTTTCTCTTCACTAGCTAATATTTCTTCTAATTCCTTAACTAATTTTTCAAGTTCAGCAATCTCTTCTTCAATCTTAGATTTTTCAAGTCCAGTAAGTCTCTTCAATCTCATATCAAGAATAGCTTGAGATTGAACCTCTGATAAAGCAAAATTAGACATAAGTCCAGCTTTAGCCTCATCGTCATCAGCAGACTCTCTAATAATCTTAATAACCCTATCAATATTATCAAGAGCAATCTTTAAACCATCTAATATATGTAATCTATCCTTATATCTCTTTAAATCAAATTGACATCTACGATAAATAACATGTTTCTGATGATCAATATACTTCTCAATAATCTCTCTTAAGCCAAGAGTTCTAGGACTACCATCAACAAGCATTAAAAAATTAATACCATAAGAAGTTTGAAGCTGTGTATGCTTATATAAATTATTTAAAACAACGTTAGCATTAGCCTCTTTCTTAACATCAATAACAATCTTAATACCCTCTAAAGCCGATTCATCACTTAAATTAGAAATACCATCAATAACCTTATCTCTAACAAGTTCACCAATTCTTTGAATCAAAGCCTTCTTATTAACTTGATATGGAAGTTCTGTAATAACAATTCTGTGCTTATTATGAGTCTCTTCTACAGTAGCCATACCTCTAATAGTAATAGCTCCTCTACCACTCTCATACGCCCTTTTAATACCACCATTACCAAGAATAACACCAGCAGTAGGAAAATCAGGTCCCTTAATATACTGCATAAGTTCAGTAACAGTAATATCTGGATTATCAATATAAGCAACACATCCATCAATAACTTCACCCAAGTTATGTGGTGGAATATTAGTAGCCATACCAACAGCAATACCCATATTACCATTAACTAATATATTAGGAAATCTACTAGGTAAAACAACAGGTTCCTTTCTCTGACCATCATAATTTTCCGAAAAATCAACAGTATCCTTATTTAAATCTCTTAAAAGTTCCATCGATATCTTAGCAAGTCTAGCTTCAGTATAACGACTAGCAGCAGCACCATCACCATCAATAGAGCCAAAATTACCATGTCCATCAACAAGAGTATGTCGATAAGTAAAATCTTGTGCCATTCTTACCATAGATTCATAAATAGCAGAATCACCATGTGGATGATAATGACCCATAACAGCACCAACAGCATTAGCAGATTTCTGATATTTCTTATCAGGAGTCATACCCTCTTCATATAAAGTATATAAAATTCTTCTATGAACAGGCTTAAGACCATCTCTAACATCAGGAAGAGCTCTTGCAACAATAACACTCATCGAATAATCAAGGAAAGACTTCCTCATTTCACCAACAATATTAACAGCTACTTTTCTATCTCTTTCATGATTATTATCCTCACCCATATCTTCTATATTTAAATTTTTATCTATATTCTTATCTTCCATCATAAACCTCCTATATATCCAAATTCTCTACAAATAGAGCATTATCTTCAATAAACTTTCTTCTAGGTTCAACTTCTTCACCCATAAGTAACTGGAATGTTTCATCAGCAAGAATAGCATCATCCAAAGTAACTTGTTTTAATATTCTCTTATCAATACCCATTGTTGTTTCTCTAAGTTCTTCTGGATTCATCTCTCCTAAACCTTTCATTCTACCAATTTCATACTTCGTATTAAGAGGTAAAGTAGCTAAATATTCATCTCTTTCTGCTTCATCAAGTACATATTTAATATTTTTACCATGTTTAATTGAATATAAAGGTGGTTGTGCAGCATATATATGACCATTCTCTACTAATGGCTTAAAATATCTATAAAATAAAGTAAGTAATAATGTTCTAATATGTGCTCCATCAACATCAGCATCAGTCATAATAATTATCTTATAATATCTTAACTTAGATATATCAAATTCTTCACCAATACCAGTGCCTAAAGCCGTAATCATAGTTCTAATCTCTTCATTAGCAAGAATTCTATCTAATCTAGCCTTCTCTACATTAAGTATTTTACCTCTAATAGGAAGAATAGCCTGCGTAATAGGATCTCTTCCCATCTTAGCACTACCAGCAGCAGAATCACCCTCTACAATAAACATTTCTGATATAGTAGCATCTTTAGAAGAACAATCAGTAAGTTTACCCCAATAATTAGTAATTTCAAGTCCACCTTTTCTTCTAGTTAACTCTCTAGCTCTTCTAGCAGCGACTCTGGCCCTAGCAGCAGTCATTGACTTTTCTATTATAATTTTAGCATCATTAGGATGTTCCATTAAAAATCTCTCAAATGCCTTAGCAAATATACTAGCAGCTACTTTTCTAACTTCACTATTACCAAGTTTAGTCTTAGTTTGTCCCTCAAATTGAGGTTCAGGTACTTTAGCAGATATAATCATTGTTATACCTTCTCTAACATCATCACCGCTAAGAGGCTCATCATTATCTTTAAGTATTTTATTTGCTTTAGCATAATTATTAATAATTCTAGTTAAAGCCAGTTTAACACCATCTTCATGAGTTCCACCTTCAGGAGTAATAATATTATTAACAAAAGAGTAAACAGTAGCATTATATCCATCATTATATTGAAGAGCTACTTCTATTGAAATATCATTTTCCATTCCTTCAACATATACAATATCTTCATGAATAGGAGTCTTATTTTTATTTACATAAGCAACAAACTCTTTAATACCACCTTCATAAACAAAAGTATCAGATTCTCCTGTTCTATCATCCATAAGAATAATTCTAAGTCCTTTATTTAAGAAAGCAAGTTCTCTAGTTCTAGTCTTTAATGTTTCATAATTAAAAGTAGTAGTCTCTTTAAATATTTCATCATCAGGCATAAAAGTTACTGTCGTACCAGTTCTATCTTCACTACATTCTCCTATTACCTTTAAAGGTTCTACAGTATGTCCACCATTAGCAAACTTAATATAGTGAACTTTTCCATCTTTATAAACAGTTACTTCTACCCATTTACTAAGAGCATTAACTACAGATGCTCCAACACCATGTAATCCACCAGATACTTTGTAGCCACCACCACCAAATTTACCACCAGCATGTAATACTGTATATACTGTCTCAACTGTAGATAATCCTGTCTTAGGATGTACTTCAACAGGTATACCTCTACCATCATCTTTAACAGTAACAGAACCATCTTTATTAACAATTATTTCAATATCATCACAATATCCTGCTAAAGCCTCATCGATAGCATTATCTACTATTTCCCAAACTAAATGGTGTAATCCTTTCTCACTAGTACTACCTATATACATACCAGGTCTTTTTCTTACTGCTTCAAGTCCTTCTAATACTTGAATATCCGAAGCATCATAATGTTCATTACTATTCATTTTTTATCACCTTCCTGCATCAAATTATTTCCCGGGAAATAATTTTACCATTTTCTATTTTATAAACATTAGCTTTATTTCTCACATTTTTATCAATATTTTCAATATCTGTAGTAGTAACTATTGTTTGAATATCATTATCTAAATATTTAATTACCTTATTTCTCTTATCAATATCTAATTCACTAAATATATCATCCAAAAGTAAAATAGGCGTATTAGATAAAACATCCGTAAATAATTTAACTTCTGCTAACTTAAGAGCAAGTACAGCACTCCTTATTTGCCCATTTGAACCATATAAAGATAAATTCTTCCCATTTAAATCAAAATAAAAATCATCTCTATTAGGTCCAATAAAAGTAATCTTATACTGAATTTCTCTTGATAAATTACTTTTAAGTTTATCTTTAAACATATCTTTATCTAAATTACTAACATTAGAAGTATATATCATCTTAAGTCCTTCTAATCCTGTAATAGAACTAAATATATCATCTATATATTTATTAACTAAGTCTACATATTTCCTTCTAAAATTATAAATAACTATTGATAAACCAATATATTTATCATTAAGAATATCTAAATAATTCATATCACTCTCTTTATTAATATTAATAATCTTCAAAAATTCATTTCTTTGACGTAAAACTAAATTATAATTATTTAAATTTGCTAAATAAATCTTATTAATTTGACTAATTTGAATATTAAAGTATTTTCTTCTACAAGATGGACTATCTTTAAATATTCTAATACTATCACTACTAAAAAGAATAACATTCATCTTAGAAATATAGTCACTTAATTTTTTGATCTCTTTTTTATTTATCTTAACAACCTTACCATTCTCATTAATTAATAGTTCAAGTTCATCATAAGAACCATTATAATCAACAATTCCTTTAATCATTGAATATCTACTATTAAAATTAATAAGATTCTTATCACTAATAGATAAAAAAGACTTCGTAACAGCAAGTACATAAATAGATTCTAGTAAATTAGTTTTTCCCTGAGCATTATCTCCTATTATAATATTTAAATTATTATTAAGTTCTAATAAAATATCATCATAATTACGATAATTTTTTAAATAAATTTTTTGTAATTTCAATATAAAGTTATTTTCTTGCCCATATTTTCACCTTTACTAATCTCATGTACCCCTATACATATATAATTATACCATATTTCAATAAAAATTAAAAGAAAAAAAACATATTTTCTATGTATTTTTTCCTTATTTTTCAACGGTTTTTCTCATAATTCCATTTAGGTATTTTTCTATCTTTATACACTTAGTAATTTGATTATCAATCGTAGTATAAGGTACCTTAATATTCATCTCTTTACCATTATCAAAATATATTTTTGTACCATTACTTTCTTTAACATATCTAGTAATATTATTATAAGCAAGCCATATACATTTCTTAGAACTAGGAGTACATGTAGGAAAGAAAATAATCATATTATAAGAAGATACAATAATAGGAGTCTTAATATAATAATTAAAAATATCAATAACAAATTGCCTCTGAATATTATAAGAATTACCATAAAAATTACACCCATATTTAAGTAATTTAAGACAATCAATACTTAAATAAAAATCCTTATTCTTCTCCACAACATAAGTACCATATCCATTAGAAGTAAAGCACAAAACATCATCAGTAATAATATAATTTCTCATAAAATCCCCCTCTCCACATATAAAAATATGTACCATGTATTAAAGCATATAATCATGTCGAATTTTATCAAAATATGTCGTAAATTATCAAAAATTTTTCTTTTCTTAACATTTCTATCATCAAAATTACTGTTTTATCACAAAAAAAATAGATAAAAGAATCAAATCTCTTATCTATTCAACAAATATAAATTAAAATTAGCAAGTCTTAATAGGTAAAACAAGTTGTACCAAAGAACCATCTTCATTACTCTTAATAACAATAGGAGAACTATCATTATTCATACATAAAACTATCTTTTCTTTATTAAAACTCTTAATAGCATCTAACATAAACTTAGAACTAAACGAAATTTCAATATTCTTATCATTTTCTACATTGATTTTTTCCTCTACTTTACCAATTTCTGGACTATTTGAAGAAATCATAAGTTCATTACCTTTTAAAGATAACTTAATAGTATTCTTTTCTCTGTCAGAAGTAAGTAAACTAGCTCTATCGATCATATTATATAAATCATTAAAAGAACATTCAAGTAATATATTAAAATTCTTAGGAATAATATCACTAGTAGTAGGATAAGTACCAGAAAGTAATCTAGATAAAAATACAATATTACCATATTTAAATAAAACTTTATTACTAAATAAATGTAATTCTAAAGATTCTTCATCATTATCAAGCATTTTAGTAAGTTCTACTAAGTTTTTACCAGGAATAACAATATTAATATCACTTTCATCTACTTTATCAATAGCTACTAATTTTCTAGCAAGTCTATATGAATCAGTAGCAATAACATCTAATTCACCATTATTAATTCTAAAATTAATACCAGTAAGAAGTGGTCTAGTTTCACTTTGTGAAATAGCAAATACTGTTTGATTAATAATATCCTTAAATACCCCATTATTAATAACAATAGGTTCCTTAGTTTCATCTAAATCTAAATTAGGAAATTCATTAGGATTAATACCATTCAAATTAAATTCTGTATTATCTGTACTAACAATCATCTTATATCCATCAATAACTTCAATAGATATATCGGTATTAGGAAGTTTTCTTATTATCTCAACAATATACTTACCTCCTATTACTATACTACCAGTTTCTTCTAAACTTGTTAACTTATTCTTTGGTATAAAAGATCTAATAGAAACATCAGTATCACTTGCATATAAATATAATCCATCATCCTTTAAATCAAACTTAATACCTGTTAATATAGGAATTAAGTTTTTAGTAGATATTGCTCTTGCTGTATTATTCAAACTTTCTAATAATATTTCTTTCTTTACGACTAATTTCATTTTTATCATCCTCTTTCTTTTATTATTTATAATATTATTATTATTATGCTGTGGATATTGTGGAAAACTCACATATATCCTTGTTTTATATACCTTTACTTATCCACAATACTTGTTGATAACTTTAAACTTATCCACTATCAACAACTATATTCTCTTTTTTAACTCCTCAATTACTGTTTGTAACTGATAATTTGTCTCCAAATCTTTCTCTATTTTTTGATATGCACTTATTATAGTTGAGTGATCTCTACCTCCAAAGTAAGTTCCCATTTTTGGATACGATTCATTTGTCATTATTCTACACAAGTATATAGCTATTTGCCGCTGATAATTTATATCTTTACTCCTTTTTTTACCTTTTAAATCTTCAATATCTATCTTAAAGTACTCACAGACAATCCTTTGAATCCTATGAATATCATTTTTATATACACTACGCTCACTTATTTTATCTTTTAAAGCTTCAATAGCAATATCCAAAGTAACAACTCCATGGTTCATCATCAGTGCATAAGCAAAAACCCTTGTAATTGCTCCTTCTAACTGTCTAACATCAGAATCATTAATATTAGCAATATATTCAATAACTTCAATTGGAATATCTTCCGCTGCTTCCTGATGTGCTATCTTCCTTTTAATAATATCTACTCTCAGTCCAAAATCAGGTGGAGTAATATTAGCAGTAAGACCCCAATTAAATCTTGTAATAAGCCTATTTTCTAACATCTTCAAATCATCAACAGACCTGTCGGAAGCTATAATAATTTGTTTATTTGAGTCATGTAACTGATTAAAAGTATGAAAAAATTCTTCTTGCCCCTTAGTAGCGGATCCCAAAAATTGAATATCATCAATAATTAAAACGTCAATATTTCTATACTTATTCTTAAAAGAATCAATCTTATCAAAAGTATTCTTCTCATTATTTCTAACTGCTGCTATATAATCATTAACAAATTGTTCACTTGACACATACAAAACCTTTTTATTAGTATTTTGAATAATATAATTACCAATAGCATGCATTAAATGTGTTTTACCAAGTCCACTTTTACCATATAAAAATAAAGGATTATATGCTTTACCAGGTTTTTCCGCCACCGCTCTAGCAGCAGTAAAAGCAAACCTATTCGAGTTACCTACAATAAAACTATCAAAAGTATATTCGCTATTTAGATTAGCGGAAGCACTAGTTTGATGTGGAACTCCCATATTTTCATTAGAAGTACCAATAATAACCTCTTCATTATTATCACTAATTTCATTAATTTCGTTTTCTAAAATAAATTTAAAATTAAAATTCGTTCCCGTAATAGAATTAAAAGTTTCCTCAATATCATCAATATAATTTTCTTCTAAATGTTTTTTATGTAAAGCTAAAGGAACAATAATAGTGGCAGTACCACCATCTAACTTATATAATTTAGTATCCTTAAACCAAGTATCATAAGATAAAGGAGTAATACGTTCTTTAATTTTATCAAGAAATTCATTCCATAAATTATCCGTATTCATATCAAAACCTCCTTAATCAAATCTGCCATTAATCTTATTATATCTCAAAAAAAAATTTTGTCTAGATATTTTTTTTAATTAACAGGTAAAATAACAAGTTATCCACAACTTATCAACAATATAATACCATATAAAATAAGACTTTAAAAGACTTTTCCACAATTTTTGTCAATTTTTGTTGTCAACAGTCAACAGGTTTACTTTTCCACAGCCCTGTGGATATTGTGGATAAATAAAAAAAGCCTTGATTTATAAGGCTTTATCCTAGTTACTTTTCCACTGTATCATCCACTTGTCAAATATTTTAGCATTTGTACTCTGTGGTTCTGGATTAGGAAGTTGCATTTTTACAATAAGTGGAATCTTCATCATCTTACCAAATGCAACACAAGTACCAGATTGAAGTGATTTTTGTTTTTCAATAACATCACTACTAATATTAGGAACCATCTTTTCAATATACTCCAAATCACTAGGATGGTTAATTTTAAATATTAAGAAATTACTACACTGTGATAAAACAGTTTCAGATAGTTCAGTAGGTCTTTGTGTAATTAAGTCAAGACATATACCAAATTTTCTACCTTCCTTAGCAATTCTTTCAAATATATTGTATCCAAGAATATTAATATCATTATCCTTCTGAACATATCTATGAGCCTCCTCTAACATAAGATGCATTGGCATACTACCTCTAGTAGGAAGTTTTTTAGCAAAGTTAAAGATAATTCTTGCATATACCTTAACAAGAGCTTTAGCAAATCTATCATCTATATTTTCTAATACAAAATTAATAATTTGTGCTCTCTTATTATTACCCACTAATATTAAATCAGATATAAATTCATTTACAGTAATAAACTTATCACATTCAAAATACTTTCTCATAGAACTATTAGCAATAGTATGTAATTTAACTTTTAAAGCAGTAGCTTCAGCATAAGATTTCTCATTAAGAAGAAGTCCTTCAGATATTAATGTAAAGTTAAGAGCTACTTCTAAATCGTCAATTGTAAAGAAAGTAGGTACATAATCTTCATTCCACTTAGTCTCATTATCTACAAACTTTTTAATATATTCAGTAATAAGAATTCTTTCTACAAATTGTCCCTGACTATCAATTTCAAAACATTTTCTAAAAGTTCTAGTATAACCAACACCAGGTACTTCAACATCTAAGTTAAGTTCAGGTGTATGACAATCAGTTAAAATAGAAAATATTTGGTCTCTAATTCTAGCAGATACTTGATTAGAATACATAACTGATACAATAGCGGATGCAATTAAATGGTTTTTATATCTATTAGATTCCTCATCATTTTTAGCAAATAAAGAAACATAAGCAAGCATCTTTTCAATAATCATAATTTGTGAATAATCAGTTACATCAAGTATATTAGCATAATCATCAACAGAAAGTAACCATAAAGGTAATTTAAGAATATTAACTTCCTTATCAGTATCAGTACTAAACATCTTGTAATTAAAATTATAATTATAACTAGAAATACTACTAAAAGCACTATCATATTCATCAGTATTATTAAATATAAAAATAATACTATTAAAAGGAATGTAATTAGGCATAGTAAATAAATTTTGTACTAATCTAGCAACACCATAAGTTTTACCAGAACCAGTATTACCAAAAATAGCACTATGATTGCTCCACATATCATCAATATTAATTTTAATAGGGCTATCATTATACAAAGGAGAAAGTCCTAGCATCATTGCAGTATTGTCATTATACCCAGTAAGTTCTGCTAATTCCTCAGCATTAATAATTCTAATTTTAGAATTAATACTAGGTTTTCTAATAATACCATCATAAAATTTGTTTCCATGAAATTCTCCTAAAAAACTAATTTTAGCCTCTCCGTTCATAATTTCTTCTACTTCACCTAATATTTTTTTATTATTTTCTTCAAAAACAACATTTAAGTTAAGTAAATCATCAGTAATAACATTATCAATTTTAACAATAGCATAATTTTTACTAATAGCAATAATTTCTTTAAACATAATCTCCCTTCTTTCTATTCTAAGTAAATTATACCAAATAAATATCAAAAAATAAATAACTTTTTAATAAATTTTTAGAGTAGTTCGCACTTTGTTGCTCACTATTTTTAAAGCCTCAAGTCTTTAAAAAATAATTTTAAGCCAAAATTGTCTTAAAATTAATATTTTTCTTCAAATATTTACAAAATATTAAATATATAGTATAATTTCATTAGTGGTGATTTCTGTGAAAAAAGAAGTAAAACAAAAAAAGAATAAAAAAAATATAAATAAAAATAAAAAAGCAAAATATGAAGAAATAAAAAATAAAGTT
>ENA-UOJV01003142-UOJV01003142.1-human-gut-metagenome-genome-assembly--contig:-C82-NODE-3142-length-11506-cov-7.346083_pt1 | contig 11506 bp, 7 predicted proteins | sample MGYA00242356_ERZ723903 | MGnify/ENA metagenome assembly ERZ723903
CTTGAAAATGACGGAGTCAGAGTCCGTTGCCTTACCATTTGGCGATAGCCCAATGCATCAACAGGTTGTATTATAACGCAACGACTCTGATCCGTCAACTGTTTTTTTTCAATTTTTTTACTTTTTTAATTCTGATTTTTCGGATTATCCGGATCTTCAAATCCCGGTCCCCTTAAGTACGCCGGTGTTTTCGTCTCCGGCGTCAGTATTCCGGACGCGGCGGTAGTCTCTGTGACCGCTGCTGTTGTCTCCGGGGCTGTCGGCGGTGCAGTTTCCGGCGGCACAGTTTCCGATGCTGTAGTTCCCGGTTCCGCAGTTTCCGGTTCCGCAGTTTCCGGTTCCGCAGTTTTCGGTTCCGCAGTTTTCGGTTCCGCAGTTTTCGGCTCCGTAGTTTTCGGTTCCGCAGTTTTCGGTTCCGCAGTTTTCGGCTCCGTAGTTTTCTGCGGCACAGTCTCTGTCGGAGAGGTCCGGGAATTCGATGAATGCCGGTCTTTCTCATCCGGATCGCCCAGCTCCCTGTTCGTCTCCTGATCCACCCAGTCCACGCTCTCCCCGGCCTCCAGAGCTTTTCTCCGTCTCTGCATCTCGGAAAGTCCGTCATTTTTCGTGGATTCTCTCTCCTCACCCGTATCCAAAGCCCCAGATTTCTGTTCCGACACAGCTTCTGTTGTCTCTAAAGCTGCTGTCTCCTCCGGTGTACTCTCCTCCGTGGTCTCTTCGCTTGCTTTTTCGAAAGTTGTCTTTACGACCACCGGTTTTAAGGATATCTGATATTCCTGCTCATTGATCTCCCGGATCAGGCGTTTTGAGGAATACCCGGCAAGTTCTTCCTGCTTTCCTATCGTGATCCCCGGATTTTCCGAAAAAAGATGCTTTAAAAATTCTGCCTTCGTCACCGTGATCCCATATTTTTCCGCAATCTCCCGGGTTTTTGTGTCCTCTTCTGACTCAAACACATAGACCGTCGCCCTGGACTCCTTTTTCTGAAGCTCGGATTCCGTCTGCTTTTGCAGCTCTTTTACGATCTTTTCCGGTGACGCCTTTACTTCCGCGCCGGACTTCCGGACGGAGATCAGGATTCCCCCATCCTCTCCGAGACTGTTGTTATCCGCAAGCCTGTCAAAGATCTTCCCCACTGCGATTCCAAGGCTTTTCCCCTCAAACACGGTCATGGAGACTGCCTCATTTGATCTGGCCATCATTCCCTTTGCAGATAACACGGATCCCCGCCGGTTCATGGTAAATTCCATCATAATATCCGAATTTACTTCCATGATCAGTGACTCCTTCCGGTTCTTCCCCATCATCAGCACCGCCATCAGGCATACTGCTGCCGCGCAGATTGACAGAGCTCCTCCGGCCCGTCTGAACCACTTTTTCAGGGAGTCCATAGAGAATTCACCGTTTACGTCCATCCCGGCTTCCCGTAACTCCTGCTTCTTTTTCTTTTCCTTAACTGGCATGTCCTCATATTCTTTGTTCTGATTCATCATACCGTTTCCCTTTCGCCCTCATAGCCCACGTGGAGAAGGAATAATCCCTCGGGCGGAGCTGTTCTTCCCGCCATATCACGGTTTTTCGCTGCAATGATCTCTTTCATTTTCTCCGGTCTCCGCGTTCCACTGCCGACCTCCAAAAGCGTTCCCGTTAAGATCCGCACCATGTTATAGAGAAAGCCGTTTCCTGTATACAGGAATTCGAGCTTCGTTCCATGTTCCACGATCCGGATCTCATCGATCCGGCGCACCGTGCTTTTTTTCATTCTGCGGTTCGCGCAGAAGCTTTTGAAGTCATGTTCGCCGATAAGAAATTCCGCCGCCTGTCTCATCGCTTTCACATCCAGCTTCTTCCCGCAGCCATAGACATATTTTCGTTCGAATACGTTTTTCTTATCCCCGGTCTCCACATAATATCCATATGTCTTTGATGTGGCAGACAGGCGGCTGTGAAACCGTTCCGGCACGATCTTCGCAGAGAGGACCCTGATATCATCCGGAAGATACCGGTTCAGATATTCCCGTGCTGCCTCTCCGTCCGGACAGATTTCCGCATTAATATGGAAATTAGCTACCTGACCTCTCGCATGGACCCCGGCATCCGTTCTTCCGGATCCATGGACCTCTATCTCTTCTCCAGCCATTCTGAAAAGCACATTTTCCAGTTTTCCCTGAATCGTATTGTCGGTATTTCCCTGTTTCTGCCACCCATCATACCGGCTTCCGTCGTATTCCAGAGTAATGCGGATATTCTTCTTCATGATTGTTCCTTCCTGATCTCCAACTGAATGCGGCCCGTCACATTCAGATGTCCCCGCAGTCGCTTATTTTCTTTTAAACCAAAATTCCCGGCAGAAATTTCTCCTTATCCGCCGGGAATGTCTGGCTCATCTGCCTGTTACCGTTTGAAAAAGACTACTGATCTTCCAGAACCGATGTACAATGCGGACAGCGTGTCGCATGAATATTGATTTTCGTTTTGCAGTACGGGCATTCTTTTTCCGCAGATTTCACCATTATTTTACCAATTTTTTTCTCTGTTGGGAATACCCGGAGACCGTTTTTTTATCTCTGTGCCTGTTTTTTTATCATTCCGCCGTTTTAGACGGGTTGAATATATGTGTCAGGAAAATAAACATCTCATGGGCGAACAGCGGCATGGCCGCAAGCACGAGCAAAGTTTTCCATTCCCCGGCATTCAAACGCACCGTCTGAAATGCCGCAACCAGAGCCGGCTGTTCCGTCACCATAAGCTGCAGAGCAAATCCAATGAATACTGCAGCGATCATCAGAGGGTTCCCTCCATGATCCATCCGAAATACAGATTTTTCCACATCACGCATTCCGATCGCATGAAAAAGCTGTGACAATCCAAGAACCGTAAATGCGTATGTCTGGCAGCATGCAAGAAGCTTTGGAGACTGTAAGACGTCCGCCACCGCTGCCGGGGTCAGCTGCCGTCCGCTGCTTACAAGAAGCTTTGCAGGAACGATCAGAAACGCGGTCAGACTGATCAATGCGATCAGGAAACCGTAAAACAACGTACAGACTCCGCCGCCATGCGCAAACAGGCTCTCTCCTTGCTTTCTCGGTTTTTCTTTCATCAGTTCTCTCCCGTCACATACATCTGTCCCCAGGGCCAGAGCCGGCAACGAATCCGTGATCAGATTGATCCACAGGATATGACTTGCCTTAAGAGGTGCCGGAAAGGAAAAAAGGATCGCAAAAAACATGGTCATGATCTCACCAAAATTCGATGATAAAAGAAAAATGACCGTCTTTTTAATATTGGCATAGATCTCTCTTCCTTCCCGGACAGCTTCCCGGATCGTTGCAAAATTGTCGTCTGTCAATACTATATCTGCTGCCTGCTTTGCCACATCCGTTCCGCTCATTCCCATCGCGATCCCGACATCCGCCGCTTTTAAAGATGGGGCATCATTAACTCCATCCCCGGTCATCGCCACGATTCCGCCGTTTTTTTTCAATGCCCGGACGATCCGTACCTTATGATCCGGAGAAACTCGTGCAAATACCCGGATCTCCAAAATCTTATCAGCAAGCTCCCCATCGCCCAGGCAATCCAACTCTGACCCTGTCATGCACTGAGAGGGAGAATCCGCGATCTTAAGCGTTCTTGCGGTCGCAAGTGCCGTATCCTTATGATCCCCTGTAATCATGACGGTCGTAACACCTGCATGGCGGAATTCTTCCACTGTTCCGGAAACCTCCGGACGGACCGGGTCCTCAAGCACTGCCATTCCCAGAAAGGTCATTCCCTTCTCGGAAAGATCCTTTCCCTCCTTTACCGCCGCCCCAAGAACACGCCCACCGGACGCAGACATTTTTTCTGCCCGCCTCATGTACCATGTTCGTTTCGATGCTCCCATCGGATGAACTCCCATTTCGTCTCGGTAGGAGGTGCAATTTTCAAGGATTATGTCCGGTGCACCTTTCGTGAACGAAACTGTCCGCATTCCGTTTTGATGCACCGTCGTCATACACTTTCTCTCCGAGTCAAACGGACGCTCCGCAATTCTTTTCCACGCATCCCGGATCTGTTCGGACTGTTTTTCCCCATTCCTTGCATTTTTATCCGCATATAAAAGAAAAGCTGCTTCTGTAGGATCTCCGATGATTCCGTGCTTTCCCCATCTTGCATCATTGCAGAGTAAAAATGTTCGTAAAAGCCACTCTCTGTCCCCATCCAGATTCCGCACCGTCATCTGATTTTTTGTCAATGTCCCCGTTTTGTCCGAGCAAACCACATTAACCGCTCCAAGAGTTTCCACAGAAGGAAGACGTCTCACGATCGTATGTACCTTCGCCATCCTCGAAACAGAAAGCGCAAGGACGATCGTCACCACAGCCGGAAGTCCTTCCGGAACTGCTGCCACAGCCAACGAGATCGCTGTCAGAAACATCTCCCCAACATCCCGCTTCTGCCAGACTGCCGCCAGAAAAAGGATCGTACAGAGACCCACAGCCAGAATACTAAGAAATGTTCCCAACTCTCCCAACCGTTTCTGAAGCGGTGTAATCTCTTCCGGTGTTTCATGGATCATTTTCGCGATTCGTCCGATCTCAGTTTGCATCCCGGTATCTGTAACAATCCCTTCACCGCGTCCGGCAGTCACAAAGGTTGACATATATGCCATATTTTTTCGATCACCGAGAGGTGTTCCGGTCGAAGCCACATACTGCGCATCCTTTTCCACCGGTACAGACTCTCCGGTAAGTGATGCCTCCTGTACCTTCATATTTTCCGAACGGATCAGTCGGAGATCCGCCGGTACCTGCTGCCCGGCATTTAAAAGCACCCTGTCGCCCGGCACCAGCTCCGCCGCGTCCATCTCCAAAAGCTTTCCGTCCCGCCGGACAAGCGCCTTCCTTGTTGTCAGCTTTTTTAATGACTCCAGCGCTTTCTGGGCCTTTCCCTCCTGAATCACACCAACCGTTGCATTGAGCAGCACAACTGCTGCAATGATCACCGCATCTCCTCGTTCTCCAAGAAATACAGAAATTCCTCCTGCCGCCAAAAGTACATAGATCAGCGGATCCATCAATTGCGAAAGCATCCGTTCTGCCACAGACGGAGGCCTTTTCTCCTCCAGCTCGTTCCGCCCATACTCCCGAAGCCGCTTTGTCGCTTCCTTCCCACTCAATCCCCCGTCATCCGACGATCCCAGCAGCATTTTTGTCTCAAAAACAGAGCACCGTTCAAAATCCCCCGGCTTTTCCATAAAAAAATTCTCTCCATCCTCTTTTGCTCAAAGCAAGTTTATGAGGATGGAGAGGAAATCATGCCTGCATTCCCATTCTTCGACTGACCGATCAACGAAATTTATAATTTTTTATGATCGCCTGCAAGGTACGTGTCCCATTATATTCATTTACATCCGGATAATAGATCATGTCGATCGTATTCTGCCCTGTCTGCTCTTCCAAAAAACGATCTCCATCTGCAAACAGCAGACCATCGAACGGATGTCCAGTGTTCGTCACCAGATTCATTTTCACGACATTTCGATTTTTTCCAAGAACACGTACATTTCGAATCGTCAGACTTTTCTGGGCAAACAACGGTTTTTCATTTCCCTGCCCGAATGGTTCCAGACCTTTGAGCTCATCCACGATTTTTTCATTCACATACTCAAACGGCATCGGAACATCGATCCAGATCTGCGGAACGAAATCATCTTCCGTAAGCTTTGCATTTTCATTCAGTCTTCTCCTGAACTCATCAATATCACTTTCCTCAATGGAAAGTCCCGCTGCCATTGGATGCCCGCCAAATTTCACCAGCAGATCCGACACCTCGCAAAGCCCCTGGTACATATGGTATGCCTCTATGGAACGTCCGGATCCCTTCGCACTCTGCTCGCCTCTCGTCAGCACAAAGGATGGCTTATGGAAATGCTCCCGGAGTCTTCCGGCTATGATCCCGGCAAGTGATTCATGGCACTCCGGCAAGAACACCACCAGCACCTTATCCGACATATAGAAACGTTCTACCTGTTCGATAGCCTCTGTTTCTCCCTTTGCCGTCATATCCTTTCTCACATCATTGAGTTCCTTTAATTCATCCGCCAGCCCACTGACCCGGTCCGGATCCTGTTCTAACAACATCCGGAGCGCAACCTTCGCACTTTTCAACCGTCCACCTGCATTTAAGCACGGTCCGATCACAAAACCAATGTGATATGCGCTCAGATTGTTTATATCCAGATTATTTTTCTCTACAAGCATTCTGAGACCGGTGTTCTTCGTCGAACCGATCTTTTTCAGTCCATATTTGACGATCAGACGGTTTTCATCCTGCAGCTTCATGACATCTCCCACGGTCGCAATGGCCGCAAACTCCAGAAGCTCCATCCACTCATGCTCCGGAATTCCAAGATCCTCATAGATCACGTTTATAAGCTTCCATGCTACGACCGCACCGCAAATTTCATGGTACGGATACGTCTCCCCGTCCTGCTTCGGATCAACCACTGCATCTGCCGGCGGCAGAATCTGTCCATAAGCATCTACCGGTACTTCATGATGATCGGTCACCACAACCGTCATGCCAAGCTGCTTTGCGATGCTGATCTCCTTTAATGCCGCGATTCCATTATCACAGGTCACAAGTGTATCGATCCCGTCCTCTGCTGCCTGACGGATGATGGATTCATTGATCCCGTAGCCATCCCGGATCCGGTCCGGTATCTCATAATCAATCTGCCCATTTCCGGCAGCACGGTGAAAGCCCTTGAGAAGAATATATGTTGAACAAACACCATCAATATCGTAGTCGCCGATGATCCGGATTTTTTTCCCTTCTATCAACTTCTTTTCAATGATCCCCGCAGCGGTCTCCATTCCCTTCATCTGTCGCGGATCATAAAGATCATCCAGTGTCCCGTAAAGATACTTTCTCATCTCACGTTCATCCAAAAGACCTCGGTTTCGCATGATCCGAACAGCCACCGGACTCACCCCCAGACGCATCGCAAGCCCGTTAAAATCTGCCCGTTTTGTCTGAAGCATCCAGATTTCTTTCTTTTTCTGCATCGTTTCTCTCCCTCTTTGCGCTTCCTCATTCCGGCACGTTCAATACTTCTGGCCATTTTCCTTCAGCCATTGCCGCCGTTTTCGATAATCCGGCAGAATCTTCTCCACTTCATCCCAGAATTCCGTGCTATGGTTCATCTGGAGCCGATGGGCAAGCTCATGGACCACAACATAGTCCAGAATCTCCTCCGGCATCAGAACCAGCTTCCAATTAAAATTCAGGTTTCCCTTTGCACTGCAGCTCCCCCAGCGCGTCTTTTGCTCCCGGACCGTGATCGATCCATAGGAAACGCCCATGAGCCCTGCGTAATAACAGCATCGTTCTTTTAACACGTTTTCCGCTCGTTTTTTTCCTTCAAGACGTTCCGTTTCTGTGTAGGACGGACGCACTGCAAGGATCTGTTCTCCGGCACGGAGCCTCACCTCGATCCAATCCCGATGACTCTCCACAAACCAATCCGCAGTCTCCGGCGGTGTCCGGAAAGGAGCACGCACCGTAATCGTTCCGTCAAGCTCCACCTTCAAAGACATGGAACGGCGCCTGGACCGGACCAGCTCATATGTAAAATGTTCCGTTCTTCTTTTCATGATTTCCTCCAGAAGCTTCTTCCTTTTTCACTGCACAAGTTTCACAGAAAGTTCCATCAAAAGTTCCCATGAAATCGAAAAAAGGCATCTGCAATTGCAGATGCCTTAATCAGCGCGCCAGAGAAGATTCGAACTCCCGACACTACGGTCCGTAGCCGTATGCTCTATCCAGCTGAGCTACTGACGCACGCTCTCTGAGTTTCAGATGTCTGTCACTCAACAAAAAATATTCTACTATATATTTTCTTCTTTGTCAACACTTTTTAAATTTTTTTCAATTTTTTTCTTTTCCCTTACACCAATATCATAAGCCGCAAAAAAGCTTTGGGGCCATCACGCCAAAGCGTAACAGCCCCGTCCTTTTTTACTTCTCGTAATAGCAATCTCCCAAATAATGGAAGGACGTATTTTTGTTAAATTTGAATCCCTTAAGGTCTGATCTTCTTCCTACCATGCTATATTTGTAATACAGAGGTACCCACGGACAGAGCTCATTTAAGCGAACCTGAAGGTCTTTATATATCTGGAGGCGTTTTTCTTGATTTGTTTCCACCGCTGCAGCATCGATCATTTCATCTACCTTATCATCTTTGAGATATGCACGATTGCCGCTCATTCCACAGTTTCTTGAATGGAATAACTGAGTTACACTATATGCCGGATCACAAGTAGTATTTACCCAGCCAAGAATCAGGAGATCATGTTCTCCGGCATTGATCGCATCCTGAAATGCTCCCCATTCATACACATTGATGTCTACATTAATGCCAACCTGAGCTAACTGAGCCTGAACTACCTGTGCAGCACGACTTCGTACTTCTCCGGATACGTACATCTTAAGATCCAGTCCATTTTCATATCCTGCTTCTGCAAGAAGTTCTTTGGCTTTTTCCAGATCCTGAGGATATGGCTTTACGTCCTCATTCCACCCAGGCACAGTCTTTGCAACAACGGAGGTGGCTACTTCACCGCGACCTTCTACAATCGTATCTACGAATTCCTGACGATTCGTGGCATAATTGATCGCCTGACGTACCCGGACATCATCCAATCCTTTTTTAGTTGTGTTCATAGCCATAAATTCTACAGAAGGTGCCGGCCAGCTTTCCAGAACAAGATCTTTACAGTTCTCAATATTGACAGCATCCACCGGATCTACGGCTAAGATCACATCAATCTCCCCTGTTTCCAGTGCGATTGTACGAGCACTTCCTTCCGGAATGATCCGGGTTGTAATCGAAGTGGCTGTAGCAGGTCCATCAAAGTAGTCATCAAACCGGACCAACGTCCAGTGGTCATTCGGAACCCACTCTTTAAACATAAACGGACCTGTTCCGATCGGAGCTTCTCCATATGTATCGCCAGCCTCTGTTACTGCCTTCTCTGATAAGATCTTCATACTGGTATCATTAAGGATATACAGGAATGCTGGACACGGATTTGAAAGATGGATCGTCACCTCGTAATCCCCGTCAACAGAAACATGATCAATGGCTGATGCATTAGACATTGCTTTTGGCATGGTCTTGGCACGCTCTAAACTGAATTTCACATCGCTGGCCTTCAGTTCATCTCCATTGTGAAACTTTACGCCTTTCCGCAGTTTAAATTTGTACTTTGTGTCATCCACAATCTCAAAACTCTCTGCCAGATCCCCTACAGGCTCACGGTTATCATCAATTTTGATCAAACCATTATAAATATGGAAATTCAGCGTTGCAGATGGTGAATCCACCCCCACCTGTGGATCCATAGACCGGATATCGCTGCTATTCGCCGAAATAATGTCTGTCCGTCCAATGGACTCTGGTTTTTTCTCTGACGATGTTTCCGCACCGGATGAAGCTGATGTCTCCGCCTTTGAATCCGCTGTCGATGTACCGGAGTTTCCCCCACTCTGTCCGCAGCCCGACAATACCATAGCCCCGGCCAATGCCAATGCCGTCAGTTTTCCATATATCCTTTTTCTCATGCACATGTCCTCCTTGTTATTATATTGTTACATAATTTTTTCCTTCTCGCTTTATTTCCCCCATCCAGAGATCCATTTCCGGCAATTCTCCGCAACTACGTTCATCTGTCCTGTAAGCCGGTTTCTCTGACGCACAAATCTTGTCTGGACTGCCAAATAATAATCTGCTTCTGTATTTTCCCTTGTCAAACCCTCTGCCATAGCAAGTCCGGCAAACACCGTTCCCTTTACCGCCGGATCCTGATGATATGGGCTGGATGTCGTGTACATGATCCTTGCCAATTCTCCCGCTATTTCCATGATGACATCGTCTGTATGTTTCTGATTCTCCATAGCGTTTTCAAGATCTGCAACCGCTTCCTTCAGGCTGCCGATCGCCCTCCAGACCGGAGAAAGATCAAATTCCGCACTAAGCTTCTGTTCTATAGAACGAAGCTCGTTTTCCATAAAGCTGACAAACCCGCTCATCTCTGCAGGAAGCTTCTCACAATTAGCGAAAATGGCGGTCAACTTTGCAATGACTCTTGTATCTCGCAGTGTCACCTCCGGATCTACCTTATCAAAGGTGTCCTCTTTCGTATGCCACCAGGAAAATGTTTTATGATCCTGTTTTATAAACTGCGGCATCATAGCAAACGGAATATCCGCTCCCCAGAAGGTCTGATCTGCGAATCGTACCATCGGCGTCGGTGCCTCCGGTTCTTTATCATTAAACTCCCTTAAAAACTCTCGGTCAAAGGCTTCGCCCTCCAGCATAGATGTCCGCATTCCAACCATATCCGAACCTTTACAGCCGCAAATATCCATATTAATGTGGGCCACACAATTTTCTTTCAGATCTTCCCAATGGTGATCATAATACCAGGTCGATCCGGAATAACGGGCATCTGAATGACCGGACCACCAGGCAAGCACTACAGACCGCTCCAGATGTTCCTGATTTTCTTGAAATACCCTGGCAATCTCCATCATAGCGGCATTGGCAACGCCATTATCCGTTATCCCCTCATACCAGGAATCATAATGACCGGAAACCAACACATACTTATCCGATCTTCCCTGAATACGTGCTACCGGCATGGTACTGGAAACGATTGACTGACACATTTCAACGTTAAGGCATGCCGTCAGTGGACCTTCTTCCAGTTTTTTCTGCAATTCCTTTCCTGCACTTTTTGTGATTTCCACAAACGGAATTCTCGGATAATGAAAAGCCAGATCCTCCGGCTCAGGTGTTCCCCATACACCTCCAAGCGTTCCATGGTGTGCCAGATCCGCATGCCAGATTGTGATCACGCCCAAAACTCCGGCACGTTTTGCCTCACATGCAAACGCAAAGCTGTTCTCATATGTCAGAACGATCTTTCCGGCAAATTCTGCCATTCTCGCTCTCTGCTCCTTCTGGCTGCAGCCTCCGGTTGCGCTGATCCGGTCGAAAACCAGTTCAGCTTCCAGATTTTCCGCTGTTCCACTATACACATACGGAGTCAGAGGCACGATTGCTTCCGAAGAATCCCCTTGGATCCGTATGGATGCTTCTCCCGGAAGACTTCTATATACCTGATAAATTTCCCGCTCTACCGGGATTCCCAGTTCTTCCATTCGTTTTGCGATTCGTTCTGCCGCTTTCTCTCCATCCTCAGAACCTGTATAGCGGTCCAGGTGACTGAAACACTCTACATCCTTCATGATTCTGGATGTTTCTAAGGCTTTGTCAATTTTTTCAATAATCTTATTTCCTTCCGATGAACAAAGACTCATACCCTGCATGTTCTAATTTTCCCTTCTTCTTTCCCCATTCATTAGGGCACGATCCATTTCTTTTGTATTTATCTGTTTTGTTGTGAAATAATTATTTTCGTCCTCAGATTTTAAGCATATTATACAATGCCGA
>ENA-UOJV01003143-UOJV01003143.1-human-gut-metagenome-genome-assembly--contig:-C82-NODE-3143-length-11503-cov-24.426974_pt1 | contig 11503 bp, 9 predicted proteins | sample MGYA00242356_ERZ723903 | MGnify/ENA metagenome assembly ERZ723903
CAAAACCCTCATCCACCAGTTCAAATCTGGTCGTCACCTCCAAAAGATTCCCGGGTGCTGAGGCATCCGGGATTTTTTGTTGTTTCGCTCGTTAAATAATCTACTTATGCAGAAAAGCTTGTCTCCCCTCTTCGTTCTGTGCTATGCTAAAGGAATCAGCAAAGAAACGGCTAAGAGTCTAGAGGAGGATACAGACCTATGCCAGAGTTCCCGCGCAAAGATTTCCGGCTCCATGTGGGCTGGCGCACCATCAAGACCGCCGTCAGTGCCATGCTGGTGGCCATCGTGTACTGTCTCATCGGCCGCAACCCGGCTTTCGCCTGCATCGGCGTCATCGCAGCGCTGCTGGTCAACTACTTTCTACCCCGGCCCCGGGTCGTTTTCCTCTGGGAAGGGTTCAAAGGCTCGTTCAAGAAAGACAGCAAAGTCTGAATGCTTTTCCGCGCCCCGCTCCGGCAGGGCGCTTTTCTTTTGCCCTCTGCCGTGATACAATGGGCATACTATCATTTTCCCTGAAAGGAGGCCGCGCCATGCCTGCCGAACTTCACACCACCCTCACGCCGGACACCCCGGTACGCTATCTCAAGGGCGTCGGCCCCAAGACTGCCGAGCGGTTCGAGAAGCTGGGCATCCTGACCCTCAGCGACCTGCTCTGCCACTATCCCCGCCGGTATCTGGATTTTTCAAAGCCCTACTCCATCGCCGAGGCCCCCGCCGACACCGAGTGCGTCGTGAAGGCCGAAGTGTTTGCAAAGCCCGGCGGGCGCATCCTGCCGGGCGGGCGGCGGATGGAGCGCATCACCGCCGGAGACGATGTATCCAGCCTCGAGATAACGTGGTTCAATAATCCATACGCCGCCCAGAAGCTGGAGCTGGGGCAGGAATACTATTTTCAGGGCATCGTGACGGGCGGGATGCTCCGCCGTCAGATGGTCAACCCGCAGGTGCGCACCGACGCGCAGGTGAAGTCGTCGCCTTTCGAGGCCGTCTACCCCCAGACCGAGGGGCTGACCAGCAGCGCCATCGCCAAGTGCGTCCGCCAGCTCCTCCCCCACGCGGAGCTTCTGCCCGACCCGCTGCCCTCTGAGATGCTGAAAAAATACCGCCTGCTCTCCAAGGCCGACGCCGTCCGGGCCATCCACTGCCCCGCCACGGAGGAGGAAGCCTTTGCGGCGCGGCGGCGGCTCATCTACGAAGAGCTTCTGGTCTTACAGCTGGGTATCGGCCGGATGAAGAACCACGGCGCGGCCTCCACCGGCGCGCCGATGAAGAAAGCCGACGCCTCCCCTTTCTGGGAGTTGCTGCCCTTCTCCCCCACCGGCGCACAGCGGCGGGCCGTGGAAGAGATCCTGACCGACATGTCGGGCGAAACGTCCATGAACCGCCTTTTGCAGGGCGACGTGGGCAGCGGCAAAACGCTGGTGGCTGCTGCGGCCATCTGGGCCTGCATCCGGGCCGGGTATCAGGCCGCACTGCTGGCCCCCACCGAGATCCTGGCCAGCCAGCACGCCGAGAACCTGAACCGCCTGCTCTCCCCCTTTGGGATGCGGGTGGCCCTGCTCACCGGCGGCATGAAAGCCGCCGCACGGCGCACCACCCTCGCCGCCATCCGGGACGACGAGGCCGACCTCATCGTAGGCACCCACGCCATCCTCAGCGAGGGCGTGGAGTTCGCCCGGCTGGGTCTGGCCGTCGTGGACGAACAGCACCGCTTCGGTGTGCGCCAGCGGGGCCTGCTGGCCGAAAAGGCCGCGAATCCCCACCTGCTGGTCATGAGTGCCACCCCCATCCCCCGGACGCTGGGGCTGCTGATGTACGGCGACCTCGACATCTCCATCCTCGACGAGCTGCCGCCGGGCCGCAAGCCCGTCAAGACTCGCTGCATCACCGGCAAAAAGCGGGCCGACCTCTACGGCTTCCTTGATAGAGAAATCGATTCCGGACGACAGGTGTATATCGTCTGCCCTGCCATCGAGGACGCGGGCGGCAGCGGCCTGAACGCCGTCAAGAGCTACTATGAGGACATCGCAAAAGCCTATCTGCCGGACCGCCGGGTGGGCCTGATGCACGGCAAGCTCAAGCCAAAGGAAAAGGCCGAGGTGATGGACGACTTCAAATCCGGACGTCTGGACGCCCTCGTGTCCACCACCGTCATCGAAGTCGGTGTAGACGTGCCGAATGCGACGGTCATGGTCATCGAAAACGCCGAGCGGTACGGCCTGAGCGCACTGCACCAGCTGCGCGGGCGTGTGGGACGCGGCGCAGCGGAGAGCTGGTGCTTCCTCGTCAGCGACAATGCATCGGAGTCGGTGCAGAAGCGGCTCAAGTTCCTCTGCTCCACCTCAGACGGCTTCGCCGTGGCGCAGTACGACCTCGAGACCCGCGGCCCCGGCGACTTCTTCGGGAGCCGCCAGCACGGTCTGCCGACCTTGCAGATCGCCGATTTGATGAACGATACCCGCACCCTCCACGCGGCCCAGAGCGAGGCTGTGGCCCTTCTGGCCGAAGACCCGCTTCTCGAGCGGCCCGAACACGCCCTGCTGGCCCGTCAGGTGGAGCAGATGTTCGACAAAGCCGGAACAATGAATTGAGTAACGAAAAAGGACTGCCCGCGGCAGTCCTTTTTCGTTATCTTCTCTTCCACCACGGCTTCTTCTCGCCGATGCTCACTACATCGCAGAAGAGGCAGCGGCTCTTGGTCGAGAGCTGCACATCCTTGTGATGGCAGCCGAAGAACCATTTCTCGTAAGTTGTTTTCATGACGACCTTGTCGAGGAAGAGGTGCAGCCGGTTATTCTCGCCCTCAGCCAGCACGCTGAAATCCAGAAATTTGCTTGGCGCGTCGTGGGTCAGCACATAATCTACCTGCCAGCCGTTTGCTTCCAGCGCGGCCTCGCAGCGGGCGTATTCCTCGTCCGAGGGCATCTCCTGCGGCCACCAGTTGACGTGGACTTCCCGCTCTTCCTTGTCCGGGCTTTCCGCTCCGCCGAAGCAGAGGTACTTCTTCCCTTCCAGTTCCAGTACACTGCCCCGGCAGACGTGGTACACATTGCCGCCTAGCGGCTGCACCAGCCCGCCGAACCGCTCTTCGGTGGGGTACTGTTCCAGCAGGTCATAGTTCTCGTGGCTTCCATCGAGGAAAAGGATGGTGTAAGGCCGCTTGCGCAGCCAGTCCAGATTCTTCTGCTCGGCCTTGCTGCCGTCCCACACAAAGCCGAAATCGCCAAGCACAACGACGAAATCGCCCTTGCCGGCCCGGCGCAGCTCCCCATCTTTGAAGCGGTCAAGCTCGCCGTGGGTGTCGCCCGTAAGATATACCATCCTCTGCCTCCTTTTGCGGAGTGTGAAATCGCCCCAAAAGCCTTGTCACGCTCCGCCAAACCTGTTATTATAAAGTATAAGGCCCTTCGCTGAGCCTGTTTTTGTCCCGTAAGAACGGACAGCACATTTTGTCCGATACTTTAATATATTATCGCTTTTTGAGGAAAATGTCCACATGAAACGTATCGTTACCCTATTTCTGAGCTTTGTCCTGCTGCTGAGCTGCCTGTGCGCGCCGGCTTCGGCCCTGTTCGACCCCAGCCTCTTTTACGAGGTGCAGGCCAAGAGCGCCTACATCGTCAACACCGACACCAACATCATCGTCTACGATAAGGACAGCTCCCGTCAGGTGCCTGCCGGGGGCCTGACCAAATATATGACCATCGCGCTGCTGCTGACGAATTACGCCGACCAGCTCGACAACACCTTCCAGATGCCCTTTGCCATCTCGGATTATGTCCACAACAGTGATAATGCCGATATGCGCTCCAATGAGACCTTCACCTACCGGGAAGCTGTCTACGCCATGCTTCTGCGCAACGCCAACGAGGCCGCGATGGGCCTTGCCTACAGCCTTTCGGGCGGCGACCTTGCAGGCTGGGTGAGTCAGATGAACACCCTTTCCCAGCGCATCGGCACCACCGGAAGCACCTGGACGGACGCCTGCGGCCTCGACAGCGGCAATGTGACTACTGCCGTGGATATGTACCTCATCCTACGGTATCTGATGAGCTTTGACGCCTTCGTGGACATCTCGTCGGCCCCCGCCTTCACCATGCCCGCCAAGGAAAAGCACACCAAGAGTTTCGTGCTGCTGAACCAGAACGTCGCCCTCAACAAGACCAGCGGCGGCAGCTTCTACCGCAAGTCTATGCAGGGCGGCATGTGCGATGTGATGGCCTACAAAAACGACCACGGCGACCAGAGCTATGTTTCGTGGGCCAATCAGGACGGCTCCACCTATATCTTCTGCATCATGCAGAGCCCCGACACCTGTGACACCTACGGCTACGCCAACCGCCGCCCGGCCCTCTATGAGACGACCCGCCTCATCGACTGGGTGTTCCAGAGCTTTTCCATCCAGCCTGCGCTGGACACCGACCTTGCTCTGGCAGAGATCCCCGTGAAGTATTCCTCCGACACCGACACCCTCAAGCTCTACCCCGACAACAGCATGATGACCCTCCTGCCCTCCTCGGGCGACGGCACCGTGACCCAGAAGTATTTCCACCTGCCCGACTACGTCTGCGCCCCCATCCAGCAGGGCGACATCATCGGAACGGTGGAGCTGAAGCTGGCCGGCGAGACCATCGGCATGGTCAACCTCATCGCCGGGCAGGACGTGAACCGGAGCAGCCTGCTCTACTCTTTCTCGAAGCTGCAGGAGTTCTTCGGCAGCCTCTACCTCAAGGTAGTTCTCGTCGTCAGCACCATCTGCGCCATCATCTATGTGGCGTGGGTCCTGCTCAACTCCCCCCGCACCCGCCATTCCTCCAAAAAAGTCCACCGCTATGGCCGTCCCCGCGACTGAGCCGTGCGGTCAGCTTCTTTTCTGAAAAAGCTGTAAAAAGCAGTTGACAAATACGCCCCCAAGTGGTAATATATACAGGCAGTCCGTGACTGCGAAAAACTGTATATGGGCGTGTTCCCGAGTGGCCAATGGGGACAGACTGTAAATCTGCTGCTTTTCAGCTTCGGTGGTTCGAATCCACCCGCGCCCACCAAAAAAGTTCAGCGTACGAAAATACGCTGGGCTTTTTGTTTTATAAAAAACTGAAGTTACACTTTCTAGGGTGGATTCGAACAGCTGCGGCCCGGCGCTTCACGTCCCGCCGGGCAAAAACAGCCTGCTAGGCTGTTTTTAGCAGCGCGGCTTGCGTAATCCACCCGCGCCCATGAAAAAACCGCTGGTGTAGAGATACACTGGCGGTTTTCTTTTGCACAAATGTCAAACTCACATAGGCGGGTGGATGAGAACAGCAGCGGAGCCGACTGCAACGACGACGAGCGCCGCCAGCGGCGGAAGCAGCGAGGAGTTGTTGGGGCCGCGGCCAGCGATACGCAAGCAAGGCGCAGCGGATGCTGGGTGCCGCAACCCGTCCGCCTGCGGCGGAAACAGGGAGGCGAGGCTGGGGCAGCGCTCCGATTTTTCAAGGCCCCGCCAATGCGGTTGCCGCCATGCACACCGCCGGTAGTTTCGCCAGCGGCATACAGACCGGGAATGACATTTCCCTGCGTATCAAGAACCTCTGCGTCTGCGTTGATCTTCAGACCGCCCATAGTGTGATGGATTCATCAAGTTGATGGAACAGGTATAAGAAAGCGCAGGAACATTCTCAAAATGCTCCTGCGCTTTCTTTGCTTAATCTTCTAATCCATGGCTACCGGTCACATTCCTCAAATATTTCTCCGGATCACCGTTCAAAATCAAATCCACGTAGCCCAGCGGGTCGTTATAGATAAGGTAGTCCAGTTCCGTCTGCTGCGCCATAGTCACATCCAGTACATCCTCGACCCCGGAGCTGCAGCTCCACGCAGCCGGTGTCCATGTTGAATTTGCAGGCTCTTTCCTCGTACTTCATGTTTGTGTCCCTTCTGCCTTACGGCACCTTTACAGTTGTAACCTTTGTGATACGGTCTTTCTTCTGATAAGGTTTCGGACACACAGCCGTTTGGAACAAGCCGGAGCTTGTCGGGGCAAGGCCCCTCCATCTTGCTTGCGCAAGACCGCTCTGCCGCTTAAAAGCCCCACTGGGGCTTTCATTGCTGCGCAACCGCGGCATTCTCATTTCCGAAGAAAACGAAAAATCCGAACCCTTCTCCTATCGAGAAAAGGTCCGGATTTTCATTGTTTGGTGCGGATAAGAGGACTTGAACCTCCACCGAGTTGCCCCGATTAGAACCTGAATCTAACGCGTCTGCCAATTCCGCCATATCCGCATATTCTGTTTTGTTCGCTGCCGTTCGGCTCGGAACGATAGTTATTATACCACGGAAAGCGGGAAAGTCAAGCGTTTTTTCAAAAAAGTTTTTGCATTCTTTTTCGCATATTTTATCTTGCGTCCCTGCGCTCAAAAACACAGGCATCTGCCCCGGTGATGCCTACTGCCGGGGCAGATGCCTGCCAGACCACGCTTCTTATTTTGCAGTTTTTCCTGAATTTTCTCAGATGCCCCAGAACAGCCAGAGGCTCCCCGCCCCCACGAGGACCGCTGCCAACGTGAACGGCACACCGATGCGCAGGAAGTCCCGGGTACGAACAGTCTCACCGTTCTTGCGGAGAATACCGATGGCCGCGATGTTGGCTGACGCGCCGATGGGGGTCAGGTTGCCGCCCAGCGTCGCGCCGGTAAGCAGACCGAAGTAGAACAGCTCCGGCTCAATGCCCGCGCCGCCGTTCATGAGGGCGGCGACGCCCTGCACCACCGGCAGCATAGCCGCCACATAGGGGATATTGTCGATGAAGGCCGACAGCCCCACCGACGCAGCCACCAGCAGCAGATAAAGATGCAGCGGCTCGTCTCCGGCTGCGGAGTGGAACAGCTGCGCCGCCGCGTCGATGACTCCCGCCCTGCTCACTCCTTCCAGCAGAATAAAGAGGCTGAAGAGCAGCAGCAGGGTGTCATAGTCCAGCGCCCGGAACGTCTCGGCCAGCGGCTTCAGGGAGCGGCTGCGCCAGCAGGCGCGGGCGGCACCGAAGAGGCACAGCCCCATGCAGACGAGCCCGCTGCGCAAGGTATAGAGCAGATGCAGCACGCCGCCAGAAGGCTCAGGCAGGAAAGACGCCGCGATGAGCAGACCTACCGTCAGCAGGAGAAGCGCCGTGGGGACGTCGTCCTCCACCTCCGTTTCCACCGTGACATGGACGGGCTGGCGCTGGTCCCGGAACAGCCAGAACAGCACCCCCAGCGAGGCCAGCGCTCCCAGCTCCACGCTCCAAAAGATGCCGGGCCGCCCCTCCATCCAGAAGAAATCGAAGAAATTCATCCCCGCAAAGCCGCCCAGCAGGATGCTCGTGGTGTCCCCCACCAGCGTTGCCGCGCCCTGTAAATTGGACGACACCGCAATGGCGATGAGCACCGGCACCGGCGACAGTTTCAGCCGCCGGGCGATGGCAAGCCCTACCGGAGCCACCATCAGCACGGTGGCCACATTGTCCACAAAGGCACTGATGAACCCTGCCAGCAGCGCCAGCACCGACACGGCCCACCGGACATTCGGCACATGGGCAATGAGCTCTTCGGCCAGCCGGGCGGGCATCTTGCTCTGGATAAAAAGAAAGACCGTACCCATCATTCCCGCCATCATCAGCAGGACATTGAAGTCTACGGCCCGAGCGGCGTCCGCCAGCGTGAAATCATACACGCCCAGCTTTCCCAGCAGCAGGAACGCCCCGGCCCCGCCCAGCGCGACCCAGGGGCGGTACTGCTGCACCGCCAGCATCAAAATATAAAACAGGACAAACAGGCTCAGCGCCAGTGTCATTTCGTCTCCTCCGCAGGTTCCAGAGGCTTTGCGTCTTCTTCTATCATCCGATAACCGACGCCAAGCTCGTTGAGGATATAAGTATTGCTGCCCGGGCGGCTGCCCAGCTTTTTGCGGATATTGGCCATATTTACCTGCAGCTTCTTGGTGCTGCTGGCGTCCGTGTCGCCCCAGATGGCCCGGACGATGGCCGCATAGGTCATCACACGCCCGGCGTGTTCGGACAGGAAGGCCACGATGTTGTATTCCGTCTGGGTCAGGCGCACCTCCTGCCCGTCCACGAACACCTTGCGGCGCTCGTAGTTGATGGTGAGGCCCTGTGCGCTGAACACCCCGCCGGGCAAGTTCCCGCCGCCATAGCGGTTCACCCGCAGCGCAGCCCGCACCCGGGCCAGCAGCTCACCGGTGCCGAAGGGCTTGGTGATATAGTCGTTGGCACCGAGGTCGAGGGCCTCGATCTTATCCTGCTCGGTGGTGCGGGCCGACAGGACGATGATGGGGGTCAGATACTTCTGCCGGATGGAGCGGATGGCGTCCAGACCGTCCCGGTCGGGCAGGCCGAGGTCCAGGATGACGAGGTCCGGGTTATAGGAGATGAACATGGTCATGCCCATCACGCAGGTCTGGGCCACCAGCGCCTGATAGCCGTTGGTCTCCAGCAGGGTCTGGATGAAGCTGCAGATGTTCGCCTCATCCTCGATGATAAGTACCTTGAATTTATTATTGCTCATCCTCTGTTTCCTCCGTATCCACTTCTTCGGTCTCCAGCCAGAACCGGATGGTCGTACCCTCGCCGGGCGTGCTCTCGGCCTTTATCTCGCCGCCGTGGGCTTTGATGATGGCCGCGCACACCGACAGCCCGATGCCCATGCCGTGCTTGCCGCCCGACGAGGTATCCTGCGTCAGGGTCGTGCCGGTGAAGAGGGTCTTGAGCCGCTCTTTCGGGATGCCGCAGCCGTTGTCAATGACTTCAAACACCGCCCGCTGCCCCAGCGTGAACACCCGCAGCGTCAGGCAGGTCATCCCCTTGGCGTGGAGCACCGCGTTTTCCAAAAGGTTCGTCAGCACCTGCTGGATGAGCATGGAGTCCATCGGGATGACGATGAAGTCATCCGGAAGCTTTACTTCCACCGGTACGCCGGGGTGGAGCTTCTGGAACCGCACCAGCACCGTATCCACCAACTCTTCCAGCACGGTGGGCGTCTTCTGGATGGCGACGCCGTCGGCGTCGATGCGGGTGACGGAGAGCAGATTTTCCACCATCCGGTTGAGCCACTGGGCGTCGGCACAGGCCTCGGAAAGGAGCTTTATCTTCTGCTCCCGGCCCAGCGAGTCGTAGTTGTCGATGACCGTAGAGCAGGCCCCGTAGATGGACGTCAGCGGAGTGCGCAGGTCGTGGGAGACAGCCCGCAGGAGGTTGGCTCGCATTTTCTCTGTCTCGCTCTCCATCCGCAGCTGCTCCTGCTTTTTGATGCGGGTGGTCAGGGTGCTCGTCATAAAGGAGACCACCAGCATCACCACGCCGGAGAAGATGTTCTCCGGGATGGTGAAGTTGAAGGCAAAGTAGGGCGTGCGGAACGCGAAATTGACCGCCAGCACGCTGATGACAGAACCGGCCACGCCCCACCAGTAGCCGTCGGTGTACATGGAAACAAAAAACACCGCCAGCAGGAACACCATCGAGGCCACACCGTCGATGCGGCCGCTGATGAACTGGATGAGCGTCACACAGGCGAACGCCCCGATGAGCGCCGCCAAAAGTACCCAGACGTCCTTTTTCCGGAGCATCTGCTTCATTTGCTGTCCCTCCCGATATATATTCGGTTACACTGTAAAAGTATACCACAAATAAATTAAAGATACAGCAAAGGGTGGGCATTTTTCCATGGTTCCAAAGGGTTGACAAAAGTGCGTTCCTGGCTCACAATAGAATCATCTTCTTTATCGTAATAAAGGAAAGGGAAAGAATATGCTGTATTTTGAGAACGACTACTGCGAGGGTGCGCATCCCGCCATCCTGCAGAAGCTGACGGAAACGAACTTCGAGAAGGTGTCCGGCTACGGCACCGACCCCTACTGCGCCAGCGCAAAAGAGAAGATCCGCACCGCCTGCGCCTGCCCCGAGGCAGACGTCTTCTTCATCTCCGGCGGCACCCAGGCCAACTCCATCGTCATCGCCTCCATGCTCCGCCGCTGGGAGGGCGTCGTCGCCGCCGCCACCGGCCATGTGGCCGGTCATGAGGCGGGTGCCATCGAGTTCACCGGCCACAAGGTCATCGGCCTGCCCCAGAAGAACGGCAAGCTGGATGCCGCCACGGTGGAGGATTTCTGCAAGACCTTCTACGCCGACTCGAACCACGACCACATGGTCTTCCCCGGCATGGTGTATATCTCCCACCCCACCGAGTACGGCACCCTGTACAGCAAGGCTGAGCTCGAGGCCCTGTCCGCCGTCTGCCACACCTACCATATGCCCCTCTTCGTGGACGGCGCACGTCTGGGTTATGCGCTGGTGAGCGAAGGCACCGATGTGCCCCTGGCCGACCTCGCCAGGCTCACCGACGTCTTTTACATCGGCGGCACCAAGGTGGGCGCACTCTGCGGCGAGGCCGTGGTCTTCCCCCACGGCGCACCGGCCCACTTCATGACGATGGTCAAGCAGCAGGGCGCTCTGCTGGCCAAGGGCCGCCTGATGGGCATCCAGTTCGACGTTCTCTTCACCGACGACCTCTACACCCGCATCAGCCGCAACGCCATCGAGACGGCCAACGCCCTCAAGAAGGGCCTCGCCGCCAAGGGCTACCGCTTCTTTATGGACTCCCCCACCAACCAGCTCTTCGTCGTGCTGGAAAACACCCAGCTGGCCGCGCTGGAAGGCAAGGCAAAGTTCGGCTTCTGGGAGAAGTTCGACGACAGCCACACCGTCGTCCGCATCGCCACCAGCTGGGCCACTAAGATGGAAGAGATCGAGCAGCTCATCGCTCTGATGTAACTGCCAAAACTTTTCCCTCCATTTTATGCGAAACGCTGGTTGCTTTTGGGGCGTCAGTATGCTATCTTTGAAAGAAACATGAGTGGAAGGAAGGTTTTCTCTATGGGCTTTTTGGACAGGCTCTTCGGCGGCAGGGCAAAGACTGCGGAAGAGACGCGGTTCTCCGGTGAAAAGATGGTCGTCAAAGCCCCCATGGACGGCATCGTTCTCCCGCTGGAACAGCTCCCGGACGAGACGTTCGCCGCAGCCATCCTCGGCCCGGGCTGCGGCATCGAGCCCACCGGCGGCACGGTCTACGCTCCCTTCGACGGGAAGGTCACTTCCATCGTCCCCACCCTCCACGCTATGGGGCTGGAAAGCACCGAGGGCATCGAGCTGCTCATCCACATCGGGATGGACACCATCGCCCTGCGGGGCAGCGGCTTCACCCCGCTGGTCAGGGAAGGACAGGCCGTCAAAGCCGGAACGCCCCTGCTGAACGTGGACCTCGACGCCATCCGCGCCGCCGGGCTCTCCACCGAGAGCGCCGTCATCGTGACCAACGCCGACGACCTGCCAAAGCTCCATATCATCGCGGGCGGCATCATCTCCACCGGCACGCCGCTGTTCAAATTCGAGTAAGATACAAAAAAAGACATCTGCCGTCGGCAGATGTCTTTTTCGTTATGCTCATGCTTTTTCGGGCTTATACTGCAGGACCCGCTC
>ENA-UOJV01003145-UOJV01003145.1-human-gut-metagenome-genome-assembly--contig:-C82-NODE-3145-length-11472-cov-6.210388_pt1 | contig 11472 bp, 10 predicted proteins | sample MGYA00242356_ERZ723903 | MGnify/ENA metagenome assembly ERZ723903
GAAGAAAAATCAAACGCTCCATGTGGGTGGCGATGGCGGCATGCGCGATGATTTTTCTTTGCATCGGCGGCTGTCTGGTGTATGGATTGCATGCGGCGGAAGATTATATCGACGCAAACTGTCGGCGCGATCTTGGCGCGCTGATGGAGCAGTTGGAAAGGCCGTATATCACGCGGCTGAACACGTCGGCTTTTCTGGCGCGGGCAATGGAGCGTTATCTCTTTTCGGAGGGAGAGCGAACTGTTGATTTGCAGGGGGAAGCGCGTTTTTTGTCCGCGCTCGACGGGCAGAGCGTGCTGGATATTCTGTTTGTGACGCAGGACGGGCAGTATATCAGCTTGAGCGGCAAAACGGGACAGCAGACGATCGATACGGCGACGCGCCGAAAACTGGCGGAGGGGAAAATGGTTTCCGGCTATCGCATGTGGAACGGCGAAGAGGCTTTTTTTGTCGTGGAATCGCTTCGACCGTTTGCCGTTCACGACGTTTATTATGATGCGATTGCGCTGGCGTATACGCCGGGAACCATCAACGGCGTGCTCTCCTTCTATGCTTATGGCGGGCAGGCAAATATCTGCGTGGTGGATCGGATGGGACACGTGGTCTATACCGCAGATCATGTGTGGAACCGGCTGGACATGCTTTCGCGCTATGACGGGCCGGAGAAAAAGCAGGCTTCTGCGGATATGGACGAAAGGTGCGCCGGATGCGTGACGCTCAAAACGACGGCCGGGGAATCGGTCTATCTGGCCTATCGGCCCATTGAAGATACGCCGTACATGGTCGTGTGCGAAGCGGCCTGTTCGCTGGTGCAGAATGTGCTCAGGGATTACAGCGCATTGATTGCGCGTATCGTCGCGGCGGCGCTGGCCATGCTGGGTCTGTTGGCCGCGCTGCTCAATGTCGGCATAATTCGAATGGCGGATGCGATGCACAAAGAAGCCCATGCGCGCGAAAAACAGCTGGCACAGGAAAAGGCCAACTGTGAATTGGCGAGCGTCAACTCGACGCTGAGAGAGTCAATCTGCCGCGCGGAAATGCTCAGGGAACAGATGCAGCGCGAGCAGGAAGAGAAAAAGCGCCTATATCGAAGCATCAGCCGAGGCATTCGCACGCCGCTCAACGTGGTGGTCGGTTTGGCCAGGCTGCTTACGCGGACGGATGATATCGAGACGATGAAACGATATGCCGGACAGATGAACGGACAAATCGAACGGGTGATGGCCGTGCTGAGCGACGAGAAAAAGCCCGTGGATTTGGGCGCTTATGCCAGCGCACAACCCAGAAGCACGGAACGGCGGCTGACGGGTCTGCGCGTGCTGCTGGCCGAAGACAGCGAGATGAACGCGGAAATCATGATTCGGCTGTTGACCGACGCGGGCGCCGAATGTGACCGCGCGGCGGACGGCATGCAGGCGCTCAGACGTTTTGAAGCCGTGGAAGCGGGCACATACGACGTGGTTTTGATGGATATGCAGATGCCCGTGATGGACGGATGCGAGGCTGCACGCGCTATTCGCCGATGCGGCAGGGCCGGCGCGGCCGACATCCCGATTATCGCGATGACGGCCAATGCGTTTGAAGATGTGCGCGAGCGGATTTTTGACGCGGGGATGGACGGCTATCTCGGCAAGCCGGTCGAGCCGGACAAGCTGGCCTGCGCAGTGATAGCCGCAGTCAAAACAAGAAAGGGCGATTGACTGCCCGAAAAATCGAGTCTTGACAGAAAAAGCGGATAGGCGTATAATGCGGCTGTCCGGTAGGGGCGGAGGCAGATTGTCCGTCCGCCCTCTTAATCCGTCATTATATCCTAATATCCCGCTGGGAATTGCGGGGTTTCAGCCGATTTGATTTAAAGGGGTGTCAATGCAATGGAAAAAGAGCTTCTGGCCGTTAAGGGCTTGAGCGTGAGCGTTGAAGATAAGCCGATTCTGGATCACGTCAATCTGGAAATCGGCACGGGCGAAACCCATGTGCTCATGGGGCCGAATGGAACGGGTAAATCCACACTGGGCTACACGCTGATGGGCAGCCCGCGTTATCATGTGACGGAAGGCCAGATCATGTTCAAGGGGAAAGACATCACGCATATGGCCGCCAACGAGCGCGCCAAGCTGGGCATGTTTCTGTCCTTTCAGGCGCCGCTCGAAGTGCCGGGCGTGACGCTGGGCGCGTTTATCCGCAACGCGGTCGAGCTGCAAACCGGCAGCCGCCTGCGCCTGTGGAGCTTCAAAAAGGAGCTTGAGCGCGCGATGGAGCTGCTGGATATGGATCCGTCCTACGCCGAGCGCGATCTGAACGTCGGCTTTTCCGGCGGCGAGAAGAAGAAGGCGGAAATCCTTCAGCTGCTGATGCTTAAGCCTGCGCTGGCCATCCTCGATGAGACGGACAGCGGTCTGGATGTGGACGCAGTGCGCACCGTGTCCGCCGGTATCCGCAAGTATCAGGAAGACTGCAAGGGCAGCCTGCTGATCATCACTCACAGCACCAAGATTCTCGAATCGCTGCATGTGGACGCGACCCACGTGATGGTGGAAGGCAGCATCATCAAGAACGGCGGCGCTTCGCTGGTCAATGAAATCAACGAGAGCGGCTTTGCCGAGTACGAGCAGCGTTGAGAAAAGGGGAACACCCATGAACGAAGAAAAAACCTATGTCGAGGATGTTGACCGCAGCATCTACGATTTCAAAGACGATGAGAAAGACGCGTTCAAGCTCAGCGCGGGCCTGACCCCGGCCATCGTCGAGCAGATTTCCAGAGAAAAGCACGATCCCGCGTGGATGCAGCTTTTCCGCCTGCAATCGCTGCAAATCTATCAGAATATGCGCGTGCCGGACTGGGGCCCTTCCATCGAAGGGCTGAATATGGATAACATCGTCACCTATGTCCGCCCGAATACGGGGATGAAGGCCAAGTGGAGCGACGTGCCGGAGGATATCAAAAACACGTTTGAGCGGCTGGGCATTCCGCAGGCGGAACGCAAATCGCTGGCGGGCGTGGGCGCGCAGTATGACTCCGAACTGGTCTATCACAATGTGCGCGAGGAAGTCGCCGCACAGGGCGTCGTTTACACCGACATGGAAAGCGCGCTGACCGGCCCATATGCCGACATGGTGAAAAAACACTTCATGAAGCTGGTCAAGCCTACGGATCACAAGTTTGCCGCGCTGCACGGCGCGGTTTGGTCGGGCGGCTCGTTTGTGTATGTGCCCAAGGGCGTGAAGGTGGAAATCCCGCTGCAAAGCTATTTCCGCCTGAATGCGCCGGGCGCGGGCCAGTTTGAGCACACGCTGATCATCGTGGACGAGGGCGCGGATCTGCACTTCATCGAAGGCTGCTCCGCCCCGAAATACAACGTGGCGAACCTGCACGCGGGCTGCGTGGAGCTGTTTGTCGGCAAAAACGCGCGTCTGCGCTATTCGACCATCGAAAACTGGTCGAAGAACATGTATAACCTCAATACCAAGCGCGCCGTCGTCGATGAGGGCGGCGTGATCGAGTGGGTTTCCGGCTCGTTTGGTTCGCATGTTTCGTATCTGTATCCGATGAGCATTTTGAATGGACGCGGCTCCCGCATGGAGTTTACGGGCATCACCTTTGCAGGCAAGGGGCAGAACCTCGATACCGGCGCGAAGGTCGTTCACAACGCGCCGGATACCAGTTCCTATATCAACACGCGCTCCATTTCCAAGGACGGCGGCATCAGCACGTTCCGCTCCAGCGTAGTGGTGGGCAAAAACGCGAAGAACGCCAAATCCTCCGTCTCCTGTCAGTCTTTGATGCTCGATTCCATCTCCCGGTCGGACACCATTCCGGCGATGGATATCCGAACGAAGGACGCGAACGTCGGCCACGAGGCGCAGATCGGTTCCATCAGCGACGAAGCCGTGTTCTACCTGATGAGCCGCGGCATGAGCGAAGAGGACGCGCGCGCGTATATCGTCAGCGGCTTTGCGGACAAGGTATCCAAGGAACTGCCGCTTGAATACGCTGTCGAAATGAACAACCTGATTCGTCTTGAGATGAAGGGCAGCATCGGCTGAGGAGGGGACAGAAGATGAGCGAGAATCAATTCATGGCCATCAACCGCCTGCCGAGCAAGACGTGGTATTGGCTGAAACTCAACGAAACGCATATCCGCTGGCAGGACGAAACCAGACCTTGCGTGACGCTGGCCGAAAACGTGCGGGCCGGACAGGCGGATGAAGCGAAATTCGCCGCGATTCGCACCGGCGCGGGCGAGCAGCTGGAAAGCGCGATGGCAGGTCTGCCCGTGACCACGATTGCGGGCGCGCAGAGCGAGACGATTCGTCTGCGTGTGGCCGCAGGCGAGGGCGCGCGCCAGTCCGGCGGCGTTGTACACGTGCAGGCCGATGAGGGGCAGAGCGTGACGGTCGTCGAACAGATTGTGCCGACGGGCGACGGCGCGACGGCGCTGCAAACCAAGCTTTACGCGAAAAAGAACGCGAAAATCTGCCTGGTGCAGCTGCTCTTCGAGGGTGAAGGGCATACGCTGATCAACGATGTGGGCGGCCTGTGCGAAGAAAACGCTTCGATCGAACTGGTGCAGCTGATTGTCGGCGAGCACATCGCGGTGGACGGCGCGCGCGTCGATCTGGTCGGCGACGGCTCGAAGTTTGAAAGCGCGATGGGCTATCTGGCGGCGAAAGACCAGAAGGTGGATATCAACCTGATTGTCAATCATATCGGCAGGAAGACGAACTGTGTCATTGAGGCCGACGGCAGCCTGAACGACCGCGCGGAGAAGATTTTCCGCGGCACGATCGATTTCAAGAACGGCTCTTCCGGATCGAAGGGACAGGAAAGCGAACAGGTGCTGCTGTTGGGCGACGACGTGGTGAACAAGACCATTCCGTTGATTCTCTGTGCGGAGGAAAACGTCGAGGGCAACCACGGCGCGACCATCGGCGCGCTGGACGACGACACGCTGTTTTATTTTGCCTCCCGCGGCATGGATGAAAAGACGGCCGAGCGCGTCATGACGCGCGCCAAGCTGGAGCGGATCTGCCGCCGCATTCCGGATGCGCAGTCCCGCGAGGAGACCGAGAACCTGCTGAAGACGGTGATGAACGATGGACAAGACGATTAACCCGTGGCGCAAAGATTTTCCGCTGCTGCAAAACGATCCGGTCATGTATCTGGATAATGCGGCGACGGCCCAGCGCCCGGCCTGCGTGATTGAGGCGGTCAAGGCGTTTTACGAGCAGGCGAATGCGAACCCGCTTCGCGGCTTTTATCCGCTGAGCCTCAAGGCGACGCAGATGTATGAGGATGCGCGCAAGACGGTACAGCACTTCATCCATGCGCCGAGTGAGCGCTGTGTGATTTTCACACGAAACACGACCGAGGGCCTGAACCTTGTGGCTTACAGCTATGCGCTGCATCACGTGAAGGCAGGCGACGAAATCGTCGTTTCCATCATGGAGCACCACAGCAACATGCTTCCGTGGCAGATGGTCGCCAGCCAGACAGGCGCGACGCTCCGATACATGGATTGTGAACCGGACGGTACGCTGACCGACGAAACGATTGAGCAGACCATCGGCAAAAAGACGAAGCTGGTCGCCATCGGCCATGTTTCCAACGTGCTTGGCTGCGTCAATCCGGTGAAAAAGATCATCGACCGGGCGCACGCCGTCGGCGCTGCCGCCGTGCTGGATGCGGCGCAGAGCGCGCCCCACATGCCGCTGGATGTGCAGGCGCTGGACGCGGATTTTGTTGCGTTCTCCGGCCATAAGCTGATGGGGCCGATGGGCATCGGCGTGCTCTATGGCAGGGAAGAGCTGCTGGATAAGATGCCGCCTTTTCTGACCGGCGGCGAAATGATTGAATCCGTCACGCGCGAAGGCGCGGTGTTTGCCGAACTGCCGCACAAGTTTGAGGCAGGCACGGTGAACGCGGCAGGCGCAGTCGGCCTGGCGGCGGCCATCGAGTATATTCAGAAAATCGGTTTTGACGCGATGCAGAAGCAGGAGAACCTGCTCGTCCGCCGCGTGATGGATGGATTGAAAGGCGTGGAGCATGTCCGCGTGCTGGGAAGCGACGACCCCGAAAACCACACGGGCATTGTCTCCTTTGTCATTGACGGCGTGCATCCGCACGATGTGAGTGAGATTCTGGCGGCGGACGGCATAGCGGTGCGCGCGGGTCATCACTGCGCACAGCCGCTTATCATGCATCTCGGTCTGCCCGCGACGACGCGCGCGAGCTTTATGTTTTACAATACGCCGGAGGAAGCGGACGCGCTGGTCGCGTCGATTGCCGACGTGAGGAGGAAAATGGGCTATGGAGCGTAGAAGCTTTTACAACGAAATTCTGACGGAGCATAATCTGCGCCCGGAATTCAAGCATGACCTGCCCGACGCGAACATCACGATGGAGGGTGTGAACCCCAGCTGCGGCGACCACATCTGGCTCAAGCTCAAGGTGAAGGACGGCGTGATTGAGGATGGCGCGTTTGTCGGCGACGGCTGCGCGATTTCACAGGCTTCTGCGGATATCATGCTCGGCATGATTATCGGCCGCAAGGAAGATGAAGCGCGCAGGCTTGGCGACCTGTTCCTGCGGATGATCAAAGGCGAAGCGACGGACGAGGAAATCGACGATCTGGAGGAAGCCTCCGCGCTGCGCGATGTGGCGCATATGCCCGCTCGCGTGAAATGCGCCGTGCTTGGCTGGCACACGCTCGATGAAGCGCTCAAAAAGGAAGAACAGGGTGCATAATTCAAAAAAGACTTGACAAGTGAACGATCGTTTACTATAATGTGGATGTAAACGATCGTTTATTTTTGTGGAGAGAAATACATGAAGGACACTAGAGAAAACATTTTGCTTGTTTCGCTTCGCCTGTTTGCCCAAGAGGGTTATGAAGCGGTTTCCGTCAGCCAAATTGCGGGCGAGCTGGGGTTGACAAAGGGAGCACTTTATCGTCATTATGCCAATAAACAGGCGATTTTTGAAAGTATTCTTCAAAAAATGGAACAGCTGGACGCCGAGCGCGCGCAGGCGTTTGAACTGCCGGAAGGCACGGTGCAGGACATGCCGCAAAGCTATGAGATCGCAACGCCTGAAGCGTTGTGCGCTTTTTCCAAGGCGCAGTTTCGCTATTGGGCACAGGACGAGTTTGCCGCGCCGTTTCGCCGGATGCTGACCATCGAGCAATATCGAAACGAACAGATGGCCGCGCTGTATCAGCAGTATTTGGCGGGCGGGCCGCTTGGCTATGTGCGGGATTTGTTGGCGGCAATGGGCTTTGCCGACGCGGAAAACGAGGCCGTGGCCTGCTATGCGCCGCTGCTGGCGCTGCTCGGCGTTTATGACGGCGCGGCAGATCGACAGGCGGTTTTACAAGCCGTCGATGCGTTTTACGACGATTGGCTGGATCGAGTGAGAAAAGAGGGACGAACATCTGAATTTCATCAAGATCGTGCTGCGAAAAAAAGCGGATTGACGCACGAAATGCGGGCGCTCAAGAAAAAAGACGATTGAAAAAGACCGACATTGCAGGCTGAGTCGGCCTGCATGCCGGTCTTTTGAACGTTTTACGAGCGCAAAACAGTCACTCAAATTCGGCGCGAACGGTTAAAGCGTTCGGCAGATTGTAGATTTCTTTTTTCAGGAATATCGGATAAAAATAGGCGTCCTTCAATCTGTCAAATGCCAGCCATTCAAAGGTGTGCGTGTGCGTGCCTTCCGTCAGCGTAAAGACAGGGCCTCTTTGGGTCAAATCCGTGTCAGAGATATCCATCAGAAAGTAAAGGCACAGTTCGTGATAGCGAAGGCCGTCCACATCCTCGGTAAAAAACGCCTGATTGAGCCACAACGGGCGGTCGATTTTCGGCGTTACGCTAAGCTCTTCCCAGACTTCCCGTATCACTGCCTGCTCGGCGGTTTCGCCCATTTTTACCCTTCCGCCGGGCAGGTAAAAATATGGAGAACGTTCGTCACGCATCGCCAGAATCTGATTCTCCGAGAGGATGACGGCGCACACTCTGTAATTGAATTTTTGATTTTCGACCTTGAAAGAAATGTCCATGTATTGCACCTTGGCGGCTTTTAACAGAGCGGATCATTCCGTGCGGAACGCGTAAATCGTCGTCGTGTCGTACTTTTCGCCGGGACGCAGAACCGTCGTGCCGATGAACTGCGGGTGATTCGGCGAATCGGGGAAATGCTGGGTTTCCAGGCAGACGGCGCAGTATTTTCCGTAATGCGTGCCGCCCTTGCCGCCCGGAATATCTGTGCCACAGGCCGTGTAAACCTGCATGCCGGGCTGATCGGTCAGCGTCTCCATCACTCGGCCGCTCTTGGGATCATACAGCCGCGCGGCAAGGCCCATCGCTTCGCCTTTGCGCAGTACGAAGTTATGGTCATAACCGCCGGCAAACGTCATCTGCGGACAGCTGTGCGTCGCGTTAAGGCCGTCGCCTAGACGCAGCCCATGCCGCATATCAAACGGCGTTCCGGCGACCGGCGTATAGCCTCCGGTAGGGATGAGCGTATTGTCGGCGACCGATGTAACGGCATCTGCCTCAACCGTCAACACATGATCATGGATGGAGCCGCTGGTGCATCCGGCAAGGTTGAAATAACTGTGATTGGTCATGTTGCAGAGGGTCGGCTTGTCAGTCGTCGCCTCGTAACGAATGGAGAGATTGCAGGCGTCATCCCAGCCGTAAGTTACGGTCACATCCAGCGTACCGGGAAACTTGTCCTCGCCGTCGGGGCTGACGTAGTGCAGACGGAGCAGGTCGCCGACGGCGGTTTCAACCGGATCGGCATCCCAAAGCTGCTTGCCGAGCACGCCGTGCAGGTGGTTTCCATGGTTGTTGGCGTCAAGCTGATAGGTTACGCCGTCAATCGTAAAGCGCGCCTGTGCGATCCGGTTGCCATAGCGGCCAACCGTGTCGCCCATGCTGCCGTGTTCGGCCAGATAGCTCGCCAGATTGTCAAAACCGAGCACCACGTCGTCCAGAACGCCGTTTCGATCCGGCACGCGGACATTGGTCAGGATGCCGCCAAAGTTGATCACGCTCACGGATGCGCCGCGCGCGTTAGTCAGCGTGTACTGTGTTACTTCGCGACCGTCCGGCATGACGCCGAAAGGCTTTTTTGAAATCGCCATCGCTTTCGTCTCCTTTTATGCTGATTATGCTGACGGAAAATATAGATGTTGTCTTTGCTGAAATCAGTATATCAGCAATTCAAAAAAGCGTCAACCTTTATCCGGAGAATTTCGTGGAGGGGACGGACGCTGAGGCTTTTATTCATCCCCGTCTGCGCCTGAAAAACAGCGCGACTCCGCCAGTGGAAAAGGCCAGAGCCAGAAGCAGACGGCCGGGCGATAGACTCGCGTCGCCCGTCTTGGGCAGAAGCTGTTCGGGTGAAGGCGTTTGTTTGGAGGACTCGGTCGGCTGGGGCGTCGCGGGTTCCTGTTCATAGCCGCACAGACTGCAAATCGAACGTCCGTCGTCGTCAAAGGTGTGCGCTTCAGCGCATTCCACATCCGGTAGCGTTGTGATTTCGAGCGTCTGTCCGCAAAGCGCGCAATAGGTGGTCGATTGGTGAACGGCGTGGAAGGAGTGGTAATCCTGTGGCAAAGTGCGAACCGTTCGCTGCTGTGCGCTTTGCGCCTCGTAATCGTGCCTGTACAAATACTCGTCAGCCTGACGAGTTTGCGGGTGCGTGCATGAATTTACATAGCCGCAATCCTCGCAACGACCAAGTCTTGTAAAATGGTGATTTTCGACGACTTCCTGAGTAGAAGCCGCACCATTAAATCTGTAAATTCCGCATCCGGAACATTGTTCGTTATTCTGCTTGAAAACGATCCGATGCGTCAGACCATCGACGGGGGAAGCGGAATAGATGATTCGCTGATTGTTTTCGCCCTGAATGGGCGCCCATGTGCAGACATGGGCGGGCGTTGTCCATCCGCAGAGCGAGCAGTGATCTTTGTGATCGTGAAAGCTGATCACATGAATGTTGTGGTCGTCGTTATCTGTTAGAGTTTGTCCGCAATCTGCGCAGACGATTACATCAGCGATAGCAGAGTTTATTTCATGGTGAACGTCATCCAGAGCTGTGGCCAGAAATAGAGGGTCAAAACCTACGAACTCCCGAATGTGCTTGGTTTGCTTATGATGACAGCGGTTCATATATCCGCAGCTGCGGCACAATCCGTCGGCACCAAAATGATGCGGCTGGTATTGGCGCGACAGAGAAAAGACGCCCGTTTGAGAGAGAATCTCTCCGCAGTCCGCGCAGAATTTGAACTTTTGAACTCTATACAGCTTGATATGATGTTTTTCATCAAGTTGACGCATATAACGCACGTCGTCGATGCATATATCAGTGGTTTCTATATGCTGGTGCTTACAGGGATTTGCGTATCCGCAACTGCAAACGCCGTGATCAAAAGTGTGCTTTTCCAGACGAGGGAGAGGATCTTTGCCTGCCCTAATCAATTTGCTGGATAGTGTGTGACGGCAGTCGTTGCAATAGATACCTTCATAGCGGTCTGCTTTGTATAGGGCATGGTGGGTTGTATCGACATATTCCGTAACAATGTGCCCATAATCGGTTTGTTTTTCGGTGTGCTCGTGTTTACATGCAAACGCATTGGTAAAAAAGCCGCATATCTTGCAAATATAGCCGCCGTTTTCGATTTTAAAGCTATGTCGTTCTAACGCTTCTGTTGGTTCGTCTTCCTGAGAATCCCATGTTTTCAGGCAATCCGGGCAGAACAACTCGGTGCGGGTTCGTTTCCTCACTTTATGAAAGCGAACGTCCCCGGTGTTTTCATAGCTGGCGTTGTAGGATGAGGCGGGAACCCGCACTGCGTTTTCATGCATACATGCGGCCGATGCTGTAGCACCCACAAAGCATAGCAGCGCCGTCAGCCAACCTAACCATCGTTTCTTCATTTTGTGTTCCTCCGCTTTTTTATCAATACCTTCATGTGTTTTTCACTTTACCGAATCTATTATAGGTCAATTTCACCCTAATATCAATAGGTCAAATTGACATAATACATTTGGGTGATAAGATGACACGTTTAAGAGAGCTTCGCAAAGAGCGCGGCTATACACAGGTTAAGATGCAAATGCTGACCGGCATTGACCAAAGCGATTATTCCAAGATAGAGGTCGGCTCTCGGCATTATACCTTCGAGCAGTGCAAGCGCATTGCCCTGGCGCTGGAAACCAGCATGGATTATCTGGCTGGATTGACGGATGAAAAGAAACCTTACCCGAGAGGCAGTGAGGAACTGCGTTGATTTCACGCAAATTTTTGGACTTGATTATTTGGAATGCAAAAAACTCCCAGTTTACAAAAAAAGAAACCCGGCGCGTTTGCCGAGCTTTTTTCTTTGGTGCGGGAAACAGGACTGGATTCTTACGGCTCGCCGCCGCTCGGTCAGCGCCGCTCTCAGGCCACACAGTGGCCTG
>ENA-UOJV01003151-UOJV01003151.1-human-gut-metagenome-genome-assembly--contig:-C82-NODE-3151-length-11450-cov-58.870908_pt1 | contig 11450 bp, 10 predicted proteins | sample MGYA00242356_ERZ723903 | MGnify/ENA metagenome assembly ERZ723903
GTTTTTTAGTTTTATTTTTCAGGTGACGAGGTATCAGGTGACGAGTTGACGAGGCACTTGTTTAAGTTTTTGAGTTTTTAAGTTTTTTAGTTGGTTGGTGTTATCAAACTCATAAACACAAGAACTAAGAAACTCATAACAACTTGTCCCCTTGTCAACTACAATTTAAAAATCCTCTCCATCAGTTTCCATTTCTCGTTAGCGGCCTGTCCGGGTGCCGCCTTCTGGTACTTGGCCATGTGCGCTTCCCATTCCGCCTGGCGTGGCAGCGTAGCCAGCCGTGCATAGTCACGTTCCATATCAAACTCGTCTGTTGTATCCATAATCATGAACAGGCGGTTTCCGTGGATATAAATCTGCATATCCAGGATTCCCACTTCGCGGATTCCCGCCTTCACTTCCTCCCATACATGGGCATGCTCCTCCACGTACGCCGCTATCAGCTCCTTGTCGTCGTAGAGATCCAAAGTCTGGCAATATCTTTTCATTCTCTTTATATAAATTAATTTATCATTTCCTTTACTACATTCTTCAGAAACAGCGTGTTTCCGATGATATACCGTCTCCACATCCGTTTCGGCTCCTTCAGCAAACGGTACAACCACTCCAGGCCATGCTCCTGCCACCACAGCGGAGCACGTTCCACCGTACCCGCAAAGAAATCAAACACCGCCCCAATCGTTCCCACGTGGCAGTGAATATCCAGTTCCTTCCAGTGCGTATACGTCCACTTCTCCTGCTTCGGCGCCGTCATCCCAATCCACAGCAAGTCCGGATTCGCCTTGTTAATCGCTTCAATAATCCCTTTGTTGTCCTCTTCGCTAAACTCCGGCTTATACGGAGGCGAATACGTTTCCACCTTGATGTTCGGATAATCCACAGCCGCCCGCTTCCGGATCAGCTCCAGTACCTTCTCGCTACTACCCATAAAGAAACACGTACCCCCTTTCCGGTTCAGTCTGTCCATTTCGTGTACAAACAAGTCCCATCCCGCAATACGTTCCGTGGGTTGCGATTTCGCCTTCAGCCACCGGCACGCCATCACCACGCTGGCCCCGTCGGGAATCAGTACATCCCCTTTGGTCAGTGCTTCGGCAAACAGGCTGTCTTTCAGTGCCGTATTATAAGAATGAGCATTAATCGTATTGATAAGTAACTTGCCATCAGGCAACGACGATAGCTCTCTTCTGGAAGTCAGAAGAGATAACTCTTTCAGTTTAAGCATATATAATAAGATTAAATATTATTTTTGCGTATCCAAGTCCAATATGTAAAGCATGATGAAATCTTACGACATAGATACCCTTTATCAGAAGTATAAATCGCTGAACAAGCGTCAGCGTGTGCGTTTATTGTCCCGTCTTCAGGCGCAGGGCATTGCCATTGTCCGCATCCAGCCTTATGTCTATCCCGAGGCACCCGGTATCAAGCATTTATTCTTTTATTTTGAGGGAAGCCGGGAAGCTGTGCCTTATTTTCTGCTGGAACCCTCTGTGTGGCAGGCGGTGCAGAGGGAGTTGATGGAGGAGGAGTGAACCAGATACTCCGGTTTATGGTATAAAATAAGGAGACCCGTTCCCAGGCCTCCTGCATATCTTTTAAAATTTTCTAAACTCCAGTTAATTATCTTTTACTTGGCTGTCAATGATTTTTTTCAATCCTTCTTTCAGATTATCATATTGCAATAATTGCGACATTGCCACATTATCTATGATAATGACCTTTTTGTTCGATTTGGAATTTCTTGCCGCCTCTATATACGTATTTCGTGTTACAGATGAGGTTGTAAACAAGAAACCCAGTTCAGCCATATTCGAAGCATTTTCCAGTTTACTGTGGAAGACAATATAATCATTCTTATCCGTTTTCGTATCCGGCTTATTTTTACATTCAATCAATATATACTTTCCGAATTTAGAAAGGAATTCATCTTTTATATCATTTCGGATCACTAAATCCACCTCGTTCAGCGACTCGTCCTTCACCCTTTTCATGATTTCCTGAAATCCGATACTTCTGAAAAGAATAGCAATAAAATCTTCGTATTTCTTTCCCTTCTTAAACGCATCGTTTTCATTTTTCAGGTCCATATAGTAGGAGAGAAGTGCTGCATTCACTTTCGAAGGTTCATTTTCTATCGAAAAATAATACTCTTCTATAATATTTTTCAGTTCCGGTTTCCATTCATCATATGTTCTTTTTTCCGAGAATCCGATAACTTCCCCTCTTGCCAGCATTTTAGACAATTGAGGCATATATTCCGCAATAAACTTTGATACAAATAAAATTTTGGAAAACGGATTGATTTCGATGATTCTTTGAGCCAGCGACATCCCGTCAAATTCATAGCAATCCATTCTCAGGTCGAGCAATACCAGATTATAGAATTTATTTTCTATGCAGTATTCAATCTCTTCCTTGCCCGATGCAAAAAAGACATTCGCTTCCGGAAATATCTCTTTTATCGTTGCAGTCAAAACTTGTGCCTGAACAGCTTCATCATCTATTATTAAAATCTGCTTGACATCCATCCGTATTAGAAATTTATAGTTAAAATCATGTTTGGCAAATGCAGACAGATGCTCCATATGTCTGTCTTACGATGTAGTAACACTCTTCAAAACCTTATTTAGCTGTGCTACTTCTTCGCTGCATCTGTTTATATGCCTCTTTGCATTATTAGGAATTCTACGTAATATATTAAAATTGTACGTTAATAGCATGATTATGCTTACACCTGTTTAGCATGTCCATAACATGCAATTTCTACCTTTTTCTCTTCACTGTATAAATGAAAGTTATATTCAATAACTCCATAATTTTTATTTTTACCTTTAGATGTTCCTGTTGTATGTATTTGGCTACAAATATTTTTATATCGTTCCAATAATTCTGGGTTAGGCAGATTGTGTTGCTTATAAATAGTTGTACATCCTAGTGTGTTATTTTGATCTGTTTTTATTATATCTAATAGTCGGTCTGATGTAGGAGATGTATGGTGTGGAATTTTGATAAGAATAGGATTATCAAAACATGAAGTCATAATATTATCAATTGTAGGGTTTTCAATATCACTACAGAATACAAATTGATATTCATCTACTTTTATATGCAATGCAATGGATAATTCATTCTTATCTATTTTCTTTTCATTACCAATACGTTCATTAATGAGTGCAGAATGAGGAGATAGGGCATGGATATTTAAATTTATTTTTTCTGGATAGTCTGAAAATTCTATGATATCCATAGGATGGTATAAAGCAGTAGCTACAGAAGCCGTTAATTGGATTTTTTTCTTTTTTTCATTTAGTCTTAATATTTGAGATACTAAAATTTTGTCGTTTTTATTATAGCTTATCATATCGTAATCTTTGCCATTTACTCCTTGTGGCAGTATAATTTTAGTATTCTCAGTGCAAAAGTTTCTGATAATAGAGTCAATACCTTTAGTATGATCATCATCAGGATGTGACCAACATAACATATCGATATTAGAAATATTATACTCTTCCAATATCTCTTTTGTTTTATTTATTTTTTTATATAGAAAGCAGTCTATTACAATTGTATATAAAATATTATTGTCTTGTTCATCAATGAAAAGTATAATGATACTTTCTCCTTTTTGGGAATATCCAATGACAAAAACTTTTATGATAAAGTTTTTTTTATTTGAAATTTGGATAATAGCAGGCATTATATATTTATGATTTTTAATATACTTCTTTGTGAGAATTTTTCCTCTCCTATTGTTTTTGACAAACTAGTTTCAATTATAATCTCTTTCCTAATAGTCTCATCTTCTAATGGAAAAATATTGTCATACAAAGAATTATCTATATTTTCGATTGCATACTCTGAAGGAAATATATCATTAAATAGTTTCTCACTTAGTAATTTTTCCATAATGTTCTAAATATTTGAGGGTGACGGAACTTTTAAATAGTTCAAATAAATAGTTGTTAATTTTGTCAGCTAGAATATTTTTAGTTTCTTCAGGAAACTTATAATTGTTTTTCGTTATAATAAAATCATCAATATAACCATCCATGTCTAAAATTACTTGTATCTTATTCTTATCTTTGATTTTAATATTTCTACATAATCTTGAGTAATTTATTTTAATCTGTTCTTTCGTTTTAAAGAAACGATCTGTATATTCACGGTTTATCATATTGATGTCGTCATTTTCTATAAGATTACAAAAAACTATATCTTTTTCGTAAACTTGATAAACCTCTTCCAATGTATCAAACTCATGTCCTCCGATTTTTCTGATTCCAATTCTTTTTATTTGAATAAAACTATCCGAAGAGAGAAGATTTTCTATTAATTGTGATATTAGTTCTATATATGGATCTATAGATTTGTATCTTACACATTCTATAGACAATATGAAATATAGACTTGTAATATCTAATGTTACAATATCTTCTCTATCGGAAAATTTACTTTCAGTAAATGTATGTACTGGTTCTTTTATAATTTCACTAATGGGAATAGATTGTTTTTTAGCAATTTCTGTAAGATTTGATAAATCTAAAGTAGCATTATTATTTATTCGTTTAAAATAATTACCAAATATATTTTTAATAAAAGATGTTTTTATATTTTCCACCCAGTTTTCTATTTGAGTTACTCCTGAATAATCAACTCTGATAAGAATTTTTTTAAGTTGATTTTCTTGTAAACTATATCTATCGTAATCTGACTTTGGCATAATACATCATCTATTAAAGGTTATTATTAATATGAAATCTTATAATATGAGACATTAAAATTTCATCTTTAAGTAAACAAATGTAAGTAACTTGGATGATAAAAACAATATTTAGGAATAAATTATTATTTTGTAATAAGATTAGTGTCTAATTTTGACGTGTTGTATAAGGAAATCTGTTTTTCGGGGGACTCTCTAAAGCAGTTCATGCAGTTTTAGGAGATTAACTACCATCTGCTTGTGTTCTTCATTTAGCTTTATTTGAGAACTTTCGTTCAGACTTAGCAACTAACCACTCAGTCATCCGATCTTCAATTTGTACAGATATAATCTGATATAGTATATTCTTGTACCAATACCTTTGGGCTTGTTTTATTGCCTTGTAATAGATGAACACTCTATAATTTTTGATTCTTTTTCTGCTACTATTTCTTTATCAGTATTGATTACAATTGCGAAGGTTATTTGAGGCAAGAAATCATTGGGGGTACGATTTAAGTTTTGAGTAGGTATGTAAAGAGGGAACAAGGGGGCGAGTTAACAGGATCTTGTTCCCTTGTCAACTTGCCCCCTTGTTCCCTCTTTACATCATTTCCTTTAACACATTCTTCAAGAATAGCGTGTTCCCGATGATATACCGTCTCCACATCCGTTTCGGCTCCTTCAGCAAACGGTACAACCACTCCAGGCCATGCTCCTGCCACCACAGCGGAGCACGTTCCACCGTACCCGCAAAGAAATCAAACACCGCCCCAATCGTTCCCACGTGGCAGTGAATATCCAGTTCCTTCCAGTGCGTATACGTCCACTTCTCCTGCTTCGGCGCCGTCATCCCAATCCACAGCAAGTCCGGATTCGCCTTGTTAATCGCTTCAATAATCCCTTTGTTGTCCTCTTCGCTAAACTCCGGCTTATACGGAGGCGAATACGTTTCCACCTTGATGTTCGGATAATCCACAGCCGCCCGCTTCCGGATCAGCTCCAGTACCTTCTCGCTACTACCCATAAAGAAACACGTACCCCCTTTCCGGTTCAGTCTGTCCATTTCGTGTACAAACAAGTCCCATCCCGCAATACGTTCCGTGGGTTGCGATTTCGCCTTCAGCCACCGGCACGCCATCACCACGCTGGCCCCGTCGGGAATCAGTACATCCCCTTTGGTCAGTGCTTCGGCAAACAGGCTGTCTTTCAGTGCCGTATTATAAGAATGAGCATTAATCGTATTGATAAGTAACTTGCCATCAGGCAACGACGATAGCTCTCTTCTGGAAGTCAGAAGAGATAACTCTTTCAGTTTAAGCATATATAATAAGATTAAATATTATTTTTGCGTATCCAAGTCCAATATGTAAAGCATGATGAAATCTTACGACATAGATACCCTTTATCAGAAGTATAAATCGCTGAACAAGCGTCAGCGTGTGCGTTTATTGTCCCGTCTTCAGGCGCAGGGCATTGCCATTGTCCGTATTCAGCCTTATGCCTATTCCGAGGCATCCGGTATCAAGCATTTATTCTTTTATTTTGAGGGAAGCCGGGAAGCTGTTCCTTATTTTCTGTTGGAATCCTCTGTGTGGCAGGCGGTGCAAAAAGAGATAATGGAATAATGTAGGACATAAATTCTATTTCTATTTATTACTCCAGATTTCTATATAATTAATTGATGGATAGTAAATGCTTCTTTCATCAATTATTCCTAAAGAATCTATAATGAGAGCTTCTTTTTTTAATGAATTATTAGAAATTTTATTTGGAGGGTTTTTTAAGTCGTTGCCAATAATAATATTATGAATAAATCGACATTTATTTTCCTTTATTACTGAATTACCTTCTACTTTTATTGATTTTTCGCAAATGTTATATGCTATAAAATTATTTGTATTGAAATTATATTTATCAGGCGTTTTACGATAAGTTATATTTGTACAATTTCTAGAATCTATATCGTAGCTGTTTTCTATTTTGCTGATAATGTTACCGTAGATAGATAGATTATAAGCTCCATCATCACAGAAAATTCCTCTATTGCTTCCATGTCCTCCAATATTTTTGATGGTATTAAAACGAACAGTGCATTTTTGGTTGTTTGTACTTATATAAATAGCACCACTATCAGATAATCCTAGTGTTTTCATTAATATTTTCCATTCTTTTGTCCAATAAAATGTATTATGTTCTATCAAAGATATAGGAAGTTCTTCTTCTTTATTCGTATTTATATTACCAATAATAAGTGCTGAGTAATTAAAGTTCTTAAATACATTATAAGCAGCATATAAATTTCCTGGAGAATAGATACAGGCTGTGTTTAAACCATATTTTCCAATATCCTCGAATGTAGAATAAGTAATACTTGAATTTGATTGAGGAGATGTTACAATTGCATTTTTGGTAATTTGCTTAAAATAGCAGTTTTTTACAATTAATTTATTGTATGATCTGATTCCATTTGTTTCTGTTTCTTCAAAATAACAATTTTGAAAACGTGCACTTCCAGTATTGTTTATCATACATTCAAGTGCTGCTCCAAAGTGTAGATTATAACAGTCAAACAAGGTTTGTTGACCTATAAAAAAAAGTGATTGTAAGTTACATTTTGATAATTTTCCATATTGGGCAGAATATGTTATTTTGTTATTTTTAATAAATACTCCATCTTTAGTCTTTGTCATATTCTCTAAATAAAAGAATGGTTGTGGAGTATAGTTTTTAAAAGTTCCTTCAGGTTTATATCTATGTACTGTTTTAAATTTAAGCCTTCCATTTTTGGCTGATATCACTTTGTCTCTTTGCCTAGTGAACCATATTTCATAATTTATATATACTTGATCAGATTCGTTTATATTCCATGATTTACATTTGGCAGGTAATTGCATTGTTATAATATTAGTAATTGTATCAATACTCCATGATAAAGCTTGATATGCAGGAGTTTTTGATAGTCTTACTAGTTTCCCTTCTGAGTTAGTAAATATTTCTGTTCCATTAATTGAATCTTTATATTCAGAAACTAAATATTCTCCTTTTCTAATTTGTTTATTTTTATTTTCTTTTATTTGATAAACTTTATACCCGTTTCCTTTGATGATAATGCCTTTATTTGAATAGAATTCTATAGTCTTTGATAGTTTTATATCACATTGTATGTCGAATAATGTAATTTTGGAATAGTCTGTTTTATTAAAGTCATTTTCTGAATATACAGGAATTATAATAGTGTCATTTGAAGGTATATCAAATAAAATAGGTTGGGTCTTTGTATTTGTTAAGGAAATTAGCTTGTTTTTTTCAATGATTGATCGAAGTCCTTCAACATTTACTTGTGAAAAAGCATTCATTGATTGTATTAAGCAAAGTAAAATAAAAGATATAATTTTCATATTATGTAGTTGTTGAAAATTTTCTTGTTTGTTTGATATGTTGATTTAGTTCTTCTTGATTAGAAAATCTATCTTTTATCTTTTTAGCAGGAGTACCAGCGTAGATACTGTAAGGTTCAGTATCTTTAGTAACAATACTTCCGGCAGCAATGATACTACCATTAGCTATATTAACTCCACTCATAATAATAGCACCATAACCTATCCAAACGTCATCACCTATATATGTGATATTATTAAGTCCTTTCCAATTATAATCTTTATCTCGTATACATTCAGCCATACGAACAGTTGTTCCTATTTGTTGGTAATTATGGTCATATCTTCCTACAATTCCCACATGATTGGCTATTATTACATTATCTCCAATTATACAGTCTGTTTCTATGATAGAATATTTTCCAATATAAAAATTTTGTCCGATTTCTATTTTATTTCTTCCCCAAATAAATACACCTCTTCCACAATGGAACCCCTTTCCTATTTTATACTTACGCCATACGATATGTTGATAATATAAGTCTCTTAGGTGTTTTAGATAATGTATCAGTATCATTTATGTTTTTATTTGTAGGTTATTTGTCAAATGCTTGAGTGATGTCACGATAAAACTCTTCAAATGTTTTAGGCATATTGCTATGATGTTCTGTCTTCTTTGGTCGTTGGAATGTAGAAATTAGCTTTTGTTTTAAATCCTCTTTATTTTTACTTTTAAAGACATAGCCGTTTATGCCATCTTGAATTAACGTATGTGCTCCTGCATGGTCTGAAACTAGTGCAAAACAGCCTCCAGCTAATGCTTCGTTCACTACTGCGCCAAATGCCTCTTGGTAGCTGGCTAACACGGAGAAATCTGCTAAATAGTACCATGCATATAAGTCATCTCCATATAATGCCCCTGTCTGTATGACTTGGTTTTCTATACTCAGTTCTTTTATTTGTTTGTTTACGGCAGTTTTCATTTCTCCATCTCCTACTAACACTAACCGAGTATTCTCATTAGTTACCTCTGAATAAGCATCCAATAATAGAGGCAGATTCTTTACGGGATCGAATCTGCCTACATACAGTAATATCTTTTTATTTTCTAATTTATACTTTTGGATATATTCTTCTGCTTTTCCTTTATTGGCATTGATTTTTTGTTCAAGATACAAATCATTTTGTATAATAGGAAAATAGACAAACTGACAATAAGTGTTAGGGTAAAGATTTTGGAGAAAATCCTGAGTCTTAGTACTTACAACTAAAAAGCCATCGGTATGGTGTACTACAAAGTTTCTTAGTTTTTTTCTTTTGTTTGAATATGCTTGAGCCATTTGCAAGCTATCATCGCAAGTTAGGAAAAGTTTGAATTTATAAAATTTACGACAAAAGATTGCTGCAAGTGTGTTTATACCATATTCATGGCACAGTACAATATCTGGTCGAAATTCTTTGATAGCTTTGATGTAGATAGTTGATAATAAATGACGGCCTATATGAATCCCCTTAGTGTAATATTTGTAATCGAATTGAGCTTGTGAGTTGACCTTTTCCAAATTGAATCCCAATCCGGCTATTTCATTGGGATGTCCGGTTAACACAACTTTTACTTCATAATCTTTAGTAAATCGGTTATATACATCAATACGATAAGTGGCAAGGTATGGATGGAATATAAGAAGTCTTTTTTTTGTAGTCATCATTTTTCAATTATTTAGTTAATGATTTTTTTAAGAAATTAAAAGAAACTTCTTTTAAAACATTGATTTTACTTTCTACTTCATTCCAGTTAATTGATTTTTCTAGTTGTAAATCAATAGGTTTACTATGGTCATATATTCGTTCTGTAAGCCCTAGGTTATCTAGTAAATCATAAAATCTCAAGTTTTCGGCAGAGCTATTCCCTTTTTGTGGAATAACTAAGAAAGGTACTTTCATTACAATACTGAATGCAACTCCATGAAAAGACGATGTGATTACATATTGTGCATCATGTATTAGTTGTAACCATTCTAATGGATTAGGAGATATTATTTTTTCTTTGTTAAAAGAAAATTCAGCTCCTTGTATAGCTGTGATAACTATGTCTAATTTTGTTTTATTGGCATAGTTTGTTATCTTAGTCCAGGATATGTGTTCTAAACTTTGAATTGGGTTTACCCAATATGAAAAAATATATGGTTTTCTTATATTTTTTTTATTGTTTATAAACTTCTCATAATCTCTCTTCTCTAATAAAAGAGAAGGATCACATACATATACAGCATCATTCCTTCCAAAAGTTTTACAGTAATCTATACCTACTTTTTCTCTGACAGAGATGTAGTCTATATTTTTTAATCTCCAAGTAAATAGTATTTTGTTTAAGAAACCTTGTTTGGGACTTCCAAAACTTGCTGCATATGAAAGAGTTTTAGTTCCTTTAGGAGCGAAAGCTAAATATCGTTCAGCAGAAAGTCCGGCCCAAACTTGATCGCTTCCTGTAATGTATGCATCAGCTTTTGGCGGATTGTTTTTGAGTTGTGAATAAGAGGTATATTCATATGGAGTTTCATGTAAATATTTGTTTTCAAATTCTTGAAAATCCTTGGGATTTTGATGTTTGTAAGTTCTATTACGGTCTTTTCTTTTTAATAAAAGATTGGCAATTTTATATTTTAATGTAACTTTTTCTTCTGGCTTGAAGCGCAACCAGTAAACTTGATGCCCTTGCTTTTCTAGATAGGTTTGTAAGGCAAAATATTGTAATATAGAGCCATAGTTGTTGGCTATTTTAATCCATGCATAAGAGGAGTAAATGCAGATATTCATGAGTTTTTGATTTTGAAATACAATGAGTATAAATGTGAACGTAGCATAAGATGTTTTAACCAAAACTTATATTTTACAATTTTGCTATTATTGATGTATTTAGTCAATACTTTGGTACTATTTATTTCTAATTCAATATAGCTTTGATTTCTATAAGTGGTTCGTGAAGAGGGGGTATGTAAATTATCGTTTTCTGCTTTTATGTATTCTATTTGTGTCGTTGTTAGCTGAATATTATTTTTTAAAGTCTCTAATAGATTTTGCCCTTTTTGAGTATTAATTAATATTGCAGATACTCCATTCATAGAGTTTATTTTATGATACTTTTCAACTCCCCAAAAGTCTGCCAAGGTAATGTCTCCTGCCCTGTGTTCGTCTGCAAAAGGACAGGTATAACAAGACTCTCTAAAGAAATCGGCAGACATAAAAGCTTTCATATATCCTGCAAGTATTGGGTTATATAAATCTCTTTTTTGTTTTTGGTTATAAATATAGTCTACACTCTGAGATCCTGACCATCCTCCGGCATATTTGTCTCTGCATCTATAATT
>ENA-UOJV01003164-UOJV01003164.1-human-gut-metagenome-genome-assembly--contig:-C82-NODE-3164-length-11393-cov-6.163433_pt1 | contig 11393 bp, 8 predicted proteins | sample MGYA00242356_ERZ723903 | MGnify/ENA metagenome assembly ERZ723903
CGCGGAGCGCGCCTATACGAGATTCCCGGGATTGAAGCCACGCGCCCGCAGTGCGGGAAAAAAGCGTGGCGGAAATCGGAAAACGTAAGAAGCGCGGAGCGCGCCTATACGAGATTCCCGGGATTGAAGCCACGCGCCCGCAGTGCGCTGTTATTATGCGGAAAGACCCGATTTGATGCTACGATCAGATCGGGTCTTTCTGCGCAATCGTGTCAAGCTTTTTCTCTGATTTGCGGATAAAAACGACAGCGCTATGTGCCATGAAGCCATACAATGAAGCCATAAACCGATGAAGGCGGGGGATGGCTATGGCGCAGAGAACAATGTCAATGCACGACGGATGTGTAGAGAACGGTTTCTTGGCTGGAATTGAAAGAACGCTGCGTGCGCGCGGTACATGGGGTCAGCGCGCGCTTTGCACGGCGATGATGGCGGCGCTCTCGTTTACGCGGCTTCCGGGCGGCGGATACTGCTGTCAAGGCGCGATGTTTGCGGTATTGTTGAGACAGGGCTTTTGCGTGCCTGCCGGATTTGTGGGTGTGATGCTGGGTTTTGCCGCCCAATACAGCTTTGGCGAATTGGCGGGGTGCTGGCAGCTGCCGATTTGTACGCTGCTTTGGCTGAGCACCGGGCTTTGGGCCAAACCGGCTAAACGGATGACGATGGCGGCTGCGGTTTTTCTGGCGGAACTTACATCGGCCGCCGTAACAGGCTTCAGCAACGTTTATGAAATGGTTGTTGTGACGTTGACAGCGGCCGCTGGAGCAGGATTGAGCGTCCTTTATGACGGCGCGGCGCTGACGATTTCTCGGCGGGATGAGCTGGATGGGGAAACCCGCCCGTTTTGCGTGATGGCGGTTTGTGCTTCGCTTGCGGCGGGTATCATGCCTTTGCCGGGCGGACAGGCTGTCGCGGCTTCGATGGCGCTGTATCTGACACTTGAACACGCATATGTCGGCGGGGTGACGCAGGCGTTGCTTTGCGCGGGCGTAATGGGCGGCGTGATTTCGTTGATGCAGGGCAATCCGCAGATGTTGGCTATGATGCTTGTCGGCGGATTTCTGGCGGGAGAGATCAAAACGCATCGCAGATCGATTTGCGCGCTGCTGATGCTTTGCGGCGTAGCGGCGGGAACAACCCTCATGTTTGGCGATGTATCGGCTTTTCGTCGTGCGGCGTTTGCCATGCCGGGTCTGCTGCCCTTCCTGCTTTTATCCAATGTGCGTCGGTCTGGCGTGATCTCCCTGCTGGAATGCGCTGAACCGGAAGAAATGACGCAGTCCGAAGCCGTGGCGGTGCGCAGCGCGGCGATGATTCACTCGTGGGCGCGCCTGTATGAGGATACCGCGCGGATGATGGAAGGATTGGGCGCGCCGCGCGAGGAGAACCCGGTCATTGAGCAGTGCATTCATTTGCTGCAAAAGACGAGTGCCGCCGCACATCAGGTCTGCGAACGAACGCTGGGCGAGATACGCCCTGACGACGAGGCGTATCGACGGGTGCGTTATGCGCTGGTGCGCGCCGGGCTGGAAGAGGTGCGTGTAGCGTATGCGCTTCGATTGGCTGGCAGAATGGAGATTATGCTGCTCAAGCCGGAAGCGACAGCGGGCGCGTCATTATTGAAGCTGGTCAGCGACGCCTGCGAGGTGCCCATGCGCGTCTGTTCTGCGGAAGGACTGCTGAGCACACAGGCGGTTTTCGAGCAGTCGCCCGCGTTGAGCCTTGAAATCGGCGCGGCGGTGCGAAGCCGATCTGGCGAAGACGTAGCCGGAGACAGTTATGTTTCCCGCATGCTGCCGGGAGGACGGCATGTGCTGGCCTTATCGGATGGTATGGGCAGCGGCATCAGCGCGCGTCAGGAGAGTCATGCGGCGCTGGAACTGATGGTGGAAAGCCTTCGAGCCGGATATACGCGCGCTCAAGCGCTGGATGTGGTCAACGCACTGATGCTGATGTGTACGGGTCGAGAAATGTATGCGACGATGGATTTATGCGTATGCGATCTGCACAGCGGCGAGACGGCGTTTGAAAAACTGGGGGCGTGCGCTTCTTATATTGTACGGGACGGCGAAGTGCGAACCATCGGCGCAGATACGCTTCCGGTAGGTGTTCTGCCGGATGTGGAATCCCGCTCCCTGCGAATGACGCTTCAGGCAGGAGACGTTGTGGTGATGATGACTGACGGGGTGCGCGATGCCTATCCGGGCGGAGAAATCGCTTTGCGGGAAGATATCGGCAAGCTGGCATGGCTGCACCCGCAGTCCGTCGGGGAGAAACTGATTGCCCGTGCGGTTGGCTCTGGCGAGGTGGGCGACGACATGGCAATTCTCTGCGCGCGGATGAGCAAGACGGTATTGGAGTAGGAAAAGGAGGATGTTGGGGAGAATTTGGGGCTGCCCGTACCCAAACACGGGCAGGAACCTGAGGTCCCTGCACTTCCCGATTCAAATCCGTTTCAATCAATGAGAACAGAGGGTTCAAAAAATCTCCGATGCAGAATCATCGGAGATTTTTTGTGGGAGAAGACCGAAAACCTCAGGCTTCCGGTGGAGGGTGAGGGCAAAGCTCCACGTTCATCCTTTACGCCATGCCGCTTTCAAAACGGTTGATGGCGCTCAAAATACCCTTGACGGAAGCAAAGTTGATGTTGTGTTCCGTACCCACGCCGAAGATGCGACGGCCGCCCGGCACGCGCAGTTCGATATAGGCGACGGCTTGAGAATCCGAGCCCATCGAGATGGCATGCTCGGAATAGGAAATGAAGGAATAACCCTCGATGCCCGCTTGTCCCAGCGCGTTGAAGAAAGCGTCGATCGGGCCGTTGCCGCGGGACTCAAGCTGTATGAACTGGCCGCGCACGCTCAGCACGCCGGAGAAATGGGTGACGTTTGCCGCGCTGCCCGCAATGGCTTCTTCATAGAACTTTGCGCGGGAGAGCGCATACGGTTCGCTGATGTTGAGGAACTCGCGGTGGAACAGTTCGTAGACCTCGTTTGCCGTCAGCTCGCGGCCCGTCTTGTCGCATTCGGCCTGAACGACTGCGCCGAATTCAGGATGCATCGCCTTGGGCATGTGATAGCCGTAGTTGTGATCCATGATGAACGCAGCGCCGCCCTTGCCGGACTGGCTGTTGATGCGGATGATCGGCTCATATTCGCGGCCCACGTCGGCGGGATCGATCGGCAGATACGGAATCTCCCAATACGGAGACTTGGACTCGCGCATGTACTCGTGGCCTTTGTTAATCGCGTCCTGATGCGAACCGGAGAAAGCGGTGAAGGCCAGCTTGCCCGCATATGGCCAGCGCTCCGGCACGTGCATCTTGGTGCAGCGCTCGTAAATCTCGCGGATATGATCGATATGAGAGAAATCGAGCATCGGGTCAACGCCCTGAGTGTACATATTCAGCGCGACGGTGACGATATCGAGGTTGCCTGTGCGTTCGCCGTTGCCGAACAGCGTGCCCTCGACCCGGTCGGCGCCCGCCAGCATGGAGAGTTCCGCGCAAGCCACGCCCGTGCCGCGGTCGTTGTGCGGATGAACGGAGATGATCGCCGCGTCACGGTTGGGCAGATGACGGATGAAGTACTCAATCTGGTCGGCATAGGTGTTGGGCGTGCACATTTCCACCGTGTTGGGCAGGTTGAGAATGACGGGATTTTCTTTCGTCGCGCCGAGCGTCTCCATGACCTGATGGCAGATATCCACGGCAAAATCCATTTCCGTGCCGGAGAAGGACTCCGGCGAATATTCATAGCGGAAGTTTGTGCCGGATTGATCGGCTTCGGTCAGCTCGCGAACCAGCTTTGCGCCTGCAACGGCGATGTCGATGATGCCCTGCATGTCCTTTTTGAAGACGACTTTGCGCTGGAGGGTGGAGGTGGAATTATAGAAATGGATGATGACGTTTTTTGCGCCGCGCACAGCTTCGAACGTCTTGCGGATCAGATGCTCGCGCGCCTGCACCAACACCTGAATGGTCACGTCGTCCGGAATATAATGCCCGTCGATCAGCGCGCGCAGAATTTCATATTCCGTTTCGGAAGCGGAGGGAAAGCCGACTTCGATTTCCTTGAAGCCGATATCGACCAGCAGTTTGAAGAAATCGAGCTTTTCCTGAAGGTTCATCGGCGTGACAAGCGCCTGGTTGCCGTCACGCAGATCGACGGAGCACCAGGTCGGCGCTTTTTCAATGCGGTTGTTCGGCCAGGTGCGATTCGGCAGAGAGACGGGGACGAACGGAATATACTTTTTGCAGCCCTGATACATGTTGGTGTTTCTCCTTTCAATCTGAAACAGGATGACGGGCCGGGGACGAAAAAACGCCCCCAGCCGCTATAAAAGCGACATAGGGGCGCTTGAATACACTGCTTCGTGCGCGGTACCACCCTAATTCAGCTGATTGCTCAGCCCTCACGGCCTCAGTCAAGGCCTGACCGATCACGGGGTCATCCGTCGCGGACTACTGAAGTTTCATCCGCGCGATTCCGGGAGGAGCTTTCAAAAAGGCGCCCGTCCGGCTTGCACCAGCCGCCGGCTCTCTTGAACGGAAGAAGCCTTTCGATTATTTCCCATCATCATCTTTGGGGTTCGTTTTGTATGAACTTGACATTTATTCTAGCCGGGTTGCGCATGTTTGTCAAGACGATTTGAAAAAAATGTCGCATCAAAGCGCCACGCGGGGAAAGAAGCCAAATTTCTTTGATAAAATCAGCAAAAAGCCTTGACAAAAGGGATAGAAAGCGGTTAAAATAGCCAATGCGTATGTTCGACTGATTAGCCCCGGGAGAATCTGCGCGCGCTTTAGCAAAGCGTCTGACCAGCGCGATGCACCTTAGATTCTGATTTTCAGGATAATGGAGGAATTCACGTGAAAACGTTTATGGCAAATGCCCAGACCGTCGAGCGCAAGTGGTATGTTGTGGACGCCGACGGCATGACGCTCGGCCGCCTGGCCAGCCAGGTTGCCGCGATTCTGCGCGGTAAGAATAAGCCCACCTATACTCCCCACTGCGACACCGGCGATCATGTGATCGTCATCAACGCCGCCAAGGTGGTTCTGACCGGCAAGAAGCTCGATCAGAAGGTGTACTACCATCATTCCGGTTATGCCGGCGGCCTTAAGGAGACCAAGTATCGTAAGCTGATGGCTGAGAAGCCGGAGTTCGCTGTGAAGCACGCGATCATCGGCATGATGCCCAAGGGCCCGCTGGGCCGTCAGATGGCGCGCAAGCTGCGCGTGTATGCCGGCGCCGAGCACGAGCACGAGGCTCAGAAGCCGGAAGTGCTTGAGCTGGTTAAGTAATGAGCAGGAAGGAGAGTTTGTAACATGGCACAGGTTCAGTATCAGGCGGTTGGCCGCCGCAAAAAGGCCATTGCTCGTGTTCGCCTCGTTCCGGGCGACGGCAAGGTGGTCATCAATGGCCGCGATATCGACAACTACTTCGGTCTGGAGACCCTGAAGATGACCGTTCGTCAGCCGCTGGCGCTCACCAATCTGGAGGGCCGCTATGACGTGCTGGTGAATGTGTACGGCGGCGGTCTTTCCGGTCAGGCCGGCGCGATCCGCCACGGCATTTCCCGCGCGCTCGTGAAGGCTGATCCGGAGCTCCGTCCGGCGGTGAAGAAGGCTGGCTTCCTCACGCGCGATCCGCGCATGAAGGAGCGCAAGAAGTACGGCCTCAAGGCTGCACGCCGCGCGCCGCAGTTCTCCAAGCGTTAATTCGCTTAACGAGTCGAGGAGGCGAAGATATATGGCGATCCTTAACGGTATTGTCACCGTCCTGCTTGTGATCACCGCGCTGATCCTCATCGCTACCGTTCTGCTTCAGCCGGGCGAGTCCAATGGCCTGGGTGCGATTGCGGGCGGTGCCGAAACGTTCTTTGGTAAGAACAAGGCGAAGTCGATGGAGGGTAAGCTCGCTCTGGCGACGAAGATTTCCGCAGGTGTGTTTATCATTTGCGCGCTCATCGTTGCGATGATCGGCTAAGTGAAAGCGAAAGAGGCTGAAGCAGATGCTTTGGCCTCTTTTTTGAAGTTTGAATGGTTTTAGATGATTGATTTGCGACTGAAACAGGCAAGATAGAGCAGGAGAGAAACAGAATTATGAAAAGCGACACACGCTACTCGAACCGCAAACCGGGCGTAAAGACAGAGCGCCCCGTGCGGGATATGCGCGCCCAGCGCACGCAAAAAGAACAGAAAGTGCAGCTGACCGTCCGCGGCATGGCCCGCGGCGCAATCCGCATGGAAGCCGAGGATGGCACGATTTATACCTGCGCGAAGGATAACGCGCGCGGCGCGCTTTTCGGTGACACGGTGCTTGCTGAGCGCATCGGCCGCGACCGCGTGGTCGTTGCGAAAGTGGTGACGCATGCGCATGAAAACATCATGGGCGTGTTGCGTGTGCACGACGGTGTGCGCGTGATTCAACCGCTTGAGCGCCGTCTGCCTGCTGAAATTGCCGTTGCAGATATGCACGCCGAGGCAGAAGACGGCGAAATCGTCCGCACGCATGTTACCCGCTGGGAAGATGAAGGCGGCTTATGTGTCAGCGTCGAAGATCGAATCGGCAGTTTTGAGCAGGCAACCTGCGCGCTTGATGCACTGGTGATGAGCATGCGTCTGCGCACCGATTTCCCGGAGGATGTATTGCGTGAAGCGGATGCATGCCGTCCGGCTGACTTGGCGGATGATCCGACGCGTGAGGATATGCGCCATCTGTTGTCCTTCACCATCGACGGGCGCGACGCGAAGGATTTCGACGATTCCGTGAGCCTTGAGCAGCTGGAAAACGGCAATGTTCTTCTCGGCGTGCACATTGCAGATGTCGGCCACTATGTTAAACCGGGCACGGCGCTGGATCGCGAGGCTTTTGCCCGCGGCACAAGCGTTTATCTGCCGGGCCGCGTGCTGCCGATGCTGCCGGAGCAGCTATGCAACGGCGTCTGTTCGCTGCGCCCGAACGAGGATAAATTCACCATGACTGCGCTGATGGAAATTGACGACGCAGGGCGCGTTGTGAATGAGCGCATTGCCCGAACCATCACCCGCAGCAAAGCGCGGCTGGTGTACGACGACGTGAATGCGCTGTTCAACGGCAGCGAGCAGCAGCAGGCCGCGATGGCTCCGGTGGCCAACGCGCTTCGCCAGATGCGCGCGCTGGCTGGAAAGCTGCGCGCGCGCAGACAGGCGAAGGGCTGCATCGATTTTGAAATTGAAGAGCCGAATTTTGTGCTGGATGAAAACGGCGAGCCGGTGGAAATCATCACCCGTGAGCGCGGCGAAGCGGAAATGATGATCGAGGATTTTATGCTGGCGGCTAACGAATGTGTGGCGCGCTTTGCCCGCGAAAACCGCCTGCCGCTGCTCTACCGCGTGCATGAAAAGCCGGATCCGGAGAAGTTGGCGATGTTTGCCGATTTTCTCGATGGCATTGGCGTAAATGCGAAGAACATCCGCCACGACGCCGCGCCGGGTGATATACGTGCGATTCTGGAAAAGACGAAGGATCGCCCGGAATGCTCTGTGATTACCGCGTTGGCCCTGCGCAGCATGCAAAAGGCGCGCTATGATGTTGCGCCGCTGGGGCATTACGGCCTTGCGATGGCGGACTACTGTCACTTTACCTCGCCGATTCGCCGCTATCCGGATCTGGTGGTCAGCCGCGCGCTGACAGCCAAATTGACCGGACAGCCGATTCCGATGATGGGCGAGGAATTGGCCGATGCGGCCGTTCGTTCCAGTGAACGGGAGCGCGCCGCGATCGACGCGGAACGTGCTGCCGATAAGCTGATGATGGCCCGCCTGATGGCGCACCACGTCGGCGAGGATTATGATGGAACCATCAACGGCGTGAGCGAATACGGCATGTATATCACGCTGTCCAACGGCGCGGAGGGCTTTGTGCCCGTGCGCACGCTGGAAGATTGGTTCGGCTTTGACGAGCGCCGCATGCTGCTTCGCGGCGAACGCACCGGCACGGTGTTTTCGCTTGGTCAGCCTGTGCGTGTGAAAGTACAGAACGTTGAATTGACCCAGTGCAACATTGATTTAACGCTGCTCACCCCGCTTAAAGGGCGCACGGCAGGCGGCCAGACGTCCGACAGAAAGCGCGAGCGCGACCGCATGCGCGGGTTTAATCGGTAAGGCAAGGTTGCATCCGGGCGGTTCGCATGGTATAATCCATCTACTGTGCAAAAAGAAAGGAACTGGGTTCATGAAGGCAACGGTCATCGGCTGCGGGCGCTGGGGTTCGTTTATCGCGTGGTATCTGCGCAAAATCGGGCATGAGGTGACGCTGTACGGGCGGGAAGGCTCAAGGCACATCGAGCAGTTTTGCCGGACGCGCACCAATGGTCTGGTGACGTTGGAAGACGATGTACGCATTACGACGAATTTGCGCGAGGCGCTTGAAAGCGAACTGATCTGCATTTCCATTCGCTCGCAGAATCTGCCGGATTTGATGGCGCAGATTGCCGCCCAAAACGTGAGCGGAAAAACGTTTGCGCTGTGCATGAAGGGCATAGAGGTAACGACGTTGCGCCGCCTTTCTGAAATTGCGGAAGAGGCTGTTGGCGATTGCAACGACGTAGCCGTCTGGCTTGGGCCGGGTCACGTGCAGGAGTTTGTAAACGGGGTCCCAAACTGCATGGTCATTGATTCTCGCAGTGAAGCGGTCAAAGAACGGCTGATCGCATGGCTCTCCGGGGGGCTGATTCGCTTCTATTATGGAACGGATTTGATCGGCAACGAAATCGGCGCGGCGGCCAAAAATGTCATCGGCATTGCGGCGGGCATGCTGGACGGCATGGGTCTTTCTTCGCTCAAGGGCGCGCTGATGAGCCGCGGCACGAGGGAAGTTTCCCGATTGATCGCAGCGATGGGAGGCAACGGCTTTTCGGCCTATGGTTTGTGCCATCTGGGCGATTATGAGGCGACAGTGTTTTCGCAATACAGCCATAATCGGCGTTTTGGCGAACTTTTTGTGCGTGGCGAGCCGTATACCGAGCTGGCCGAAGGCTATGATACGGTAAAGGCGCTTTGTGCGCTGGCGGACAGGCACAATGTGGATATGCCGATCTGCCGCGCGATTTACGCGGTGCTTTACGACGGCGCACAGCCCAAAGAGCAGATGAACCTTCTGTTTACCCGCAGTCTCAAACGCGAATTTGACGGCTGAAAAAGTGAATGAAAATCGAAAAAAGGCATATTCTGTCCGGAAACATTGTTAAAAACCGGCGGAAAAATGCGGATTGCGCGCAACTTCCCCTTGCACAAGACGCGCGTTGCTGATATACTTGACGGTAGAGGTTTCTGTTTTTTGATTGCTTTGAAGAGGTGAGTACACATGGCTTACAAATCGAGGGTTTCCGACGCTGTTGTGCGCAGGCTTCCTATGTATTATCGTCATCTGCGTGAGCTTGAAAAGGCGGGCGTCGTGCGGATTTCTTCCCAGGAGCTGGGCGAACGCATGAATTTGACCGCTTCGCAGATTCGGCAGGACATCAACTGCTTTGGCGGCTTCGGCCAGCAGGGCTACGGCTATCACGTGGCCAATCTGAAGGAACGTATCGGCGAAATTCTCGGCTTAAATCACGAATATCATGTCATCATCATCGGCGCGGGCAATATCGGCCGCGCGGTGGCGAATTATACCGGTTTCGCGAAGGAAGGCTTCAATGTGCAGGCGATGTTTGATGTGTCGCCCGCGCTGGTCGGCATCGATGTGCACGGCATTCTCGTGCAGCCGATGGAGAAGCTTGACGCGTGGATGGCGGCTCATCAGGTGGATATTGCGGTGCTGGCCGTTCCGTCTGCGCATGCGCAGGCGACCTGCGACGTGTTGGTTCGCGGCGGTGTTCGCGCGATCTGGAATTTTGCGCCGGTCGATCTGGTGCTGCCGGAAGGCGTAGCCGTCAACAACGTCCATCTGTCCGACAGCCTGCACATTCTTTCTTATCGCATGAACGAGAAGGAACTGTTTGCCGCCATCGATGCGGGCAAACAGCAGCGCGACTAATCAACCTAAAAGGAGAGCGCGTTTATGGCTTTTGATCCGCGCACCAAAGAGGAAAGAAAGCTGTTCCCATTTTGGACGCTGATCGTCATCGCAGGGTGTGCAGCCTTGTGGGTTTTCGGTGCGAAAATTTATCAGGAAAGCATGGCGGCATATCGATCATATGCCGCCATCACTCAAAATGCGGCACAAAATACCTATTATCCGGGCGTATTCGTGGATGGAATCGATTTGGGCGGCATGACCCGCGAGGAAGCGATCGCCCTGTTCGGCGACAGGCAGCAGCAGACCAGCGACGCGTTTTCGCTGGTTGTGCAATCTGGCGAACGGAAGTGGCGCATTACGTCCGGCGAAGTGCCGATGACCTTTGACGCACAAACCGTGCTGGAGGCGGCCTATAACGTCGGCCGCTACGGCACACTGGAAGAGCGGCTTGCTGCGATTGACGATGCGGCTCAAAACGGCGTTTCGTTTACAACGGGCTTTTCGTATGACCGTGCGGCGATTGATAAGCTGGTCGATATCATTGCGGATAGTCTTGAATACGACGCGACGGATGCGACGCTTGCGGCGTTTGACGTGCAGACGCGCACATTTACGTTTTCGGATGCAAAGCCCGGTTATCGCGTGAATCGGACGGCGCTTCAGGAGGAAATCCTCGCCGCGCTGGATGAAGGCGCGTATGATCGTGTGATTACGCCGAAGGGCGAAAGCGTAGAACCGACGGTTACAAAAGATCAGCTCGTGGGCCAGTTTGGCCTGGTTTCCTCGTTTACGACGACGACGACCAAGGACAAAGACCGCAATAACAACATCGAGATTTCCGCTGCGGCGCTGAACGGGCGCATGGTCAAGCCGGGAGATACGATGTCTTTCAACGACTGTACGGGCCAGCGCACCGGCGAAAAGGGTTACCGCGAAGCAGGCGCGATTGCGGGCGGCATGCTGGTGGATGATACGGGCGGCGGCGTGTGCCAGACGTCTTCTACGCTGTTCAACGCCGTTGTGCGCGCAGATCTTGAAATCGTCAAACGCAGCGCGCACAGCTGGCCGTCGTCTTATGTCAACAAAGGTGAAGACGCAACGGTCAACTGGCCGTCGCTGGATTTTGTTTTCCGCAACAACGGGGATTATCCGGTGTTTGTCATCGCGTGGTATGAAGAGCAGACGGTGACAGTACAGATTTACGGCAAGCTGCTGCCGAATGGGCAGACGATCGATTTGGAATCGGAGGTCGTGAAGACCATTAAGCCGGACGATGCGGTGCTCTACACGTTGGATACGTCTCTGCCTGTCGGTACGAGAAAAGCCGGGCGCAAAAAACGGACGGGTTATGTTGTGGATACCTACAAGGTATACAAAGACGCGGATGGC
>ENA-UOJV01003183-UOJV01003183.1-human-gut-metagenome-genome-assembly--contig:-C82-NODE-3183-length-11334-cov-12.392854_pt1 | contig 11334 bp, 10 predicted proteins | sample MGYA00242356_ERZ723903 | MGnify/ENA metagenome assembly ERZ723903
GCGGATCAAGCGTCACGCTCCGCCTCGGTTTCCTCACCGAGTCAAAATCAGAGGACAACAAAAAAGCGGCAGATTTTCTGCCGTTCCTATCTGCGCCCGTGGTGGAATTGGCAGACACGATGGATTTAGGTGACGTCACCTTGATGAATGTTTTTTCCATCGTTCCCCGCCGCGGATATTCTTCGGTAAAAGCAGGTTCGCCTGTTTTTATAAACGCGGATCAAGCGTTACGCTCCGCCTCGGCTTCCTCACCGAGTCAAAATCAGAGGAGAATAAAATAGCGGCAGGTGACCCTGCAGCTCATATCTGCGGGTATGGTGGAAATGGTAGACTCGGAGGATTTAGGTGATGTCACCTCAGTGTAGGTTTTTCGCCCCTTTATTCGCCGTGCTCATTCTTTGGTAAAAGCAGGTTCATCCTGTTTTTATAGATGCGGATCAAGCGTTATGCTCTGCCTCGGTTCCTCGCCGTGTAAAAATCAGAGGAGAATAAAATAGCGGCAGGTGACCCTGCCGCTCATATCTGCGGGCGTGGTGGAATTGGCAGACTCGGCGGATTTAGGTTCCGTTACCTCAGTGGTGTGCGGGTTCGAGTCCCGCCGCCCGCACCATAACTGGACCGGTAATTGATACAATGTGTCGATTACCGGTCCGTTTCATTTTATCCCGAAAAACCTTTTGAATAGGCCGTTTCTGCAAAACAGCGGGTGCATTTGAGGCTCTGCCGGAGGGTGAAAATGGGCCGCTTTTCTCCTTGACGGACCTACCTTTGCGGTATCTGCCGGAGGCCCGTATCCTATCGTTTCAAAAAATGACTACCGTTTCATACAAAGGAAGCCCGTGATGAGGACCGCTTGATCCCCGTCACGGCTTTTTTGCGTTCTGCCGTCATAGAGTTTCTTCAACCTTGGCCCCGTTCTTGAAACGGAACACCAGCCGACTGTCCTCGTAGACCGTTACCCGGTCGATCAGGTTGAGCCAGAAGCGGTCTGTGTACTCCAGTGGCAGCGAGGTGTCGATGGCCTTTATCTCAAACATGAAGCATTCCAGCACATCGGCCTGAAAGCTCCGTGTAATTCTCAATTTCTGCAGTTCATCCAGCCGATCCTGCGCCGCATGGTAACGCTCGACCAGTGCATCGTATTTCCTGTTGTATTCGTCCTGCGGAATGGCAGTGGTGGCGTTTTCGGCAATCAGCTTTTTCGTGAGGCCGGAAACAATCTCAATCTCATCATTGAGCGTGGCGCACTCTGCATCAATGGTGTCTGTGTTCAGGTATTCATCATGGATCATCCGGCAGGTCTCAAGCAGTACCTCCCGGTCCTCGGTAAGGTCGGCAACGGCCCGGAGGAACAGCCGCTTGATGCCCTCCTCGTACAGATGCGGTGTGCCGCAGCGGTATTCGCCTTTGAATTTGCCGTTGCACTGCCAGATCACCCGGCGGTACTTGTCCGTGCTGTGTCAGACCTTGCTGCCGTAGAATTCGCCGCAATCGCCGCAGACGATCTTTGCCGAGAACGGGCTGAGGCTGTTGTGGTGCTTGCCCTTGGCCTTCCGGACCGCCATTTCATTCTGCACCTTCTGCCATTCCTCCGGATCGATAATGGCCGGATGGCTCTGGTCCACAATGTATTGCGGCACCTCGCCCTCGTTGACCTTCATCTTTTTGGAAAGGAAATCCACGGTGAATTTCTTCTGCAGGACCGCCGAGCCCTTGTATTTTTCGTTCGTCAGGATGCTCTCTATGGTGCTGGTCTGCCATTTTTCCTTGCCGCGAGGCGTGGGGATGCCCTTGGATGTAAGGTGTGTGGCGATCCAGTTCACCGTTTTGCCCTGAACGAACAGTTTGTAGATTTCCCGTACAATCTCCGCCTCCTCCGGCACAATCTCCGGCAAGCCGTCAGGCCCTTTGCGGTAGCCGAGGAAGGATTTATACGGCAACGACACCTTTCCGTCTGCAAAGCGTTTTCGCTGGCCCCATGTGACATTTTCGGAAATGGAGCGGCTCTCCTCTTGGGCAAGGCTCGACATGATGGTGATCAGCAGTTCGCCCTTGCTATCGAAGGTGTAAATGCCCTCTTTCTCGAAATAGACCTCAGTGCCGTGTTCCTTCAGCTTGCGAACGGCGGTAAGGCTGTCCACAGTGTTTCGGGCAAAGCGGCTGACGGATTTCGTGACGATCAGGTCGATCTTTCCGGCCAGCGCATCCGCAATCATGCGGTTGAAGCCGTCTCTGTGCCGGGTGTTTGTTGCGAAGATTCCTTCGTCCGTGTACACATCCACGAACTCCCAATCCGGATTTGAGCGGATGTACTTGGTGTAATAATCCACCTGCGCCTCGTAGGAAGTAAGCTGCTCTTCGCTGTCGGTGGAAACACGAGCATACCCAGCCACCTTTCGTCTGCTCTGGGCATTGAGCGGCATTTTGGAATGGAGCGTCTTTGAAGCCGGTATTACAGTGATGTTAGCCATTGCGCTTGTTCCTTTCTATCGCTTTTTGCCTTGCGGCCTCTTTCATCTCCGGAGTCCAGCTTTTGGCCCGTGAGCGGTCATGCCATCGTTTAACGGCTTTTCTACCGTCTTTGAAGCGGAATACCAGCGTGTTCCCGTCCTCGGCTATGATTTCCGTTAAATCGCCAATATCCAAATCTGCGGTCATGGCCGTCAGCGTAGGCTCCGGTATCTGCTTGGAGGGACAGGCGGCACGGCCCTGATAATTGTAGGTGCTGCAAATCCACACCGGACCGGTGGCAGTAATTTTTCGCCGGTAGTGCTTGCCGCAGTGGGCGCACGTGATCAGGCTGGAGAATGGGTATCTGCCGGTAAAGAACTTCCCGACAGGAGCGTATTTCTTGGCCCTCTTTGCAATTTCGGCCTGTACCGCTTGATAATCCTCCAAGCTGATAATGGCCTCGTGCGTACCCTCTGCGTGGTACATCGGCAGCTGGCCCTCGTTGACCACGGTCTTTTTCGTCAGGTGGTTTTCCCGGAAAGTCTTCTGAAGAAGCAGGTTTCCGGAGTAGGCGTAATTGTGCAGGATGCGTGAAACGCCTCCCTTGCTACATGCGTTTTCGTACCGGGTCCTCACGCCGTCTGCATTTAGGTCGTTTGCGATAGAAACGATGCCTTTGCCGGAAAGGTACTCCCGGAAAATGCGCCGGACCGTTTCGGCCTCATCCGGCTCGATGACGTAGACGCCGTTTCGGTAGCGGTAACCGAGGAGCGTTCCATTCCAAGGCTTGCCTTCCTCGAAATTCTTCCGCACACGCCATTTCTGGTTTTCGCTGGCCGACAGACTTTCCTCCTGTGCGTAGGACGCAAGGATCGAAAGCATCAATTCCCCGTCAGCGGAAAGGGTGTGGATGCTTTGCTCCTCAAAGAAGACATCAATGCCGAGGGCTTTCAGATCTCGGACCGTCTCCAGCAAAGTAACCGTATTCCGGGCAAAGCGGGATATGGATTTGGTGATGACCATATCGACCTCCCCGGCCTTGCAATCGGATACGAGCTTGACGAAGCCCTCTCTGGTATCCTTGGTGCCGGTCTTGGCCTCGTCCGCATACACACCGATATACTGCCAGCCGGGATGATTCTGGATCAGGCCGCTGTAATAGCTGACTTGCGCTGACAGGGAGTGGTGCATCGCATTCTTTGCCGAGGACACCCGTGCGTATGCCGCCACTCTCGTCAGCATGGGGATGGCCGCTTTCGTAAATGTGACCTGTTTTACTTCTCTTGCCATAATCCGCCTCCGTTGTATCAAAGTATGGGTACTGTATATATCACTCTAAACGGCCCGGATAGCAAGCCTTATGCGGCAAATGTACTGTCCAATTCGATCCCGTATTTCCGGGCGATCATTGTGTAGATTTCAGCCCGATCCGCCTGTCGCAGAAAGCCCTCGCTCACCAGCCGGTCCACAAAGGACAGGGCCGTATGATAGCGGATCAGATTCTCCTGCCCGTACACATCAGGCTTGCGGTCTTCCTTTTCCAATGGGATTACCTCCTTTGCGATACTTGTAGTTCCAATACGCACTGCGGCAGCGGTCCGAGCAGAACTTTTTGACCTTGCGGCCCTTCGTCTGAGAGATCACCTTGCCGCAGTACAGGCAGCGTGATGCATTTTTCATGCTGGGATGGCGGCGAATGTAGGACTTGATCGTGTTGATCGATATTTCCAATTCATAGGAGATGGCCGTGGGGCCGTATCCGTCCCGATACATCCGCTCTATTTCCCGGCGTTCGAAATTATCCATCATAGCGGTTTCCTCGCTTTCTATAATCTTCATAGCAGGACCGGCAGCAGAATTTCCGGTGAGCGTTGCCGTAGCAACGGAAGGTTCGACCGCAGTTTTTGCAGACGAGCGTGTAGTACGCCTTTCGCAAAACCTGATCCTGATGGGAATTCCAGTATTCCATCCGGCAGCGGTCCGAGCAGAATTTCTTCTTATGGCCGCTCCGCTGTGTAACGGGTTTTCCGCACTGTGGACAGTTAAGAATAACGCCGTCCTGCGTTTCGTGTGTTGCCGATAAAATAGCGGCTTTCTGTGTAGTGTTCATACGTACCTCCGATAAGGGTCCGGGAGAGCAAGGAACGCTCACCCTCCCGGACGGATGGGTTTAAGCGGTGACGGTCAGGACCTTGATCGCATCCTTGCGAACAAGACAGGAATCGAGCAGTTCAAAGCCCACATAGCCCACCTGATCGGTCATGGCGAAACGCTCCTTCAAAGCTCTCATGGAGATAGGAGAACGGTCGATGATCCAGAAATATCGAAAATCACCGAAGAGGACAGGCTTTGCACCGGCGGCGATATCCGGCATATCGTTGCAGATATGGACGGGCTTACCGAGGATGGTGTCGCTGTTGCCATTCCAGAGATAATTACCGGCATCGTCCTTCAGCTTGTGCAGTGCGAGAGCGGTGCGGTCGTTCATGAGCCACACGGCATGACTGCGGTATTCCGGCTTTACGGAGAAGAACAGGTCGATGCAATCATCGTAGGTGACCGCATTTGTAGAGACCCCTGTTTCGGCTCCTTCAGTTTCGTGGAGAAGGCCGAAGGGCTCGTCCGTTCCGTTACCATTGATGAAGGCCCTGTCCTCCGCACGAGCGAAGGATTTACCCATGCGCTCGAAGATGTACTTGCGGAGATCGAAGTCTGCGTCAAGCGCAAATTCCGTGCTCAGCTTCACCAGACCGTCGATCTTGTGCGTAGCAACTGGGAAACGGGTGAAATCGTTCTGAGCATCGAAACCGGAGATGGCGGCACCCTCCGGCACGAACTCGGCATAATCGCTCGAATCCTTGGCCCAGATCACATCACCGCCGGTATGCTTTTTTAGCTCGGTCGCAAGAGGACGGATTACGCTCTCAGCAAAGATGGCCTTGCGGAAATCGGTCTCATCCGCCGCAGGAGCACAGAACGCACCAGTGGTAGCGGACATGGCATCATGCATTTCTGCCTCCGCATTATGCTTGATTCTCATGGCATTCCAGAAGGTCTTTCCGTATTCCGGAGTGGCCGTGAAAGCACGGATTTCGTTGATCGTTTTCATTCTCATCTTCTCCTTTCGGCTTCATCGTCACAGCGTTTGCATCTGTACAGGCCGTGCGTCATGGCATCCACGGCCATTCCGCAGAGGCGAAGCTGATCGTGGCAGTGCGGACACTCGATGTCATAATCGAGGGTTTCGACAAAGCGGGTCGGGTCACACGTACGAAGGCGGTAGCGTCTGTACAGCTTGCCGTCATTGTCGACAAGGTGCTCCGTCATAAAGAGCGGCTCCGTTTCCGAAAGATGTTCTGCCGTGAGCCACACCTCCTTCGGAATCAGGGATTTGGTGTTTTTGTAGTTAACAAAGGTGTAATTAGTCATCGTTTTTCCTCCATTTGATGAACTTTGGGGTTAATACCCCGTTTGAATTATGGTTTTTGCGTTCGTGACCCCGCGCCGCTGTCCGGCCCGGAAGGCCACAGAGATTCAGACCGCCCTACGGTCATCGGAACACAATCATACGCATCACCGCCTTTCATGTTGTTCACTCCCCACTGGACAAAAACTGCCCACGTGGTCCGCTCTTTTTGAGATGTTTTTTATTTCGTGCAGATAAGCCGTTTCACAGCCACCTGACGAAAACGCTTGTACCATCAGGGTTTTCAACCGCTGGTGACACTCTTTGACGGGTAAATCCGTAACTTTTCTATACAATGAGTTGCATGGACAAATATGATGGGAAACACGAGTACATACTTAAAATGACTTGTCGTTACCCTAATCATTACGATGACACAAGCGTAACCGAAATCAAGTAACGTCTAATTAGCTGAGGGAGACTGTCCCTGTAACGATAAAATGTGGGTGTCGAGGATTAGTTTCCTCAACGCCCACATTTTATCGTTCAACTTGTGTACTTGTTTCTTAGATACTCGGCAACACATTCGATTTCAGGGAAAAGAGCTGCGCGATTGATTGAGAATGTCTCCAATTGTTCAAGCAACTTCTTTTTTCCCATCAATCAGTATAACTACTTTTTTCCCGTTTTCCCTATATCGAAATTCTTCCAATGATCTTTCGCCGTCAGGTAAACCACATAGGATAAATGCACCATCTTGCATAACGATTCGGTCATTATTTTTTAGCGCATAGACAATGAAGCTACTCACCAGATCGTCCTTTTTGATTTCATGGTTCTCGGGTGAAATTAAAACCAGTTCCCCATAGCTCTCGGGATTACTCTCACATGCAAAATACAGCGCAACAAGAGGATTCCTTGTGATATCCAGCAAGCGTGTAGGCAAACCATAGTGCTGCATCTTTACCAGTTTCTCAAGATGAGTGTGACATTTTTCAAAGTCGTCAGGGCAATTAATTATCAGTTCGTGGTATATTTCACTTTCGTTCTGCAATAAGCGCGGGGTTCGCATGATTGACGGACGCAAAATATAGTTTGGATCTGCATGTCCTCGGAAAAACAGCGTTCCTGCCTCTTTCTTTAGTGAAGAAACATAACTGTTTACACTTGAAACAGAAGATAGAAAATGTATCTCAACCTTTTCCGCATTATATACTACACCTTTTGAAAAACGGATATCATTTTGTATACCATGTAATTCTTTTATCTGTCCAAGCAACTCTTTAGTGAAGGCATTTCTTTCTTCAGAATTTTTCAGTGTCTTGTAGACCCAGTTAACAATGGCACTGGATTCTAAATATGTAAGCTCGCACCGGGATCTATAGATATCATCGTTATATGATCCTTCCCCCATTTTTTGACGCCAAACAGAAGAAGCCGTATTTTTGTTGGGAAATCTTCCTTGGTACAAAACCGCATATCTCGATTTGCTTGCCACAAGGCGCGCATATATATCTTCTTTCTTTAGTCGCCCAAATATGTATGCACTCATATCGAAATACCCATCAGAAAGCATTTTGTCCAGACATATATTTTTAAATGCTTGCTGTATATCCTCGATATAATACAAATCGTCAAAAAAATAAAAGTAGAAGAAAGCGTCCACCCCCCCAGAAGCATATCTATCTCAAAGTAGTCATTTACTGTCATTAATTGTAGCAAAAAAGCGGTTTATCTGCAAGCCTATTGACTTATATTCTTAACTTTTCCATCACGATCCCATCAATCTCCTGCTCCAGCTCCTGAATTCTTTTCTGTAACGACAAAATGTGGGCGTCGAGGATTGGTTTCCTCAACGCCCACATTTTTTGCATCTGTGCCAGTTTATTCACTTCCTCGACGTATTGTTCCCGCATAGCTTCAGCATACTCCTGCACCGCTGCATCCAGCACCTCCTCATGGATACGGTGAGAGCTGCAATAACCTTTCCCGTTCCGGTGGTAACCCCGGCAGACGTATTCCACACGGCGGCTGCCGTTCCAGCAGCGGATCATAGGAATGAATGCATTCCCACATTCACGGCAGGTCAGCAGTCCCGCATAGCGGTGCTTGGCCTGATTGCCGTTTGCAGGTCGTGCCTGCCGCTTGAGTAACGCCTGTACCTGCTCCCATTCCTGTTTTTCTATGATCACAGGAAAGAATCCCTCGTGGCGATACCAGTCGGTTTTGTCTATATGCTTGGCTTTTCCGTTGTTGTATTCTCTGCGATGGTTGTTCAGCACGCCGGTGCACGCTTCTTCCACCAGAATGTTTTTCACACTGGCATATGTCCATAGGAACTGCCCATCACGGGTTTTGTGCGTATGCCGGACTTCTCTGCCGCACCGTTCAGCCCGGAGCTGCGCCGGTGTTTTTCGCCCCGCAGCGTTGAGCCGCCGGGCAATTTCTTTCTGCCCACATCCCTGCAAGTACAGAGAATAGATGAGCTGCACCGTGACCGCTGCTTCTGTGTCAACCTTGATCTGCACCGTGTTTTTGTCTTTCCAGTAGCCGAAGGGCGGCGTGATCACGATGCCGTCTTTCTGCTTCTGTCGGTATCCCGCACGAATCTTCTTTCCGATATCTTTGGCATAATAATCATTCATTAGGCCTCGGACACCGATCATAAGATCATCTTCCTCACAGAAGGTGTCCACACCCTCCGTTACGGAAATCACGCGCACCTGATGCTCTCTCAGGTAGTCGATGAACAATGCGGTTTGGGTTCGGTGACGTCCAAGCCTCGAAAGATCCTTTACAAGGACAGCATCAACCTGTTTCGCCTGAACCGCCGCTGTGAGCATATCCAGCCCACGGCGGCTGAAATTCATGCCGCTGATGTTATCGTCAGTGGAACTGCCGACGATCATCCAGCCTTGCTTTTCCGCAAAGGCGCGGCAGATTTCTTGCTGATTTTGCAGGGAATTCTGTGCCGGATCATCGTCGTTGGACAGCCGCGCGTAAAGCCAAACCCGCATTGTCATAACCGTTTACCCCGCAAGCCCGTCGCCGTAGAGCAGCCGCGCCAGCCGATTCCAGTCAAAGTCCAGTGCGCCGTATTGCTCTGTCAGCGTCCCATTTTCATAGACATTCAAGTGTGTGCGGAACGGCGCTTTGATCTGAATGTCCAGGCTGAGTTTCCCGTCTGTCTCCTGCACATAGATCTTTTCAACCAGCATCCGCAGGTGCGCTTCCGTCATAGCGCCCTCAGCCAGAATGTCGTCGATCATGCTGATGTCCCGTTTGAGCTTCGTTTGCCGATTCCGCAGGACAGCGGAGATGTTTTGCAGTTCTTCGATCTGCTTTTTTGCCGCAGCGATTTCTTCTTCGCGCTTTTGGATCATGCGGTCATAGCGTTCAGCGTTCGCCCGATCTCGTATCCGCTCCATTAAAATTGCCTCCGTTTCATCCTCCAGGCATCGAATTCGCTTTTCTAACTTGACAATCTGCGCACCGGTCAGTTCTGCCTTTGGTGTCCACTGTGCGATCAGCTGCTCCAGCGCATCCCAGTTCTGCTGATACAGCGCTTTTGTATTGCGCAGTTCGTCGATAATCAGCCTGTCCAATACGGACTCGTCGATCTGGTGCTGGGAGCAATGCTCCTTCCCGAAGCGGTTGTAGGTGCTGCAAACATAGGCGACCCGTTCTCCGCTTTTCAGATGGATGCGCTTACCGAACATGGCTCTGCCGCAGTCCTCGCAGCGCAGAAGTCCACTGTAGCGTAGGATCTCCTGCGAGGGCGCAGCGCGCACGTTCAGCCGTTTCCGCTCCGCCAGCATCATCTGCGTCTGCTCCCACAGCTCCGGCGTGATGATCGGCGGGAGGTAATTTTCATGACGGAACTGTTCTTCGGGCTCTGTGAAACGGAAGGTCTTGTTAATTTTGTTCCGTTCGCTTTTATGGCAGATGAGCGTTCCGACATAGCTCTCGTCCCTGAGAATACGGGCTATCATGGTTGCGTCCCATAGATACTTCTTGAGAATGCCGTCCTGCGTATAGGGAAGTCGTTTGTTTAGCATTTCCAACTGCATCTGCGCTGGTGTCTTGCATTTGCGTTCGTTGAGCATCCTGGCGATTGCCTTCAGCCCGCAGCCGGAGTTGTAAGCCGTGAAAATCAGCCGGATCGTTTCCGCTGCTTCTTCTACGATTACGACACGCTTTGTATTTTTGTCTTTGAAATAACCGAAGGGCGGAGTAATTACAATGCCCTCTTTCTGCTTCTGACGATAACCAGTCCGCACACGGCGGCTGCCATCGCGCGCGTAAAAGTCGTTGACAAGACCCTTGAAGCCGATGATGAGATCGTCGTTTTCGTTGAACGTATCGATATTTTCCGTCGCCGAGAGGACGCGGACGTCGTGTTCCCGCAGGTAGTCGATAAACAGGGCAGTCTGCGTTCGGTGTCGACCCAGGCGGGATAGGTCTTTGACAATGATGGCTTCAATCTTGCCCGCTTCGACCACTTCATAGATTTTATCGATGCCCTCGCGGTTGAAGTGCATACCGCTGACGTTATCGTCAAAGGACTCGCCAACAACTTCATGTCCATTTGTAACGGCATATTCGTAAATGATCTTTCGCTGATTTGTCAGGGAGTTCAGTTCATCATCCTCGTCCCGGCTCAGGCGGTAATACAGCCAGACCTTCATGGTTCCTCCTTTCCGCTATGGTGTGTGCCGATTGCAGCACACACCATAGCACACTGTTTTTCGAATAGCTAGAACAATCCATCATGCGCAGCAGGAATCTACATGATCAACAAAATCCTCCTGCAACTTTGTATATGGCTGGTCTACCGAGAGGTAGTCATGCACCAGCATTTTCAGAAATTCATCGAACTGCTCATCCGTACCGACGTAGCTGAACATGACCTCCGAAATGTTTTCTTTTCGTTTTCTTGCCATAGGCGTTCCTTTCATAGTTCCTGTTTCATATCCCAATCTCCATGATCGTCCTCGGCATGGCCGAGGGCGGTTTTCTTTTGCCGGAGCTTCTTGCGGCGCTTGCTGTCAATATGCAGCGGCATAGTCGTTCCGTCGCGTGTCGGTGCATCGACCGTCATCTGCTCCACAGCACGGCCAAGGCGCACAGCGTCGCGCACAAGATCAGCGCTGTAATCGAGATCCACGCGCACGTCCGGATTTTCTTCCGCGTCTCCTGCACCGTATTCGAAAGCTGCTTCTTCGTATCGTTCAGGATTGTGGTCAGGGCGTTCTTCGTAGTCTCGGTCAGCGCCTTGCAGCCGGAAGAATACTTTTCGTTCAAGCTCCCAGCCTGTTTCTCGAAATTTTCTGCGCTCGTTTGCATCTTGATCAGAGATTCCTGCGCTTCTGCTTTCGTCAGAAGCATTTTCAGGTCCGTGTCTAACTGCATCTGCTGCCGGAACAGCCTGTCCTGCATTTCGAGCAGCGCGCTCCAGTTCCGCTCCGTGACCATCA
>ENA-UOJV01003186-UOJV01003186.1-human-gut-metagenome-genome-assembly--contig:-C82-NODE-3186-length-11327-cov-3.976224_pt1 | contig 11327 bp, 7 predicted proteins | sample MGYA00242356_ERZ723903 | MGnify/ENA metagenome assembly ERZ723903
CTCACCGTTTAAAAAGGTTGAAGCTACTTCAGCCTTAAAAGTCTTTTCCTCAGAAAAGGTTAATCCTAATTCTTTAGCCATTAGGTCTATAGCCATAAAACCAACATTGTGTCGTGTTTCATGGTATTTTGAACCAGGGTTTCCCAATCCAACTACTAATTTTGTCATTATTTCTCCTCTTTGATAAACAGCAAAAGGACTGAAAAATACTTTTCAGCCTTGTACACTATTTTTTATTTTCTAAACGTTGAAACGGAATTCCAGGATGTCACCATCTTGGACAACATACTCTTTTCCTTCTTCACGAAGGCGTCCAGCTTCTTTAACAGCTTTCTCCGAGCCATATTTAATCAAATCGTCATATGACATTGTTACAGCGCGGATAAAACCTTTCTCGAAGTCAGAGTGGATAATTCCAGCTGCTTGTGGAGCCTTGATACCTCGTTTAAAGGTCCAAGCGCGGACCTCTTTTTCACCGGCAGTGAAATAAGTTCCAAGACCAAGCAAATGATATGCTGCGCGTGTTAGTTTATCGACTCCTGACTCTGTCAAACCAAGGTCTTCCAAGAACATCTCCTTATCTTCATCATCCAACTCAGAAATTTCTTCCTCAACACGAGCCGAAATAACAACTACTTCTGCATTTTCAGTCGCTGCAAACTCACGAATTTGCTTCACATAATCAATATCATCATGATTTGCGACATGGTCTTCATCAACGTTAGCCACATAAAGCACTGGTTTTGTTGTCAAGAGGAAGAGTCCCTTAACAATTTTTTGTTCTTCCTCAGTAAAATCAATTGTACGGGCAGACTTACCATCTTCTAGAACGGTTTTAATCTTTTGAAGAATATTAAACTCTGCCACAGAATCTTTATCTTTTTGAGTACGAGCGATCTTTTCGACACGCGCATAACGTTTGTTAATTGACTCAAGATCAGCCAAAATCAATTCTAGGTTGATTGTATCGATATCAGCCATCGGATCCACAAAGTCATCCTCGCGCCCTTGTTCACGCATAACATTTTCATCATCGAAGGCACGAACGACATGGATAATCGCATCCACTTCACGAATATTGGCCAAGAACTTATTTCCAAGCCCTTCACCCTTTGATGCCCCTTTTACGATACCCGCAATATCTGTGAACTCAAATGTAGTTGGCACTGTCTTTTTAGGGGTGAAAAGTTCAGTCAATTTTGTCAAACGCTCATCTGGTACTTCGACCATACCAACATTTGGATCTATTGTTGCGAAAGGATAGTTAGCAGCTTCCGCACCTGCTTTTGTAATTGCATTGAAAAGAGTTGATTTACCAACGTTCGGCAAACCAACGATACCTGCTGTTAAAGCCATTTATTTATTTCTCCATTAAAAAGTAATTTAGTTAATTATAACACAAAAATTGTTAAAAATAGGCAACTTCCCTTTTGAGAATCAGAAAAAGAGAAGTAAGGAAAAATGCTATAAGGAAGACGATTAGGGGACCTTGGATACTTTTTATTTTGCCAAAGTGCTATAGCTTTTAATATAAGAATCTAGTAGGTAAGTGACGTCCGTAATAGCTGTTATAAAACCTTTTTAAGCTTCTTTTCAAAATCATGACGACTCATCATGACCACATGATCACAATTTGTACAACGAATTTTTATGTCAGCTCCAAGACGAGTCACTTCCCACTCGTTAGCTTTTTTTCCTGTTGCTTTGATAGTACAAGCATGGGGTTTCTTCATTTCAACTAAACTTCCAATTTGGTACATAAACTTCCTCCTTAGTAAAAAAGTTATCCACAGTGGATAACTTTTCGATTTTAGTTTGTTCTTACAGGTGTAATTAATTGAATAAAGTTTTCACTGTCATCTGCTGGTGTCAAAGTGAATGGGCGTACTGGAGAAATGAAACGAATACGAACTGATTCACTTTTTAGTGCTTTCAAAGCGTCTATCAAGTAAGTGGGATTAAAACTAATAATCAAATCACTTCCTGAAACGTCTAGCACATCAATATCTTCATTCACCTTTCCGACTTCAGGTGAATTAACATGAGCACTAACATTACCATTGATGATTTCGAGTTTCACCGTGCCACTTTGACTTGCATTTGAAATCAAATAGGAACGTTCCATAGCAGAACGAAGGGTAGATGTTTCAAACACAACCTCTGTTTCAAATGAATCTGACAAGAGACGATTAGTATCTGGATAATTTCCTTCTAGTAAACGTGTGTAAAAAGAGATTGTCTCACTACGGAATAGAATTTGATTTGCAGAGAAGAAAATTTCCAAATTTTCAATACCATCACTAAAGACTGCTGATAACTCTTTAAGTGATCGGCTTGGGATTACTACATCAAAGTTATCTGCAGAATGTTCCAAAACAAGTTGACGTTGACTCATACGGTGAGAATCAGTGGCAACAGCTTTAAGATCTTTGTGATTTGAAAGAACAAAGTGAACTCCAGTTAAAATTGGACGACTTTCTTGCGTGCTTGCTGCAAATGACGTTTCAGCAATGATAGATTTTAACATTTTAGTGTCCATAATTAGTGGTGTCAAGCTGTCAACTTCTTGAATACGAGGATATTGCTCAGCATCCTTTCCTTTTAGAGTAATCTCTGATTTAGCACTCTTTAGTAATACTTGGTATTGTTCTATTTCTTCAAATGTAAGAGTAACATCAGGTAAGCTTGAAACAACATTGATGAAAAAGTTCGCTTCTAAAAGGATACTACCTGGTTGTGTAATTAATAAACCTGCATTTTCTTCTGAAGCAGAGATGCTATTCTCTATCGAGATTTGTCCATTTGAGCCAGTTAAATAGATACCATCACTAGTAACTTCGATTTTTATAGTTGATAGAATGGGAATAGCATTTTTTGAAGAAATAGCACGTCGAGTTGTATGAAGGGCTTGTAGGAAATAAGCTTTATTAATGGCAAATTGAATCATGTTGCTCCTTTATTTTATTAGTATTATGTTAGTAGTAGTAGTAGGTCTTGTGGATATTGTGCATAAATATCTAAATCACAGTTTTATCAAGATTTTAAACTTGTGCACATCTTGTGGAAAACTGTGTATAAGTTTTAGTAGTTATCCACAAGTGTTATTTTATCTTGTTTTTAATGGTATCAATTTCAATGCGTAAACTGTCATCTTGAGCAAGCATATTTTTGATTTTATTGTAAGCATGTAGAACAGTTGAGTGATCTCTTCCTCCAAATTCTTTTCCAATTTTTGGAAGGGAGTTATCAGTCATTTCACGCGCAAGATACATGGCAACCTGACGCGCTAAGACAATATTTTGTGTTCGTTTAGTTGCCTTAATCTCTTTAACCGTGACATTATAAAATTTCCCAACCTCACTTTGGATGTCTTCAATCGGAATGAGAGTTAACTTAGGGCCATCTATTTTACGTGCACGAATAGCTTCGGCAGCTACTTCAACTGTGATCGTATCTAACTGGCGGACATTTGCAACTAAGCTAATATCTTTCAAAGCTCCCTCTAAGTCGCGGACATTTGAGTCAAATTGGCCAGCTAAATACTCAATTGTTTCAGGTGGAAAATGGTAATCATAGTCCATAATCTTATTGGTAAGAATAGCAACTCGGGTTTCAAAGTCAGGCGGTGTAATATTTACAGTCAAGCCCCATTTGAAGCGCGTGACAAGACGCTCTTCCATTTCATTCAATTGATCTGGATTTCGGTCGCTAGTCAAGACAATTTGTTTATTATTATCGTGAAGGACATTGAAAGTATTGAAAAATTCCTCTTGAGTGGCTTGCGTAGACTTTTTAGCCAACGATTGTATATCATCAATTAAAAGCACGTCTAGATGGCGGTATTTTAGCTTTAGTTCATCCATTTTATCTAAACGGATATGTAAAACAAACTCATTAATAAAATTTTCGGCAGTTATGTATTTGATTCGTGCTTGGGGATTATCATGTAAGACCTTATTACCAATGGCATTGAGCAAGTGAGTTTTTCCTAGACCAGGTCCCCCATAAATGAATAAAGGGTTATAAGTCGCTCCTGGTGAATCAGCTACAGCTAGAGATGCTGCTACAGACCAGCGGTTTTCATCTCCTTGAATAAAATTATCAAAGGTATACTTACTATTTAAGTCTGAGTTCAAAGTGGGAAGATCAGGTGTTTGTTGTTCCCTTTTATTGCTGAAGTCATTGTTTGCTAAAGTTGGTTTTGTTTCGCTAACGAGAGCCTCGTCAAAGACATATTCAACTTTTATTTCACTATTGTAGACTTCAAATCCAGTCATCAAAATGAAAGATTGCATGTTCTTTTCCCAGAATAGTTTCTTGACTTCTTCAAGCAGAATTGTAGCAACGTTATCTTGAATTTTGATGAGCTTGGTATCTAGGACATAATAATCAAAAGTGGCTTGTGTTAGTTCTTCTTTGGCCAGCTCTAAGAGCTTATTCCAAAAAAAATGCTCTTTTTCGGTCATTTTATCAATTCTCCATCTTTATTCTTGTCCTCTGATTCTATCATAAAACGAAAAAGTTTTCCACAGGTCAGAAAGAGAAAAGTTTTGAGGTTATCCACAACCATAAAAAAAGGTTATTCACACTGTGAATAAAAGTTTTCCACAGCCTGTTGATAATAAAGAAACCCTTTAAAATAAAGGGTAGACACTATTTTTACGATGTGGATAAGTCTGATTTACCTTTTTCTACAATTAACAGCTTAGATAAGCTTGTTGATAATTCTGTTAAAATCTTCTTCTGTCGAAAAGTGTATTTGAATCGTTCCTGAGTGATTTTTGTGATAACGTAGAGTTATGGGGAGACCTAGTGATCTTTCAAGTTCTTTTTCTTTATCTTTTACATGGGTATCTTTTTTAGATTTTTGTTTTCTAGGGAGTTCCTGAAGTTTTTTTTCTAGAGTACGAACAGACCATCTTTCAGCCACAACCTGCTGAAAGATGGTTAACTGCTTTCGAGAATCCTCAATAGCTAAGAGTGCTCTAGCATGTCCCTGACTCAGACTTCCGTTTTCAATACTCGTTTGTATCTCTCGCGGAAGTTGTAGTAGTCTAAGAGCGTTACTAATATATGGTCTAGATTTTCCCATAGCTTTAGCGAGCTCCTCGTGACTATAAGTTAACTCATCAATTAAATTACGATAGGCCTTTGCTTCTTCAATAGGATTGAGATTTGATCGTTGTAGATTTTCAATAATAGCTTGTTTACGACTCTCTTGATCTGTAACTTCCTTTACAACTGCAGGGATTTCTGTCATCCCTAAACGTTTACAGGCTCGTAAACGTCTTTCTCCAGCAATTAGTTCATAACCAATAATGTCAGATTTTCGTACAATAATTGGCTGTATTAAACCATTTTCTGATATTGATTGACTTAGTTCTACTAACTCTTCATCGGAGAATTTTAGACGAGGTTGAAAAGGATTGGGGTAAATTTCACTAATAGATAAAGTTTTGAGTTGTTCTGACATGGTATTCCTTTCCCAAAAAAGACCTTTACATTATTGTAAAGGTCTTTTGACAGATTTGTCAATAATTAATCAGATATGTCTTCTGTAGATTTTGTTAATTTAAGATCTACAGTTTTCTTATCTTTACCACGATAGAAGGTTACCTTGATAGTATCTCCGATACTATGGCTGTAAAGATTGGTTTGAATATCAGTTTTTGAGCTGATTTTCTTACCATCAATCTCAGTGATAACATCATATTCTTGAAGTTTACCGTCAGCTGGCATACCTTTCTGAACACTACCGACAACAACACCGGATTTGACCTCATCTGGTAAATCTAATTTAGAAGTTGCGCTGCTAGAAAGGCTATTAAGATCTGCTATTGAGATCCCTAGTGCTGGTCGTGTAACTTTACCATCTTTTTCTAATTGATTGATGATTTCAACAACATCGTTTGATGGAATGGCAAACCCCATACCTTCAACAGCACTACCAGCGACTGCAGACGTTGATGAAATTTTACTTGAGTTAATACCGATAACTTGTCCTTCAATATTGACTAGGGCACCACCAGAGTTACCAGGGTTAATGGCTGCATCTGTTTGGATAGCGTTTGTTGATACAGTTTCACCATTATCGTTTTGCATCGTTATAGTACGGCTAAGGCTAGAAACGATTCCTTCTGTTACTGAGTTGGCGTATTCGGTACCAAGTGGGCTACCAATAGCAATTGCTTTTTCACCAACAGTAAGGGAGTTTGAGTCTGCAAATTCTGCAACAGTTGTTATTTTATCTGAAGATACTTTGACAACTGCTAGGTCAGAGTAAGTGTCTTTACCAACAAGTTCACCAGTAATTTTCGAACCATCCGAAAGCATGATTTCGAGTTTTTTAGCCCCATCGACAACGTGGTTATTGGTTACGATGTAGGCTTCTTTGCCATCTTTTTTATAGATGACTCCAGAACCTTCACCAGCGACCTGCAGACCATCTGAATCTTTTGAATTTTCTTGGCTAGAATCAGAACTGTCCCCTCCGCCAAAGATACGGCCATAAAGGTCATTTAGAGAATCTGAAGATGAACCTTCTTGATAATTGATGACAGAAACAACGGCATTTTGTACTTTCTTAACAGCCTTAGTTGTATCTGTTATATTGGTGTAGACGGTCTTAACCGTTTTTACTCCAGTATCTGTTGTATTGGTAAAAGATACCCCGGCTGCTGTTAGTAGGATAAAGGCACCAAGTAAACCACCTAGTAAGCCAATAATTAGCATTGCAATTGGCACGACTATTTTCTTCCAGTTAAATTTTTTCATGTTTAGTCCTCCTTCTTGATAAACATATCAAGGTAAGCTTAATTATATCATAAAGTGATTTAAAAAACAGTTATCAACAGTCTGTGGATAAGTAAAAAAATTGTAGATGATAGGCTATTATAGATGGAATAAATAGGGGTTAATAAATATGAAAAACTGTGGATAAGGTGTTAAAAGACTGTGGATATGTGCTATAATGAACCTATGAAAGTTAAATTGATTACTGTTGGAAAATTGAAAGAAAAATATTTGAAAGATGGTATTGCAGAGTATATCAAACGACTAGGACGCTTCACAAAATTTGAGTCTATAGAGTTGACGGATGAGAAGACGCCTGATAATGCAAGCGAAGCTGAAAATAAAGCTATCCTAGACAAAGAAGGACAGCGTATTTTGGCTAAGGTTGGTGACCGTGATTACGTCATTGCCTTAGCAATTGAGGGAAAGCAATTTCCCTCAGAACAGTTTGCCAAAGAGTTAGAGCAAGCGACCCTTAGAGGCTATTCAGATATTACTTTTATTATAGGGGGGAGTTTGGGGCTATCACCTAAAGTGAAAAAGAGGGCTAATCAATTGATGAGTTTTGGTCTTTTGACTTTTCCTCATCAGCTTATGCGCCTTGTATTAGTGGAACAAATTTATCGTGCATTCATGATTCAGCAAGGAAGTCCATATCATAAGTAGAAAAAGGAAATCGACATGTTCAAAATGAAAAAACGCTCCTATCGTGTTTTTGAAGGTTTACGAGTAGCAACTTTAGTTAGTTATATAGGGGGATTTATTGATGCCTATACTTACAATACTCAAGACGAACGATTCGCAAGTATTCAGACAGGGAATCTTCTCTATTTAGTCATTCACCTTGTTGAAGGGAATATTGCAAGAGCTTTTAGCTATGCAATACCTATTTTTTTCTTTATTTTAGGTCAGTTTTTTGTTTTTTTTGTTAAGAAGTGGCTTATCAACCATAAATGGAGATGGCATTTACAAGCAATTAGGCTTGCCTTACTATTGATGACTATTCTTGCAATTATCACACCTTATGTTGATTCCATTATTACTATTGCAGGCTTGGCATTCTTTGCCTCTCTCCAAGTAGGTATTTTTAAGCGGGTTAGAGGAGTAAATTACGCCTCCTTCATGATGACTGGTAATATCACTAATACTTCCCTAACAGTTGCAAGAGCTATTGATGAGAGTGATCCTAAAGTACTAAAACAAGCTTCTTACACTATTATTATCATCTTTACCTTTATGGTGGGAGTCGCAGCATCAACTTGGTTTGCCCAATATTTACATGAATACAGTCTATATACAACTTTGCTCCCTTTGTTTATTTTAAATTATTTTCTATTTATCGAAGCAAAAGAAAAACGCAACTAGAGATTCTAGATTGCGTTTTTTCATCTGATCCCAGCAGGATTCGAACCTGCGACCGTTCGCTTAGAAGGCGAATGCTCTATCCAGCTGAGCTATGGGACCAATGACTCTATTAGTTTACAAAATATATAGCAACATGTCAATACTTTGTAAAAGCTAGATAAAAACTAACATAAAATTCGAACAAATTCAGCAAAATTTAATTTTATTTTTTTGAAAAAAGTATAGACAAAATCGAATACTCTGATATAATAATAAGAGTGTTAGCGAGATAAAAATCTCAAAACTTGGTCCGTTGGTCAAGGGGTTAAGACACCGCCTTTTCACGGCGGTAACACGGGTTCGAATCCCGTACGGACTATTTTTGCTACTTAGCAGTTTTATCCGCCATAGCTCAGTTGGTAGTAGCGCATGACTGTTAATCATGATGTCGTAGGTTCGAGTCCTACTGGCGGAGTGATAAGACACCTCAAGTTGTATAGCTTGAGTTTTTTGTACCCTAAACCTAAAAGGTCTAGAACATTCGTTCTAGACCTTTTAGGTTTTTATTTAGGGCGAGTAGCTTTTTGAGTAATTTTTATTTTACCGATGAAGTAAGCATAGCAACAAAATATTCCAAATGCCAAGCAACTAATAATCAAGCCAATCTTAAGGCCATAGGGAATAAAGGTAAGCACAACTTTTCCTTTACCACTAGGGACATCAACCTTCATGAACCCCTTTTGAGCTCGATGAATTTTAACTTTTTTATTATTTACTGTTGCTGTCCACCCCTTGTCGTATGGAATGGTGAAAAATAATGAAGCATTTGTGTGGCTACTATAATCAGTAAATACTTTATTTTTTGATGTAGTAACCTTGGTATCACGTTCATTAATAGTATCCATAGCAATCTTGTAGTTTTGAGTATCAAGGGCATAAAAACTAGGCTTATCAAAGGATATTGCTTTATTTCCGGGAAAATTAAGATTGATGGTAATTGCTTCTTCTGTTTCAAAATAGCCAAGATCGAAGAAATCAAAAGTATTGTCAGTAACTTGATTCCTTGTCACCCCATTTACAGTAGTTGACAAAGAGTGATTATTGTCATCGGACCAAGAAATGTTAGGAATACTAACGTAGAGTTGACTATGTGGCGGAGCAATGACTTGATAAGTGATAGTAGCAAAATCGTTATTCGAGTTGCTAACATTTTTAGCCACGCGCTGATTCAAAGTTTTAGCATCATTATCAGAAAGTTGGGATGGAACTCTTCTAAAGTATGTTAAGTTAAGTCCAGCTAGAGCATTTATTAAGGTAGTTTGATTGTCAAGTGTATTGACAGTAAAGTCAACATTAGTGTAAATCCCATTAGTTAAGATAGCGAGCTGGCTAGCATAATCATTTTGATAAAGTCTTACTGTCTTTTCAGAAGCTATGTAATTAAAACCATACTTATTCAGGTCAAAGTTCGATAAATTATATTTTATTCCGAAGAGACTATCAGCAATAAGTGTATTATTTTGGTAACGTAGGTTTAAATTAGTCCCTTCAGATTTGAACCCCAACCTGTCTAGTGTTGAGCTTGAAGCAGTATTTCGAATGGATGAAAATTGAGAAATACCATTATAATTGAATTTCATACTGTCGTTACCAGTTTGAGCCTCAAGCCTCTCCGTACGGTAAAAATTCTTATTAGTCTGCTTCGTATCTGAAACCAATTTTGAAATTGCCGACATATTCCGTAGGTATCCTTCACGAGTTGGAAAAATCCACTCATTTCCAAGAGCTCCAACAACATAGTAAGTATTTAGTCCAAGCTCAAAAATGCAGAATAAGAAGGTGAAACAGCGAAAAACACTCCTAGGAATCTGCTGTCTAAAATAGCTAATAAATAGAATGGCATAGGCTAATAGAAATGCTAGACTTAATAGCCAGGAAACTGGTTCAATGAAACTATAGTGAGACTGAAAAATCCAAGTTAGTAAGTAAGCGACACTCAATCCTACGAAAGGTAGGAGCAGCCTTTGTAGAGAAAACTTTTCAATTCGGTTGAGTGTTTCTCCTGCCAAAAGAACAATTAAGAGAGAAAGAAGCCAAGAATAGCGATGGAGAAACATGTTAGGTGCATGCATACCTTGCCAAAACAAATCAAGAGGTTGTAAGTTGAAACTAGCAATAAAGAAAGCTAATAACAAGAAGTAGCCTAAACGTAGTGATAGCTTGATTTCCTTACTAATGAAGAAAAGTAGAAAAAGAATCAAAGGCAAGAGTCCCACATAAATCATAGGGATTGATCCAAATTTAGTAGTATCGTAAACTCCGACCAGATTTTTGGCAAAGAAATCAAAATAGTATGTGGATTCTGTCAACAAACTTGATGGAGCTGTAAACTTCTCACCATGTGTAGTTAAATCAAGTAATGTTGGGAGTAGCATGATAGTGCTGCTTAGACCAGCTAGTATAGAGACGATTCCAAAGTCTATAAAATGAAGGATTTTACTCTTCCATCCCGTGATAGTTATTAGTTGTATAATAGTGTAAAGGGTTAAAAAGATAGACATCATATATCCAAAATAGTAGTTTTGGATAAAAAGACAGGTCAGACTCAAAAAATATAGCCCGCGTTTATTGAATCTTAGTAAAAGGTGTAACCCTAATATGATTAAAGGTGCTAAAATAAAGACATCTAGCCAAGTATTAATTTCTAACTGACTGGTAGCAAAGCTCATCAAAGAAAATCCTGTAGAAAGACATAAGATGAAACTTCTTGAGACTTTGGTAAAGAGATGTTTAAAACTGAAGGCTCCTGACAGACCAGTAAGTCCGAACTTAAGCAGTGTTATGTAATAAAAAGCATCGGCCATTTGGCTGACGGCAAAGAAGTAGTAGAGTGGAGACAAGAAGGAACCTAAGTAATAACTTGTTAGGGCATAGAAATTAAGCCCCAATCCACTTGTAAAGGTGTAAAAGAGGCTCCCATCTCCATGAAGTATATTTCTCAGTTCAGTTGCAAATATCACATACTGATGAAAACCATCACTTGTTAAAATAGTTCTCTCACTACCAGGATAGATTTTTTGGCTGTATAATACACCTATCATGATTAGTACTGGTAAGAAAAAAGCAGCCAGATAGAATAATAAGGTCGTATAGTATTTTTTATTTGTCATAATGATAATAAGACAGGTTGG
>ENA-UOJV01003191-UOJV01003191.1-human-gut-metagenome-genome-assembly--contig:-C82-NODE-3191-length-11307-cov-7.134287_pt1 | contig 11307 bp, 10 predicted proteins | sample MGYA00242356_ERZ723903 | MGnify/ENA metagenome assembly ERZ723903
CATCAATATTGCTCATGCGGAGCAGGCTGTTCAGCACTTCCTCAAATCGTGGCATGAACTGCACTTCATCCAAAAGGAGATAATACTTCCCGTCGTCTTTCATGGCATCCTTGATGTACTTGAAGCATACCTTGGGATCTCTTAATTCCTCGTTCTCAATACCATCCAATGCAATTTCAATAATATGATCAACATCAACGCCGTTCTCCAGTAAGTATCTCTTAAAGATGGTAAACAGCAAAAAGGATTTGCCACATCTACGAATGCCGGTAATCACCTTTATCATTCCATTATCTTTTCGCTCAATCAGCTGTTGTAGGTAAGCGTCTCTTTTAATCTCCATTGTTACACTCCCCATTTTTGTGCATCTGCACGTTTTTTAGTAATGATATTCTATTACAAAACAAGTTGAACTTCAATATTCATTCCCATTTTATGTGCATCTGCACGTTTTTATGTATTGCTTTTCCTCGGGGTCAGGCGCTGGATGCTTTCAGTTACCAAACTAAAGAGACACTCTTTCATTATGAACACTTTTCCATCAAATATAAAACAAAAATTCAACTCTACTATTCCGGATATGGCAGATCATCCTTGGCTCTTTACCCCAAAAAAGTACTTGCGATGTAGCATTTATATTATTACTAATAATACTATCATTTATGATTATCCTAAAACAATAGAATGCACGCTCTGCGAGCATTCTATTGTCATGTATTCTTCTTCCGGTTTATTGTTGTACTTATACTTTGCCATAACAACAAGGTATCCGTTGTCCCACTCCTTCACAGCTATATATCGCTCTGATCATACAGTATATCCAACCGTGGTGCTATTTCGCGTATATCGCTCCAACGATTTTTCCTCGAATACCGCAGGGCAGCAACTTGCAGAGCAGGCTAAGGAACTTGTACTGCGCTCCTGCCACACAAATCGGCTTGCATTTCTTCTCTGCGATTTTCGCGATGTATGCACCGATTACTTCCGGGTTCGCGCCATTCTGCTCGTCTTTCTCCATCTGACTAACACTGCGTGAGATTCTGCCTCCGTATTCCTTGTCGCCAACAATTACCTTCTGCCGTGCCTGCGTGAAGCCTGTGTGGATATCACCCAGCTCAACAACTGTCACCTGAATGCCATAAGGCTTTACCTCATTATCCAGCGCGCAGGAGTACGAGGAAATCGCCGCTTTGCTGGCGGAGTAGAATGCCTGGAACGGAATATGTGCGACCGCTGCCACAGAGCTGATGTTGATGATATGCCCTTTCCCGGCTTCTCGCATGGACGGCAGGACTGCCTTGTTCACATTGACTGTGCCGAAAAAATTCACATCAAACTGTGCCTTTGCCTGATCAAGCGGTGTGAACTCCACCGCGCCAGAGATGCCGAAGCCAGCACAGTTGACCACAACATCGATCTTTTCTGCTTCCAAAAGAATCTCGCCTACTGCCTTCTGAACCGCATTTTCATCGGTCACATCCACGCTGATGTGTTTGATTCCGTCCTGCGGTACATTTCGGCGGCTGAATTCATAGACTGCAAACCCGGCATTTTTCAGTGCCGCGGCCGTACTGCGTCCGATGCCGGAACTGCCTCCCGTTACAAGAGCTGTTTTCATTGCTTTTCTCCATTTTCTTCGTTGTATCCAAGATAGCCCAGATGAATCAGATAAGTTATAACATCATCCCTGTTCTGAATTTTCGCCGGATCATTCTTAAAAGCAGATACATATCTGTTTCATTTTAGTTGTCAATTTTTATGTTTTACTCAATTACTTCCCATTCGCCGGCTTTAGTAGCACCTTTTCTTGTAATCTCTCCTGATTTCTTCATCAATTTGATACGGTAGCGTACTGCTTCAGCTTTCACATTCAGAATCTCCGCTATTTCATTAGCACTAATTGTCGGATTTTCTTTCATTATTTTCTTGATTTCTTTGGTGATTTCTTTGGTAATTTCTTTGGTGACATCCGAACTCTTCTGTTCTTCCTCACGAATGGCAGCAAATTCCTCATTAATCATGACCACCGCCATTGTATAATCATCGGTATCGTTATCCGGCAAAAATTGCAATTCCGGTGAATGATTCTCCTTTAATGCATCCTTTGCACGTCGAATTCCTGAACCATATGACTCTATCAAATCAAGTGCAAAAAACATTTCTTTCAGTTCCGGATTCAAATACTGACGATCATCAAATCGGGTTTCTTTATTCATCGCCTCAATTGTAACAGGAGGCACAGGACGATTATGGTTCACAAATGTTATTCTGTCATTATAAATATAAATACCGATGTAATTAGGCGATTCATACTGTTTATGTAAAATACAATTTGTTGCCAATTCCTCAAAAACCGTCAATGGCCAGTTATAAACGATTCGATGTTCTATCGTCTCACTATCCCTGACAGTGTAAGAAGCCATAATGTTATCCTTAAAATATCGGCTAACCTGCTTTGCCTGTATCCAAATCGGACCGTCAAATACCTTGGCTTCCATTTTATCAGTTTTGCCGACAGGACGAGATCACAGACCAGTGATTTCATCCCTTTCATCATAATGATGAACTCGTAACCGTTCTTATCCATGAAGCGGATGTTTTCCTTGCTGAAGTATCCTCGGTCAAGGACGAAACCGACCTGACGGTATCCATAGCCCTTTGCCTTCTCCAGCATCTTCTCTGTAAAAAGCGGATGATTATACGCATATGTAGGATAATGCTGTGCTGCGTTCCCCTCTGTAATAATCGAATAAGCAGCCAGATCCAGAAATAATCCGGCATTCTTGGATCCCAGATGTTCTGCGATCATATGTGGAAAATTGTACTCTTCCATGATCTTTCTAATGACCAAAAATGTTCCTATTCTAAGGCAGCTGCTTCTGTCAGCACCGGTCTTGATTTGCCTACTTCATTAGGGATTTCAACCTTGCAATCTCAATACACGATATTCTCCTTTTCAGGGTTTATATTGAGTGATACTTCTCACAAGAAGCTCACACTTAGTTTCGGTACACCTCTACTTCCTTATACACCCATACTTGTTCCACCGGCAAATCCTCATTTGCCATATAAGTTGTCAAGACTCTATAGTATAATACTCGCCTTGTACAGAATCACCGGTATATTCCAATAATCCAGTCCAATCTGTGAACTTGGTAATCATGAGAGTTTTGTCATGTATCTCTTTAGATGCATTTACAAACCATACAAGATGAAACTTCTTAATATCTAAGAATTTGTCCAAAGCATCTTTCCGAATAATCAATCCAGCTTTTTGTTTTGTCAAATCAGTATCAAAAGCTATGAGTACACCTGCTTCATCGTAATAATATCCATCATACTTCTTTTGCCTAAGTTCCAACGTATTAATGATTTCTGCACATGGATGGAAATACGAAAGAGCATCTTCTTTAGATGCATCAAATTCTTCCTCCCATATTAAGTCTTGCGTAGCATTTAGCACTTTACCCAAGTCTATTGTCACCGTTTCTTCTTTTGTGTATGTTTTGGTAACGGTCGGAATTTTAAAGTCTTCATCTAAATCTATTTCCGATTCAAACTCTACTTCCTCAGCATCAGCTTTACCTGAGTACTTCTTCAATAATGTATCTATCCAAGAAAACTGTGGTTCTTCAACTGTACTGGTAACCAATTTTGTTTCACCGGTTCTTAATTCAATATCTTTCCATTGCCAGCCTAACACAGATTTACTACCACTCGACCATGGATACTCCCTGCTATACAGAGTATACGTTTCTGGGATCCCAGTGATATCACTATTAAGCAGATTCACTTTTTTACCTGCATACTCTTTTAATATAGCCAATTGCTCATCCGTAACAAAATATCCATACAACCAATTCCACACCATCAGTTTGTCATATGCTAGATCCTTCCTACCGGTATCGGCGTATTTAGACAGAACAACCCATTGATTTCCTCCATCATCGGTTAATAATAAGTCTTCTTTCTGATGTACAAAAAAAATCGAATTAGAGTTCGTCCATATATCTTCATCAAATGCAGAATCGTCTTTAACAGTATGATTCTCTTGAACGGACTCCCTTATATGCTCATTGATTTGTGAAAAATAAGGGGCATCATCACATAATAAATTATATGCATTCAATGTTGGATCAAAGTCTTTTACATAAGGCTCCCACGGACCATCGTATGATACAATCTCCTCTTCCATCGAAAACCGTTTCTTCATGGGATAATAATCTGAGATTCGAGCTAAGATATTATACATAGCAATCCACTGATACTTTTTCCCAATACGTTCTGTCTTTAACACACGATGCCTGTCATATGAAAAACGGCTCACAAATCTATCATAATCATCGAATAACTCTCCCTGGTAGCCCAGTTCATTAATGATATAATACATGGCATAATTGAATATTTTGTAGTCATCTACCTCAAAATTTCGTAATGCACTTTGAAAAACATATCTACCAAAATCTCCATACATACCGATTCCTTCGAATCGCATAGAATGCTGAATATAAAATAAACCGTTTTTAAAGTCTTTATCTGAATATTTTTGATCATCTATATCTGGAATAGGAATTGATTTATACTGTGGTTTTATTTTTTCAAATTCATAATCTTGAAGTTCACCTGGATACTCCATCAAATATCGTTCAATAATAAGTCTTGCATAATCTCTTAATAAAATATCCGGATATATCGTATCCTTATTAAAGATGCCATCAAACACAAAACAAACCAATGACTTAAATGTTTCCTTATTTTCATAATTACGTTTTACACAAGCTCCAAATACAATCCCATAAAGTCTCTGAATCACATAAGGATCATTTACATCAGAAAACAATTTTAAAAGATATTCTGTATACGCAAAATGATCTTTTAAAATTTCAATCATAGCCTTCGACGTTGTATCACGAAGCCAGCGATTTGAAGAAGTAAGTACCCATGAGAAGAGAATCAGTAATAGCCTGATTTGTTCTTTATCAGAAACCTCAAGTACTTCTCCTTTGTTGTAAATTTCAATTAACTGAACAATACGATCATCATCTGAATTTCTCCCATTAATGAATGTTGTCCAAAGATAATCTCTTTTGGCAAGGGAATACCTCTTCAGTACATCGTATAAGGCATCTGCATTCAACAGATGGCCTTGTTTTACCGAATTGTTTATAAATACATTCCATAAAATAGACGGTTCTATAGAATACTCGTTACACAGTTTTAACAATTCCGGAATGGATAAATAGATTTTACTTCTCCACTCAAAAGATTCAATATATGTTCTAAACAAATCCTCCCTATCTGATTCATCGTTTATAGATTGTATAATATCTATGCATTCTTTTCCAAATCTTTTGGCATATAAAGCACAAACATGTGCGAACAAATCTTCGCTTCCCCAGTTTTTAAATTCCCCATCAACAATACCTAACACATGCTCATAAACATATTTTCTAATTTCTTCTTCAGTCTGAAACATTGAAAGAATTGTCTTTGCCGAGAAATAGTCATTCATCTGATCAAACGAAAAATACACATAATTCTTGCCATCCGATTCATAGTCGTGAAGAATATTTTCCCGTATGAGCTGCGTAATAAATGGCCTGGCTACCAATCCTAATGAATCCCAAATTTGCATCGATTCTATCTCACTTTTTTCAAAATGACGCTTTCCTGTAAGAAGAGTCTGTTTAGATATAGCTTCCACTATAGGCAGAACTAAGTTATCTGATTGATCGTAACCTGCTGTTTCAATAGCTTTTTCCAATTTCATATGAAGCTTGTCATTAGCCTTTTCTAAAAGTCTCTCATACAATACCGGCAACTCCACTTCATCACCTTGATATGTTTTACAATACAGCGTTAAAAACAATGGATTGTCAATATTGGCAGTGAACATATGCAGTGGAGTAAACTGTATTCCATAATAACCAAGAAATTTTCTTGCAGCCTCAAGTGGATTGTTTCTGAATCCCCTATGCTCCATTTTCGCAACATTATCCAATTCAAGGAATCGTTCTGGAAGGATTGAATTCTGATATTCACTTCTAAACGAAACAGCCAAACGGACGTAGTTCTTTTCACTTACTTTTTTGTACAATATAGGCAAAACAGATTTCCACAATTGTGGTTTCCAGCTTTCATTTAATGCATCAATAAGAATTGGTACTATTTTTCCATTTGTTTCCCCAATTACTTCTAAAATATCAATGAGATCCTCAAAATCAAAATCTAATCTCAAATTATTCTTTAGTTGTTCGAATATGTTGATATCAGAAAGGCAATCACTCCCAATGATTAACAAAGCATTCTCGTTTGCATTAAGTAACGAAATCGCTTCGTTTGCAAAGAGTTGTGTCTTGCCAATACCAGCTTTTCCTTCAACTATCAGAATCTTTTTGTTAAGCAGATTCCTCTCAATTTCAGATAACTCTAACCGATAAAACAAATTCTTGAGTTTATTTAATTTTCCCAGATATCTTATTAATCCAGCTGCCTTATTTTTGTCCCTACCTTTTATTTCTTCATACTCAAATTGTGCATCCGCAATTTTTGTTTCTATTTCGGTCATATCATGTTCAAATGCTGTAGAAATCATTCCTTGCCAGTTTTTAACATCATGAATACAATCGAACTTCACATCTGGTATTGTGACAATGAATTCAGAAAGTTTACGAGCATATTTATATAAGCTATCACCATCAAGTTCCCACCGTAATGAAGAAATTTCTTCGACAAGATTTCTTTTTCTATCATTGTAATAATCTAATGCACTCTGGTTTTGCAAAAAAATAGATAAATTCCTTGATGCCTCTGTATCTACATTAAAATCGGCATTAAAACGTTCACCAAGAATATTAACTGTTATAGCTGCCTTATTTACAAACCACTCATGTGAAATACCATGATCATCAAAGTAATATTTCCCCAAAAACGGATATTTTCGAACTAGATCAAGTATACTTGTATCCGTTATCGGTTGTAATGCAATACCGGCATCGTTTAACAATTTCTCAATGCCCATATAACTATCACAGGTAGTTGTGAGCGCCTTATTACAGAATAAATAGATGAGATCTAACTTTCCTTTATAATGCTTAACTGCTTTTTGTGCCGACTCTCTGATTTGATTGTAATCAGCATCATTATCAAAAAATTTAGCTTGATAACCAATGTATCTGTTGTTTACTTCATCCAATATAGGTTCTGATTCGATTCCTGGATTATTCGGATTACTATGAACATATTTGCACACGTTATTCTGAGAAAGGAATTCATATGTAAATAATTGTCTGCTCAAATCTTCAAATTTATATCTAACGCCACGTGCACCATGATTGCTCGTGATGAATCGTTCCCACGTAATCTGTCCTACTGCCATGGTTCCACCTTCCTCTCCATCTTGATCTTTATTGTATCTTTTTTCTTGCTCATAAGAAACATTTTTAATCGCCTAACGATGCCATTCCATCGTATATTCTTCTAATGTACTCTCATCTATTCCCTGATTAATAATTTGGAATCCATAGTGCCGGTAAAATGACACTGCTTTCGTATTCTTCTTATAAACATTCAGCCTCAAATTATCTCGTAACTTCATAACGGTATGAAGCAGTTCCGTCCCGACACCTTTCGATTGTTCCGCTACTCTTACAAAAATTCCTGCAATATAGGTATCAATCAAACCGATAAATCCTCTGATCTGTCCATTTTCTTCTGACACAAATACTTCAGCTTTTGGAATCATTTCTCTGACCATTTCATAGTTATTTTTCCAATAATCTGCCTCTATAAAAAAATGTGACTCCATATTGACCTGAAGCCATATGGACATTACCTGATCCAAATCCTTATTTTCAAATCTTCTTATCATTTCCGCAATCCATCAATTAAATCATAACTCATATTCAGAAAATCCAATATTTTCGATTCTCCTACTGTTCCATCCAACAAAATCGTAATCCAGTGCTGCTTATTCATGTGATAGCCCGACAGAAAACCATTCGATAGAGGGCTGGCTACAGCATTTTCTACGGCAGATAAATCTTTTTCCAGTCCGGATGCAAAACGGGAAAGTTTTTTCAAATCGCTGTTTTTGTATTTTTCAATAAAAAGATATAAGTACGGCATGTTTTTCTTTTGAAATATCTCCCGAAATTCCTGAATGCAGGACTTCAGCGTCCTGCCTTCCTTTAAAGATACTTCCATTATACAGGAAAGCAGTGATGCTGACAAACCGGTCAGAAAACAGCATCGTCATTTTGACGGAAGCAAATCTTGCTGAAATCGCATGAAAAACAAAGCTTTTTTCTTGATTGTTAGCTACTTATCCACAGTCCGGGATGTATAAGTTTTGAACTGCACGAATAAGTTCCGCTATCCCCGAAAGCTTGTGGATAGCATGAAAAAAGCGGGATAAAAACCAATAAAAAGATTTTCATTTTCAGCTATTTACTATCATTATGAGTTTAAAAACGTAGACAGTAAAGCTACCCAAGATTTAATCGCTTACTAAGAAGCTACAAGAAAAGAGCCATCCACAAGACTTCTCTCTGAAAGTCCTGTGGATGGCTTCTCAATTTTTTAGTTGTTTTCAAAAAGGCCGCTTTCTGCAACCTTCTTCAATGTAGCTATCACAGTATCATACGGCACGGTTTCTTCCAATAGCTGCGTTGTCAGACTATCATAGTCCTGCTTATATGCTTTTTCCTTTATGATTTTTTCAAGTAATTCTGGAACATTGGCTTCCGGCAATGCAGATGGGCAAATGACCGATTGTTCGCGAACTGCTCGTACCTCTTTTACCAATTCTTTAAAATTCTCATCCTGTGGAACAAGCGGCAGTAACTTATAAATATCATAGAGGTGGCGAGAATGCTTTGCAACTTTTCCCTGCAAGTAATAATCGCAAACTGCAAAAACCTTGTCCGCCAGTGTTCGATCAATTCCCTGCACTTTCATTTCAAACGGATTTAGATTATATTCTTCAATCACATCTGGCGCTTCCTGCTCCATCATGTCACCAATGTAGCTATGGACAGGCAATAAAACAGTCGGAAAGGATACTGCCGTATAAGACGTCTCCAACAAAACCGCCGCTTTCAGCGCATCACTTGCCATTGGAATGACTGAATCGTATGCGATCACATAACGATTATAGTCACGGCGGCTTCTGGTTTCGTCCAGATTCTCAATCGTCATTCCAAGTTTTTCTGCCGACTCCACGATTGCCTGCTTTATCTTTTTCTTTTGCCCTTGTGACAGCAACGTATCAATCGTAATATCAATATCTTCAGAAAAGCGGCGAATTACTTTATGACACTTGCTCAGTGATGTGCCACCCTTAAAAACGATATACGGCATCTTCTGCGCCAAAAGCCGCAGCAACATCGTAACATAATAATCTTTTTCGATTGCCTGTACCATAACACCAGTCTGCTCATAGGCCAAGTCAATCGCATCCCGGAATTGTTCTCTATCACTGTGCAAGTATGCCATTATAAATCACCCTCGTTTCTACCAAATTTTTGTACAACTTATCCGGGTAATAAGAAAAATACGGTTCCATTTCCGAAAGGCTCAAACTTGCATCACTCATATATTGGTACAACCGTTCCTGCAAAGGCTTTCCCGTAACTTCGGAGTACACATCCACATCTTTCAGCAAATCAAGAAATTGGAGTACCTTATAATTGGATTCTGTCACTGGCACTTTCGGCTTACGAACGATCACCCGCGACTTTGCCAGAGATGTTTCCCTGTATTCATTCGTAGCCTTATTTGATACAACTTCATATAACATCGGAACCTGCGTAATCAGCCCCATCTGGTTAAAGAACATCAAACCACTCACATAGCCGCATCGCTTATCCTTATCTCTTAGATATTTACATTCCAACACTTTTTCTGGTGGAAGCTGTGACCCTGATTTGAAAATTGTTTTTTTCGGCAAGAAGTAAACTCCATTATCAAACCGCTTTACCTTTCCAGCATCCGTGAGTTTTTTTATCTGTTGTCGAAGGTTGGCGCGGCTCATACCTTCAATTTGAAGCTCAGCAAGGAAAATCGGCTCATTCTGTTTGTAGTTTTCTAAAAGATACTCATATAATGTTTCCATACTGCCCTCCATTCACATTTTCGTGTTTTATATTTTCTGTTCTGTTATTATTATACCCGTGATTTTCAAAAATATCAAGACATCTTCATTTTCCACACAAAAAAAGAGTGGCGGCTCCTTGTTATAGGAACCACCACCCCCTGAAGTTTCGTTTGTCCACACGGCATGATTTTCTCATGGACTTCTTCTCCGGGTGTCAAAATCCCGGCTCTGTCCGAACTTTCTCAATTCTGTTACTCTACCGTAACGCTCTTCGCCAGATTTCTCGGCTTATCTACGTCCAGACCTTTTGCAACAGATACATAGTAGCCCAACAGCTGCAGCGGAATCACAGCCAGACTGCCGACAAAATGCTCGTCCACCTTCGGCACATAGACTGTGAAGTTCACCTGATCTTCCGTTTCATACTTTCCGTAAGTAGTCAGGCCCATCAGGTATGCACCACGGCTCTTGCATTCCAGCATGTTGCTGATGGTTTTTTCGTACAGCTCACTCTTGGTAAGAACGCCGATGACCAATGTTCCCTGCTCAATCAGGCTGATGGTACCATGCTTCAGCTCACCCGCAGCGTAGGCCTCGGAGTGGATGTAGCTGTTTTCTGCATCTTTTCCGGGATGGTCAGCAGCTCGGAGATATAATAGCTGTACTGTTCTTCGGTGATTTTTTCTCTGACCTTTGCAAACTGAACGGCCAGACAGTACATTGCTGCCAACTGTGCGCTGTATGCCTTTGTTGTAGCAACAGAGATTTCCGGACCGGCAAGAGTGTAGAACACCTTGTCCGCTTCACGGGCAATGCTGCTTCCGACCACATTGACAAGGGCCAGTGTCATAATGCCTTCTTCTTTTGCAAGACGGAGAGCCACCAGCGTATCGGCGGTTTCACCGGATTGGCTGATAAGGATCACAAGTGCTTTCTGATTGGTCGGCATTTTCCGATAACGGAACTCAGATGCCAGCTCCACACGCACCGGAATATCTGCCAGATCTTCCAGAATGTACTGTGCAGCCATGCCAACATGCCATGCAGAGCCACAAGCGACAATGTAAATCTGCTCAAAGCTCTTGATTTCTTCCTCCGTGATTTCCACGTCGGACAATTCGATCTTATCCTGCCACTCAAAATGTGTTTAAATATACTCAAACACATCGAGAAATTGAAGTCCTTGCGGATACTTCTTACTGCTTCATTGT
>ENA-UOJV01003207-UOJV01003207.1-human-gut-metagenome-genome-assembly--contig:-C82-NODE-3207-length-11246-cov-4.161826_pt1 | contig 11246 bp, 8 predicted proteins | sample MGYA00242356_ERZ723903 | MGnify/ENA metagenome assembly ERZ723903
TTAACAACCCGAACATCGACCAGAGAATCTTCTTCCTGAAGTTTTGTAGCCAGAATTGTTCGTTTTGCCACCTGAAATTCACTTCCGCTGACTTTTTTTACCATTCCCTGCGCCGTTGAAAACAAAAGCATGGCAAATCTCATCTGCTCGGAATCGTATACCGAGACAATCTGTTCATCAGAACTGGAGTAATTGCTGACATTGTCGATCGGAACTCCTTTATCCCTGAATTTTCCATAAGGAAGATCAATTACTTTCACCTGGTGCATTTTCCCGCTATTGGTAAAAATACATATTTTCCCCGTGTTCATACAATGGACAATATACTTATTCTCACTATCCGCCGCTTCCTTATTTCTTTCGTAAACGGCAACGTCTACTATTCTTGCATATCCGAACCGATCCATCAAAAATACGACTTCCTGTTCTTCGATCTTCTTCTCTTCAAAAACGGCTTCTTCAGCATTTTCAATGACTGTACGGCGCGCTTTTGCATATTCTTCTTTAAACGATTCAAGTTCTTCCACAATAACTTGCGCCATAGAATCATAATTATTGAGAATATCTTCATAACGCGCAATATTCTTCACCGTCTGTTCATGTTCCGCGATCAAAGCCTGTACTTCCAGACCGATGAGGCGATATAAGCGCATCTCGAGGATGGCAGCAGCCTGACGTTCTGTAAAGCGTAAAAGCACCGCCATCTTTTTGGAAATAGAAGATTTAAACTTAATATTATCTGTTACGCCATTTACAAGACATGCTTTTGCATCTTTTACAGATTTACTGCCTCGAAGGATTTCAATAATAAGATCGATCACATCACATGCTTTGATCAACCCCTCCTGCACCTCACTTTTTTCCTGTTCTTTTGCAAGAAGTGTTTTGTATTTTCTCGTCGCCAGTTCAAATCGAAAATCTACATGATGCTCAATGATCTTCTTAAGTCCGAGTGTTTCCGGTCTTCCGTCTGCAACTGCAAGCATATTCACGCCGAATGTGTCTTCAAGGCGCGTCTTTTTATAAAGCATATTTTTTAGATTTTCTACATCTGCGCCTTTTTTTAATTCCAACACAATCCGAATTCCTTCTTTGGAAGATTGGTTTGAAATATCTGTGATATCTGTTGTTTTCTTTGTCTCTACCAGACCGGCTACATCATTTAAAAACTTCCCTATTCCCGCTCCGATCATCGTGTATGGGATCTCACTGATCACAAGCTGCTTTTTGCCGCCTTTTAATTCTTCTGTCTCTACTTTTCCCCGGACTTTGATCTTTCCCTGTCCCGTTTCATATATATTGATCAGATCATCTTTATTAACAACAATTCCGCCTGTCGGAAAATCAGGCCCTTTTATGTATTTCATCAGTTGTTTTGTAGTGATCGAATCGTTTTTAATATATGCCTTTACCGCATCGATCACTTCTCCGAGATTATGAGGCGGTATACTTGTCGCCATACCTACCGCAATTCCTTCCGCTCCGTTTACGAGGAGGTTTGGCACACGCATCGGAAGTACAAGCGGTTCTTTTTCTGTTTCGTCAAAATTCGGTCCGAAATCTACCACATCTTTATCTAGATCTGCAAGGCAGACTTCCTGCGTGAATTTCGTCAGTCTTGCCTCAGTATAACGCATTGCCGCAGCGCCGTCACCTTCTATCGAACCGAAGTTTCCGTGACCGTCTACAAGTACCATTCCTTTTTTAAACTCCTGAGCCATAACAACAAGAGATTCGTAGATCGAACTGTCGCCGTGAGGATGATATTTACCCATCGTATCTCCGACAATACGCGCGCATTTTCTGTACGGCTTATCATAGCGGATTCCCAGTTCGTACATATCATAAAGCGTACGGCGCTGAACCGGCTTCAGTCCGTCTCTTACATCCGGAAGTGCCCTGGAAATAATTACGCTCATCGCATAATCAATATATGATTTTTTCATAAGATCCGAATATTCCGTTCTTATGATCTGTGATTCACTGTTCATTTCTCGTCTCCTTCATTTCATTTTGCTCATATGACACAAAGCAAGTCCATTTTCTGACACAAATCACGTCGACTCTGTTTCGTCATACAGATTATATATCAAGTTCCGCCTCTGTCGCATTTTCATAGATGAATGCCCGCCGCGGAGGCACTTCCGTTCCCATAAGCATCTCAGTCACACCGGAAGCCATTCTCGCATCTTCAATCTCAACAAGCTTTAAAAGACGTCTTTTAGGATCAAGTGTTGTTTCCCACAACTGTTCTGCATCCATCTCTCCAAGCCCTTTATACCTCTGAAGAGTAAACGGTCCTTTGTGTGTCCTTCGATATTTTTCAAGCGCCTTATCATCGTAAAGATATTCCTCTTCTCCGCTTTTCGGCATTGCCTTATAAAGCGGCGGCATTGCAATATACACGTGCCCCTCATAAATCAGTTCCGGCATAAACCGATAGAACAGCGTCAGCAAAAGTGTTGAAATATGAGCTCCGTCTACATCTGCATCTGCCATAATTATGATCTTATCGTATCGAAGCTTTGTAATATCGAAGTCATTGCCGTATCCTTCGGAAAATCCACATCCGAACGCATTGATCATCGTTTTTATTTCTGCATTCGCAAGGACTTTATCAATACTTGCTTTCTCCACGTTTAATATTTTCCCGCGAATAGGAAGAATCGCCTGAAAGTTTCTGTTTCTGGCCGTTTTTGCCGAACCTCCCGCCGAATCTCCCTCAACAATAAATATCTCGCACTTTTTCGGATCTCTGCTCTCGCAGTTTGCGAGTTTTCCGTTACTGTCAAACGAATATTTTTGCTTCGTCAAAAGATTCGTTTTCGCCTTTTCTTCTGTCTTACGGATTTTCGCCGCCTTTTCCGCACTTGACAATACCGTTTTTAAAACGTCCAGGTTACGGTCAAAATAAAGAACAATTTCATCTCCCGCAACTTTACCGACCGCTTTTGCCGCGTCGGGATTGTCCAGTTTTGTCTTTGTCTGCCCTTCAAATCTAGGATCCGGATGTTTGATCGAAATAATCGCTGTCATCCCGTTTCGGATATCAGCTCCCGTAAAGTTCGTATCCTTCTCTTTTAAAATACCGATTTCTCTTGCATACTGATTCATAACCGTCGTAAATGTCGTTTTAAATCCGGTTAAATGCGTTCCGCCCTCGGCATTGTAAATATTGTTGCAGAAACCGAGCACATTCTCATGAAATTCATTAACATACTGAAATGCCGCCTCCACTTCAATACCGTCTGCTTCCCCTTTAAAATAAACAGGCTCATGAAGCGCCTCTTTTTTCTTATTCAGATCTCTGATAAACCCGATGATTCCCTCCGGTTCATGATATTCGATATGCTCGGTCTGATCTCCTCTTTTATCTTCGAATATTATCGTCAGTTCCGGGTTAAGATATGCTGTTTCATGCAGCCTGCTTTTTACTTCCTCCGCCCGGAACTTCGTCTTTTCAAAAATCGTATCATCAGGCAGAAAATTAATTGTTGTTCCTGTCTTTTTTGTCTTTCCGATCTTAGGAAGAAGTCCGTTTTCCAGTTCAATGACAGGAACTCCGCGCTCATATCTGTCATGGTATACCGCCCCATCACGGCTGATCTTAACATCCATATATGTAGAAAGTGCATTTACAACAGAAGAACCGACGCCATGAAGACCTCCGCTTGTCTTATACGCCGAATCGTCAAATTTTCCCCCTGCATGAAGTGTGGTAAACACAAGCCTTGCCGCAGAAATTCCTTTTTGATGCATATCAACCGGAATTCCCCTCCCGTTATCGGTTACTGTTGCCGTTCCGTCTTTTTCTAAAACAACACGGATTTCCGTACAAAATCCTGCCAGATGTTCATCCACGGAATTGTCCACAATTTCATAAATAAGATGATTCAGACCTTTTGTCGATACACTTCCGATATACATTCCCGGGCGTTTTCGTACCGCCTCTAATCCTTCCAATACAGAAATACTCCCTGCATCATATGTATTATTTCCAGCCATTTACCTTCTCCTTTACCGGATCATTCCTTCTATTTTTCTCGACTTCTTTTCTTATGCCGCACTAATTTTGTTTCACGCTATAACGAGATTGTACCCTCAGATGCCGGATGTTGTTCCTTTCATCTGAGGGTATCATTTTCTATGATACCACCCGTTTTCGATCTTGTAAATAGAATCCTTGTCATTCCAGTATAACTTCACACAGCGTATCTGCCACGACCTCCATCGCATTTTTCATTTCTTCTACAGTATTTGTCTGCGCACCGGCTTCAATCAACAGAGACTTCGGCAGCAGATGCAGATTATATCTATATGCCCGCAGATAAATATGTCTTGCAAACCCGGGATACATTCGTTCTGACGCAAGCTGCATCTGAAGAGAAAACGCCAGATTATCCTGTATGTACGGATTATAAAGATAATCGATATCTCCGTTTGTGCGAGATCGGCTCAATCCATTAAAATACATGATCTTTGCAGTCGGCTTTCCGTTTATTTCTGTGACTAAGTGCGTTCCCTCGGCAACGCCATCCCTATGAAGGTCGATTGCCACCTCGATCGTTGGGTTTGCCTCCAGAATCGGTCTGACAGACGCTTCTGCGTTTTCATATGCATTACTCCTGTCGAGCTGTCCGTTAATAATATCATATACCCCTGTGTCATGGATTGTTTTGATTCCCCGCTTATTTAAAAGCTCTGTCAGATATTCCCCTATTCCGACAATACTTGTGGCAGGATCTCCCGGAATTGAATCGACAAATTCCTCCTGTGAATGAGTATGAAATATCAATACTTTCGGACCATCTTCCTTTTTATTGATCTTCATACTCCTCCCAAGAAGGTCATCTGCATTCAACTGTTCAGGACCAATCATCGTAGAGCTGTCTACCGTATAAAAATTACTAAGCAAATAATCAAAATCTCTTAACCTCTCAATAGACATATCGACAGAAGAAAGTGACGTTTCTCCCGACGGCTGCACATTTTGCGCCGTTTCAGGAGACTCTTTACTAATAAGATTTCCGTTTTCATCGATACAGTTCTCATCGTTTGCCTGCGCCTCTAAAATTTGAGCAACAGTTTCTTGATCTTCTGCCGTAAATTCCTCTCTCCTATGCTCCATCGCATACCCTGCTGTCGGAAGAAACAGATAAGATTGTTCTATAAAAAACTCGTGAACTGTTTTTTGCGGGCTTCTGTTCAAATATGCAAGCCGCGGCATGTACATCTCTTCCGCACCCGAAAAAATATGAGTTTGGAAACCATACATTCGAGCCGACCACATTCCTTCCGAAATCAAACAAATCATTGCCAGAAAGAAAAACAGAAACCGGATCATCCGCTTCTTCCGTTCTCGTTCTTTTTCTAATATCCGAAATCGATCCGCCATCAGACATCGTCCTTTCTATTACTTCTGACAGTGTATGCTTTGTTCTTTTCTCTTATGCTTCCGATCTGCCTGAACCGGCCGAAAAAAGCATATTGATCGCTTCCGATAAAGTATGACTGATATGATGAACCATTTCATCAACATCTTTAGGCGTGACAAACATTCCGTTTAAATGAGGAGAGATCAGCTCTTTTACAAATTCATATTTTTCTCCGGCGTTATAGGAACGCAGCACTTCCCCGACTCCTTTTAAAGAATCCGAAGATTCAAGAGCCCTTATAAAGTTTTCCATTGTATCATTTACAATCGTTGCTGCGTCTACAACTGTCGGCACACCGATTCCGATAACAGGTACTCCTAATGTTTCCATTGTCATCCCGTTTCTGTGATTCCCCACTCCACTTCCGGGATGAATCCCGGTATCTGCGATCTGAATCGTCCGGTTCAATCGCTTACTGTTTCTTGCTGCCAATGCATCAACTGCAATAATAACATCAGGATTCGTTTCCGATACAATCCCACGCACGATCTCCGCACTTTCCATTCCCGTTTGCCCCATCACTCCCGGCACGACAGCGCTGATCATCGGCGCGTCGTCGACTCCTATTGCATATTTTCCATATTCTTTTACAATATGCCGCGTCACGGATAAATGATCTGCCACGCAAGGTCCCAGTGAATCCGGAGTAACTTCTCTATTCCCCAGCCCTACTACAAGAATAGATAGATCTTTATCTTTTACTTCAAATTTTCGGATCAGTTCCTTTATAAAAGAACATACCTTTTCGGCAATCACGGTCTGACTTTTTTCATCAGGCATTGCCAAATTAGGAGTTTCTATCGTCAAATAAGTTCCTACAGGTTTTCCCATTGCCTTTGCTCCGTTTTCTGTTTTGATCTCCACTCTTGTAACACGAAGTTCTGATGCTTCATCATAATCTTCTTCAAGAACTACCCCTGATATTTCTACATGATCTGATTCAAACCTTTCTTTTTCTTCAAGCGCAAGATCTGTCCGCACACTATAATTTTTTATCATATCTCATCCTCGCTTTTTATGTTCTTATTATAGTATTCCTGCTGTTTTTATATTCAAACCGTCTTTTTAATGCAGATACTGTGTTTTTTTATTCCGGTTTTCCAAATAATGCAGTTTTTCTCTATATATGTTCCATAATTCCCAATATTTATTAAAATATGTATTGACAACCCTTTAGAGTTGGCATAAAATAAATGAGTATGTTTCAGCAGAACGTCCGTGTCCGAGTCTGCGGAAACTCAAATTACATTTGAAATCATAGATATATTTGGAGGTGTACGCATTGGCTAACATTAAGTCTGCTAAGAAAAGAATTTTAGTAAACGAGACAAAAGCTGCAAGAAACAAAGCAATTAAGTCTAAAGTAAAAACTGCTGTAAAGAAAGTGGAAGCTGCAGTTGCCGCTAAAGACGCTGAAACTGCTAAGACTGCTCTTCGCGCAGCGATCGTCGAGATTTCCAAAGCTGGAACAAAAGGTGTTTATCACAAAAAAACTGTTTCCAGAAAGATTTCTCGTCTTTCCAAAGCTGTAAGCAGCATTGCTTAATCTTATTAATAGAATTGATAAAAATAGAAAAGACATTTGCTCCCGTCAGGCAGATGTCTTTTTTTGTACATAATCTTATCATCATAAACAAAAAGACATTTTCATACAAAAAGACGCTTCGCGTAATGCAAGGCGTCTTTTTGTAATTATATCCTATTAGTTATTGATCAGTTTATCTTCATCGCTCCAACTGTAAAGTTTTCTGATCTCTTCTCCTACTTTCTCTGCCGGATGCTCTGACGCAAGTTTTCTCATTGCGCGGAAATGTGCCTGACCTCCGGCTTCGGACATATCCAGAAGAAAGTCTTTTGCAAACGTACCATCCTGAATATCTGTCAAAATCTGCTTCATCGCTTTCTTCGTATCATCTGTAATGATCTTCGGTCCTGTTATGTAATCACCATATTCGGCAGTATTGGAAATCGAATATCTCATTCCTGCAAAACCGGACTGATAGATCAAATCAACAATAAGCTTCATCTCATGAATACACTCAAAATATGCATTTCTCGGATCGTATCCCGCTTCTACAAGTGTCTCAAAGCCTGCCTGCATAAGAGCGCACACACCGCCGCAAAGAACCGCCTGTTCGCCGAAAAGGTCTGTCTCTGTCTCTGTACGGAATGTAGTCTCGAGGATACCGGCTCTTGCTCCTCCGATCGCAAGACCATATGCGAGAGCTTTATCAAGAGCTTTTCCTGTATAATCCTGCTCTACAGCTACAAGGCAAGGAGTTCCTTTTCCAACCTGATACTCGCTTCTTACAGTATGTCCCGGAGCTTTCGGAGCGATCATTGTCACATCTACGTTCGCCGGCGGAACGATTTGTCCGAAATGAATGTTAAAGCCGTGTGCAAACATCAGCATATTACCTTCTTCAAGATTCGGCTCAATATCGTTTTTATATAAAGCAGCCTGTTTCTCATCATTAATCAGGATCATAATAATATCTGCTTTTTTTGCCGCTTCTGCCGCTGTATATACTTCAAATCCCTGCGCTTCTGCTTTTGCCCATGATCTGCTTCCTTCATAAAGTCCGATCACGACATTGCATCCTGATTCTTTCAGATTCAGTGCATGAGCATGTCCCTGACTTCCATAACCGATGATCGCGATTGTTTTTCCCTCAAGAAGTGAGAGATTACAATCTTCCTGATAATAAATTTTTGCTGCCATTTTGCATTCCTCCTAAATGATAATTAAAAATATGCTACATCCTTACTTCCTCTGGAAAGACCTGTAATACCTGTTCTTGCAAGTTCCAGTATCTCATATCCTCGAAGAAGATTCAGAAAAGCTTCCAGTTTACTCTGAGTTCCGGTGAGTTCGATGATCAGCGAGTCCTCTTCGACATCAACTATCTTCGCTCTGAAAATATCTGCCACTGAAATAATCTCGCCCCTTTGGGATGCGTTTGCCCGCAGTTTTACCATGATCAGTTCGCGGTATACTGACTCTCCGTCTTTCAAAACTTTTATATCAACGACATCTTCCAGCTTCCTTACCTGTTTTTCTATCTGGGATAAAATCAGCTCATCCCCCGATGCAACTACTGTAATCCTCGTAAACCTCGTATCGGTCGTCGCACCTGCCGTGATGCTGTCTATACTGTATCCGCGTCTGCTGAATAACCCTGCAATACGGCTCAACACTCCCGGATTATTGTCTACAAGCAATGAAAATACCTGACTTCTCATGTGTTCCTCTCCTTCTTCTCTAAAAAAACAGAGTGCGTTCTGTTTTTATATTTTATAATATTACCAACTCAGCTATTCTTTGTCAAGATGTTGTGCTAAAATTTTTACATATTTGATGACCGTTCAGTCAGTCTAAAATCAAGAATGAAATCAAAAGTTATACGCAGCCGATCTTTTCTGCAATCTCGTTTAAATAAACCCATCTTTCTGTTTTTTCGTCAAGCTGTGCCTGTACTTTCTCCTGTTCCTCAAATAACTCTTTTAGTTTAACAGAATTGGTCGCATTCGCATTGATCTGCATTTTAATTTTTTCTATTCTTTCTTCAAGCGCTGCGATATCGTCATCAATCGTCTCAAATTCTCTTTGTTCTTTATAAGAAAATTTAACCTTCTGCGGCGCATTTTGTTTCCAGCTTTTCGGATTACTTTCCGCAGGATCTTTCGGAAGATTTCCGCGCGAATTTTCGGTTTTGTCTGTAAACTGCGTTGATGCAGATTCTCTTTTCTTTACATTCAAATAATCGGTATATCCTCCTTCAAACTGACGGATATGCCCCTTCCCATCTAACTCGAAAATGCGATCCACAATGTTATCTAAAAAATAGCGGTCATGCGATACGGTGATCACGATTCCCGAAAAAGAGTTTAAATAATCTTCCAAAATCGTAAGTGTGGGAATATCAAGATTATTTCCCGCCTCGTCAAACAAAAGAACATTTGCATTTTCGGCAAGTACGCCAAGAAGATGCAGCCTTCTCTTCTCTCCGCCCGAAAGTTTACCTATCGGAGCATACTGCATATCAGGAGTAAACAAAAAACGCTCCAACAACGCTGACGCACTGATTTTTCCTTCTCGTGTCGTAATATATTCTGCAATATCTTTCACATAATCGATCACTCTTTGAGAAGGATCCATCTCTTGTTCTTCCTGTGCAAAATATCCGATCTTGATCGTTTCTCCGATCTCAATGTTTCCACTGTCCGGAATCACCTGTCCCGCGATCATTTTCATAAGAGTTGATTTTCCGCATCCATTTGGTCCTATGATTCCAAGTCTTTGATTTTTTAACACAATATAACTGAAATCATCCAGTATCACTTTTTCTCCGTATTTTTTACTCACATGATGAAGTTCGATCGTCTTTTTCCCCATTCTGGTTTCTACCGAATCAAGTTCTACTGTTTGATCTTTTATCGGAGTATTTCCGTTTTTCAGTTGTTCAAGACGCTCCAGTCTCGCTCTTTGTTTCGTTGTTCTGGCACGACACCCGCGTTTCGCCCATTCAAGTTCCATTCTCAAAACACTCTGTCTCTTTCGTTCAGATGCTGATTCCATCTCTTCTCTTTGCGCCTTCAGTTCAAGAAACCCTGAGTAGTCAGAGTCGTATCCATACATTTTTCCATGACTGATCTCCAAAATACGATTTGTAACTCTGTCAAGAAAATACCGGTCGTGAGTTACCATAATAACGGTTCCTTTATAGGACCGAAGATATTCTTCCCGCCATCGGATCATCGCTTCATCCAAATGGTTCGTAGGCTCATCCAGCAAAAGTACGTCAAAATCATCTGACAGTATTTTTGCAAGCACAACCCGTTTTTTCTGTCCTCCTGATAAATGCTCGATTTTCTGATCAAACCGGGTGATATTTAATTCCGTCAGATTACTTTCTACTTTCCAATTCTCTTCCCCTTTTTTTAATGCATATGACCGAATCGTACTGTCTTCTGAAAAAACCGGATTTTGCGGCACATAGGCAAGATTCAGTCCATTTTGTTTTATAATCTGTCCTTTATCCGGTGTTTCTTCTCCTGCTATCATTTTAAGAAGCGTTGATTTTCCGGTACCGTTGATCCCTACGATCCCGATTTTATCTCCTTTTTGAATTCCGAATGACGCATCGTCAAATATTATTTTCTCACCGTATATTTTATAGAGATGTTCCACATTTATAATATTCATAAAAAACTCCTTGCAAACCATTTTCTCTAATTCATTTTGAGATGTCTGCAAGGAGTTGTCAAGTAGATTTTACCTATGATTTTTTATTATTTTTATGATTATCTATTGTTTCTCTTTTATTCGTTTTCAATCTTTACATTCCGGCAAACCGTCGATTTATACCGAATTTTATTTACCAAAACAATAATAAGACTGACAATGAGCAAAAAGTAGAAATTAATTCCTCTGCTTACAAGCATGGACGGTATAAGATATGTACCGGTAAATACATGGGCAAACACAGTTTGATACATCAGCTCTGTAATTCCCTGCGCTCCCGGAAGCGGAAGCATATCTACCGCTATATAGACTGCGGCTTGAAGAAGGATAACTTTCATCATTCCGGTTCCGTGCAGCCCGAATCCAAGGTATACCATATATGTCAAAAGAAATACGCTACATCTTTGTAAAAATGTAACAAGCACAATAAACAAAAGCTTTCCTTTATGTGTCCTAAGCCATTAAACTGCGTTTTGATAACTTCCGATAAACTCGTGAATTTTTTCAGGACGCTTTTCAGAAGGTTTCAAAATGCTCATTTTAACAAACAGCTTTTCAAAAAAAAG
>ENA-UOJV01003218-UOJV01003218.1-human-gut-metagenome-genome-assembly--contig:-C82-NODE-3218-length-11208-cov-46.215099_pt1 | contig 11208 bp, 10 predicted proteins | sample MGYA00242356_ERZ723903 | MGnify/ENA metagenome assembly ERZ723903
CAAGCGTTTTGCCGCAAGGCAAAACCTTGCCGCAGGGCGGATTCACTCCGCCCGAGGATGTTTGATCTCAGGGTTCCCGCGCGGCCGTGGGCCGCGTGGGATGCATACATCCATGCTCGTCCAGCCTGCGGGCTTGTCGATGATAATGATTCCGTTGGGCATAAATCTCTCCTTCGCGCCGTTGGGTTATTCTTATGCCTGCATCTGCTCCTCGCGCACCGCTTCGGCGATGGCGTTTAAGATCATACCGCGCGCGGTCTCATAGTCCGCGTGCTCGATGAGGCAGCCGGAGGCCGCGCGGTGTCCGCCGCCGCCGAGGAACGAGCAGGCGAGCGTCGCGTTCACGCGCGCGCCCGTGCGCACGCTGACCTTCCACGCGCCGCCCTTGGTCTCCTTCATCGTGACGGCGCAGTCCGTCCCCTCGACCAGTCCGCCGAGGGAGGCGAGATCCTCCATGTCGGCCTCGGAAAGCGCCATCCGCTGCTGGAGGGACTGCGGCACGGCGACGATGACGACGCGGTCCTCGTCGTAGAACTCCATCGTGCGCAGCAGCTCGCCCTCGAGCGCAAGGCGCTTTTTGCTCTTCGTGCGGAAGTGCAGCTTGTTGGCGGCTTTATAGTCAATGCCGGTCTCCATCAGCGCCGCGGCCGCGCGATGCGTGTTCGCCGTGACATTGGAGTAGACAAAGCAGCCCGTATCGGTGCTGACGGCCACATAGAGCGGCAGGGCGACCTCGGGCGTAAGCTGCCCGAGCTCCTGCGCGAGCTCGCACAGAATTTCGCCGCAGGCGGCGCACTCGGGGTGCACGCAGCTCTCCTTGCCAAAGCCCTCGTAGCTCGGGTGATGGTCGATGGCGAGGTCGACGCGCGTTTTGAACATCTCGGCGTTGTCGGGAAACAGGCTCAGCGCGGCGAGGTCGACGGAGACGACGACGTCATAGTCAAAATCGTCCGCGACCCAGTACGGCTCGACATACGGCTCGAAATGCCCGGTCGTCTCGCGGTTATAGAGAACGCCCGCCGTCTTGCCCATCTGACGCAGCATGGCGCACAGCGCCGCAGCGCAGCCGAGCGTGTCGCCGTCCGGACGGCGATGGGTGAGAATGAGGTACTTGTCATGCGCGCGGAGGTATGCCGCGACTTCGGAAACGGTCATTCCTGCTCATCCTCCGTGTTCAGTGTTTCGTTTTCGGGGTTCGCGGGCTTCACCACGCGCGGGTCGCGCAGCATTTCGAGGATGTGCGCGCCGTATTCGATGGAATCGTCCGCGATGAACTGCAGCTCCGGCGTGTAGCGCAGCGACATACTCGCCCCCAGCTCGCGCCGGAGATAGCCCGCCGCGCTCTTGAGACCGCGAATGACGTCCTTTTCGAGCGACTTTTGCAGCACGCTCACGTAAATGCGCGAATAGCGCAGGTCGCTCGTCGTATCCACATGGGTGATGGTCACCATGCCGCTCTGGACGCGCGGGTCCTTGAGCGTGCGGAAGAGCGCGCTGAGCTCGCGCTGGATCTCTTCGTTGATGCGTCCAATGCGATTGCTTGCCATTGTGATTCCTCCTTTGAAAAAAGCAGGGACGGGCGAACGCCCGCCCCTACCTTAAGGCTTCTAAACATTGCGCCGCGCACGGCGCAAAAATCTTGATCTGTATTTCTGACGACCTGCGCGTCAGAAATACACTTTACAGGCTGCAAACGTGCGAGCGCAGCGAGTGCGCTGCCGCAGCCTGAATCCTACTCAAAAATTCGCTTCGCGGATTTTTGAAGTCTTACTGCTCGATCTGCTCCATGATGTAGGCCTCGACCACGTCGCCGACCTTGATATCGTTGTACTTTTCGAAGCTCAGGCCGCACTCGTAGCCGCTCGCGACCTCCTTGACGGAGTCCTTGAAGCGCTGGAGAGAGGCGAGATGACCCTCGTGGACGACGATGCCGTCGCGCACGATGCGCACGTCGCACGCGCGCTGGATCTTACCGTCGGTGACATAGCAGCCCGCGACGGTGCCGACGGACGAGACCTTGTAGGTCTGGCGGATCTCGGCGTGGCCGATGACGGCCTCGCGGAACTTCGGCGCGAGCATACCCTTCATGGCGGCCTCGATCTCGTCGATGGCGTCGTAAATGACGCGGTACATCCGCATATCGACGTGGTTGCGGGCCGCGCTGTCGCGCGCCGCCGCGTCGGGACGGACGTTGAAGCCGACGATGATGGCGTTCGAGGTCGCGGCGAGCATAACGTCGCTCTCGTTGATCGCGCCGACCGCGCCGTGGATGACGCGCACGCGGACCTCGTCGTTGGAGATCTTTTCAAGCGACGCCTTGACCGCTTCGACCGAGCCCATGACGTCCGCCTTGACGATGATGTTGAGATTCTTCATCTCACCCGCTTGGATCTGGCTGAAGAGGTCCTCGAGCGAGACCTTGGTGATGGGCGCGTTGGCCTTGCGCTTTTCCTCTTCCTTGCGCTGCTCGACAAGCTCGCGGGCAAGGCGCTCGTCGGCGACGGCGTTGAAGTGGGCGCCGGCCTCGGGCACTTCGCCAAGGCCCGTGATCTCCACAGGCACGCTGGGACCGGCGGTGGTGAGCTTCTGGCCCTTGTCGCTCATCATCGCGCGCACACGGCCCACGGCTGTACCGGCGATGATGATATCGCCCTGATGGAGCGTACCGTTCTGGACCAGCAGCGTCGCGATCGGGCCGCGGCCCTTGTCAAGGCGCGCCTCGACCACAGCGCCGGAGGCGGCGCGGTTGGGGTTGGCCTTGAGCTCGGCGACCTCAGCGGTCAGCGCGACCATCTCGAGCAGGTTGTCGATGCCCATGCCGGTCTTGGCAGAGATGGGGCAGACAATGGTGTCGCCGCCCCAGTCCTCGGCCACAAGGCCGTATTCGGTGAGCTGCTGCTTGATGCGCTCGGGGTTGGCGTCAGGCTTATCCATCTTGTTGATGGCGACGATGATGGGAATCTCGGCGGCCTTGGCGTGGTTGATGGACTCGATGGTCTGCGGCTTGATGCCGTCCTCCGCCGCGACGACGAGGATGGCGATATCCGTGATCATCGCGCCGCGGGCGCGCATGGAGGTGAACGCCTCATGGCCCGGGGTATCGAGGAAGGTGATGGGCTTGCCCTTGATCTGCACCTGATAGGCGCCGATGTGCTGGGTGATGCCGCCCGCCTCGCCGGAGGCAACGTGGGCGTTGCGGATATAGTCGAGCAGGGACGTCTTGCCGTGGTCGACGTGACCCATGACGACGACGACCGGCGCGCGGGGCTCGAGCTCGTCGGCGCTGTCCTCGTGATCGTCGATGAGCTTTTCCTCGATCGTCACGACAACCTCCTTTTCGACCTTGCAGCCGAGCTCCTCGGCGACAAAGGACGCGGTGTCGAAGTCGATCATCTGGGAAAGGGACGCCATCACGCCGTTTTTCATCAGGCACTTGACGACCTCGGCGCCGGTCTTCTTCATGCGGGAGGCCAGCTCACCGACGGAGATCTCGTCGGGGATCTTGACGGTCAGCGGCGTCTTCTTCGCGATCTCGAGCTGGAGACGGCGCATCTTTTCGGCCTCCTCCTGCTTGCGCTTGCCGGAGAACGGCTGCTGGCGGCCGCCGCGGTTTCTGTTGTTGCGGAATTTCTCCTTGGTGCCGCGCTCTAAGTCGCGGCGGTCGCCGGAGCGCTCGGCCATGTCCTGGAGCTTCTCGTCGTACTTGTCCAGGTTGACGTTCGTCACCTTGCGGGTATCGACGATTTTCTTCTCCGGCACGCGCGTCGTGGGATGCTGCGTGGCGGTCGACTTGCTCTGCTGGGGATTCTGCTGCGCCTGGGCGGGCTTGCCCTGCTGGGGCTGGGGACGGCCGGCGCCGTTATTGCCGTTATTGTTGTTTTTCGGCTGATTCTGGGTGTTATTCCCCTTCGGCTGGCTCTGCGCGGGAGCCGCCTTGGGCTCGGGCTTCTTCTGGGGAGCGGTCTCGGCGTAAATGGTCTCGATCTTGACCTGATGCTTCTGCGTCAGATGCTCAAAGATCAGATTGACCTCCTCCTCCGACAACACCTGCGAAGGCTTCTTGCTCCCGTCTTCATAGGTATTCAGGATAGACTGGATATCCTTCGACGCCATGCCGAAGTCCTTTGCCATATCGGATACCTTGCTCTTGTTCATTGTAGTAGCCAAATTATTGCACCTCCGTGTGTTGTGATCTCTGCTTACTGTCTTTCCTGAAGCTGCCCTTGCCCTTCTTCACGGGGCGGGCGTGGGCAAAGCGCTTTGCCGCGCGCTGCTTTTCCGCCGCGCGGTGCGCCTTTTCGCGCTCGGCGCGCGTGCGCCCATGCTTCACGGTCCGGCGCGGCGGCTTTTTCTCCTCCGCCTGCTGCGCCTTTCCTGCCTTCTTTATCTCAGCGGGCGCTGCGCCCGTATCCTTATGGGGCTTTTTCTTGCCGGCGCGCACGTTCTTTTCGTGCTGCTTGAGCTCCTGCCGCCGCTCGGCGGCGCGCTGGGCCTTGATCGCAAGGCGCCTCGCCGCCTCGCCGTAATGCGCTTCGTCGGCCTCCGCCAGCTTTTTCGCGACCGCCTCGGCAAAGCCGATATCCGTCAGCGCGGCCATCGCGCAGGACGTGCGGCCGAGGGCCTTGCCAAGCTCGCCCTTCGCCGCGGGGATCTCGAGGCAGATGCACTCGCCCGCGTCGCCAAAGTGCTTGGCCCGGCGGCGGGTGTTGTCCGCCGCGTCGGAGGCGATGAGGATGAGGCGCGCGTGCCTGGCACGTGCCGCCGCGCCGACCGGCTCCTCGCCGACCTCCAGCTTTCCGGCCTTTTTCGCAAGGCCGATCAGATTGAGCAGCTTATCCACCGTTTGCCATCTCCTTTTCCATTTCTTCATAGACGCTCTCGGGGATGGCCGTATCCAGCGCGCGCTCGAGCGCGCGGGACTTGCGCGCCCGCTTGAGGCATTCGCTGTTCGGGCAGACGTAAGCGCCGCGCCCGGGCTTTTTGCCCGTAAAGTCGAGCGACACCTCGCCCTGCGGCGATTTGACGGCGCGGATGAGCGCGCGTTTGTCCTTCATCTCGCGGCAGCCCACACACTGGCGCTGCGGGATCTTCTTCACTTTCTGCATGAGCCGCCCTCCTCTTTGGCGCGTTCAGCGCCCCGGACTTTTTTGCGCCGCGCACGGCGCAAACGAACTCAAATCGTTTTTCCTGACGACAGGTGCGTCAGGAAAAACACTTCTCACCTCGCAAGTGTGCGAGCGCAAGCGAGTGCGCGCAGCGGGGTGCAAGCCTTAACTCCAAAATGCGCTGTGCGCATTTTGGAAGATCACTCTTCCTCTTTATAGCTCTCGGGCTTGATGTCGATCTTGTAGCCGACAAGACGCGCGGCAAGGCGCGCGTTCTGCCCCTCCTTGCCGATGGCAAGGGAGAGCTGATCGTCCGGCACGATGACGCGGCAGGCCTTGCCCTCTTCGGCAAGGCGCACGTCGACAACGTCCGCCGGAGCGAGCGCCGCGGCGATGTACTCCGCGGGGTCGTCGCTGTACTTGATGATGTCGATCTTCTCGCCGCGCAGCTCTTCGACGATGCTGTTCACGCGCTGGCCGTGGGGTCCGACGCACGCGCCGATGGGGTCGACGTTGGCGTCGTTGCTCCACACCGCCATCTTCGTGCGGGAGCCCGCTTCGCGGGCGATGGAGCGGATCTCGACCGTGCCGTCGTAAATTTCGGGCACCTCGAGCTCGAAAAGGCGCTTGACAAGGCCCGGATGCGTGCGGGAGATGACGACCTGCGGGCCGCGGGACTGGCGGCGCACGTCGACAAGATAGACCTTGATGCGCTGGCCCTCGACGAGCGTTTCGCCCTTGACCTGCTCGCCGGCGAGCAGTAGCGCGTCCGTCGCCTCCGTGCCGGTGCCGATACGAAGAGAGGCGTTGCCCGTGCGCGGGTCGATACGCGTGACGACGCCGGTGAGGATCTCATGCTGCTTGGAGTTGTATTCGTCGTAGACCATGCCGCTCTCGGCCTCGCGCAGGCCCTGGATGATGACCTGCTTGCCGTTGCCCGCGGCGATGCGGCCAAACTCGATGTTGTCGACCGGGAGGTTGACGATATCGCCGACATTGTACTTGGCGGAGATGGCCTTGGCATCATCGAGACTCATCTGCGTGCCGGGATTTTCGACCTCGTCGACGACCTCCTTCTGCACGAACATCTTCAGCTCGCGCTTGCCCTCGTCCACGTCGACCACCACGTTTTCCACGCCCTCGTGGTCGCGCTTGTAGGCGGTGGTGAGCGCCTGCACGATCTTTTCCATCATAAAGCTCTGGGAAATGCCGCGTTCCTTTTCCAGCATCGCAAGAGCTGCGAAGATCTCATCACATTTCATGAGTAGTTGCTCCTTATTTTGTATTCTGTATGATAAAAGTCAATGGTATTCTTCTTAAAAATCGCAGCGCAGGCGCACGAGCGCGACCGCGTCCTTTTCAAAGCGCATTTCTTCTTCGCCGATGCGAAGCGTGACGGCGCCGTGATCATAGCCCGCAAGATCGCCGGAGAATTCCTTGCGCCCGTCCACGGGCTTGTAGGTCTTGAGCAGCACGGGCGCGCCCATGAACTGCGCAAAGTCGCCCGGCCGCTTGAGCGGACGCTCCGCGCCGGCGGACGCGACCTCGAATATATAGCTCGACTCGATGGGGTCGGCATCGTCGAGGATATCACTCATGGCGCGGGAGATCGCCTCGCAGTCGAGGATGTTCACCCCGCCGTCCTTGTCGATATACAGCCGCAGATACCACTGCCCGGCCTCGCGGACATATTCCACGTCCCACAGCTTGCAGCCGTTTTCCTCCACAACGGGGAGGGCCAGCTCGCGCACGACCTCGGTCACCTTTTTCATTGTATCCCTCGCAGTCTGTGTTTTTTCCAAAATTTGCAAAAGAAAGAGCGGGCCAAACGGTCCACTCTCGCGCTTCCTGCATCCATAACACGGGTATATTATCACAACAAAACGCCGATTGCAAGCGTTTTTGCGCGGGAAGTCCCGCTTTTTCGAAAAAATTTCCGCCTTTTTCCGTCAATTTTTGCGGTCACGGCGAAAATCGCGGCGGCAGCGCTTGCAAAGCGGGGGAAAGTGTGCTATAAGAGTAGGACTCTGAACGACACTTGATAAGAAGGAGGGCTTGTCATGGCGCGCAGCACCACGCTCAATATGACCGAGGGTCGTCTCGGCCGCCAGATCATCACCTTTTCTCTGCCGCTGATGTTCACCAACCTTTTGCAGATGCTCTTCAGCATGGTCGACCTCGCGGTCGTCGGGCGCTTTTCCAGCTCCGCCGCCATGGGCTCGGTCGGCTCGACGACCACGCTCGTGTTCCTCTTCACGGGCTTTCTGATGGGTCTCGGCAGCGGCGTAAACGTGCTCGTCGCCACGCACTTCGGCGCGCGCAGCGAGAAAAACGTGCGCGAATCGGTCAGCACGTCGTTTTTCGTATGTCTGACCGCGGGCCTTCTGATGCTGGCGCTGGGGCTCATCTTTGCCCGGCCGCTGCTCGAGCTTCTGAACACGCGCGACGATCTCATCGACGGCGCGGAGCTCTATCTTCGCATCTACTTCCTCGGTATGCCCGCCGCCGCGCTCTATAACTACGGCAACGGCGTGCTGAACGCCATCGGCGACACGAAAACGCCGCTCATCTACCTCTCCGTCGCGGGCGTGCTGAATGTCATCCTCGACCTCGCGTTCGTCATCGGTCTCGGAATGTCGACCGACGGCGTGGCGCTGGCGAGTATGCTCTCGCAGTGCGTTTCGGCGGGGCTCATCGTCCGCTCGCTCATGCGCAGCACGGATATCTACCGCCTGAACCTCAGGGAGCTGCGCTTCTACCGGGATAAGGCATCGCACGTGCTGTCCATCGGCGTGCCGGCGGGCCTGCAAAACGCCATCTTCTCGGTCGCAAACCTCTTCATCCAGGCAGGCGTCAACTCCTTCAGCACCGTTGTGGTCGAGGGCAACTCCGCCGCCGGCAACGTCGATAACCTCGTCTACGCGGTGATGAACGCGTTCTACATCGCCTGCTCGAGCTTTGTCGGGCAGAACTACGGCGCGGGCAAGGCGGACCGCGTGCGCAAGAGCTATCTGCTGACGCTCGGCTACGCGGCGCTGGCCGCGGCGGTCTTCGGCGGGCTGTTCCTGCTCTTCGGGCGGCAGTTCCTCTCGCTCTTCACCCCCGAGGCCGAAGTCATCGACGCGGGCCTTCAGCGCATCGCGGTCATGTGCTTCTCCTTCCCGATCTCGGCCACGATGGACTGCACCACCGCCGCCTCGCGCGGCCTTGGAAAGGGCCTCGTGCCGATGATCCTCGTCTTTCTCGGCTCGTGCGTGTTCCGCGTGATCTGGATCTACACGGTGTTCGCCTATTTCCACACGATCGGCTCGCTGTATCTGCTCTATCCGTTCTCCTGGCTCATCACCGGCACGGCGGAGATCGCATACTTTGTGTATTGCTACAGAAAATATGTCAGGCTGCTGGAGGCGTCTCCGACAGGGAAGTGAAAGGGAGCTGCCTGAAAGGGCGGCTCTTTTTTTGCACCCTGTGCATCTGCGAGGGGAGCTTTCGCGCGCCGCGCGGGGGGGATGGCAGCGCCTTTTGGCGCTGCTGCGGGACAAAGGGGGTATTCTCTTTCCGAAGAGAATACCCCCTTTGAAACCCCCAGAGAAAGGCGAGGGGCGTCCCCCTCGACCCCCGCATTGCGGGATTGGGGCTTGAAGAGCTGCACGCGCTGCGCAATCGGGTGCCTGCCAAGTGTTGCTGCAAGACGATTTGGTCTACTCCTACTACCCGCTGCCGCTCTGCCTGCGTGTCGGCAGCCTTCAGCAATTTCCTCCTACTTTGGATTCTATCGACCTTGCAAGTGCCTACCAAAGCGGCATTGCTGCGCTCGCCGCGTTTGTTGCACTATCCGGTAGGAGGTGGTAAAACTGCGCTCACTGCGGTACGCACTACCGGAAATGTTTGCATTTCGACAGAAGGAAATTAGGCTGCACCTGCGCAAGATCGGCAGAGCGGCAGCGGGTAGTAGAAGTACACCAAATCGTCTCGCACCCCCCAATGGCGGCGAGCGAAGCAATGCCGCCACGCAAGGCACTTCCACTCCCCAGGCGCCGCACTTCTTCGAGATCGAGACTGCCAATGGAATTTTCTCTGGGTGGGTCTAAGGGAGGGGTATCTCTTTTTGAAAAAGAGATACCCCTCCCTTGCCCGTGCAGCGCCGGCGGCGCTGCCCTCCCCTTCACAGCTTCTGCGAAGCTGCCAGCTCACGATTCTTATACTCCGGCTTGCCAGAGACTTCTTCGAGCACGGTGATCTCCTCCGGCAGCGGCGCGCTGCCTTCACCGTACTGGAACAGCACGGCCCTTTCCGCGCTGAAGGGATAGACGTCGATCTCACAGCGGCGGTCGGCGAAGACGAAGCGGTACTTCGTCTTGTGCACGGGCGAGAGCGCGGTGTCGCGCTCCAGAAGGTATTTTTCATACTGCTTGTGCGAGATGGGACGCTCAGTGTCCCATTTTTCGCCGTTTGCCATGCGGTGCTTTTCGGTGTAGAAATACAGCGTCTCCGCGCCGTTTTTCTGCATCCGGACGCGGCGCTCGATGTTCGGATTCGTCAGTGCGAGATAGGTCTGCGTCATGTCGATGGCCGCGGCGCGGTACTTGCGCGCAAGGGCTGCCATATCCGGCATGGCGATGAGGTATTTGCGCTTTTGCGCCATCGGCTCGACCTCGCCGACCGCGCGGTAGATCTCGCGCAAAGCGCGCTCGATCTTGTTGCTGAAGTTCGCGTCGTTGTCGATGATGCGCAGATTCGGGTGCGCGCTCCACGCGCGTAGCGTGCGGTCGTCCATCTCGCGCGCATATTCGATGGATTCCGTGCGCGCATTGTTGCCAAGGTCGTAGGCAAACTCCGCGCCCTTGGCGCAGGTGATGAGATGGAGCACCATGTCGTAATTTGCAAGCACGCGCTCCTCCGTGCGGCCGTCAAAGCGGGCGATGACCTGCGCAAACTCCTCGTCCGACACATAGGCCTTGTCGTCCATCAGCGCGCGGTCGTAGAGGATGAGAATGTTGTCCTCCGGCACGAGCTGCGCGGCGTCGAGGGCGAGCTTTTCCTTGTGGATCTGGTCGCCGACGACAAAATCCTGAAATTGCAGCATCGACATACAGTTGTCAAACGGCTTGATGCCAAAGCCCGAAATGAGCTCAGTTGCCGTTTCGGGGATGGTGATGACGCGCCAGCCGTCCTCCTGCTTGAACTCCTTGAGCACGCGGCTCACGAGCGTCGTTTTGCCCGCTGCGGGGCCGCCCGTGAGGACGACCTTCGTGATGCGCTTTGCCATCGTTACACACCCTTTCCGTTGAAGAGATAGTCGCGGAATTGCGCGACAGACTTAAAATAGAGGTCGCAGTTTCCGCGCATGAAGGCTTCGATCTCTGGGATATCGTTTGACCAGCCTGCGGCGGCAAAGCGCACGTTTGCCGCCCTTGCCATGTCGTACCCGGGCTTCAGATCGTCGAGCACGAGCATCTGGTCTGCCGTAAAGCCGAGCTTTTCCATGATGTCATAGAGCGCGTAGGGCTGCGGCTTGCGCCGCTCCCTCGGCACCTCCCAGCCGTAGACGAGCTTTGGCGCGGGGAGACCGTTTTCGCGGTAATCGCGCAGGATGTTCGGCGAGAGCGAGTGCGACACGACGCAGATCGTGCCGCCGGCGTTCACATAGTCCCACAGGAGATCCCGCATCCCATCGTAGACCTGCGGCACGTGGTGCTGGACGTATTCGTGCCAGTAGGCTTGTTCGTGCTTCATGTCGTCCTCGGTCATGCCGACCTCACCGTGAAAAAAGTCGTATACGCCGGGATCAAAGTTCTTGAGGACGTATTCCTCCAGCGTGTAGCGCTTCGCCTTGGGGAAAAACTTTGCCGTGTACTCGGCAAAGCAGGGGTAATGCACCGTCGCGGTGGAGTTGACCACAGTGTCGTCGTGGTCGAGCACAAGGCAGGGATAGGTCATAAAAGGAACTCCTTTTTTGATGCTTTTTGAAAAGTATACCATATGGAATGGGGCCCGCGCAAGCGCGGTGGGGAGGGATGGCAGCGCCCTTTGGCGCTGCACGCGAAACAAGGGAGGGATATCTCTTTTTCAAAAAGAGATATCCCTCCCTTTGACCCACCCA
>ENA-UOJV01003255-UOJV01003255.1-human-gut-metagenome-genome-assembly--contig:-C82-NODE-3255-length-11057-cov-5.043901_pt1 | contig 11057 bp, 7 predicted proteins | sample MGYA00242356_ERZ723903 | MGnify/ENA metagenome assembly ERZ723903
GGATCTTTTATGTGGACTTTCTGACAAACATGGGCGGAAAGAACTTTGAGACTGAATGGGATGTGCTGGTGGCGGTCTGCAATATTTTCTATCAGAATAAAGCATTTTACCAGAGTGCCCTGAGGATCGAAGGGCAGAACAGTTTTAAGGATTACTTTTACGAGATGCTCGAGCCGGTCATGGCGTTTTTTGTACAGGATCTCTTTCAGGTACAGAATCAGAAACTGTTTGTAACGTTCTTCTGTGATGCCTTCCTGACCGCGGTTCTGCGCTGGTTTTCCATGGAAAGCGAGCTGGAACCGGAAACGTTTGTCGAAGAACTGAAAGAAGTGATATGCAGATCATCAGAAAAAATAGCAGCCAAAGCGGAACCAAAGAAATAAAATTCCGCTTTGGCTGTACTTTTATGCATCTGCGAGCAGTTCACGGTAAAATATATTCCGAAGAGACAACTCTTCAAAGGAAACGGTGGGCGTATCGAGTGTGCGGGCCATGTGATCCGGCAGAAGCAGCAGATACGCCGGATTGGCGGTGATAATCTGCTCAATTTTGCGGGAGTCTTCCTGCACTTCGATCGGGAAGAATGGCTGTATGGGGGTGAAGCGGTACTGTTGAACAACATCGGAAACAGCCCGGATACTTTCTTTTGAGCACGAATCATCTGCGACCAGAAAGAAAAAGACACTCTGTTCCATCTGGGAATACAGGTGGTCAAAAGAGAGCAGATAAGCGGCAGCATCTGCATCCTGATAGACTTTGTGCATACCGAACAGCGTTTTCTGACGGCGCAGGGCTTTTGCCATGGAAGCCGTTGAGGGGGCATCAATTGGAAGAGAAACCATCAGGTTCGGGCAGGATAAAAGCAGTTTCTGCTGTTTTTCGGTAAGCGGCGTATCGGAAAGAAACCAGAGAAACGCGCATTCCGGATGCGACTGGATAACGGCAAGGTAGGATTCCATATCCTCATGATGATCCATGGAGCGGAGCTGATAAGAGTAGATGCCGTATGTCAGACCGGTTCTGACCACGGATGCAAAAAACGAGGAATCGTAAGTGTCCGGGATGCGGCTGTCGAGACGGAGCTTGACAACCCAGGGAACAGCAAAGGAAAGTTCTTTCTGCTTCTGGCGCAGAATCTGCGCACCGTAGGTAAAACTGTTGTAGCCGATGTTGATGCCGAACTGACGAAGCGCTTCCGGATCGTTGCTGCGCAGCAGAAAGTCGATCGCCTGATAATACGGGCTTTCATCGTTGCGCAGAAGATCCTGAAAAATGGCAAAAATCTGATTCTGAAAGCGGCCGCGGGAAAATTGGCGGCCAAGATCGCAGAGCTTGCGGACGCTGCGTTTCGGATCTGCGTCCATCTCCACCATCGCGCGTGCAACTGTTGTGTCGATCAGTGCGCGGGTGATGTCCTGTGAATTCATAATGTGTTCCTCCGATCAAGTAAAATAAGCTGTTTTTATCATAGCAAAAAGAACACGGTAAAAACAGGGACAAAGAACAGGAATTGTCTAAAAACTCCATTCTTTAAGGAAAATTTACCAGATCTTCAGAAGAAATTTCTTTTTCTTTTGTGGAAAAAGTGGTAAAATAAAGTTATATGGTACAAACTATCGATTCTGCCGCGCCAAAAACGCGGCGGAACCATCCGAAACGATTCCAGAAAAATAGGAAAAACGAAATGGTTTTCGAACATGGAAGATAAAAGGAGGCGTTTTGCATGAAATTTGATATGCACTGCCACACAAAAGAGGGTTCGATGGATGGAAAAGTCATGATTGAGGAGTACATCCGAACACTGAAACGAAAAGGATTTGGAGGAATGTTGGTATCCGACCACGATTCCTATGACGGATACCGCGAGTGGAAGAATGCCATCAAGGGAAGAGCACACCAGGATTTTGTGGTATTAAAAGGTGTTGAGTACGATACGTGCGACTGCGGCCACATTCTTGTGATTATGCCGTTCGGCGTAAAATTAAAAATTCTGGAGCTGCGCGGCCTGCCGGGATCGATCCTTGTCAAGATCGTCCATGCGTACGGCGGAATTTTAGGACCGGCGCATCCGTACGGCGAAAAATTTATGAGCATGATCAGCACGAATGAACGGAAGAAAAAGTATCAGCAGCGGATTGCCCAGCTTCTCCCGCAGTTCGATTTTGTTGAAATTTTCAATGCGTGTGAGAGCGCGGAGACGAACGCAAAAGCGAAACGGCTGGCGGAGAAATTCAATAAGCCCGGCTTTGGCGGAAGCGATGCGCACCGGCTGGACTGCATCGGAAAAGCGTACACCGAGCTGCCGGATACCATCAGAAGTGAGGATGATCTGATCGCCTACGTAAAAACGTGCCCGCAGATTGATTGCGGCGGCGAGCATTACAACGGAACGACGAAAGACCGGATCGGCCGCCTGAACATGGTGCTTGTGGATTCGTTCTATTTCTACAACAAACTTGCAAATGGCTGGCGCTGGCGGAAGCGGAGGCGTGAGCTGTTTGATATCATAGAAAAAAAACTCTGATGAATGCCTGGCAAAAAAGCGTGCCGGAAACGTTTCGTTCGGCACGCTTTTTCCTGCCCTGCATTTGAATCGAAAAAGAGAGGAAACATACGTATGCTTGCAATATTTCTTGCGCCGGTCTACATACTGGCAAATGTATTTACCGCCTACTGGCTGCTGCGGTGGATGAAGGAGGTGCATCCTTTGTTCCGCCATCCGGCCGTGCTGGGTGTCATTTTGGTGCTGTATGCATTTTTTGCACTTTCCCTGCTGACGAGCTTACTGATCAAAAGAGATCCCGTTCACCCGATTTTAAAGGTCATCAGCAACTCCTGGCTCGGCATCTATCTGTATTATCTTGGCTTCACCGCGATTCTGGTGCTGCTGCGCTTCATTTTTGCGCATACGGCACTGACGAAAACTTGGCTGTATTCTCCGATGGGATTGAAAGCGGTCGGCCTTGGCGCGATCCTTTTTGTGACGGGAATGTGCATCTACGGAATGGTGCATGCAGTCCATATTTACACGACACGATATGAGGTTCCATCGAAAAAGGATGCACATCTGAAAATTGCGCTCGTCGCAGATCTTCATCTGGGGTACAGCATCGGCAGTCATCAGATGGAAGAGATGGTGGAAAAAATCAATGCTGAGGAGCCGGATGTCGTTGTGATTGCCGGGGATATTTTTGATTATGAGTACGATGCCATCTATGAGCCGGACCGCGTGGCGGATCTTCTGGCGGGCTTAAAGAGCCGGTACGGCACGTACGCCTGCTACGGCAACCACGATCTCGATGAGAAGATTCTCGCGGGCTTTACGTTTGAGACGAAGGAGGAGCGCGTCGCCGACCGCCGGTTCGGTGAGTTCCTGGACCGCGCGAAGATTCATCTGCTGGAGGATGATGTGGTTTGTATCGATGATGCCTTTTATCTGGCGGGCCGAAAAGATCCCGACCGGATCCGCAAAACGCAGGAGACACGCGACACGCCGTCCGAACTGCTTACCGGACTGGACCAGTCGCTTCCAGTTTTTGTGATTGACCACCAGCCGTCGGAGCTGACCGAGCTGGCAGAGGCAGGCGCAGACCTTGATCTTGGCGGCCATACGCACGACGGACAGCTCTTCCCAGGCAATATCCTTACCGGCCTGATGTGGGAGAATGCCTGCGGGATGAAGAAAGTCGGAGACATGTACAGCATCGTCACATCCGGCGTGGGTCTCTGGGGACCGCCGATGCGGATCGGGACGAAAGCGGAAGTGGTGATCATCAATTACGGAAAATAAGGGTTGACAAAACCGGAACGCAGAATTATAATACAACAAAACTACGAAACAGAGGTTATCAACGATGAACGAGATGCACAGCGTACAGATGCACAGGGACGACGATTGATAGCGCTTGTATCAAAGTGAAGACTACTATACTTCACAGGTACAGGCGCTGATTGTGTTGTACCTGTGTGGAAGATAAGGCAAAGGGAAACCACACCGGGAGAAAAAGAAATACCCCGTGTGGTTTTTCTTTGCCATTTTTTATCCATGCGGGAATGACTTGAAATTTACATCAGAGAAGGGTTGTGATCGTATGGGACATACAGATTATGTCCATATGGATTTTCTGCTGATTTTGCGGCGATAAAGAAAAATCAGAACAGAAAGGCAGAAAAGACTATGAAGACAGAAATGAATACCGTAAAAGTAAGAAAAACAGAGGAACTCGAAGCAGAGCAGTTAGGAGCACACATCGGCGAAATCGTGCGGCTGCATGGAAGCATTTACAAAATCCGAAAAATGAGCTCATTTGCATTTGTGCTGCTTCGGACGAAACGGCAGATGGTACAGTGCGTGTACGAGCCGGCGTATGCCCGGTTTGCATTGGAGAAATTAAAAGAAGAGGCGTGTGTCCGGTTTACCGCGGAGGTGATCCATGAAGAGCGTTCCAGAAGCGGGTATGACCTGCATCTGTTAGACGTGGAAATCCTCTCCGAGCCGGAAGAAGTACCGCCGGTTGTCATCAACCAGAAGCGGGTCAACACTTCCATCGAGAACCTGCTGGACTATCGCCCAATTACGCTGCGCAACGAAAAAGAGCGCGCGATTTTCCAGATCCAGGCAAAGATCTGTCAGGCGTTCCGCGAATTTCTGGATGGACAGCACTTCACCGAAATCCACACACCGAAGCTCGTAGCGGCGGGAGCCGAGGGCGGAGCTAATATCTTCTCTTTGTCGTATTTCGGCGAACAGGCATATCTGGCGCAGAGCCCGCAGTTTTACAAGCAGATGATGGTCGGCGTCTTCGAGCGTGTCTACGAGATCGCACCGGTCTTCCGGGCGGAGAAGCACGACACGGCGCGTCATCTGAACGAATATACAAGCGTGGACTTTGAGATGGGCTATATCGAGAATTTTGAGGACATCATGGCGATGGAGCAGGAAATGCTGCGGTACACATTTGGACGGCTGCAGGAGACATGCGGAGCGGAGCTTTCGCTTTTAAAAGCAGAGGTGCCGGTGATCACGGAGATTCCGAGAATCCGTTTTTCGGAGGCGAAAGAGCTGGTGAGCCGCGTATACAAAAGAGCCTTTTCGGAGAAACTGGACTTTGAACCGGAGGAGGAAAAACTGCTGTGCGAATACGTGAAGAAAACGACAGGCAGTGACTTCGTATTTGTGACACATTATCCAAGCGCCAAGCGCCCGTTCTACGCGATGGACAGCAGAGAAAACCCGGCAGTGACGGAAAGTTTTGACCTTCTCTTCCGCGGCCTTGAAGTGACGACCGGCGGCCAGCGCATCCACAATTACCGGGAGCAGGTGGAAAAGATCGAAAGCCGCGGCATGCATGTGGAAGCGTTTGAGAGCTATCTAATGATGCACCGCTGCGGCATGCCTCCGCACGGCGGTCTCGGTCTTGGGCTGGAGCGGTTTACGGCACGGCTTCTCGGATTTGAAAATGTGCGGAACGCATCCCTGTTTCCAAGAGACATTCACCGTCTGATTCCGTAAACCAGAAGAGTGTAAAAAACTCCGGCGAAGCCGTGGCGCAGATCCACGGGCTTAGCCGGAGTTTCATAAGATTTCCCTCCCTTTTGAAAGAGAGCGTAACCGTTTGGATATTTCTATTATACACCAGGGGAGTGAAAATGACAAATTGTTTATTGCAGATAGGATTGCTGTATAAAAGTCAGAATTTTTGCAGAAATGAGCCTTGTAAAGCGTCCGAAAATAGGCTATACTAAACAAGGTTTGGCTGCCGGCAGAATCTGGCAGTATCGGCAAATATTGGAAAAAAGAAAGACGGGAGTTTCCCGGTTTGAGGATAGGAAAATATGAAATTATATGACATTTCCGGAGAGCAGTTTTCCGCAATGGACGCGCCGCGTCATCTGATGACGGAGGAAGGAACGGCGCAGACGACGCTCGATCGGTCACTTGGCATCTGTCAGGTGGCGGAGCTTGAGGGAAAAGTGACAAGAGAAGTGCTCGAGGAGGTCATGGAAGAGGACTGTGAACGTCTTCTGATCCGCGGCGATGCGCAGATTACACGCGATGGGGCAGATTACCTGGCAGAGAAAAAATTGGTGCTGCTCGGTGTGGAGCAGGAAACTGTCGGAAATGAGACATCGGGGAATGATGTTCATCAGCAGCTGCTGAAAAAAGGTACGGTGATTGTCGAAAATCTGAATCTGGAGAAAGTGACCTCGGGTCATTATTTTCTTGTGGCTGCTCCGGTCAAAAAGAAACACCAGTACGGCGGACCGATCCGCGCGGTTCTGATCGAAAATTAGAAAATGCTTTGTGTGAATCTGAAAATGCAATGTAAAATATAACGGAAAGAGAAAAACAGGAAAAAGTGTTCCCTTGTGGGACACTTTTTTTGATGTGTCCAAAACGAGGGAATTTTGGGTTGTATTTTCCAAATATGGAGAATATAATGGGAAAAAGCCAGGATGTGGTATTCAAAACCAGATCAATTCCGGGCGAAAATATTAAACTATTACAAAGGAGATCGTGAACAATGGATGCAAAAATGAAAGTAGAAAGAGCCGCTGCAGGCGCTGCGATCGATGGTGTTTTAAAATATGTGAATCACGGAGACGACAGAACAAAAGCGCTGTTGAATCTGACGGATTTTGTACAGAAATTTACCGGAAATATGTTTGCGGAGAAAACCTTCGACAACATCCGCACCATGCTGCAGAATCCGGACAACAAATGGGTACAGTATGTCAACCGCGGACTGGACGAGCTGGATCCGCAGGTGATCAAAATGACTGCTTTGAACCTGGGATTCCAGGCAGCTTTCGTCGGAACGAAACAGATCCGTATGAACCGTGAAAAATACAACTGCAACATCCCATGGACGATGCTGATGGACCCGACAAGTGCCTGTAACCTGCACTGCACCGGATGCTGGGCAGCAGAATACGGCCACAAGCTGAATCTTTCCTATGAGAAACTTTCTGATATCATAAGCCAGGGAAAAGAGCTGGGAACCTACTTCTACATGTTCACCGGCGGCGAACCGCTTGTGCGCAAAAAAGACATCCTGCGTCTGGCAGAAGAGCATCATGACTGTGAATTCCACTGCTTCACCAATGGAACCCTGATCGACGAGGAGTTCTGTGAGGCGGTTCAGAAGCTCGGCAATATCTCCTTCTCCATGTCTCTGGAAGGCTTCAAGGAGGTCAACGACGGACGCCGCGGCGAGGGTATATTCGATAAAGTTCTGGCAGCCATGGATCTGATGAAAAAACACGGTCTGCTTTTTGGTACTTCCATCTGCTACACAAGAGCAAACCTCGAGACCGTTACAAGTGACGAGTTCCTGGATCTTTTGATCGAGCACGGATGCCGTTACAGCTGGTATTTCCACTTCATGCCGGTCGGCATGGACGCTGCACCGGAGCTGATGCCGACGGTTGAGCAGAGAAAATATATCTATCACAGACTGCGTGAGATCCGTTCCGATAAGAGCGACAAACAGATCTTTGTTATGGACTTCCAGAACGACGGTGAGTTCGTCGGAGGCTGTATCGCAGGAGGAAGAAACTACTGCCATATCAATGCAAACGGCGATGTGGAGCCGTGTGTTTTCATCCATTACTCCGGCGCCAACATCAACGAAGTTTCCCTGATCGAAGCACTGCAGCAGCCGCTGTTCCAGGCATACCGCGATGGACAGCCGTTCAACCGCAACCACCTGCGCCCATGTCCGATGCTCGAAAATCCGGAACTGCTGCGTGAGATGGTAGAGAAGACCGGCGCGAAGTCAACCGACCTGCAGTCTCCGGAGAGCGCAGAGCATCTGTGCGGAAAATGTGATCTGTATGCTACTGAGTGGAAAAAAGCCGCAGACGAGCTGTGGGCAGAGAATCCGCATCACAAACAGAGATATGAGAACTATAAGAAAGAGAACCTGGACGAGGAGGCAAAAGCTTCCACAGAGGAAATTCTTTCCGGAATCCGCGGATAATGCGATGCATGAACTGAATCAATGACAGAAATAAGACGCCGGGAAACGGGATAAAGCCTGTTTTCCGGTGTCTTTATGTTTCAATTCAATTCAATCTATAGCAAGACCCGAAAATAATGCAAAAAAGGCAGTGCTGCAGAGCGCGAATTTTTTGCATTATTTTCGGGGATTACTATAAGTCCGACAGGTCTTGCAGAAAAAAGGCAGATCCCGTATACTGGTAGAAGCAAAAAGATATTTTAACGACAGAGAGGATTAAAAAATAGAAGATGAACGATTCATTTTTACAGGAACAGGGCGTGAGCGGGGCGTTAATTGAGAGTGTGCGGAAATTCCGCGAGAGCTATCCGGTGGCGGAGGGCTTAGAGAACCGCATGAGCACGCCGGAAATCCCGTTTTTCGGAAAAGAGATTCTGGAGATGGCAATTGCCGCGCTGCTGCAGGGCGAAAATCTGCTGCTGACCGGCGAGAAGGCAACGGGAAAAAACGTGCTGGCAGAGACACTGGCGTATGTTTTCGGAAGACCGACGTACAACGTTTCTTTCCATGTAAACACAGGAAGTGCCGAGCTGATCGGAACCGATACATTCCAGAACCAGGAGGTCACACTCCGGAAAGGCAGCATTTACCGCTGTGCAGAGGAAGGCGGTTTTGGCATTCTCGATGAGATCAACATGGCGAAAAACGATGCGGTCAGTGTTCTTCACGCGGCGCTCGACTACCGCCGTATCATCGATGTGCCAGGCTACGATAAAATTCCGCTTCACCCGGCGGCGCGGATGATCGGAACGATGAATTACGGCTATGCGGGAACGAGGGAGCTGAATGAAGCGCTGGTGTCCCGCTTTCTGGTGATTGACATGCCGTCGCTTACGGAAGAGACACTGTTTTATCTGATGCAGTCAAAATTCCCGGATCTGAAACCGGCGGCACGCGAAGCGCTGGCCGGCCTTTACCTCGATCTGCAGAAAAAGGCAAAACAGGCGGAAATCACCACGCGCGCGCTCGACCTCCGCGGTCTGTTCGGAGCGATTGGCACGATGCGTCAGGGGCTGTCCCCGTATCTTGCGGTGCAGATCGGCATTGTCAATAAATGCTTTGACCTGTTTGAAAAAGAGATCGTGCGGGATGTCGTGCGCACGCGGATTCCGGAAGAGTGGACGCCGCAGGATATTTTTTAGAGGAAATACGTATGGTGACAGAGGAAACATTAAAAACGCATGAGATGGAGCTGGAGAGCCGGATCCGCAATCTCGTCTGGACCGTCAGCGGCGACTACACGCTGAAGCTGAACCCGGACGTGGAGCGGTATGCGAAAGAGCCGGATACGGTGCTGTACGATACGATCCGCCAGGGTGCCTTTTCGTGTTATTTTGATCGGGAAGCCTACAGCCTGTATCTGGTGAAGAAGGTTTACAGCGGCGCAGCGGAGGGAGAACTGATGATGCTCGCCCAGCTGGTGACGGAGGAGGCCGTATCGAAGCGGCTCGAAAGCGAGCGCCCCGGTGTCAAGGGCTTTCGAAGGAGAGCAGCGGAGGAAATACTGGACCACTCGTTTGAATCTTTATCCAAAAATGAGACAGGTCGTCTGAAACTGGAGTATCTGCGAGGAAGAAGAGAGGAGGACGAGGGAAAAAGCCCTTCATACTCGGGGAAAACGCGGGAGTGGATGGAGCTGCTGAAGCACGCATCCGAAACAGCGGATACAATGGAACTGATCCGGGTGACGGACGAGCTGTACAATAAGGTCGTCGATCCCGCATTTGTGAAAAAGCACGGTGATCTTGCCTCGGTTCTTGCGGTAACGATCGAGGAGCTCACCGAGTATTCCTGGAAGGATTTCCTTTCGGAAGAGCTGTATGAGGACGGGCTCGAGACATATCTGGAGCGAGTTTCGCTTGATATGACAAATTTCACATCAAAAGAGGCGGAAGAGAAGAAAGAAAAAACAGCGGGAAGCGATACCAAAAAGGTCGTTGTCGTCGATGAGAAAGCGCTGGCACGGATGTATCAGTACATTCAGCGCAATTACGGAAAAACGTGGCTCTCGGAGAGTGAGGAGAAAAGCCGGAATTACCAGCTCTGCCGCGGCATCCACAGCGACTGCAGCCTCTATTACACGGAGGGTGTGCTGAAAAATCCGGTCGGAAAGTATTATCAGCTCTCCTACGCGCAGAAGCAGAAGGATAAAAACCTTCATGCCTATTACGACCAGCACCGCGCGGTGCGGCAGAACATTTCGCTGCTGTATCAGGAACTGAAAAAAGCGATGCTGCTGCAGGAGGACCAGTCGTTTGCAGATGCAGACCACGGAATTTTACAGCCCGCGCGGATGTGGAAGGTGGGACGGAGTCAGAATGCGGATCTGTTCCGGCTGGAGCAGCGGCGGAATTCGCTGGATTTTGTCGTGGATATTCTCGTGGATGCGAGCGGTTCCCAGCGGCCGCGCCAGGAGAATGTGACACTGCAGACGTACATTCTGGCGGAGACCTTAAGCCGCCTGCACATCCCGTTCCGCGTGATGAGCTTCTGTACGTTCTGGGATTACACGATTCTGCACCGGATGCGCGATTACGACGATCCGCGGGAGAAGAACAGCAATATTTTTGAGTATATCACATCATCAAACAACCGCGACGGGCTTGCTGTCAAGGCTGCGGGGATGGATCTTTTAAAACGCCAGGAGGACCGGAAGCTGCTGATCCTCTTAAGCGACGGAAAGCCGTACGATGTGCTGGTGAACCGGCCGAATGCGAGAAATCCAAAGCCGTACCGGGATGACTATGCGCTGCATGACACGGCAACTGAGGTGCGGCGCCTTAGGCAGCAGGGTGTCTCGGTGCTTGGGGTCTTTGTAGGCGAGGAGACGGAGCTTATGGCGGAGCAGAAGATTTTCGGCAAGGATTTCGCATATGCGCGCGACATCCGCAACTTTTCCCATATGGTGGGAAGCTATTTAAGAAGAAAAATCGAAGAATAAACGAGCGGAATGCTCCGGGCGGAAAGTGGAAAACTTTTATCCGGAGCATTTTTTTCAAATTTTTTACTCAAACAGGTTGACATTTCACACAAAAC
>ENA-UOJV01003256-UOJV01003256.1-human-gut-metagenome-genome-assembly--contig:-C82-NODE-3256-length-11056-cov-3.660304_pt1 | contig 11056 bp, 8 predicted proteins | sample MGYA00242356_ERZ723903 | MGnify/ENA metagenome assembly ERZ723903
GCTGGCTGACCATGTGGCAACAAAAAAGCAGAGCCACGAGGATGAGATGGAGGATCTGATCTCCATCGGGACCATTGGACTGATCAAGGCAGTGGAAACATACAAGGAGGATTATGGGAGCAGGCTTGCAACCTACGCGGCAAGGTGTATTGACAATGAACTATTAATGCATTTCCGGGCAAAAAAGAAAACGTCGAAAGAAGTTTCCCTGTATGAGCCGATTGGAACTCATAAAGAGGGGAACCAGATCCACATTATCGATGTTGTGGTCAGCGATGACGAGGATGTTGTGGAATTGCTGGAACAGGACCGCAAAGTCAGACGGCTGAATGAAATTATTCCGCAGACATTGTCCGGAAGGGAATTGTTTATTATCATAAACCGTTACGGACTCTATGGGAAAAAGACAATGACACAGAGGGAGATCGCAAGAAAACTTGGGATTTCCAGATCCTATGTTTCGAGGATCGAAAAGAGGGCAATCGAAAAACTCAGGCAGGCATTTTAGGTGTATTATAATATATAATTAATTTTGTAAAATTTGGAAAATGTTCTTTATTAAATATTCATCTGGCAGATGTATGAGGGCTTCTGCCGGATGTCGGAATCTTTTTTATCAGAATCATTGCAGGATTCCCTGCGGTATCCACAGCGTATTTTCGAATACATTTATTTTTGATGCAGAAAACGATGGAAAGGAAGGTTATTTGTATAGTTTAGTAACTACCTCGATCATCCAGGGGATCAAGAGCATCCCGGTCTATGTGGAGGCGGATGTCTCAGATGGCATGCCGCTTTTTGAGATGGTCGGTTCACTTTCGCCTGAGGTAAAAGAATCCAAAGAGCGTGTGCGCACAGCACTGAAAAATACAGGGTATATTCTGCCGCCAAAACGTATCACGATCAATTTTATCCCTGCCAATATCAGAAAGACCGGATCAGGCTTCGACCTTCCGGTTGTTGCCGCAGTGCTTTGTGCCATTGGCATTGTGCCGGAGGAAGCGTTAAAGAATACGATGGTCGTGGGTGAGATCAGCTTGAGCGGGGAGGTAAAGCCCGTCAATGGAATACTGCCTATGGTGGCAGAGGCAAAGGAACGCGGCGTCACACGTTGTATCGTACCGGCGGAGAATCAGACAGAGGCGCTGCTTGTAAAAGAGATAGAAATTTTTGCGGTGCAGAGTATTGCAGAAATGATACATATTTTAAACGGGGGCACATACATTGAAAAAGAAATAGGAAAAGCAGTGGAAAAAACGATCCGGCTGCTCGATTTTTCGGATATCCAGGGGCAGCATTTTGTAAAGAGAGCCTGTGAGGTGGCAGTGAGCGGTATGCACAATCTGCTGATGATAGGACCACCCGGTGCCGGTAAGACTATGACGGCAATGCGGATACCGACAATCCTTCCGCCGCTTGATGAAAAAGAGCAGATGGAGCTTTCGAAAATTTACAGTGTATCCGGACAGTTTCAATTACGGGAACAATTAATGGAGGAACGTCCGTTCCGCTGTCCACATCATACGATTACGATGCAGGGATTAGTGGGTGGTGGACTGATCCCAAAGCCGGGAGAGATCTCTCTGGCACACAAGGGCGTTTTATTTTTGGATGAATTGCCGGAATTTAAGCAAAATACCATTGAGATATTAAGACAGCCGATGGAGGAAAAGGAAGTGCGTTTAGTGCGCGTGAACGGCACGTATGAATATCCGGCTGATTTTATCCTTGTCGCTGCCATGAATCCCTGCAAATGCGGTTATTATCCAGATATGCAGAAATGCAGATGTACGGCGGCTTCTATTGAACGATATATCAACCGTATCAGCCAGCCGCTCTTAGACCGCATTGACATCTGCGTGGAGACGCCACAGATTAAATTTGAAGAGCTGAACGGAACGAAAAAAGAGGAATGTTCCGATACAATCCGGGAACGTGTGATTGAAGTGCATGCGATCCAGAAAAAACGTTATCAGAAAGAAGATTTTCAGTTTAACAGCCAGATCCCGGCTGCACGGATTGCAGAATACTGTGCTCTGTCGAAAGATCAGGAAAAATATATGAAGAAAATTTACAAACAGTTAAATCTGACTGCCCGGTCTTATCATAAAATCTTAAAGGTTGCGCGGACACTGGCAGATATGGACGGCACTGAAAACATTCTGGATGCGCATTTGAATGAGGCAGTCTGCTATCGCAATATTGATAAAAGATTCTGGAGGGATTCGTTATGAAATATCAGTACTGGCTTTCAAATATTCCGGGAGTCGGCTGTAAGACGATCCACCGCCTTTTGGGACAGGCAGGTTCTGCGGAAGAAATTTATTTTCTGAAAAAAGAGCAGTTAGAAAAGCTCTCCGGGCTGTCTGACCGCCAGGTGCATGCGATCACTGACCGGAAGAAAAACTGGGATCTGGAAGAAAAATATGCTGCGCTGGGAGAAAACGGGATTTCTTTTTTGTCCTGTGAGATGGAGTCATATCCTAAACAGCTCAGGAATATCGTGGATGCTCCATACAGTTTGTACATCAAAGGGAAAATGCCTGATTTCTCAAAAAGAAGAGTGGCGGTCGTCGGGGCGAGAATGTGCTCGGAATACGGAAAGAAAATGGCAGAACAGATCGGTGAAAAACTGGCGCTTTGCGGGGCGGAGGTTTTAAGCGGCATGGCAAGAGGAATTGATGCATACGGACATATTGGAGCATTAAAAGCGGGCGGAAATACGTATGCGGTGCTGGGGTGCGGCGTAAATGTCTGTTATCCCAGAACGAATCAGAAATTGTATGAGAATATTCTTTCGCATGGAGGAATCATCTCGGAATATCCGCCGGAGACTGAACCGATCGCACAATTATTTCCTGCCAGGAACCGGATCATATCAGCGCTCTCGGATGTGGTCGTGATCGTGGAGGCAAAGGAGAGAAGCGGTTCCCTGATCACAGCTGATTTTGCGCTGGAGCAGGGAAAGGATATTTATGCAGTTCCGGGGCGTGTGACAGATGCTCTGAGCATGGGCTGCAATAACCTGATCCGGCAGGGGGCGGGCATTATAAACAGCGTAGAAGATTTTGTAAAAGATCTTGAATTGTATGCGTGTAATGACACAACTCAAGAAAATTTTAACAAATTATTACTTGAAAAAGATGAAAGCTTGGTGTATGCTTGTTTGAGTTTACGACCGAAAAGTATGGAAGAACTTTTGAAAAAGACAGGATTTGCAATGCCTCAGATGGCAGATATCCTGCAGAGACTGATTCAGAAGGACTTTATCACGGAATCTTTTAAAAATTATTATATACGCAAAATCTGAAAGTAAGGAGACAGTTGAATGGCTAAGTACCTGGTTATCGTGGAATCACCGGCAAAGGTGAAGACAATTAAAAAATTTCTGGGAAAAAATTATGAGGTTGCAGCATCAAACGGACATGTGCGCGATCTCCCAAAGAGTCAGCTTGGGGTTGATGTGGAACATGATTTTGAACCGAAGTACATTACTATCCGAGGAAAAGGAGATATCCTTGCAAATCTTCGCAAAGAAGTGAAAAAAGCAGATAAAGTGTATCTCGCAACTGACCCGGACCGTGAGGGTGAAGCGATTTCCTGGCATCTTAGCAAGGCATTAAAACTGGAAGGCAAAGATGTCAACCGAATCAGTTTCAATGAGATCACACAGAGTGCGGTGAAAGCGTCTTTGAAACAGCCGAGAGACATTGACATGAACCTTGTGAATGCGCAGCAGGCGAGACGTATCTTAGACCGTATGGTTGGTTATAAGATCAGTCCGCTGCTCTGGGCAAAAGTAAAACGTGGCTTAAGTGCCGGACGTGTGCAGTCGGTTGCACTTCGCATCATCTGTGACCGCGAGGAGGAGATCAACGCTTTTATTCCGGAAGAATACTGGACACTTGACGCAGAATTAAAGATCGCAGGTGAGAAAAAGCCTTTGCTTGCAAAGTTCTACGGAGACAGCGAGAGCAAGATGAATATCTCTTCGAGGGAGGAGATGGACCGCGTGATGGCAGAAATCTCCAAAGAGACATTTAAAGTGATCGAGGTAAAAAAGGGCGAGCGTGTGAAAAAAGCACCGCTTCCATTTACGACCAGTACTCTGCAGCAGGAGGCATCCAAAGCGCTGAACTTCCCAATCTCAAAGACGATGAGAATCGCCCAGCAGCTCTATGAAGGTGTGGATGTGAAGGGGCAGGGAACGGTCGGTCTTATCACTTACCTGCGTACAGACTCTGTCCGCATTTCCGAGGAAGCAGATGCACAGGCACATGAGTACATCGGAAAAAATTACGGTGAAAATTATCTTTCAACACAGACAACTGCCAAAAAGTCCGGCGCAAAGATCCAGGATGCACATGAGGCCATCCGTCCATCCGATATCAATCGTACACCGGCAATGGTAAAAGATTCCCTTTCCAGAGATCAGTTTCGCCTGTATCAGCTGATCTGGAAACGTTTTGCAGCAAGCCGTATGGCATCTGCGGTATATGAGACGACCAACGTGAAGATCGGTGCCGGAAATTACCGGTTTACAGTATCAGCATCCAAGATCGCATTTGATGGATTTATGTCTGTATATACCAGTGAGGATGACGAAAAGGCAGAAAATAATGTGCTGCTGAAGTCGATCGATGAGAGTACGGAACTTTCTTTGGAAAAGCTTGATGAAAAACAGCATTTTACTCAGCCGCCGGCGCACTATACAGAGGCGTCTCTGGTCAAGACATTAGAGGAACTTGGAATCGGACGTCCGAGTACCTATTCCCCGACCATTACAACGATTCTTGCAAGACGCTATATTGTAAAGGAAAATAAGAACATTTACGTGACAGAACTCGGCGAAGTGGTAAATCAGATCATGAAGGAATCTTTCCCATCTATCGTGGATGAACATTTCACGGCAAACATGGAGAGCCTGCTCGACAGTGTCGGCGAGGGAACTGTTAACTGGAAAACGGTTATAGAGAACTTTTATCCAGATCTTGAAAAAGCAGTCGAGGCTGCGGAAAAAGATCTTGAGAAGGTCAAAATTGAGGATGAAGTGACCGACGTGGTCTGCGATGTCTGTGGCAGAAATATGGTTGTGAAATATGGACCGCATGGTAAGTTCCTTGCCTGCCCTGGATTCCCGGAATGCCGCAACACAAAACCTTATCTGGAAAAAATCGGCGTCAAATGTCCGAAATGCGGCAAAGAGATTGTGCTGAAAAAGACCAAGAAGGGCAGAAAGTATTACGGCTGTGAGAATAACCCGGAATGCGACTTTATGAGCTGGTCACGTCCGGTAGAAGAGAAATGCCCGAAATGCGGCGGCTACATGGTTATGAAAGGCAGCAAAATCGTCTGCGCAGACGAGCAGTGCGGTTATGTGACAGAGAAGAAAGAAAAAAATCAGGAATAATTTGAATATATTGAATTTTCTGAATAAATGTGCTAAAATACAAAATGTCATAAAAAACCAGCAAAAACTTATGGGAGGCTGTCAAATGAGCGTTCAATTGTTAGATAAAACAAGAAAAATCAATAAATTGCTGCATAACAACAATTCGTCAAAAGTGGTATTTAATGATATCTGTGATGTGCTTAAGGATATTTTAAACTCTAACATTCTTGTGATCAGTAAAAAGGGAAAAGTGTTAGGAACCGGTCTGACGGATGGTGTGGAAGAGATCCGGGAGCTGATCGTGGATGAGGTTGGCGGATTTATCGATCCATTGCTGAATGAACGTTTACTTGGAATCCTGTCCACAAAAGAGAATGTCAATCTCGAAACGTTGGGATTTGTGAATGACATTAAGAAATATACTGCGATCATAACACCGATCGACATTGCGGGAGAGCGGCTCGGAACACTGTTTGTGTACCGGGAGAATGATCCTTATGATATTGATGATATTATTTTGAGTGAATATGGGACAACCGTGGTGGGTCTTGAGATGATGCGTTCGGTGAATGAAGAGAACGCTGAGGAGACAAGAAAAGTCCAGATCGTAAAATCTGCGATCAGCACGCTTTCTTTTTCAGAACTGGAAGCCATCACCCATATTTTTGAGGAGATGGATGGCAAAGAGGGAATTCTTGTTGCAAGTAAGATCGCAGACCGTGTAGGGATCACAAGATCTGTGATCGTCAATGCACTCCGCAAGTTTGAGAGTGCAGGAGTGATCGAATCAAGATCTTCCGGCATGAAGGGAACCTATATCAAAGTTCTGAATGACGTTGTCTTTGATGAACTGGAACAGATCAAGAAAGAAAATAACATAAAGTAAAGGAATTTACGCAAAAAAGGGATTTTATAGCTTGCTATAGAGTCCTTTTTTTCACATTAAGCAGGAATTGTCAGGGAAGATGGGAACACAGATTGAAAAAACAAAGCACCATATTGTGCCTGACCGTCAAAAATCTACAAGATATGTCAAAAATGGTAAAAAAAGACTTGTGTTTTTTGATTTATTCTTTATAATAAAACTAGGTTACTGTTGAATTATGTAAATTGGAAGGGGAATGTGTCATGATTACTACGAACGCATTTGACTATATCAATGTGTTGGATAAAGCGGCGGATGCAAGCTGGCTTCGTGAGACTGCGATTATGAATAATCTTGCGAACACAGATACGCCGGGATATAAGAGACAGGAAGTGGATTTTGAGTCTGTACTTCAGAGAGAATTAGGCCACTCCAAATACACAACGCTGGACAAGAAAATCCGTTCCTAAAAAGCGGATCTTTCAGGACTGAATGTATATACCTATACAGACTCATCAAATTATTCTTACCGTCTGGACCGGAACAACGTGGATCCGGATACCGAGAATGTGGAACTGGCATCGGAGACGATCCGTTATCAGGCACTTACGAACAGCATCACCTCTGATTTTACGAGAATGCAGGCAGTTTTAAAGTAAAATAAGAGCAGGATTACAGGAGGATAAAAATGGCTTTATTTCAGGCGTTTGATATCAGTGCTTCGGGAATGACTGCGGAGCGTTTCCGTATGGATACCATTGCAGAGAATATTGCAAATGTAAATACGACAAGAACAGAAGATGGAACTCCATACCGAAGAAAAATTGTTACTTTTGCAGAGAAGGAAGTGACTTCTTTCTCAAGGTATTATCAGAATGCCAGATCTAAGTTTGTCGGAAATGGTGTGAAAGTATCTTCTGTCAAAGAGGACACAGAGACTGATTTTATCATGGAGTATGATCCGTCCAATCCGGATGCGGATGAGAATGGTTATGTTTCTTATCCGAATGTGAATACGGTCACAGAGATGACGAACCTTATTGATGCATCCCGTGCGTATGAGGCAAACACAACAGCATTCGAGGCTGCAAAATCAATTGCACAGAGCGGACTCTCCATTGGAAAATAAGTAAAGATAAAAGATAAGTAAGGTGGTGTGACATATGGATATCAGTTCATTGACAAATATCAGTTCAGATTATCTGAATCAGATCGCACAGCAGAACAGGCTGGTCACGACAGATGATGATTCGTTCAGTTCTGTCCTTTCATCTGCGATGAATATGGTTTCGGAGACAAACGACCTGCAGAACAACGCACAGTCGGAGGTGATCCGTTTTGCATTGGGACAGTCAGAGAACACACATGATCTGACAACGGCACAGTACAAAGCACTTACTGCGATCCAGTATACGGTGGCAGTGAGAGATAAAATGATCGATGCATACAAAGAAATTATGAATATGCAAATTTAGTGAACGAGGGTAGATGAAAATGCCGGAACAGGTACAAAAGGTTTTAGACAGAATCCTAGAATGGTGGAAAAAATTCAATACAAAACAAAAGACACTGCTGATCAGCATTGTGGCAGTTGTGCTTGTGGCTCTTGCAATTCTTGCGGCAGTCGTTTCCAAGCCTAAAATGGTAACATTAGTTACCTGCGAAACAACAGCAGAATCCGGGCAGGTCAAGAACATACTTGACTCTGAGAATATTTCCTATGAACTCTCCGCTGATGGACTTGCCTTTCAGGTAAATGAAAAGGATTACGCAAATGCTTCCATCGTTCTTGGAACAAATGACATCCCAACCAGCGGCACAAAGTTAAGCGATGTGTTTGATGGCGGTTTCAGCTCCACCGAGGCGGATAAAACAAAAAAATATAAATTATATCTCGAAGAGTATTATGCTGAGAAGCTTGAGACATTATCGAATGTAGATGCAGCGGCAGTGACACTGGATCTGCCGGATGAAGATGGAACGATCCTCTCCAAAGGCGAACAGGCATATGTGACAGCGATCCTGACGCTCAACGGAACAATGGATGATGAACAGGCAGCCGGACTTGCAAAATATCTTGCAACAAATGTTGGAAATGATGACACATCCAATGTGCTCATCCTCGATAATAGTTCAAATGTTCTTTTCTCTGGTCAGGATGATACGTCTGTGACAGGAAATGCCAACAACCAGTTGTCTTTAAAGACCAAAGCGGAAAATCAGGTAAAAGGCCAGGTGAAAGATGTCCTTGTAGGATCATCACTGTTTGACAATGTAGAAGTTGGTCTGAATCTTGCGATGAATTTTGACCATACAACAGAATCCACACATGAGTATTATGCGCCTGATGGACAGACCAACGGTATGGTGGGATCAAAGAGTGAATATGAATCGAATGCAGTCGGTGGAGCAGCGGCAACACCGGGAACCGATTCCAATGATGACGATACGACTTATGTGATGGAAGATAATGATTACACAAGTTCCAGTGTGTCTGAGACGAATACAAACTACCAGAATAACGAGAAGATCACAACAACAACACCGGCAGTTGGAACTGTTAATTATGACGGCTCATCCATATCTGCAGTCGCAACGAACTATGTGATCTATGATGAGGATACACTGCGTGCTTCCGGAACGCTCGGTGACATGACCTTTGATGAGTATGTTGCTGCAAACAGTGAACCTGTAAAGGCGGAAGTAGACCAGGATCTTTATACGCTGATCTCCAATGCAACAGGTGTACCGGTGAGCAATATCACGATCATTGCATATGATCAGCCGATGTTCCAGTACAGCAAAGGAAGTACACGGACTATATCGGATTATCTGCAGATCATCCTTGCAGTATTGATTTTTGCACTATTAGGTTATGTAGTATTCCGCAGCACAAGAAAAGAGAAAGCAGTCGAGCCGGAGCCGGAACTTTCCGTGGAGTCTCTGCTTGAATCCACGAAAGAATCTGCAGATACATTGCAGGATATCGGATTCAATGAAAAATCAGAGACAAGAGTCCTGATAGAAAAATTCGTAGAAGAAAATCCGGAAGCGGCAGCTTCCTTACTTAGAAACTGGCTGAATGAGGAGTGGGAGTAGAATATGGCAACTGCAGATTACAATGGCGTTCAGAAAGCCGCAATCCTGCTGATTACATTAGGACCTGAACGTTCCGCAGATATTTTTAAACATCTGAAAGAAGAAGAGATTGAGGAACTTACGCTGGAGATCGCAAATACAAGAAGCGTGTCTCCACAGGTAAAAGAAGATATTTTAAATGAGTTTTATCAGGTGTGTCTGGCACAGCAGTATATCGCAGAGGGTGGTATCGGTTATGCAAAAGAGCTTCTTGACAAGGCTCTTGGACAGGAAAAAGCACAGGAGGTTATCTCCAAGCTGACTGCTTCCTTACAGGTCCGCCCGTTCGAGTTCGTGCGGAAGACAGATCCGAGTCAGCTTTTGAACTTTATCCAGGATGAGCATCCACAGACGATCGCAATGATTTTATCATATCTGACAGCAGCGCAGGCGGCGATGGTTTTAGGAGCACTTCCACCGGAGAAACAGGCGGATGTTGCAAAGAGGATCGCAATGATGGATCGTACATCACCGGATGTGATCAAAGAGGTGGAGCGAGTGTTAGAAAGAAGACTTTCTTCTCTGGTCAACCAGGATTACACGATTGTCGGAGGTGTCGATGCGATCGTGAATATCTTAAATACGGTAGACCGTTCTACAGAGAAGCATATTATGGAATCTCTTGAAATTGAAGAACCTGAGCTTGCAGATGAAATCCGTAAGAAGATGTTCGTATTTGAGGATATCCTTCTTCTCGATGACAGAGCTATCCAGCGTGTTCTTCGTGATGTTGAAAACTCAGATCTTGGTATTGCATTGAAGGGTGCAAACGAAGATGTTCAGAATGCAATCTTTAACAACCTGTCAAAACGTCTGGCTGCCATGATCAAAGAGGATATGGAATTTATGGGACCTGTGCGTATGAAGGATGTTGAGGAGGCACAGCAGAAGATTGTCAGTGTGATCCGAAAACTCGAAGATGCAGGTGAGATTGTAATTTCAAGAGGCGGAGGTGACGAGATTATTGCCTAATCTTTACAAACAATATTTCGTGCACAATGAGCCGGATAAAACACGCGTCATTAACTCAAATGATATTGTAGAAAAGCGTTTAGAGAAGATGGCAGAGCTTAAGCGCATGGAACAAAAAACAACAGACGGAAATGGTTTCTCAGCAGGGATCGTTGGTCCTGACACAGATTATGTGGAGGAGATCGACCATACTGCAGAAGCAAAAAAAGAGGCTGAGAAGATTTTAGCGGAAGCACATGCGCAGGCAGAAACAATTTTAAGTCAGGCAGATCAGGAAGCTGAAAATATCCGGGAGAATGCAAAAAATACCGGATATCAGGAGGGAAGACAGTGCCTGGAGAGTGAGCTGGCGGCACAGCGTGAACAGTTACAGAATGAATATCAGAGAAAACAGGAAACGCTTCAGGATGAATTCAGGGAGAAACAAAAAAATATGGAAAAGGATCTGGTAGATGTGATCCTTGAGGTTTTTAACAAAGTATTCCATATTCAGTTTGATAATAAAAAACACATTCTGATGTATCTCATTGATGATGCAATTTTAAATATCGAGGGAGATAAAAAATTCCGCATCAAGGTTGCTAACAGCAATGTGATGTTTCTTGAGAATCATAAAGAAGAAATTCTGGAACGAGTGGGAGCCGGAATCGAGATCGAGATTGTTGCAGATTCCTCCATGGATGGAAATT
>ENA-UOJV01003260-UOJV01003260.1-human-gut-metagenome-genome-assembly--contig:-C82-NODE-3260-length-11030-cov-32.186970_pt1 | contig 11030 bp, 10 predicted proteins | sample MGYA00242356_ERZ723903 | MGnify/ENA metagenome assembly ERZ723903
CCATGAAGGCTCTGCTGAACGACGACGCTGAGTAATCAGCCCGCAGCATAGTCTCATCAGACACAATGCGAACTACAGCCCCGTTGCCGGGAAAACGGCGGCGGGGCTGTTTTTGTACAATTATGAAAAACTGGTTTATAAAGCACCGCGAGGTGCTGGCTTATCTCGTTTTCGGTGTGCTGACCACATTGCTGAACATCGTACTGTATGCGCTGTTCAGCCGCCTGTTCGGCTACGAAGCCGCCAACAGCTGGGGCAATGTGCTGGACAATGTCATCTGCATTTTGTTCGCCTACGTCACCAACCGGGCGTTCGTCTTCGCCAGCCGGACGCAGGGCAGGGAAGCGCTGAAAGAATTTGGTGCATTCGTCACCTGCCGTCTGGGTACACTGGTATTGGACGCCGCCATCATGATGATCTTCGGCAACCTGCTGGCCGCACAGGGCGCAGCGCTGGTGGAGAGCTTTATGAACGGTGCGCTGAGCCTGTTGGCTGGCTGGTTTGGCCCGGATACGGTGCTGCACATGGCCACCGGCGGCGCAGCGCCCGCTCCCTCCATCTCCGACGGCTCTGCCGCCATTGCCATCATTGGCGGTGCCGACGGTCCGACGGCCATCTTTGTCACCAGCTTCTACGATGCCCAGGCGCTTTGGGGTCTCGCCGTCAAGATCTTCTCTAACGTGGTGGTGGTCGTGCTGAATTATGTGTTCAGCAAGCTCATCGTTTTTAAGCGTAAGTGAGATATTTTTCTGCCAGCGGCAGAAAAATATCTGATATAATTTCAGGAGGTACGGTATTATGAAACGTGGTCTGAAAGGTTTTGCATTTCTGGTTTCCGGCCTTGTGCTGGGCATCATCGGCGCAACGGTGTCTGCAACGGCCATTGCCCTGAGCGCTGTCGGCATGGCGAAGGTACGCCGTGCCACCAAGAACTAAGAAGCTGTTTTCAAAACAACTTCGATTCAGGAGGAAAAAGTATGAATCGTGAAGAGATCCTGTCCCACGTCGATCACACCCTGCTCAAGCCTGAGGCTACCTGGCCTCAGATCCAGACCCTGTGCGACGAGGCCATCGCCAACCACACGGCTTCCGTCTGCATCAACACCTGCTATGTGAAGCAGGCCGTCGAGTACATGGCGGGCCGCATCCCGGTCTGCTGTGTGGTCGGTTTCCCTCTGGGCGCAATGGACACCGCTTCCAAGGCTTTTGAGGCCAAGACTGCCATCGAGAACGGCGCTGCCGAGGTGGATATGGTCATCAACATCGGCCGCCTGAAGAACGGCGAGTACGACGCTGTCCGCGAGGACATCCGCGCCGTCAAGCAGGCTGTGGGCGATAAGGTCCTGAAGGTCATCATCGAGACCTGCCTGCTGACCGACGACGAGAAGCGCAAGATGTGCGACATCGTCTGCGAGGCAGGCGCTGACTACATCAAGACCAGCACCGGCTTCTCCACCGCCGGCGCAAACTTCCACGACGTGGAGCTGATGGTCAAGGGCGTGGCTGGCCGCTGCAAGGTCAAGGCCGCCGGCGGCATCTCCACCGTCGAGGATATGGAAAAGTTCCTCGCCCTCGGTGCAGACCGTCTGGGCACTTCCCGTGCCGTCAAGATCCTGAACGGCGAGCAGGCAAAGGGTTATTGAGCCTTATCAATCTGCGCGAAATGTCAAAAAAGAGTGCGACTCTTCTTGACATTTCGACGAAGCAATGATAAGATATTACCCGGACAAACTGAATACCGACTTATCAAGAGCGGCTGAGGGGACAGGCCCTGTGAAGCCCGACAACCTGTGCGTGAGCATAAGGTGCCAAATCCTGCGGGAAACCGAAAGATAAGAGTGCAGACGCTCCGAACTTCGGTTCGGAGCGTTTTTTTGTTGCATGAGCTTGATGAACGTGTAGGAAGCTGTCAAGAGTAATACACACCCCAACGCCAAGGAGGAACAAAAATGGCAAAAAATCGTCTGTTTACGTCCGAGTCCGTCACCGAGGGCCATCCCGACAAGATCTGTGACCAGATCTCCGACGCCATCCTCGACGAGATCCTGACCCACGACCCCGATGCCCGCGTGGCCTGCGAGACCTGCGCATCCACCGGCCTCGTCCACATCATGGGCGAGATCACCACCAACTGCTACGTCGATTTCCAGAAGATCGTCCGCGAGGTCGTGGCTGACATCGGCTACACCCGCGCAAAGTTCGGATTCGATGCCGACACCTGTGCCGTCATCTCCAACATCGACGGCCAGAGCCCCGATATCGCCCTCGGCACCAACGATGAGGTCGGCGGCGCCGGCGATCAGGGCATGATGTTCGGTTATGCCTGCGACGAGACCCCCGAGCTGATGCCCATGCCCATCAGCCTGGCCCACAAGCTGGCCAAGAAGCTGACCGAAGTCCGCAAGAGCGGCGAGCTGGACTATCTGCGTCCGGACGGCAAGAGCCAGGTCACTGTCGAGTATGTGGACGGCAAGCCCGTCCGCGTGGACGCTGTGGTCATTTCCAGCCAGCACAGCGATGCCGTCAGCATGGAGCAGCTGCGCGCCGACGTGATGGAGAAGGTCATCAAGGCCACCATCCCCGCCGAGCTGCTGGACGAGAACACCAAGTATTATATCAACCCCACCGGTCGCTTCGTCGTGGGCGGCCCTCAGGGCGACACCGGTCTGACCGGCCGTAAGATCATCGTCGATACCTACGGCGGCTACGCACGCCACGGCGGCGGTGCTTTCTCCGGCAAGGACCCCAGCAAGGTAGACCGCAGCGCCGCTTATGCGACCCGCTGGGTGGCCAAGAACATCGTGGCCGCTGGTCTGGCCAAGCAGTGCGAGGTGCAGGTGGCTTACGCCATCGGTGTGGCAAAGCCCGTCTCCATCATGGTGGACACCTTCGGCACCGGCGTCGTGGCTGACGAGAAGATCGAGCAGGCTGTGGAGAAGGTCTTCGACCTGACCCCCGCCGCCATCATCCGCGACCTCGACCTGCGCAAGCCCATCTACCGCAAGCTGGCCGCTTACGGCCACATGGGCCGCGAGGACCTGGGCGTGAAGTGGGAGAACACAGACCGCGTCGAAGAGCTGAAGGCTGCTGTCGCTGCCCTGTAAGAGTAAAAACTTAAAAGAATGACTTTTGAGCCGGAGAATGTATGGTTTTTGTAAAAAACACATAGTCTCCGGCTCTTTTTCGAAAAAGAGATGTGCAAGGCGCAGAAAATGCAGGTTGGATGCAAGTTTCTAGTGTCGAAACGCCGAAAATGTGATAGAATAAATAGCGGATATGCACTTCAACGTCTAATTTTATCAACTGATAAAAGAAACTTTAAGGAGCTGTAATTATGTCTGTCATTATCCCTAAGGATTGCTTCCACCAGCCTCAGGTCGCCGACCTGCGCCTCATCGCCTGCCCGGGCGCCGAGGAGCTGACCAACCTCATCGACAAGCATCTGGTGCGCTGGGCCAGCGAGGCCGGCTACCAGACCAATAGCTTTATCATCGAGAGCGCCTGCCCCCGCTTCCAGAGCGGCGACGCCAAGGGTCTGGTCAAGGAGTCGGTGCGCGGCGACGATATTTTCATCGTTGTTGATCCCGGCAACTACAGCGTGACCTACAAGCTGTTCAACTATGAGAACCACCTGTCTCCCGACGACCACTTCGCCAACCTCAAGCGCCTCATTCAGGCTGTGGCGGGCAAGGCACACCGTGTGTCCGTCATCATGCCCAGCCTGTACGGCGGCCGTCAGCACCGCCGCGTGTCCCGCGAGAGTCTGGACTGCGCTGTGGCTCTGCAGGAGCTGCAGGCCATGGGCGTCAAGAACATCATCACCTTTGATGCTCACGACCCCCGCCTGATGAACGCTGTGCCTCTGATGAGCTTCGACAACGCCATGCCCACCTATCAGGTGCTGAAGAGCCTGCTCAAGAAGAACCCCGAGATCAGCTTCGACAAGGACAAGTTCATCGTGGTCAGCCCCGACGAGGGTGCTATGAGCCGCAACATGTACTTCTCCAGCGTGCTGGGCTGCAACCTGGGTATGTTCTACAAGCGCCGCGATTACACCCGCGTGGTCAATGGCCGCAACCCCATCGTCGCTCACGAGTATCTGGGCGATTCCGTCGAGGGCAAGACCGTCTTCGTCGCTGACGACATCATCGCTTCCGGCGAGAGTATGCTGGAAGTTGCCACCAACCTGAAAGAGCGCGGCGCAAAGCGCATCATCGCCAACGCCACCTTCCCGCTCTTCACCAGCGGCCTCGAGAAGTTCGACAAGGCTGTGGCTGACGGCATTCTGGACTACGTCACCGGCACCAACCTGACCTACCGTATGCCTGAGCTGCTGACTCGTGACTGGTACGTCGATGTTGACGTCTCCAAGTACGCCGCATACTTCGTCGTGGCCCTGAACCATGACATGTCCGTTTCCAGCATCATCGACCCCATCAAGAAGATCGAGGCTCTGCTGGCAAGCCGGAAATAATGACAGATATTTCCTGATATTCATCCAATAGAAAAATCCCCCGCAGCTTTGTGACGCTGCGGGGGATTTTTTTGTTATTCTAATGCTTTCAGCGCCTCGACCACACGCTGATATTCCTTCTCTACCGGAGGAAACAGCTCGTCGGCACCGTCAAGGCTGCCGCCGCGGAGGGCTTCCGTCAGGGCACTGGACGGGGCGTACAGTGCATCGAAGCCGAGGTTCTGGCAGACGCCCTTCAGGGTGTGAGCGGCACGGAATGCTGTCGGGGCATCCTTCTCTTCCAGCGCCTTTTTCAGGTTCGGGAAGCTGTCGTCCTGTAGAAATTTCAGCGCGAAGCGGCGGACAAAGTCAGCACTGGGCAGACGCTCCATCACGCCCTTGTAATCGCCGCCAATAGCTGCATATACTTGTTCTAACGTCATTTTTATACCTCATCCAAGAACAGTTTCGTCAAAGAAAATCCTTTTTTTCGGGGGGGGGCGGGGGTATCTCCCTCAGTCTCCTCCGCGAGCCGGTTTTGTATGTCGCGCAGGCATTCCAGCAGCAGCGGATTGAAAGCACCGCGCTTTCCTGCGGTCAGCTCAGCGACCGCTTCTTCCTGCGAGAGGGCCTCGTGCTTGTCCCGCTTGCCGACCAGACCGTCATAGGCATCCGCCAGCGCTACCACCTGTGCTGCGATGGGGATGTCATCGCCCTTCCGGCCATCGGGATAGCCGCTGCCGTCCCAGCGCTCATGGTGCCAGCGGCAGATTTGGATCGCAAACTTCACCAGCGGCTCGTCCTGGTACTGGGACAGATTTTCCAGCATCTGCGCACCCAGAATGGGGTGGGTGTGGAGGATGGCAGTTTGTTCTGGCGTCAGCTCGTGGGCGTTGAGGATGCGGTCGTCGATAGCAACTTTGCCGATGTCATGGAGGGAAGAGGCCGTCGTGATGAGGTAGCGGTCCATTCCGCTCAGGCCGTAGATGTCGGTCTTCTGGCACAGACGCTCCAGCAGGATGCTGGTGATGCGCTGCACCCGGGAGATGTGGTGGATGCTCTCGCTGTTGTGGATCTCCATGACCTGGCCGAGGATGCCGATCATCATCTGGTCGTTCTTCTCCCGGTCATAGAACTGCTGGGACACCAGCGCACTGAGGCGGCGCTGACGGGCGTAGAGCCGGGTGACATTGGAGACGCGGCGGTGGACGATGCGGGCATCGAAGGGGCGGCTGATGTAGTCCGAAGCACCCAGCTCGTAGGCGCGGCGGACGGTCTGGGAGGAATCCTCGCTGGAGATCATCACGACGGGGATGTCCTCGAGCCAGCCCTGGGCGGACATCCGGGAGAGGACATCGAAGCCGTCCATGTCGGGCATCACGATGTCCAGCAGCACGATGGAAATATCCGAGCCCCAGGCGTTCAGAAGCTCGAGGCACTTGGGGCCGTTGGGGGCTTCCAGGATCTCGAAATCATCGCAGAGGATCTCCGAGAGGATGTCACGGTTCATGGGGGAGTCGTCCACGATGAGCACCATCGGACGGTGGTCATTTTCAGAGCGGACGGCATCGGGGGCGATGTCCTCGGTGACGACAGTGTTCTTGCTGTGTTTTGCAAGGTACATCCGCTTGTCGGCGATGGGCAGGGCATCGCTGATGGGGATGCCGGCGGCCATCACGCCGCCGATGCTGGCCGAGACGTGCATCTTCTCGAACTCGGGCAGATGGGCCGCGAAGAGGCGCTTGTTGATGTCCTTGAGCTTGCGCACGAAAGCCTCAGCCGAGATGTCGGGCAGGATGAGCAGCAGCTCGTCGCCGCCGTACCGCACCAGCATATCGGTGGAGCGGATGCGGCGGTGGATGATGGAGACGATGAGCCGGAGCGCTGCGTCACCGGCTGAGTGACCGTAGGTGTCGTTGCAGAGCTTGAAGTCGTCGAGGTCTATCATGGCGACGCCGGCGTTGAGGTACTTGTGCTTTAATTCCTCTTCATAGAAACGGCGGTTGTAGGCACCGGTGAGGGCGTCCCGGTAGATGAGCTCGTTGGAGTTGAGGGTGCTGTGGGCGCTGGCGTCCAGCGGCAGGATCATCTCCATCACATAGGGTTTGCCGTCCACCTCGACATAGCGGGCCGTGACCTGATAGAGGGAGCTGCCAAGCGTTTCCAGCTTGGAGCACTGGCATTTGCCTGCCATCGCCTCGCGCCCCACGCAGCTGGTGCAGGGATGGACATTCTTCCAGGGCGGGTAGCAGGGTTCTTCCGCCAGCGTCTCCGGGTCGAGAAGACGGACGGAAGCATATATCTTGCGCAGACAGGCCATCTCCTGTTCGGCCTGCTGGCGTGTCAAATTTTGCTCGGTAAGTTCGGACATGATGTCGCTCCTATTATAACGAGGTATGGCGTGGAAGGAGGGCGAGAAACAGCAGTCCTTCTGCAGCGGATAATTATAATCATGTAATATACTACCACAATCATGGGAAATCCGTCAATGCATAAAGAAATATTTCCGAAATGGAATGACAGTCTACCGGGATTCCCGGGAAAATAGAAATTTGGAGCAGACCGATAAAATTGTTGCATCCCGGCGCGAAACGGCTCGAAAAGTTTGTAACCGATTTGATAAAAATACGCACAGACACAATAAATTTGGACGCTGGTTGCACAAATATGAAAAATTGTGCTGCTTAACAAAAAGATTTTTGGATACAACAGAATGTATTGTGGAACACTCACAAAATATAGCAAATAATCTTGTCTATTTGTTCTATTGCGAACGGTCGGACGGATGGTTATAATACAAACAGAAACCGCAAAACGTGTAACGAGTGCGCTTTGCGAGATGCTGTGATAAGCGTTAATGAAGGAGAACAAGATTATGAAAATGATTTCTCGTCGTGACTTCCTGAAAGCTTCCGCTGTTGTGGGTGCTACCGGCGTTCTGACTGCCTGCGGCGGTTCTTCCGCTTCTACTGCTGCTTCCTCTACTGCAGCTTCTACCGCTGCTTCTTCTACCGCAGCTGCTGCTTCCGGCTCTGCTAACGTCGGCGTCTGCATCTATCAGTTTGCTGATAACTTCATGACCCTGTACCGCACTGACCTGGAAGAGTACCTGAAGGACATGGGCTACGCCGTCACCATCGTCGATGGCAAGAACGACCAGAACACCCAGACCGAGCAGATCAACACCTTCCTGCAGCAGGGCGTGGACGTGCTGGTCATCAACCCCGTCCAGACCACTTCCGCTCAGACCATCGTGGATACCATCTCTCCGTCCGGCACCCCCATCGTCTTCATCAACCGTGAGCCCGACAAGGCTGTTCTGGACTCCTACGCTGGCAAGTGCTGCTACGTTGGTGCAGACGCTCGCCAGTCCGGTACTTACCAGGGCGAGCTGATCCTGGAGACCGAGACCCAGGGCGATATCAACGGCGACGGCAAGATCACCTACATCATGTGCAAGGGCGACCCCGAGAACATTGATGCTCAGTACCGCACCGAGTACTCCATCAAGGCTCTGACCGACGCCGGCAAGGAAGTCGAGTGCCTGTACGAGTACCTGGACAACTGGGACCAGACCACCGCACAGCAGGACGTCGCAAACGCTCTGGCACAGTACGGCGAGAAGATCGAAGTCGTCTTCTGCAACAACGACGCAATGGCACTGGGCGCTCTGCAGTCCCTGCAGCAGGCTGGCCGTACCGTCGGCAAGGACGTCTATCTGGTCGGTGTTGACGCACTGAGCGAGGCTGTCCAGAATGTCGTCGATGGCAACATGACCGGCACCGTTCTGAACGATGACGTGGGCCAGGCTACCGCCGCCGCAGCTGCTACCAAGCTGTACGTCGAGGGCAGCAAGGTCGAGCAGTACTACTGGGTCGACTACGTCAAGGTCACCAAGGAGAACGCTGCACAGTACATCAAGTAAGCAGCCAAAACCCTATCGTTGCAAGGTGCGCAGTGAACCAATAAGGCTTAATTAAAAGCTAAAAAAGCGCGTGCGTGCGAGAAAATATCTCCGCGCACGCGCCTTATTTTAAGAACCTGTCGGCAAAAGACGCACTTTCCAAGACCCAAAGACAAGGAGGCTCTGAGGAATGTCAGAATACCGTCTGGTAATGAAAGGCGTGGTAAAGACCTTCCCCGGCGTGAAAGCGCTGGACCACGCGCAGTTGGAGCTCCGCCCCGGCAAAGTCATGGCCCTGATGGGCGAGAACGGTGCCGGTAAGTCCACCCTGATGAAATGTATGTTCGGCATTTACAAGATGGACGAGGGCGAGATCGAGTACGAAGGCGAAAAGGTCAACATCCCCACCCCGCTGGATGCACTGAACCGCGGCATCGCCATGGTGCATCAGGAGCTGCAGCCTATCCCGGCCCGTACTGTGGCCGAGAACATCTGGCTGGGCCGCTACCCCACCAAGAAGGCTGGTCCCATCACCATCGTGGACCATGCCAAGATGTACAAAGATACCGATGACCTGCTGAAAAAGCTCAAGCTGGACATCAACTCCCACGCAAAGCTGGGTACACTGAGCATCGCACAGATGCAGATGGTGGAAATTGCAAAGGCTGTTTCCGCAAACTGCAAGGTGCTGATCCTGGACGAGCCGACTTCCTCGCTGACTGCGAACGAAGTCGAGTCCCTGTTCCGCATCATGAACGAGCTGAAAGAGCAGGGCGTCGCTCTGGTCTACATCAGCCATAAGATGGACGAGATCAAGGTCATTGCCGACGAAGTCACCATCATGCGTGATGGTCATTATATCGGCAAGTGGGACGTCGCCAACATGACCAAAGAGCAGATCATCGCCAAGATGGTCGGTCGCGAACTGTCCAACCTGTATCCCCCGCTGGAGAACCACCCCTCCGACGAGATCATGATGAAGGTGGAAGACTTCACCTCCATCCATCCGCGCTCTTTCCGCCACTGCAGCTTCGAACTGAAGAAGGGCGAGATCCTGGGTGTGGCCGGCCTGGTGGGCGCACAGCGCACTGAGCTGATGGAAGGCATTTTCGGCCTGCGCGCTCACACCTCCGGTAAGGTGTGGATCAAGGGTCAGGAAGTCGCCATCAAGCAGCCCCGCGATGCCATCCAGCACAGCGTGGCTCTGCTGACCGAGGACCGCCGCGCCACCGGCATCATGGGTGTGCTGAGCGTGGCCGATAACATCTCCATCGCCTCTCTGGACGCCCTGCGCAAGGGTCCCATCATGCTGGACGACAAGAAGATCCTCGAGCTGGTGGCTACCAACAAAGAGAAGATGGCCATCAAGGTCCCCAGCCCCAAAACGGCGATCAAGAGCCTTTCCGGCGGCAACCAGCAGAAGGTGCTGATCGCCCGCTGGCTGGCCAACAACCCCGATGTCCTCATTCTGGACGAGCCTACCCGAGGCATCGACGTCGGCGCAAAGTACGAGATCTACTGCATCATCGCCGACCTGGCCAAGCAGGGCAAGAGCATCATCATGATCTCCTCTGAAATGAGCGAGATCATCGGTATGTCCAACCGCGTCATGGTCATGTGCGATGGCCGCATCACCGGCTTTATCGACGGCAAGGACGCTACGCAGGAGAACATCATGGCTCTGGCGACCCAGTTTGAGACCGCGCCCGAAGCGGCGGCGGCCAATCAGTAAACAAGGAGGCTGTCTATCGTGGAAGCTACCAAGAAAGTAACGGGCAAGTCTGTAAAGAAGTGGCTGGGCAACAACGCCATCATCGTCCTGATGCTGGCCGTGTCCCTCATCGTCGGCATCATCCACCCCAACTTCTTCGCACTGGCCAATATCATCAACCTGTTCAAGAACGTCTCTATCCGCTACATCATCGCTCTGGGCATTTCCGGCTGTCTGATCACCACCGGTAACGACCTGTCCGCAGGCCGTCTGGCTGGTTTCGCTGCCTGCCTGGCCTGCATCTTTGCGCAGACCGAGGGCGCTGCCGGCAAGTTCTACCCCAATATGCCCACTCTGCCCACCCCCGTGGTCTTCATCCTCGTCATCGCCATCTGCGCCATCGTGGGCCTGTGCAACGGCCTCGTGGTCAGTTACCTGAAGGTCCAGCCCTTCATCGCTACGCTGGGTATGCAGCAGGTGGTCTACGGTATCTGCCTCGTCTACACCGGCGGTACCCCCATCGGCTCTCTGAACAAGGACTTCACCTCTCTGGCCTCCAACACCCTCTTCGGTGTTCCTGTGCTGATCATCATCGCCCTCTTCGTGGCCTGCTGCTTCTGGTTCCTGTACAACAAGACCCGTCACGGCAAGTACATGTACGCCATCGGCGGCAACGAGGCTGCTGCTGAGGTGGCCGGTGTCAACGTGCACGCTACCAAGATCCGCATCTACATCCTGGCTTCCTGCATGTTCGGTCTGGCAGGCTGCCTGCTGGCTGCAAAGTCCGGCGGCGCATCCGTCAACACTGCAATGGGCTATGAGCTGGACGCCATCGCAGCTTCTACCATCGGCGGCGTCTCCACCACCGGCGGCGTCGGCACGGTCCCCGGCATCCTCGTCGGCGTGCTGGTCTTCGAGCTGATGAAGGTCGCTCTGCAGTTCATGAACGTCAACTCTTCTTA
>ENA-UOJV01003261-UOJV01003261.1-human-gut-metagenome-genome-assembly--contig:-C82-NODE-3261-length-11030-cov-17.077449_pt1 | contig 11030 bp, 8 predicted proteins | sample MGYA00242356_ERZ723903 | MGnify/ENA metagenome assembly ERZ723903
ATAGAAAGTATTTTGGCTAAGATACAACAAAAGTAAAGCGATAACTTCCAGTTTGCCGGATCGTTGAAAAAATCAAAAACCCTGTAACGTTTTCTCCTTTTGTGCGTTATTGTGGTGAAACAGCCCGAAAAGGAGGAAAAGACGATGAAACTGGATTGTGAAGTCATCCGGGATCTGCTGCCGCTGTACGCCGAGCACATGGCAAGTCCGGCCAGTACGGCACTGGTGGAAGAGCATTTGCAGGAATGCGAAGCCTGCCGCGCCGAGCTGGAGCAGATGCAGCTGCCGGTGCCGGTGCAGCAGGAACCCCAGCCGGATGCCCCGCTGAAAGGCATCCGCACGGCTTTGCGGAAAAAGCGCATCCTTACGGCCGCAGCCGCCGTGCTGGCGGTGCTGTGCGCCGTGGTGCTGGTGTTCTGGATGGGCAACCTCAGCACGCCGGTGACGGCGGAGGAAGCCGGGATCTGGCTCTACAACAAAAAGGAGGATGGCGCAAACCTCTGCGTGCTGGAAGTGCAGGGCGAGAATGTCCGGCTGGAGACCGAGGGCGGGTTCAGCTGGGGCAAGGAATACATCACCGTCCGGGCCATGCGGTATACCTTCCCCGGCCTCCATGCCGCGCTGACAAAGCTGACCGGCTCCGAGACCGTGTCCACAGAGATCGCCGTCTCCCGCACCCAGGTGCTGGCCGTGGAGTGCGCGGACGGAACGCGCTATTACAGTGACGGCCAGCAGGTGGAACGATTCATTGCGGGGGAGAACCCGGACGGCACCGTGCGGTACGGGTACGGCACCGAGGAACAATATGGGCACGACTTTAAGAAGGGCTGATTATGGACATGGAAACCATTTACCGGCTCTATTTCCGGGACGTGTACCTGTTTCTGCAGGGCCTGACCCGCTCGGAGACACTGGCCGAAGAGCTGACCCAGGAGACCTTCTTCAAGGCGCTGGACGGCCTGAAGAACTTTGATGGAAAACAGGATGTGCGGGCGTGGCTGTTCACGGTGGCCCGCAACTGCTGGTATGACCGCTGCCGCAAGGCAAAGCATACCGCCCCGCTGGAAGCGGCTGAGACGCAGGCCGCCGACACGCCGGACATTGCCCAGCTGCTGGTGGACAAGGATGCCGCCTTTACGGTGCACCAGTGCCTGCACGCGCTGGAAGAACCCTATAAAGAGGTGTTCAGCCTGCGGGTGTTCGGGGAGCTGTCCTTTGAGGACATCGGAGCCATTTTTGGCCACAATGCCGCCTGGGCGCGGGTGACCTACTACCGCGCCAAAACAAAATTGCAGGCGATGCTGCAAACTACCTGAAGCGATCCCGTATCATAGCAAAAGCCCCCTCGGAGCTGCGGCTCTGAGGGGGCTTGGTGTTTGCGGGGAAAACTCAGGAAATGGAATCCACATCCCACTTCATGCGCACGGCGTCGGCACCGTCCAGATGGATGTGCATCGCACCGGCGTTATCAGTCACCTGCTCCGGGGTGCGGGCACCGCACAGCACGAACAGGCCGGGCACCATGCGGGCGGTCAGGGCGATGACCAGCTGCGCCATGGTGCAATGATACTTCTCGGTCAGGTCCTGCCAGTTGTTCAGCATGGCAAGGGCCTGTGCCCGGCGTGCGGGCTGGAAGTTGGGGTTCGAGTTGCGGGTGCTGCCCTCCGGGTAGGTGGTGTCCATGGTCACCTTGCCGGTCAGCAGGCCCTGCTCCAGCGGGGAGTAGGCCTGCACCGACACGCCCAGCTCCTTGCAGGTGGGCAGCAGCTGCTTTTCAATGCGGCGGGTCAGCAGGCTGTACTTTTCCTGAATGACGTCCAGCTGACCGTACTTGCAGTAGCCCCGGACGATATCAGAGGTCACGTTGGACGCACCGATGGCGCGGATCTTGCCCTGGTCCTTCAGCTTCATCATGGCTTCCACCGTGGCCTCCAGCGGGTACAGGCCGAAGTCGGGCGACTGCCAGTGGGTGTACAGCACGTCCAGATGGTCGGTGTGCAGGCGGCGCAGGCTGTCCTCCACATCCTCGATGATGCTCTGGGCCGACAGATCACGGTACACGGTCACGCCGTCCACCACCTTGTGCAGTACGGGAGTCTCGTGCCGCCACTCCAGGCCGCACTTGGTGGACAGCACCACCTTGTCGCGGTCGATGTGCTTCATGGCTTCGCCCACCACTTCTTCGCTGTGGTACAGGCCGTAGATGGGCGCGGTGTCGATCCACCGGATGCCCTGTTCCACGGCGGTCTGGATGGCCTTGACCGACAGACTGTCGTCGTTGTCGCCCCACCAGGCACCGCCGCCGATGGCCCAGGTGCCCATGCCGAGGAACGGCACCTCGATGCCGCTCTTACCGATTTGGAGATTCTTCATATACTTACCCTCCTGCCAGCAGTGTTCCCCGCAATGGGAACCCTTCATTCCAATGCTGGCATCCTTTGATGTATTTTTTGGTTTATTCAAAAAAAGCCGCAGCGCAGGGGGTTGCCCCACACAGCGGCTTTCTTGAAACAGATTCGCGTTTGCGTAACGAAGTGGAGCAATGAAAGCCCCAGTGGGGCTTTTAAGCGACCGAACGGTCTCGCGCAGGCGAGATGGAGGGGCATTGCCCCGACAAGTTAAATGTTGCCGAACTCGCTCAGTTCCAGCATTTCGTTGTGGGTCTCTGCCCACCGGACAGCCCAGTCGGAGGTGAACAGCAGCAGGCGGTTGCCCTTCATGTCCTCCACAGCCTTGGTGTCGCTGGTCAGGTCGAGGTCTCGCAGGTTGTAGGTGTCGGGGTCGTTCTTCACCCAGCGCAGCTGCTCAAAGGGCAGCTGCTGCATGCGGATCTCCACGTTGTACTCGGTGTTCAGGCGGTACTCCAGAACTTCCAGCTGCAGCACGCCGACCACGCCGACCACCACTTCTTCCATGCCGCCGCCCACTTCGCGGAAGATCTGGATGGCACCCTCCTGCGCGATCTGCTCCATGCCCTTCACGAACTGCTTGCGCTTCATGGTGTCCTTCTGCTCGATGCGGGCAAAGTGCTCGGGAGAGAAGGTGGGGATGCCGGCGAACTCGACCTTCTTCTTGCCGGTGCACAGGGTGTCGCCGATGGAGAAGATGCCCGGGTCGAACAGGCCGATGATATCGCCGGCGTAGGCCTCGTCCACGATGGCGCGGTCCTGCGCCATCAGCTGGGTGCCGGTGGCCAGCTTGATGTTCTTGCCCTCCTGCACATGATAGGCTTCCATGCCGCGCTCGAACTTGCCGGAGCAGATGCGCATGAAAGCGATGCGGTCGCGGTGGGCCTTGTTCATGTTGGCCTGGATCTTGAAGATGAAAGCCGAGAACTCGTCACGGCAGGGATCCACGGACTCGCCGGTCAGGCTGTCCACGCGGGCCAGCGGGGTGGGGGTGAGCCGCAGGAAGTTCTCCAGGAAGGGTTCCACACCGAAGTTGGTCAGGGCCGAACCGAAGAACACGGGGCTCAGTTCGCCGTGCAGCACCTTGTCCAGGTCGAACTCCTCGGCGGCGCCGTCCAGCAGCTCGATCTCATCCACCAGCTGCTGGTGCAGGTAGGGGGTGAGCAGCTCGTCCAGTGCGGGATCGCCCAGCTCAGCCTCGGTCTCATCCACCTTCTTCACGCCGTTGGCGCGGCCGTCGCTGGAAAATGCCAGCACCTTGCGGGTGTTGCGGTCGAACACGCCCTTGAACTCCTTGCCGCAGCCGATGGGCCAGTTCATGGGGTAGGTCTTGATGCCCAGAATCTCCTCAATGTTCTCCATCAGCTCAAAGGGGTCGCGGGCTTCGCGGTCCATCTTGTTGATGAAGGTGAAGATGGGGATGTGGCGCAGGGTGCACACCTTGAACAGCTTGATGGTCTGGGCCTCGACGCCCTTTGCGGCGTCGATGACCATGACGGCGGAGTCCGCCGCCATCAGGGTGCGGTAGGTATCCTCCGAGAAGTCCTGATGGCCCGGGGTGTCCAGAATGTTCACGCACTTGCCGGCGTAGTTGAACTGCAGCACCGAGGAGGTGACGGAAATACCGCGCTGCTTCTCGATGTCCATCCAGTCGGAAACAGCATGCTTGGCGCTCTGCTTGCCCTTGACGGAACCGGCCTGGTTGATGGCTCCGCCGTACAGCAGCAGCTTTTCGGTCAGCGTGGTCTTGCCGGCGTCGGGATGGCTGATGATCGCAAACGTCCGGCGGCGCTCGATTTCTTCACGATTTGTCATAGATCTGAAATTCTCCTAGAAGGGGGGTGAAGTTTTCTCCGCTCCCGCTGTGCGGGAGCGGAGAAAACATATTTTTACACATACGCACTTTATTCTATACGAAAACGCGCGATAATGCAAGGGCTTTCGTTATTTTTTCAGGATGAAGCAGGGCAGAGGGGCGGTTTCGGCCCAATTGGCAAAATCGCACACCAGAACGGTGAAATCTTTCAGCGGAAGTGCCCGCAGCCAGGCCAGCACTGCCTGCTTTTCGTCTGTGCCGATGACCGCCCCGCTGTACAGGATGGCGCTCACGATGCCGCCGGGGCGCACCGCCTGCAATGCCGCCTGCAATGCGGGGATGCTGCTGTCGGCGGTGGAGAACACCGCGTGGTCGGCCCCCGGCAGCCAGCCGAAGTTGAACATCACGGCATCCGCCGTACCGGGCTGCACATACTGTAACAGATGGGCGTGGCTGTCGCAGTGCAGGGCATACTGCCCGGCGGGCACCCCGGCCTGTTCCAGCCGGGCGCGGGTGGAGGCGATGGCTTCCGGCTGGATGTCAAAGCCCAGCACACGGCCCTCCGGTGCGGTAAGACGGCACAGGAAGGCCGTGTCGCCGCCGTTGCCGCAGGTGGCGTCCACGCACAGGCGCGGGTGCACCAGCCGCGCGGCGAGGAAGTCCTGCACGAATTTGACGGCGGTCAGGTCCGGGGTGCGGCGGCGCACCAGCTGCGGCCCCTCGGCCGCAAAGCCGAATTTGGCCCAGAAGGCCATCTCGGCGCAGTCGGCGGGCAGGGGTGCCGTAAACACGGTGGTGGCTTCGCGGTCATAACCGCCAAAGCTGCGCAATACTTCTTTTAACAGGTAGGAGCCATAGCCCTTGCGCCGCCATGCCGGGTCGATGGCAAGGGCGGCAAGGGCCGCGCCCTGTGCGGCGGGGTGCAGGGTGCAATGGCCGATGACCTCCTTTTCCTTATAAAGGGCAAAGCCCGTTTCCGTGCGGCGCAGTTCCATGCGGCAGTCTCCTCTTTTCTGCAGGTTTTTCTGCTGTTACAATAGCAACTGCGGGCGTTCTTGTCAAGAAAAAACGGCAGGACCGCATTTCACAGTTTCTTCACGGCACATGCGATTGGTTTTCACAATTGGTGTATACAATAAGAACAGTTCCAGGGGGCGCAGTTCCCCGGAGACAGAGCCTTTTCAGGGAAGGAAGTATCAATATGGATGAGAACAAATGGGAATACAACTATTCCTCTTCCGATAACACGGCAGGCGGCACCGGTTACCCCAATGTGGGCAGCAGCGGCATGAACACCGCCAACCAGTACAACAACGAGCCGGAGCCGCAGCAGGCGTCTGCCGTCCCGGATTCCGGCAGCGTGGTGCCTCCCACCGAGGTGCCGCCCCAGCAGCCGGCCGCTCCGGAACCGCCCAAAAAGAAAAAGCACCATGTCAATGGCGGCAAGGTGGCACGCAGTGCCGTGGCACTGGTGCTGGCCGCAGTCATGGGCTTTGCAGGTGGCTATGTCGGCTCCCAGATGAACGGCAGCAAGGTGGTCATCCAGCAGGTGGCTCCCTCCGGCTCCAGCAGCTCTTCCGGCAGTGACAGCTCCATCACCTCGGCTTCGGCGTCCGGCAGCAGCCTGACCACCGAACAGGTGGCAGATCTGGTCAGCCCCAGCGTGGTGGTCATCACCACCGAGCAGGTGGTCTACTCCCAGTGGTCCTGGTACGGCCAGAATCAGGTGGAGAGCGGTGCCGGCAGCGGCGTGATCATCAGCTCGGATGGCTACATCCTCACCTGTGCCCACGTTGTGGACGGTGCTTCCAATATCACCGTGACGATCAATGATAAGGACTATACCGCAACGCTGGTGGGCGAAGATACCACCAGTGATATCGCGGTCATCAAGATCGACGCCAACGGCCTGACCCCCGCTACCGTGGGCGACAGCGACGGCCTGAAGGTAGGCCAGAACGTGATGGCTGTGGGCAACCCGCTGGGTGAGCTGGGCGGCACCGTGACCGGCGGCATGATCAGCGCACTGAACCGCAGCGTGACCATCCAGGGCACCAACTCCACCAACACCATGTCCCTGATCCAGATGGATGCCTCGGTCAGCCCCGGCAACTCCGGCGGCGGTCTGTTCAACATGAACGGTGAGCTGGTCGGCATCGTGAACGCAAAATCCTCTTCCAGCGATGCCGAGGGCCTGGGCTTTGCCATCCCCATCAATGATGCCATCAAGGTGGCACAGGAGCTGCTGGAGAACGGCTATGTGACCGGCCGCCCCTATCTGGGCATCACCTACCTGGCTGTGACCGACGCACAGACGGCACAGCAGCTGGGCGTGAACGCCTATGGCGTCTACATCGTGGACGTGACCAAGGGCGGCCCCGCCGATCAGGCCGGTCTGAAGGTCGGTGACCGCATCGTCAGCGTGGACGGCTCGGAGATCGCCGCCAAGGATGATCTGGGCACCCTGATGCAGAAGCATGCAGCCGGTGACACGCTGGCCATCACGGTGGCCCGCGACGGCCAGATGCAGACGGTCAATGTTACGCTGGGCGAAAAGACCGCTTCCAACAGCTAAAAATCCGATAGAACAAGGGCAGACTGCCGAAAAGCAGTCTGCCCTTGTTTTTTTGTTGTTTATACGGCTCCGAACACGGTGGCGCTGTACGGCATCAGAAGGGCTTCCCGTTCATAGGTGCGGCTCTCGCCCCGCCATAAGCTGGAAGAAGTGCCGTCGCTCAGCAGCTTCCACCGCCCGGCGGGCAGCGGCACCACGCGGGAGGTGTCGGTGGGGTTGTAGAACACACACAGTGCCCGCCACCAGGCCCCGTCGCCGGGGGCAGCGGGCAGGGTCCAGCCCACCAGCGGCTGCTCCAGCGAGAAGAACTGCAGCGCCTCCGGGGCGTGGCGGTCGGTGGTGCCCAGCCGCGGGAAGGCGGCCCGCAGGGCCAGCAGGCCCCGGTAGTAGTCCACCAGGGCGTGGTACTGCCTGGCGCGGGCCCAGTCCAGACGGTTCAGGGCGGGGGAGGAGTGGTAGCTGTTGCCCACGCCCTTTTTGGTGCGGGCAAACTCTTCGCCCGCCTGCAGGAAGGGCAGGCCGAAACTGGTGAGGTAGATGCCGGCGGCCAGCCGGTTCTGGGCCAGTGCCACCGGGTCGGATGCGGTGAACTCCGGCCGCTCGTAGCGCACGCAGAGCAGTTTGTCCCACAGGGTGAAGTTGTCGTGGGCGGACACATAGCTTACGATCTGGCTGGGGGCGTGGGGTGGCAGACGGTCGCTGCGGCACCAGGCGGCCACTGCGCCGCCGACGTCCCAGAAGCTGCCGGGCTTGCCCTCCGCATAGCCCGGCTCCCGGGCATTGAAACAGCCGCCCTTGATGGCGTCGCGGGTGTCGTCGCAGAAGATGCCGATGCGCTCGTTCAGCATGGCCAGGTTCGCCTTGTTGGCCTCGTACCGGTGCAGCTGGCTGCCGCCGCCCTGCCACGGCTCGCCGTACATCAGGATATCCCGCCCGCCGGGCAGGGCATCCAAAGCGGCACGGGCCGCGTTCATGGTGTCCACGTCGTACAGGCCCATCAGGTCGAACCGGAAACCGTCGATGTGGTACTCCTGCGCCCAGTAGAGCAGAGAGTCGATCATATATTTGCGGGCCATGGGGCGCTCGCTGGCAAACTCGTTGCCGCAGCCGCTGCCGTTGGACAGGCTTCCGTCCTCATTCTGGCGGAAAAAGTAGTCCGGTACGGTGTTGTTCAGCACGTTTTCGTAGCGGTACATGTGGTTATACACCACATCCATGATCACGCCGATGCCCGCCGCGTGCAGGGCGGCGATCATCTCTTTGCACTCCCGCACCCGCACTTCGCCCCGGGCGGGGTCGGTGGAGTAGCTGCCCTCCGGGAAATTGTAGTTGGTGGGGTCGTAGCCCCAGTTGTACTGCCGCAGCAGCGGCTTTGCCTCGTCCACGCTGCCAAAGTCGAAGATGGGCATCAGCTGCACATAGCCCACGCCCAGCCGCTTGAGGTAGTTCAGGCAGGTGGGGTGGATGCCGTCGCCGTGCAGGGTGGTGCCGGTCTGGGTAAAGGCCAGAAATTTGCCCCGCCAGGCCGGGCGCACGCCGCTGGCCGCATCCTGCGAAAAGTCGCGCACGCTCACCTCCCACACTGACCGCCGGGCCGGGGGGATCACCGGGCGCACGTCCCGCTCCCACCCGGCAGGGGCGGTGCGGGCCAGGTCCACGATCATGCTGCGCAGGCCGTTCAGGCCGCCAGCGCGGGCGTAGGGGTCGCCGGTCTCCCGTGCGACGCCGTCCACCGTGACCGTAAAGGTATAGTAATGCCCATGCTGGTCGCCGGGCAGCCAGATGCTCCATACGCCCTGCGGGCCGCGCTGCAGCGGCAGCGTGCCGATGCAGGGGCTGTCGTGCCCCTTGCGGTACAGGTTCACCGCGGCCTGCTCCGCGGTGGGGGCCCACAGCTGCAGCCGGGTGCCGGCGGGGGTGTACTCCGGCCCAAGCGGGCCGTTATAGGTGGTTTCGCGGGCAAAGCGGGCGCTCTCGTACAGGGCGCGGCGCTGTGCCGGTGTCATAGTACCCATGGTTTCTTCATTCCTTCTTGCGAGATTTCCGCATATTCACACATCTGTAGTGTAAACAACCGGCGTGGATTTTGCAAGAGGCAAAATCCCTTGCAAAACGGGCCGGGGTACACTATACTGGAAGAAAACTGCAGGGAGGGCCGCACAATGGCATATACCGACGATTGGGAATCCCTTATGAACGGCGTATTCGGCGCAGGCGGGCGCGTGAAATTTGGTTCCGGAGCTGCGCAGCCGGACACAAAGGCAAAGACCGGGGGCCTGCCGGACCTGAACGCGGCCCTTCTGGAGCAGCAGAAACAGCTGGACGAGCTGCTGAAAAAGCAGAATGCCCAGCTGAAAAAGCAGGATGCCGACACCCAGACGGCGCTGGAAAACAGCCGTCAGATGCTGCGGGACATGGAGAATGACGGCCTGCTGGCCAAAGGCACCGCCGACACGAAGCCGGAGCATCTGGGTAGTTTTGAAGGGCTGGCGACCGAGGTCAAAAAGACCGTGCTGGGGCAGGACGCCTTTGTGGACGGTGTGGTGCGGGCCATGCGGCGGCCCTTTGTGCTGGGCACCGAGGCCCCGGTGGCCCGCAACGTGATCCTGTTGAGCGGTGCGCCCGGCACCGGGCGGCACTTTGCGCTGGAGGAGACGGCCCGCATCATGGCGGCCCGCGGCCTGCTGCAGAGCGATAAGACCGCCGTGCTGGACCTGGCCCTGTACCCGGATGCCGGGTCCGAAAAGCTGTTTTTGCAGGACCTGTATGCCGCTCTGCACGCCCCCGGCGAGATTTTGATCTTTGAGCACTACGAGAGCTGCTACCCCGGCTTTTTAAAAACCATCGCCGACCTTGCCACCAGGGGCAGCGCACCGCTGTCCAGCCGGTATCTGGTCAATAAGGAGGGCATTCTGGTGGATGCCGGTACCGCGCTGGCGCCCGGTGCGGTGAGCCGCATCGACCCCTGCGGCAAGTACCTGATCTTCTTCTCCCACAAGGGCCGGGAGGTGCTGGCCGACAAGTTCGGTGCGCCCTTTGTCTCGGCGGTGGGGGACGTGTGTACCACCACCGCCTTTGCACGGGAAGATCTGGCTGCTATGGCGGCGCAGGAGCTGAACGCGCTGGCCCAGAAGGTGCGCACCCGGCTGGGGCTCACCCTTACTGCCGGGGCAGACGTGCGGGACTATGTGGCCGCCCAGTGCTCCAAGGAGAAGGGCGCGGCAGGCCTGAAGCTGTGCTGTGACCGCATCTTCCGCGCCCTGAGTGAATACTGCCTGCAGACCGATACGGCCCTTACCGGCACCGTGGCCCTGACTGCCGTGCCGGAGGGGCTGCAGTTTGCCCTGAACGGGGCCGCCCCGGCAGACCTGTTCAGCCTGCTGCCGACAGAGTACACCGGTGCTGTGGACGAGATCCGCGCCGAGCTGGACGCGCTGGTGGGCCTTGCCCCGGTCAAGGACTATGTGTTCGGTCTGGCAGACAACCTGCAGGTGCAGCAGCGCCGCGCCGCCGCCGGGTTCAAGACGGCCAGCCTGTCCATGCATATGATTTTCACCGGCAACCCCGGCACCGGCAAGACCACCATCGCCCGGCTGGTGGCAAAATACCTCAAGGCCATCGGGGCGCTCAAGGGCGGCCAACTGGTGGAGGTGAGCCGCGGCGACCTGGTGGGCCGCTACACGGGCCATACTGCCCCGCTGACCAACAGCGTCATCCAGAGTGCACTGGGCGGCGTGCTGTTCATCGACGAGGCCTACAGCCTGTACCGCGGCGAACAGGACAGCTTCGGGCTGGAAGCCATCGACACCCTTGTGAAGGGCATGGAGGACCACCGCGACGAACTGGTGGTGATCCTGGCCGGGTACACCAAAGAGATGGAAGGGTTCCTCACCGCCAACAGCGGCCTTGCCAGCCGCTTCCCGAACAAGGTGGAATTCCCGGATTACACCGCTGACGAGCTGCTGGACATTACTACCGTGCTGGCCAAAGGCAAGGGCTACCGGCTGGACGAAAGCTGCACCTTCCCGCTGCTGGGCTACTACAAGCGCCGTCAGGCGCTGGACAGCCGCACCGCCGGCAACGGCCGCCTTGCCCGCAACACGCTGGAAAAGGCCATCTTCAACCAGAGCCGCCGCCTTGTGGCAGAGCCCAACGCCCCGCTGGACCTGATCTTGCCCAGCGACCTGGAATTTGACGAATGAGAAAGAATTATTTATAACGAACGAACCCC
>ENA-UOJV01003279-UOJV01003279.1-human-gut-metagenome-genome-assembly--contig:-C82-NODE-3279-length-10949-cov-14.759684_pt1 | contig 10949 bp, 9 predicted proteins | sample MGYA00242356_ERZ723903 | MGnify/ENA metagenome assembly ERZ723903
CCTTCCTGTCCCGGCCCATCAGCGTGCACCGCTGGAACCCGGACAGCAGCACCATTGAGTTTTTGTACCAGGTGGTGGGCGAGGGCACCGAGAAGCTGGCACAGCTCAAGCAGCAGGATGCCTTCCAGCTCACCGGCCCCATGGGCAACGGCTTTGACGTGCCGGAGATCGTAAGCAAGTACAAAAAGATCGCCGTGGTGGGCGGCGGCATCGGCACCGCGCCCATGTTCCAGCTCACCCGCGAGCTGGCCGCAGCGGGCGTGAAGCCGGATGTGTTCTTCGGTTTCCGGGATGCCCCCTACTGCATGGAGGAGTACCAGGAGATCGCCAACCTGGTCAAGGTGTCCACCGACACCGGCGCGGTGGGCTTCCACGGCTTTGTCACCCAGCTGTACGACCCCGCCGACTACGATGTGGTGCTGGTGTGCGGCCCCACGGTCATGATGAAGAACGCCGCCCGCCTGTGTGCCGAAAAGGGCACCCCCTGCTTTGTGAGCATGGAAAAGAAGATGGCCTGCGGCATCGGTGCCTGTCTGGGCTGCACCTGCGAGACGAAGAGCGGGGAAGGCAAGAGCGTGTGCAAGAACGGCCCGGTCTTTGATGCAACGGAGGTGTTCTTCTGATGGCTGACCTGAAAACGAACCTGCTGGGCTTTGCGATGAACAGCCCCATCATCGGTGCATCCGGCACTGTGGGCTACGGTGTGGAGTACGAGGAACTGGCCGACTTTACCAAGATCGGCGGTATCTCCGGCAAAGGCCTGACCCTGCACGGCCAGTACGGCAACAAGGGCGAGCGCCTGTGGGAGACCCCCTCCGGCCTCATCAACAGCATCGGCCTGCAGAACCCCGGCGTGCAGCACTTCATCGACGTGGAACTGAACGAGATGCTGGAGCTGAAACAGAAATATGGCACGGTGGCCATCGCCAATCTGGGCGGCCACAGTGAGGAAGAGTATGTGGAGGGTGCCGCGCTGCTGAGCGACAGCGCCGTGGACATGGTGGAGCTGAACATCTCCTGCCCCAACGTCAAGGTAGGCGGCATGGCCTACGGCGTGAAGGCAGAGGCCGCCGGTGCGGTGGTGCGGATGGTACGGGCGGCCTGCAAAAAGCCCCTGATGGTCAAGCTGAGCCCCCAGGCCGAGAACATCCCGGAGATGTGCAAGGCCGTGGAGGCTGCCGGTGCCGACGCCATCAGCCTGACCAACACCTTCCAGGCCTGCGCCATTGATCTGGAAAAACGCCGCCCGGTGTTCAACAACATCTTTGCCGGCCTGTCCGGCCCGGCGGTGCGGCCCATTGCCCTGCGGATGGTATGGCAGGCAGTGGGAGCTGTGAACATCCCGGTGGTGGGCCTGGGCGGCATTGCCACCGGCCGCGACGCCCTGGAGTTCATCATGGCAGGTGCCGCGGCGGTGCAGGTGGGTGCGGCAAACTTCGCCAACCCCCGCGCCATGGAGACCATCGCCGACGAGATGGCCGCCTGGATGGATAAAAACGGCGTAAAGACCCTGGATGAGATCCGCGGCTGTGCCCGTCATGCAGAATAAAACCCGCAAATATTCGCCTATGACTTGCTGCTATGCACATAAAATAAAAAATAGTGCATAAATTTGCAAATATCGTAAAAGCGTGGTACAATACCACCCAAAGAGAAGATACACCATTTAAAAAGAGAGGGAGAAGTACAATGAGTGAAGCACTTGAGATCCTGAAGAGCTGTGACGCATTCCTGGAGGGCCATTTCCTGCTGTCCTCCGGCCGCCATTCCAGCGCTTACTGCCAGATGGCTTACCTGCAGCAGTACCCCGACCGCTGCGCCGAGGTGATGAAGGCTGTGGCCGACAAGGTCAAGGAGATGGACGTGGATGTCATCGTCGGCCCGGCCATGGGCGGCATCGTGTACGCTTACGAGCTGGCCCGCCAGACCGGCAAGCGCGCCATCTTCACCGAGCGCGTGGACAACGTGATGACCCTGAAGCGCTTTGCCATCCACCCGGGTGAAAAGTGCCTCATCGCCGAGGACGTGGTGACCACCGGCATCTCCTCCCTGGAGACCAAGCGGGTCATCGAGGAGAACGGCGGCATCTGTGTGGGCATCACCTGCGTGGTGGACCGCACCAAGCCCGAGGCTCCGTCGCCCATTCCCATCGTGGCCAGCGCCCTCAAGCTGGATCTGCCCAACTACGCCCCGGAAGAGTGCCCCATCTGCAAGGAGGGCAAGCTGCCGCTGGTGCACCTGGGCAGCCGCAAGATGAAGCAGGAAGCAAAGCAGACCCTGTAATGGTTGAAACGAGGAAAACTATGAACGCATATCTTCTTTTGGCAAACGGCATGGTGTTTGCCGGGCAGTCTGTGGGTGCCGAGGGCGTGACCGTGGGCGAGGTGGTGTTCGCCACCGGCATGGTGGGCTTTGAGGAGACCCTGACCGACCCCAGCTACTACGGTCAGATCATCACCCAGACCTACCCCCTCATCGGCAACTACGGCATGAACAAGGACGACATGGAGTCCGACAAGATCTGGGCAAAGGGCTACATCGTGCGCGAAGCCTGCAAGACGCCCTCCAACTGGCGCTGTGAGGAAACGCTGGACAGCTTCCTGAAAAAGAACAACACCATCGGCATCGAGGGCATCGACACCCGCCACCTCACCCGCATCATCCGGGAGAGCGGCGTCATGAACGGTGCCATCCTGACCACCTTCGACCCCGCCGACCCCGCCAACAAGGAAAAGACCGACGCCCTGCTGGCCGAGATCCGTGCCTACGCCGTCACCGACGCGGTCAAGAACGTCACCTGCGCAGAGCCCGAGGTGTTCAACCCGGCAGGCGAGACCCACATCGTGCTGATGCACTACGGTTGCAAGCGCAACATCGTGCGGTGCCTGGTCAAGCGCGGCTGCAAGGTCACGGTCATGCCCGCCTTTGCCACGGCAGAGGAAGTGGCCGCCCAGAACCCGGACGGCATCATGCTGTCCAACGGCCCCGGTGACCCCGCCGAGCCGGTGGAGGTCATCGAGAACCTGAAGCACATCTTTGCACTGAACATCCCCACCTTCGGCATCTGCCTGGGCCACCAGCTGAGCGCACTGGCTGCCGGTGCCAAGACCATGAAGCTCAAGTACGGCCACCGCGGTGCCAACCAGCCCGTCACCGACTTCGAGTCCGGCCGTACCTTCATCACCAGCCAGAACCACGGCTATGCGGTCGTGGGTGAGGAGCTGCCCGCCGAGATGGGCGAGGTGGCACAGGTGAATGCCAACGACGGCACCTGCGAGGGCATCAAGTACAAGAAGTGGAACTGCTTTACCGTGCAGTTCCACCCGGAAGCAAACGGCGGCCCCAAGGATACCGAGTTCCTGTTCGACCGCTTCCTGAAGAACGTCAAAGCAGCAAAGGAGGCACGCTGAAATGCCGAAGGACCCCAGAATCAAAAAAGTGCTGGTCATTGGCTCCGGCCCCATCATCATCGGTCAGGCTGCGGAGTTCGACTACTCCGGCACCCAGGCCTGCCGCGCCCTGAAAGCAGAGGGCATTGAGACCGTTCTGCTCAACTCCAACCCCGCAACCATCATGACCGACCCGGACGTGGCCGACCATGTTTACATCGAGCCCATGACGCTGGAAGTCGTGGAGCGCATCCTGGACATCGAAAAGCCGGACTCCGTGCTGCCCAACCTGGGCGGCCAGATGGGCCTGAACCTGTCCATGGAGCTGGCTCGTTCCGGTTATCTGGACCGCACCGGCATCCGCCTGCTGGCCTGCAAGCCGGAGACCATCGACCGCGCCGAGGACCGCGAGCTGTTCAAGGAGACGATGGAAAAGCTGCACCAGCCCATCATCCCGTCCGAGGTCGTGGAGACTTTGCAGGACGCGCTGGCCTGCGCCGACCGCATCGGCTACCCGGTCATCGTGCGCCCGGCCTTCACCATGGGCGGCACCGGCGGCGGCATCTGCGCGACCCGCGAAAAGCTCATCGAGATCGGCACCAACGGCCTGCGCCTTTCCCCCATCCATCAGATCCTGGTGGAAAAGTGCATCGCCGGCTGGAAAGAGATCGAGTACGAGGTCATGCGCGACCACAAGGGCAACGTGATCACCGTCTGTAACATGGAGAACCTGGACCCCGTGGGCATCCACACCGGCGACTCGGTGGTCGTGGCCCCCTCCCAGACCCTGACCGACCACGAGTACCAGATGCTGCGCACCGCCGCCCTGGACATCATCACCGAGCTGGGCATCGAAGGCGGCTGCAACTGCCAGTTCGCCCTCAAGCCGGACAGCTTTGACTATGCGGTCATCGAGGTCAACCCCCGTGTGTCCCGCTCTTCCGCCCTGGCCTCCAAGGCCACCGGTTACCCCATCGCCAAGGTGGCCACCAAGATCGCCATCGGCTACACGCTGGACGAGATCACCAACGACGTCACCGGCAAGACCTGCGCCTGCTTTGAGCCTGCGCTGGACTACATCGTGGTCAAGTACCCGAAGTGGCCCTTTGATAAGTTCGTCTACGCCGACAAGTCTCTGGGCACCCAGATGATGGCCACCGGCGAGGTGATGAGCATTGGCAACAGCTTCGAGGCTGCCATGATGAAGGCAGTCTCCTCCATTGAGCTGGGTATGGACACCCTGACCCACAAGCCCTTTGAGGAGCTGACCGATGACGAGATCGTGGCCCATATGCATGTGCAGGACGCCGAGCGCGTGTTCTGCGTGTACGAGGCCCTGAAGCGCGGCATCGACCACGAGACCATTTATAAGATCACCAAGATCGACTGGTGGTTCCTGGACAAGATGCAGCATCTGGCCGACCTGGAGAACGGTCTGGCCAAGTGCAACGGCGTCCTGACCGAGGAACAGTACAAGACCGCCAAGAAGTACGGCTTCCAGGATAAGACCATCAAGCGTCTGACCCAGGTGGACAAGCTCCCCGTGGAGAACTACCGCGCCGGCTTCAAGATGGTGGACACCTGCGCCGCCGAGTTCTCGGCCAACACCCCCTACTTCTACTCCACCTACGACGGCGACAACGAAGCCGCTGAGTTCATTGCCGAGAAGGAAGCCGAAGCATCTGCCAAGGGCGAGCCCAAGAAAAAGAAGGTTCTGGTCTTTGGTTCCGGCCCCATCCGCATCGGTCAGGGCATCGAGTTCGACTACTGCTCGGTGCACTGCGTGTGGACCCTGAAAAAGCACGGCTGTGAGGCCATCCTGGTCAACAACAACCCCGAGACCGTCTCCACCGACTTTGACACCGGCGACCGCCTGTACTTCGACCCGCTGAACCCGGAGAGCGTGGACAACATCATCGCCACCGAAAAGCCGGACGCCTGCGTGGTGCAGTTCGGCGGCCAGACCGCTATCAAGCTGGCCAAGCACATGGACGAGATCGGCCTGCCCATCCTGGGCACCCCGGCGGACGCCATCGACGAGGCCGAGGACCGCGAGCGCTTCGACGAGCTGCTGGAGCGCTGCAAGATCCCCCGTGCCCCCGGCCGCACCGTGTTCAACCTGGACGAGGCCCTGGCCGCTGCCGACGAGATCGGCCTGCCGGTGCTGATGCGCCCCTCCTACGTCCTGGGCGGCCAGAACATGATCGTGGCCTACACCAAGGCGGACGTCATCGAGTACATGGGCGTCATCACCGAGCATGTGGACATGGACCACCCCGTCCTGCTGGACAAGTACATCATGGGTACCGAGTGCGAGGTGGACGCCATCTGCGACGGCGAGAACTTCCTCATCCCCGGCATCATGGAGCAGGTGGAGCGCACCGGCGTGCACTCCGGCGACTCCATCTGTGTCTACCCGGCCCAGCACCTGACCCAGGCCGAGATCGACACCATGGTGGACTACACCGGCCGCTTTGCCCGCGAGCTGCATGTCACCGGTCTGGTCAACGTGCAGTACGCCGTGTCCAACGGCAAGGTATACGTCATCGAGGTGAACCCCCGTTCCTCCCGTACCGTGCCTTACATCTCCAAGGTCACCGGTGTGCCCATGGTGGATCTGGCCGTGCGCTGCTGCCTGGGCGAGAAGCTCGTCGATATGGGCTACGGCACCGGCCTGCACCCCAACGCCCCCTATGTGGCCGTCAAGGTGCCTGTGTTCAGCTTTGAAAAGCTGCACGGCGTGGACACCCAGTTCGGCCCGGAGATGAAGTCCACCGGCGAGGTGCTGGGCATTGCCCCCAACTACCACGACGCCCTGCTCAAGGGCCTGATCGGCGCGGGCTATACCTTCAAGACCCCCGGCCCCGCTTCCTGCTGCATCTTCACCGTGAAGGACAGCGACAAGCCGGAGTTCGTGGACATCGCCTGGAAGCTCAAGAGCATGGGCTACAAGCTGTACGGCACCTCCGGCACCTGTGCCTGGCTCAACAAGCACATGGTGCCCTGCAACGAGGTGCGCCCCATGTCCGGCGAGTCGCCCAACATCGTGGACCTGCTGCAGAGCGGTCTGGTGGACTATGTGTTCTCCACCAGCGCCAAGGGCCGCGACCCCAAGCGCGACTCGGTGCGCCTGCGCCGCAAGGCCGTGGAACTGAGCATCCCCTGCATCACCGCCGTGGACACCGCCAACGCACTGGTCAACTGCCTGCGCAGTGATCACAGCCTGGAGAACATCCCGCTGGTGGACATTGCCACCCTGTATCACCGCAAGTAATTGCCCACAGAGTTGCCTGTGAAATTACCCGCGTAGTTTCCCCATAGAACGACTTTTGACAGCGCCCGCCAAAACAGCGGGCGCTGTATTTGTGAAAGCTCGCCAGCAAATGCGAAGGTCCGTGCGCAAAACAGGACGTTTTGTGCGCAATCTGTCGCAAACAGTGTGGGAAGTATGTTATACTCATCAACGCAAAATTTGCCAAAAGGACGTTACTTTTGGACATTCCAGGAGGATACCGATACATGACCCGTTCCCAGATGATCGAAACCGTCGCCCGCAAGACCGGCTTTACCGAAGCTCAGGTCGAGACCACGATGGATGCGATGTTTGACCAGATCGCCGACTGCCTGCGTGCGGACGAAAAGGTGACCATTGCCGGCTTTGGCCGCTTTGAGATGCGCCCCCGCAAGCCCAAGGCCTACACCAACCCCAAGACCAAGGTCTCCAGCCGCCTGGAGTCCACCTCCATCCCCGGCTTCAAGGCCAGCGGCCGCTTCAAGCAGAAACTGGAGGCCGGCAAGGCCAAGGCTGCCGAAGAGAACGCCTGATCCCACCTGCATAGCACAGAGCTGCACCCCGCCAACAGGGTGCGGCTCTTTTTTGTGCTGACAAGGCCGCTGTTTCGTGATATACTGATTTCAACAGAAAAAGAACGGAGTTGTCTGAATGCTTTACAGTGAACTGCAGTGCAGCGAAGCCATCCACAAGGCGGTGGAGCGCATGGGCTTTGCCGAAATGACCGAGATCCAGGAAAAGACCATCCCCGTCATGCTGGCCGGGCATGACGTGATCGCCAAGGCCCCCACCGGCACCGGCAAGACCTGTGCCTTCGGCATCCCGGTGGCGGAGCACATCCAACCGGAAAACAAGTACCCCCAGGCCGTCATCATGGCCCCCACCCGGGAGCTGGCCCAGCAGATCGCCGAGGAACTGAGCAATCTGACCTATTTCATGCCGGAGGTGCAGGTGGCCTGCGTCTACGGCGGTGCCAACATGGAAAAGCAGGCAAAGCGCCTGGCCGAAGGCTGCCAGATCGTGGTGGCCACCCCGGGCCGCCTGATGGACCACTACAAGCACCACTCCATCGACATCTCCCATGTCACCCAGATCGTGCTGGATGAGGCCGACGAGATGCTGAACATGGGCTTCTACAAGGACGTGCGGCACATCATTGAGATGATGAAGGCCCGCAAGGCCCTCTCCATGTTCTCGGCCACCATCAGCCGCGAGGTGATGGACATCGGCTGGCTGTACCAGCACAACGCCGAGGAGATCACCGTGCAGCCCAAGGAGGAGAGCCAGCCCAAGATCACCCAGTACATGCTGGAGACCTCCGGCCGCAACAAGCTGTCGGACCTGGCCCAGATCATCATCGGTGAGGGCTACAAGCGGGTGATGGTGTTCTGCGACACCAAGTTCAACACCGCCACCCTGGCTAACCAATTGGCACGGCTGGGCTTCTCGGTAGACTGCCTCCACGGCGACCTCTCCCAGAAGGAGCGCAACCAGATCATGCAGAACTTCCGGGACGGCAAGCTGGCCATTCTGGTGGCCACCGACGTGGCGGCCCGCGGCATTGATGTTTCGGACGTGGACGCTGTCATCAACTACGACGTGCCCAGTGACAACGAACATTACACCCACCGCATCGGCCGCACCGGCCGCGCCAAAAAGGAGGGCGTGAGCTACCTGTTCTATGTGCCGGAGGAGAAAAAGCGGGTGCAGGAGCTGCTGCGACTGACCCGCAACACCGACCTGTGCACCCCGGTGCATTTCGACTTCAATCACGAGCACATCGTGGTGGAGGAAAAGAAGGATAGCGCCGACCGGTTCCAGATCAAATGCTATTTCTGAGATAAAAAAGAGCTCCCTCAGTCTCGCATCCAAAAGGCCCCATCTCTGAGGGGGCTGTCTGCGAAGCAGACTGGGGGAGTTTTTGCAATCGTTTTGCAAAAAACGCTTGACCTTCCCCTTTCTGGAAGGTGTAAGATGGGCCTGTAAGGAGGCAGCCGGACCATGAAGATCAACGAAGTGGAAGCCGCCGTCGGCGTGACCAAAAAGAACATCCGCTTTTACGAGGAAGAGGGGCTCATCACCCCGGGCCGGGAGCCGGGCAACGGCTACCGCAGCTACTCCCAGACGGACGTGGAACGCCTGCGCCGCATCAAACTGCTGCGCAAGCTGGACGTGCCGCTGGCCGAGATCCGGGAGATGCTGGAAGGGCAGAGCACGCTGGCAGAGGGTATGAACCGCCAGCTGGAGCGCCTGAGCACCCGCCGCAAGGATCTGGAGGAAGCCATCGGCTTCTGCACGCTGCTCCGGCAGGAGCCCGGCAGCCTGGAACAACTGGATGTGGAGCAGACGCTTGCGCGCCTGACCGCACGGGAAGAACAGGGAGTGACCTTTGTGAACATTGAACGTACCGACCAAAAGACCCGCCGCATCCGGGGCGCCTGCATTGGTGCTGCCCTTTTTGTGGCCATGATGGCCTTTGTAATGGCTATCATGGGCTGGGCAGTTTACACCGACCCGCAGGATGCCCCGCCGTTGCCGCTGCTTGTGGTGATGTTCGGCATCCCGGCGGGGGGCATCGTGGGCACATTGAAAGTTCTCATCGACCGCATTGAAGAGATTGGAAAGGGAGAAGAAGATGCTTATCGTAACTATTAACGAGATCCCCGGCAAAAAGCTGGAAGCGCTGGGCGTGGTGCGCGGCAGCACCGTGCAGAGCCGCAACTTTGGTCACGACCTGATGGCCGGTTTCCGCACCCTGGTGGGCGGCGAGGTGACCGACTACGCTGACATGCTCACCGAGGCCCGGCAGATCGCCACCGGCCGCATGGTCAAGGATGCAGAATCCCTTGGGGCGGATGCCATTGTGGGCATGCGCTATGCCTCTGCCAGCGTCATGCAGGGCGCAGCAGAGGTCATTGCTTATGGAACGGCGGTGAAGTTCGTATGACGGCAAAAGAAAAACAGGGCTTTGGCCTATACTTTCTGCTCGCCTTTGGCATGGCATGGCTGCTGCAGGTCTATGCCAGCCTGCTGCTTCTCCGGGACGGCAACGCCGCGGCCTACCAGCTGCTGCTGGCGGTGAGCATGTTCTGCCCGCTGGTGTCCGTGCTGCTGGTGCAAAAGTTCTGGCTGCATCAGCCCACCGGCATCAGCTGGCGGCCCCGCCTGAAAGGCAACGGCAGGTATCTGCTGGCGGCATGGTTCGGCCCGGCGGTATTCACCGTGCTGGCAGCGGTGCTGTACTTTGCGGTGTTCCCGTCCCGGCTGGACACCTCCGGCAGCTGGCTGGCCACGGCCTATGGCGGGCAGTGGACACCGGAAGCCCTGAAAACCGAGCTGGGGGTGACCACGACCAGTTACCTGATCCAGAACGGTCTGCTGGCGGTCACGCTGGCACCGCTTGCCAACATGATCCCCGCTGTGGGCGAGGAAGCGGGTTGGCGCGGCTATATGATGCCCCGCCTGAAGGAGCGGCTGGGCCTGCTCAACGGCCGTCTGCTGGGCGGTGTGATCTGGGGCGTCTGGCATTGGCCGCTGATGCTGCTGGTGGGCTACGAGTATGGCACCAACTATCTGGGAGCACCCCTGCTGGGGCTGGTGGTATGGTGCGTGGTCTGCTTTGCCCTCAACACTCTGCTGGACTGGCTCTACGAAAAGACCGGCTGCATCTGGGTGCCGGCCATCGCACACGGTGCGCTGAATGCGGTCGCATCCATGCCGGTGGTGCTCACCGACCCGGCGGAAGCTTCCTATTATACGGTGTTGGGCCCGATGCCCATTGGTCTGATTGGCATGCTGCCGGTGCTGGCCGTGGCCGTCTGGCTGACCCTGCGGCAGATGAAGCGGGAAGAAAAGAACTGAACTGAACTGAACTGAACCAAAGGGGCTGTTGTGCATCCTTCTGCACGGCGGCCCCTTTATTACTATATAAATAAGAAGAAACCGGGCAAACCTGCCCGAAAAACCCGGAAGTTTGGAGCAAAAAACTGGTTCTTGTATGCAAATGCAAAAAAAAGCGCAAAAAACTTTGAAAAAAGGCTTGCCAAACCCCCTTGAATGTGGTACTATATGTGAGCGCCAAGCGCTGAGACAAAAGAATGACTTCTGAAACCTCAGCACGAAGCCTTTGAAAAGAACCAATAGACGTTCAAAAACACCAGCTGACACTGAGATGTTGAGAACGATCCAAGTTCAGAACGTTCAAAAGCCTCGAAAAAAAGAGCTTGACAAAAAATCACTTCTGTGGTAAAATAATCAAGTCGTCAGCC
>ENA-UOJV01003282-UOJV01003282.1-human-gut-metagenome-genome-assembly--contig:-C82-NODE-3282-length-10943-cov-11.875000_pt1 | contig 10943 bp, 6 predicted proteins | sample MGYA00242356_ERZ723903 | MGnify/ENA metagenome assembly ERZ723903
GCAAGCAGCGCCATCAAGCACACCATCCACGGCGATGCCAACATCACCGACGATGTCAGCTCCATCCGCAACCTGATGAACATGAACTACGACATCAAGCGGTAAGCTTTCCGCTCTCAACCCGTTCCCGGATTTTCCCCGGGGACGGGTTCTTTTTTATTGCCCGCGATGCTGGAAAAACCTTTTCTTGTACATTCCTCCAAACTTTTTTGTGAGTTCCTACAATTCCATTGACAGAGAATTCCATGCATGGTATTCTTCAAATTGGCATTATTACCTTTTTTTGCCATTCACTCTATGTCGTTTTTCTGCGGCACCAATCCATGAAAGCGGGGAAATCCATGAAAAAACGGTTTGTCAGTCTATTAGTGGCACTCAGCATAACGTTAACATTCCTACCCATCGGAGCAGTAGCAGCGACTCCGATTAGGATAGGCAACCTCAAATATACAGTTAACGCCGATGGAGAATCAGTTACAGTTTCCGGTACATCAGGAAACCCTACACAACTTAACATTGAGAGCTCAATTTCAAGCAATGGCAGGAACTATACTGTAACCGAAATTGCAACGTGGGCCTTTAATAAATGTAACACGCTTACGGAAGTTACATTGCCTAATACGGTGGACGAAATTGGATACCAGGCATTCTTTAACTGTTCCAATCTAACTAATGTTACAATCCCTGAAGGTGTTACAAAAATCGGCCAAGCTGCTTTTTATGGTTGTTCTCAGTTAACAAGCATTACGATTCCGAGTACCATCACAGATATGGATACGGCTTTTTCAGGAAATACCGCATTATCTCAAGTCACCTTAACAAACGGCATTCCCAAAATCAGTAGTCACGCTTTTGAGCGTTGTACAGAGTTAAGAGAAATAAAAGTACCCATAAGTGTGGATGAAATCTGCCCATTTGCATTTAATGGATGCACAGGTCTTACAAGCGTGACCCTTGAAAAGGGTATTAACATTATAAATAGCAACGCATTCAAAGATTGCACAGAACTAAATGATGTAAAATATAATGGATATAAAACAGACTGGGAAAAAGTCAGAGTTAATAACGCAGGCAATGATACACTAACCAGCAAAGTTCAGTATCTGTGTGATATCAACTTTGATTTGGACGGTGGCACTATAAATGGTAGTGACACTATGGCCACGCAGACTGTTTACAGCAACGAGAAGCTAGGAACTGCAAAATGCTACCCGAATGACCAGCCGTTTGTAGTTCCCACCGACCCTGTAAGAGAAGGTTATACATTTCTTGGCTGGTATACACAGGCAGAAGGCGGCATAAAATATACATTTACAGAAGCCGTCAGCAGCAACATCACCTTGTATGCCCATTGGAACGCACATAGCCATACTGTAACACTGGAGAACGACGAAAACAAGGAAACGAACTCGTACGACTATGGTTCGTCCGTTTCCGTTCCTACACCCACAAAGAAAACCGGCTATAACTTTAATCATTGGGAAGTTACCGTTCCTGATGGAGAAACCGCCCCATCCTTGAACGGCCCAGATGAGAACGGCAATTATAGTTTCTCCATGCCGGACTATGATATAATCTTGACTGCAAAATGGACACAAAAAGATGTGATTGACCCGGATGTTGACCTTAAGTTTGACGCAGTGACCGGAGAAGTGACATCGAACAATGCTAAAGTCAATGCTGATGATATCATCAATAAGAAATTTTATGATGATAAGGGAAATGAAGTTCCCGGTGAGAAATTGAATGACCGCGGGCTCCCTACGGAACCGGGCGATTATATCGTCAAAGTTGATGTCAAAGAGACCGAAAATACCGCTCCCGCGAATCAAGTCACTGGCAATCAGATTAAGTGGAGTTACAATGTTCCCCAGAAAGAAGAAAAGGTCACCTACACTCTATCCCTTCTTGGCGGTATTGCAAAAGTAAACGGCAAGGATACTACTATCAATGACAATGGTGACATTACCATTGAAAAAGGTGCAACAGTGGAAGTAACCTTTGATAAGAGCATTCTTTCCGATGCTCAGACTTTTGACCAGTGGACAATTAAGCCTGCCAGCGTGCTGAACGCTGTTGATCCCAAGGCTGAAACCATTACCTTTACCATGCCGGGTGAAAATGTTATTATCGAAGCCATGACAAAGGATGCAAGCATTGAGGAAGAGCCCAACATTCTGGGCACTACCCTCATCATTGGTACTGCCGCCGCGGGTACCGCGGTGCTGGCCTACCAGACCTATCAGTTGGGTACTGAGTTCTATCTGATTTGCGCCCTGCCAACCGGTACAGCTATTCCAACAAACCGAGGTGAGCTGGCTGAACTGGTGTGGAACAATGCAGGAAAGCCTGAACCCGCCGCCGTGCTGAACGCCAATGCCACTGAGACTGACAAGGCCATTGCCTGGGCCGTGGAGAACGACCTGCTCAAGGCCGCGAAGAACAACGGCGAAACCTATGAAGCAACTGATCCTGTAAGCCGCACAGAGGTTATCAAGGCATGGAATCAAGTGCAGGCGTTCAAAAAGTAATTCGTACCGTAACGAGAAGAACAAATAACACCGCAAACCCAATACTCTAATAGAGAACCCCCCTGCCGGTGATCTCCCGGCAGGGGGGTTCTCTATGTTTTAAGAAGCAACTACTTTATTGCCGCTTCATCTTTTTTAAGAAAGGATCATGCGGTCGTTGGCGAACTCGCCGCCGGACGCGATCTGGAACTTGGCCAGCAGGTCGGAGACATGCAGGTTCTTCTTCTCTTCCCCGGAGACATCATAGATGATGTGGCCCTCGTGCATCATGATCAGGCGGTTGCCGTACTTGATGGCATCCTTCATGTTGTGGGTGATCATCATGGTGGTCAGGCGGTTCTCCTCCACGATCTTGGCCGAGAGGGTCAGCACCTTGAGCGCCGTCTTGGGGTCCAGAGCGGCGGTGTGCTCATCCAGCAGCAGGAGCTTGGGCTTGTTCATGGTAGCCATGAGCAGGGTCAGTGCCTGACGCTGACCGCCGGACAGCAGGCCTACGCGGGCGGTCAGGCGATCCTCCAAGCCCAGGTCCAGGCTCTTGAGCAGTTCACGGTAGCGCTCCCGCTCGGCCTTGGTGATACCGATTCTCAGGCCGCGGCGCTTACCGCGCCGGGCGGCCAGGGCAAGGTTCTCCTCGATCTGCATGGTGGCAGCGGTGCCGGTCATGGGGTCCTGGAACACGCGGCCGATGTAGGCGGCGCGCTGGTGCTCCCCCAGTTTGGTCACGTCGGTGCCGTCAATGATGATCTTGCCGCTGTCCACAGGCCACACACCAGCCACAGCGTTCAGCATGGTGGATTTGCCCGCGCCGTTGCCGCCGATGACGGTGACAAAATCACCTTCGTTCAATTTCAGGTTCAGACCGTTCAGGGCCGTTTTCTCGTTGACGGTACCGGCGTTGAAGGTCTTGGAAACATTCTGGATCTCAAGCATTTTTTGCATCCTCCTTCTGTGCCTTCTTTGCCGCGGGCTTTGCGAAGTACTTGCTCTTCCAATAGGGCACGGCCAGGAACACGGCCACCACAGAGGCGCTCAACAGTTTGAGCAGGTTTGCATCAAAGCCGAGGGTCAGCACCAGCTGGATAACGATGTAGTAGATGATGGCACCCAGCGAAACGGACACCAGCTTGAGGGCAAAGTTGTGGAAGATGCGGCTGAACAGGGCTTCGCCGATGATGACAGCGGCCAGACCGATGACGATGGCACCACGGCCCATGCTGACATCGGCAAAGCCCTGATACTGGCTCAGCAGTGCGCCGGACAGGGCCACCAGACCGTTGGAGACAGCCAGACCCAGCACCACATTGAAGCTGGTGTTGATACCCTGGGCACGGCTCATGGCGGGGTTGGAACCGGTGGCGCGGATGCCGCAGCCCAGCTCGGTGCCAAAGAACCAGTACAGCACGCCGATGACCACGGCGCTGACCAGAATGACCATGATGATGGGGTTGTGCAGGGCAAGCTCCTTGACCCAGCGCAGGGAGATCAGCAGGTCGTACTTGTCCACGTTGATGGACTGGTTGGCCTTGCCCATGATCTTCAGGTTGATGGAGTAGAGGGCCAGCTGGGTCAGAATACCAGCCAGAATGGCCGGGATCCCCATAAAGGTGTGGAGCAGACCGGTGACAAGGCCGGTGGCCAGACCGGCCAGCAGGGCGATGAAGAGCGCTGCCCAGACGTTCATGCCGGAGAGCAGGCACATAACGCAGACCGCGCCGCCGGTGCCAAAGGAACCGTCCACGGTCAGGTCAGCCACATCCAGGATGCGGTAGGTCAGGTACACACCAATGGCCATTATGCCCCAGATGAGGCCCTGCGCACAGGCACCGGGCAAGGCACCGGGCAGGTTGGCAAGTCTTGCAAGAATATCCAAAACGTTTTCCTCCTGTAACTACACTTTTTTCTGATACGGGAAAGCGGAGAAGAGCCAAAATTCGCTCTTCTCCGCTGATTTTATTGTAAAGTCTCACTGTCACCGCAGCATGGACCCAGCGCCCCTATCAGGGGAGCTTTCTGCAAAGCAGACAGAGCGCTTGTTATTCCTCAATGGCCTCGTAACCCTCGGGAACGGTCATGCCCAGGTCATCGCAGATGGTCTTGTTGTACTTCTTGGTCACGTTGGTGTACTCAACGGGCATGGTGGAGATATCGGCCTCACCGGTCAGGACCTTGGCAGCCATCTCACCGGTGGTGTAACCCAGATCGTAGTAGCTGATGGACAGGGTCGCCACGCCGCAGCCGGAGCAGATGCCCTCCTCACCGGCGAACACGGGCTTCTTGGCCGGGCGGCAGATGCCGTCGATGATGCCGGTGTTGGCAGCGCAGGTGTTGTCGGTGGGGACATACACTGCGTCGTTCTCGTCGGCAGCCTTCTGGCAGACAGAAGCCAGATCGTTGGAATCAGAGAAAGCGTACTGGGTGGCGGTAACGCCCTTGGCCTCAAGATACTTCTGGACCTCGTCTACCTGATACTGGCTGTTTGCCTCGGCAGAGCAGTAGAGCAGGCCCACCTTGGTGGCCTCGGGCAGCCACTCGGTGATCATATCCGCCTGCTGATCCAGCGGAGCCAGATCAGAGGTGCCGGAGACATTGCCGCCCACGGTGCCATCGAAATCGGTCAGACCCAGAGCAACACCGTACTCGGTGACGGAGGTGCCCAGAATGGGGATGCTGTTGGTGGCAGCCTGTGCGGCCTGCAGGGCGGGGGTAGCGTTTGCCATGATCAGGTCAACGCCTGCGGAAACAAAGCCGTTGGCGATGGTGGCGCAGGTTGCGGAATCGTTCTGGGCGTTCTGGAAGTCAAAGGTGACATTCTCGCCGAACTGTGCGGTCAGAGCATCCTCAAAGCCCTGGGTGGCAGCGTCCAGAGCGGCGTGCTCCACCAGCTGGCAGATGCCAACGGTATACTTCTGGCCGTCAGCCGCTGCGGAAGAAGCCGCAGCAGAGGAAGCGGTGGAAGAAGCAGCCGTGGAGCTGGAGGAACCGCCGCAGGCAGTCAGGGCAGCAGCTGCGCCGCAGACAGCGGCGGCAGACAGGAACGAACGACGAGAAATTTTACGCATGATATTACTCCCTCAATTCTACTTTCGCGGCAACAGGACACCGCATGAAAGTCAGTATTCAAGCGGCCAATCGCATCGCGCTGCCGCTTTACACTCGTGAAGTATATCACACTTTCCGCTCTAAAACAACCGGGGAACAGCCCGAATTATCAATCAAAGTAATTTTATCTATCACTTTTTTAGATGGTTCTGTGCCGCATCTGCATTCCTTCGAGCTTTTTCAGCTCACCGTCCAGCCAGAGCAGATTTTCTTCCAGCTGGGGGCGGTACTCTTTTGCAAAGTCGTACCGGTAATACAGCGCCTGCCACAGCTTTTCCTGCATCCGCCGGGCAAACACCGGCTCAAACAGAGCCTCCAGCCGCTCCACGGTATCTTCCAGCGCCATGCACACCTGCGCCCAGTGCACATCGGTGGCCTCCCGGGCGGGCACATCGTACCGGGCCAGATAATCCCCCACCCTTGCCGCAATGACCTGCCCGCCGCACTGGGTGGGCTGCAAAAAGTAGGATACCTGACCGTCCTTCGTGATCTCCTGCGCCAGAGGGTAAAGGGCGCAGACCAGCGGCTCGGCATCGTGGATGGCGCAGTGGTTCCCGGTGAGGAAGGGGCAGTTGCCGCGCTCCTCCTTCAGCGGGGCCAGCCGCAGCACCGGCAGACGGCTGACCCGCCCGATGCTTCCCCGGCAGAACGCCCGGGCCACGGTGCGGGGCGGCAGGCGCAGGCGGGCCGCAATGCGCCACAGGTCAAAGCCCGACAGCACGATATCCTCCCGCCCCCGGCAGCAGCCGCCGCAGCCCGCGCAGGCAAATGAAAACGCCTCGTCCCGGGCAAGCAGGGGCGCGGTGCGGGTAAAATCGGTGCGGCCGCAAAGATCGACCTGTGAATCCTTGAGCATGATGGTTCTCCTGTTCTGTGAATGGTTTTGTTCCATTGTACCACAAAGCCGGGCACAGAAAAAGGGAGCGCATCCGCTCCCCTGTTCAGGACCCCCGGCTCACACGGCGGTAGACCGTTACGGCATCCTCGATGTGGTAGGGCGCGGTGCTGTGGTTTCCCCCTGCCCCGGCCGTGACCAGAATGTATTCCCTGCCCTTCACCTCGGCCAGACTGGCAAGGCAGAGCCCTGCCTCCCCGGTGTAACCGGTCTTACCGCCCAGGATCCGGCCACTGTGCAACTCTGTGCCGTCCAGCTGGCTCAGCAGGGTGCTGTGCATCGTGAACCCCTGCGGATGGCAGTTGGTGGCCGGAACGGTATACCGCTCCGTGGTAAACAGCTTGCGGAAGGTCTCGTTCTGCAGGGCTGCTTCTGTCAGCCGGGCCATATCCCGCACGGTGGAAACATGTTCTGGGTCGTGCAGGCCGGTGGGGTTGCAGAAATGCGTGGCGGTCATCCCCAGCTCTGCCGCTTTCTGGTTCATCCGGGCCACAAAGGCTTCCTCGCTGCCGCTCACCTCCCGGGCCAGCGCTTCGCAGCACTCGGCCCCTGAGGGCAGCATGGCACCGTACAGCAGATCCCGCACCGTGGCCGTTTCCCCGGCCTGAAACCCTGCCAGCGAGGCATTCTGGGCCTGCAGAGCCGGAAAGATCTCCTCGGGCAGGGTCACGGGCGTGTCGAGGTCCGGGTTTGCTTCTATGGCCAGCAACGCCGTCATCATCTTGGTCATGGAAGCCGGATAGATCGTGCTGTCGGCATCCTTTTCGGCCAGCACCTCTCCGCTGTCGGCCCGCAGTAAAATGGCATGGGGACTGTTCAGCCCATCCAGCGTGACCCGCCGGGGCCACAGCAGCAGAAGCAGGGTCGCCAGCACCAGCAGCCAGAACAGCCGCCGGAAGGCTCTGCGCCGGTGCTTCCGGCGGTGCGGTGTAGTTTTCATTCTCGTTCTCATCCTTTTTTGCAAAATCAAAAGCGCTTTCATCCCTTAATACGGGACGAGAGCGCCTTTTTCTGCAAAAAGTGGGGCCGCCCCACAAAAATTTGTGCAGCGGCCCCAAGCCAGTTTAATATTTTACCTTTTTACATCATCTACAAGAACGTGTTCAGTGCTGTGCCTTATGGAACATGCTCTTGCGCTTACGCTCCAGCAAATAACCGGCAGCCAGCAGGACACCGCCTGCACGCACCAGAACATCTGCCATCCAGTTGGTGGTACCGGTCTGGATCAGCTTGCCGCTCTCCGGGCGGGCATCCTGTACCGGCGGGTTCACGGGGGTCTCCGGGGCGGGCGTGGTCTTAGCAACTGCCTGCTCCACGGCGGGAGTGGTGGGCCGTGCATCCTGCACTGCCGGGGTGGTCGGCGTAGTGGGAGCCGGAGGAGTCGGATCGGAATCCTCAGGCGTTTCCGGTTCCGGGTTCGTGGGGATCACAGGGTCGGTCACTTCCCGCAGAGCGCCGTAAATGGTCACGGTGTACTGTGCGGAGTCGGTGCCATCGATGGTTTCGCCGGTGACCTTCACGTTGGAATCCGGGCCAAAGGCATCCAGCACGCCCGCTGCTGCGGTGGTGTTGGGGTTGTTCTGGCTCTCATAGCCCCAAACGATGGTATAGGTCTTGCCCTCATACTCATACTCGGTGCCATAGACCATATCATAAGCGCTGGGAGCACCCTCTGCCTGCTTTTCGTAGTTGCCCCAGATGAGCTTGGTGTTGCCCTCTGCATCGGTGGTCTTGGTGAAGTTCAGGCTCTTACCGTTCACCACCATATCCCGCAGAATAACGACCTGATCGCCATTCTCAGCGGTCTGATAGGCAGTGTCGAAATTATATCCGGCCTGCTTCAGCTCTTCCAGCGCCTTGCCGATGATCTCCGGGTCGTGGGAACCGTCCACATCCAGCATATAGTTCAGTGCGGCGGCGGGCACCCACACGGAGAGATACTGCTTCCCGGTCTCCTTGTTCAGGTCAGAGAGGTAGGTATAGGTCTTGCCATTATAGGAAAGGGCATCGAAGTTTGCGTGGGCATCATCCTTGGTCAGCAGGAAATTGGTCAGCTTGTCGCCCTGCTCGTTCACCGGCCACAGGGTGTTGTCGGCGCTGTAGTCATAGGTCAGCGTGCCGCCGGTAACGATGAGTTTTTGGCCCTCGTTTATCGGATTGCGTACGATAGAGCTTACATCCACATGGGAACCGTTCTTAATGGTAGTGGTAGAATTGGAGCCAAAAGAATAGATGCCTTTGCTGAAATTACCTTCAGTGATAAGAGTGCCGTTCTCCATGGTAAGAGTTGCACCGTTACCGAGAACAATAGCACTTGCACCTGTTGTGGCCTGCGAAAGGTGCAACTTGCTATTTTGATCAACCAGAATACGGCTTGGATTCTTGCTTAGGTTAACACGTAGAGCATGAGCATAGCCCTTCATTTGCAGATTATATTCGCTCTCTCCGGTAACATGCAGTTTGGTCGCACCACTCTGACCGCCAACAAACATCATACCAACACTGCCTATGGAGGTAACCTTGCTCTTGCCGCTGATTTCTACTTCATCAAAACCAGCGTAGATACCTGTGGGAGCTTCCAATTTGACCTCGCTCTTGTTGGTAACGGTCAGTTTTCCCTTTCCGTTACTCTCGGGGCCGTAGATGGCAGTACCATTCTGAGCACTGACGCTTCCGGTGGAGTTGTCAAATGTGATGTTGGTGCCGCCTTCAGGAGCAACGGAGATCCCCATGCCATTGCCGCTGATATTCACCTCGGAATTATCGAAGGTGATGTCCCCGGCACCGCCCTCATAGTCGATGCCACGGCCATTGCTGTCGATGTTCAGCGTGCTGTCCTCTACGGTCAGGCTGGAACCGGTTCCGCCATAGATTGCTGAGCTCTGTGTTCCCTTGATCTCCAGTGTGCTGTCACCTGTTACCGTGATGTCATCGGTACTGTCAATGCCATAACCATTGTTGCCGTAGACTAAGCCTTCCTGATCATTATCGATTTTATAAGCACCGCTGCCCACCGTGTCAATGGTCAGGCTGGACTTGTCCTCTACGGTCAAATCGCCCCGCTGTACGATACCGCGTCCACCCTGCGTACTGGAACCTGCTTCTGTGTGCTTGATATCCACATCGGCGTTGTCCGTCAAGGTCACATCAGAATCGTTAGAGATCACCATTCCGGTAGAAGTATGATCAATGTTCAGAGAACCTTGGTCGCTGGTCACGTCACCCTTGATGGTCAGGGACGCACCCTCGCCACTGCTGTCATCACCTGCGTTTTCGCCGCCCACGCGGATACCTTCCACATTGCGGTTGGGGCTGCTCTTGCCTTTTTCTTTCGCGGCTTCTGCTTCCTGGGCGGCATTCTCCAAGGCTTCCTTGCCATCAATGGTGTTTTTGCCCTTTAATGTAACGTCCACCGTGGAGTTATCCCGTGCAACAATACCTGCGGTGTTATCTTTCTCGGTCAGATTGATTTTGGTATTATCCAGCGTCAGGTCAACGTTGGTTTCCTTGTTTTCATCCTTGCCTTCCAAATTCACACCAATATCAATGCCGTTGCCGCCGGTGGTCAGGTTGGAATCCTTGACTGTCAGGTCAACATCTGCACCCTCGCCCACCTTGATGATGGTTTTATCTTCTTTGGCATCTGCGGGCACTTCAGCCGGGGTGCTGGTGATATCCACATTCACACCGTCAACCACAATGGTTGCACCCGTCACATCCTCTTTGACCGTGATGGTGTTTGTGGTTGTGGTCTCAGACGTGGAACTGTTCTCTGTGTTGTTGCCAGAAGCATCGGTGGATTGTGTGTCATTATCCGTAGGTATGGGTACCTCTGTGCCATTGTCGGAGTTATCAGTGGTTGGCGCGTGGCCGTCCTGGACGTAGATCGTACCATCGCCAGTTTTCGCTTTCTCATCGTTGACGTAGGTGCGGTTCTCATCGCCTTTATCCTCGCCCTGATAACTGAATGCACCGCGATTCTTATCCTGGTCAACAGTTACACTGCCACCGCCCAGATAATACGTCACCGCAGAAGCACTGGGGCCAACCGTGCTCACGGCAACCGCAGTAGCCAGCGACATTGCTGCCAACTTGAATTTCTTGTTTGTCATTTTTCTTCTGCTCCTTTCCAGTTCATGCTCACATGATCGAAAAGTGGTGGTCAAACAGCAGGCCGATCCTTTGTCAACTGTTTTTTGCATGGGAACGCGTTTCTCCCAAAAGCGTTTCCAGCCTTATGATAGCACACCGTACGAAAAAATCAGGCAGAAATAGAAGCCTTTGGCAATTTCTTTGCCAGTGGAAGAAAGTACCGTGCAAAAACAACAAACCCCTGAAGAATTTCTTCCTCAGGGGTTTCATGTAAGTCGGCGACTACCTATTTTCACGCGCCGTTTCCAGCGAACTATCTTGGGCAC
>ENA-UOJV01003288-UOJV01003288.1-human-gut-metagenome-genome-assembly--contig:-C82-NODE-3288-length-10934-cov-26.252873_pt1 | contig 10934 bp, 7 predicted proteins | sample MGYA00242356_ERZ723903 | MGnify/ENA metagenome assembly ERZ723903
GCTTTTCTGGTTCTCTTTTGGCACGCAAAAGAGAACATTAGCCTTAATGAAAAAGTGCTTTAACCCGCGCCACCAGCGCGCAAAGTCGTTCCCCTTATTCTTCCGAAGAAGGGCCGTAGAGGGCTGCGCCAGCGGTAATGAGCACATCCGGCTCGATGCGCAGACCGGTGCGGCGGTTCTTCTGGGCCTCCACGAGGAAGAGCCACGGTGCGGCGTCGGGCCGGTTCTTTACGAAAGCCAGCCGCTTCGGCTCGAGGCGGTGTGCCCGCAGCACCGCCAGTACCTCGGCCAGCCGCTCGGGCCGGTGGCAGAGCGCAAGCCTGCCGCCGTCCTTCAGCAGACGGAAGCCGCAGGCGCAGACGTCCTCGAGGGTGCAGTCCGTCTCGTGGCGGGCCGTGGCCCGGCCTGCCTTGGCGCTCTGAGGCCCGGCGGTAAAATAGGGCGGGTTGCAGGCGCAGACGTCGAACTGCCCCTCTCCCTCCCGGAAAGAGCGCAGGTCGGCGAGGTGCGGCGTGATGTGGCCGATGCCCTGCTCTGCGACGGCCTGCTGCAAGAGCGCACTGGCCTCGGGCTGCAGCTCGACGGCGGCGCAGGGGCCGCGATGCCCCCGGTCGTGCCACTCGAGGCTGACGATGCCGCAGCCCGAACACAGGTCTGCCGCCGTCTGGCTGCGCTTTGGCTCACAGAAGCGGGCCAGCAGAAGCGCATCTGAGCCGAACCGGTGGACGGCAGAGCAGTATACTTCTGTTTTATTATACAAAATCTCGGTGGAATGTTCCATATGCCCGGCTGAAATCCTCCGACAAAATATTCTGTCCCAAAAGATGAAAAATTTATGCAACAAAGAAAAGCAGCAGACCCGTACAACAGGTCTGCTGCTTTTGATGCGTTATTCGCGCGGTTGTCTGCTAAAAATTATTCAGCAGTGATAGCGCCGGTGGGGCAAGCGCCCTCGCAAGCACCGCAATCGATGCAAGCGTCTGCGTTCACGACTGCAACGCCATTCTCAACAGCAACTGCACCAACGGGGCAAGCGCCCTCGCAAGCGCCGCAGCCAACACATGCGTCAGAAACCTTGTGTGCCATAATAGAACTCTCCTTTATCTCCCCGTGCTCAGTATTTATGAAGAAACCTGCCTCTGCACGGCTCTGGCAGACCCCTCGGAAATCATATCCTTGACTGCATTCTAGCAAAGCCGTTTCAAAAAGGCAAGACTAACCGCACCCGCCCAAAAGCAAATCTTTGTTTTTTGTTGGGTTGCACAAAAGCATGGGCTAACTTTTGGAGAAATTTGAAGAGGATATTTGGCGAAAATCACGAAGTGTAGTTAGTTTTAACAGACTAACCCTTCAAAGACTCCACCAGCACTGCCCTCTTATTTCTTTTCTTTTCGGCCGCAGCCGGGGCAGGACGGAGCGCCGTCGGCGCTGGCCGCAGCCACCACGGGGGCGGGGTCGCGCACGCCGGAATAATCGTCGTCCGGGTCGGGGCGGCGGGGGGCGCGCTTGCCGCCGGAGACATACTCACAGACGCTCACCTTGTAGTACCGGGGAGCGAAAGCCTCGGTGCCGCAGCGCACCCGCAGGTAGCCGGAGATGGGGTTGACCTCCAGCACGGTGCCGAGGCCGTCCGGGGTGCGGACAGTGCTGCCCACCATGGGCATGATGCTGTTCAGGTACTCGTAGGCGTTCTCCTCGTAGGCCAGACAGCACATCAGACGGCCGCAGGCGCCGCTGATCTTGGTGGGGTTGAGGGAGAGGCCCTGCTCCTTCGCCATCTTGATGGAGACGGGCTGGAAATCCTTCAAAAAGCGGCTGCAGCAGAAGGGCTGACCGCAGATGCCGAGGCCGCCGATCATCTTGCTCTCGTCGCGCACGCCGATCTGGCGCAGCTCGATGCGGGTGTGGAAGATGCCGGCCAGATCCTTGACCAGCTCGCGGAAGTCCACGCGGCCGTCGGCGGTGAAATAGAACATGATCTTGGAGCGGTCGAGGGTGTATTCGGCCTCCACCAGCTTCATTTCCAGCCCGTGGCGGGCGATGCACTCCTGACAGGTGCGGTAGGCGCGCTTCTCGTCCTCCCGGTTCTGGCGCATCCGGCGGACATCCACGCTGTCGGCCATCCGGGTGATGGGCTTGAGGGCCTTGGGCACAGCGGAGTCGGCGATCTCCTTCACGCCCTGCACCACCTCGCCGCACTCCACGCCCCGGGCCGTCTCGACGATGACGTAATCGCCGGTCTGGATGGGGGTGTCTGCGGGGTCAAAATAATAGGTCTTGCCGTTGTCCTTGAAACGGACGGATATAACTTTTTTCATAGCATTCCTCTTTGGGGTCGTATCTGACACGGATAAGCCCGGAAAAATGGGCTGTCAGCAGTCTGTATTTTCGCTCCACAGCCCGCTTTGGGCGGGATTGTGGATGAAATTGCGATAAAATTCCATTCTGCATTCTAGTATAACATAATCCGGCCCGCATTTCCACGAAATAGAGCAAGAAAACAGCCGGAATCTTCCCGGCAGCCTCCGGGACGAAAGCAGATTAAGGAAAGTTTTGTTAAAGATTGTCTTTGGCACTATTGCAAGAGGGGCGGCCTCGTGTATAATAGGAATGATAAGAAGAACTCAGGGGGCTGCCGTGTCTGCGGCCAGTCCCTTGCCGCGAGGCTGCGGCATAGAAAAGAGAAATGGATAGGAAATCATGGAAAAATTCAGCGTCAAAAAGCCATTCACCATCCTTGTCGCGGTCATTATGGTCCTGCTGCTGGGCTTCGTGTCCATCACGAGCTTGCAGACGAACCTTCTGCCCGACATCAGCACGCCCTACCTCATGGTGGTCACAGTCTACCCGGGCGCCAGCCCCGAGCGCGTGGAGTCGGAAGTCTCCGACGTGATGGAAAACGCGCTGGGCACTGTGTCCGGCGTCGAGAACATCACCGCGACCTCGGCGGAGAACTACAGCCTCCTGCTCATGAAGTTTGCCGAGGGCACCGATATGAACAGTGCGATGGTCAAGACCTCGAATAAGGTGGACCAGACCGCGTCCAGCCTGCCCAGCACCTGCCTGACCCCATCCATCATCGAGTACAGCCTGAACATGAACGCTTTTATGACGGTGGCAGTCAGCCGGGAGGGCAGCGACGTCTACGACCTGTCGGACTTTGTGAATAACACCCTCTCGCCCTATGTGGGCCGTACCAGCGGCGTTTCCAGCGTTTCAGCCAACGGCCTCATCGAGAAGATGGTGCAGGTGCAGCTGAATCAGGACAAGATCGACGCGATCAACACCCGCCTGCTGGAACTCATCGACACCCAGCTGGCCGACGCCCGCGCCCAGCTCGATGACGCCGAGGCCCAGATCGCCGCGGGCCGTGCCGAGTACGAGCGGCAGCTGAAAAACTTCGGCAACACGGTCTCCGACACCGTCATGGCCCAGATGGGCACCGAGGTGGCCGACGCCGTCACCGTCGTGCGCGATCAGGCGCAGGCCCTGCTCAACAGCGTCAACCAGCTCATCGGCGTGGTCAATGAGCCGGAGATCCAGCAGGCCCTCATCGATGTCCGTGACGGCCTGCAGCGGGTCGTGGACCAGTTCAACCAGACCGGTATGCGGGACATCGACTCCCTCATCGAGATCGTGGGCGAGCTGCGCGACATCACCGATAAGCTCACCGCAGCTCTGCAGGAGCTGCAGGGCCGTCTGGGCACCAGCGACGGCAGCGTCTCCGACCTTGCCGACGAGCTGGAGGTGTCCAGCAGCCTGAGCACCATCTACAATACGCTGGATCAGGTCATCAAGGCCATGGACAATGTGCCCGGCCTGATGAACCAGTTCTCGGTCGCGCTGGGTACCTATTCCAGCCAGCAGCTCAGCGCCTATATGCAGTTCACTGAGGCCCGGGAGAAGCTGAAGGACTATGAGAACCAGCTGGAAGATGCAAAGCGGCTCTACGAGGACACCAAGGAAAAGGCCTTGGCCAGCGCCGATGTGGCAAAGCAGCTGGACATCAAGACCCTCGCCCAGCTCATCTACGCCCAGAACTTCTCGATGCCTGCCGGTTACGTCGCCGACAAGAACGGCCAGTCGTGGCTGCTGAAGGTCGGTGAGGAGTACGACAGTGTCTCGGACATCGAGGGCGCTCTTCTGCTCCACGTCGAGGGCTTCGGAGATGTCCGCCTCTCCGACGTGGCCGATGTGGCCGTCATCGACAACTCTGAGGCCAGCTACACCCGCCTGAACGGCGAGCGGGCCGTGGTGCTGAAAATCTTCCGCAACGCCACCTCCAGCGCCAGCAGCGTCTCGGACGGCTGCCTGAACGCCTTCAAGGAGATGCAGGCCCAGTATCCCGACCTGCACGTCGTCGTCCTGTCCAATCAGGGCAACTACATCACCATCATCGTCAACAGCATCATCAGCAGTATGCTGGTGGGCGCTGCGCTGGCCATCATCGTGCTGGCCATCTTCCTCAAGGACATCAAGCCCACCCTCGTGGTCGGCGTCAGCATCCCGCTGTCCGTCCTGTTTGCCGTCGTGCTGATGTACTTCACCGGTCTCGACATGAACATCATGACGCTGGCGGGCCTGTCGCTGGGCGTCGGTATGCTGGTGGACAACTCGGTGGTTGTCATCGAGAACATCTACCGTCTGCGCAGCCGGGGCGTGCCGGCGGCCCGCGCCGCCGTACAGGGCGCCCGTCAGGTGAGTATGTCGGTGGTGGCCTCCACCCTCACCTCAGTCTGCGTCTTCCTGCCTGTGGTGTTCTCCTCCGGCACGGTGCGCAGCCTGCTGGAACCCATGTCCTTGTGCATCGGCTACTGCCTGATGGCCTCCCTCATCGTGGCCGTCACGGTCGTGCCTGCTGCTGCCTCTACAGTTCTGAAAAAGGCCGAGCCGAAGCGGCTGGTCTGGTTCGAGAAGATCCAGGATAAATACGCCCACAGCCTCGAGTGGTGCTTACAGCACCGCGCCCTGCCGCTGGTGGCGGCGGTCGTGCTGCTGGCCTTCTGCGGCTGGAAGGTCTTCTCCATGGGCGTCGTCCTCCTGCCGGAGATTTCCAGCAATGAGGCCACCATCGCCCTCTCCACCGATGACGATCTGACCAAGGAAGAGTCCTACGGCGTGGCCGGACAGGTCGTGGAGGCCGTCATGGCCGTGGACGGCGTGGAAGAGGTGGGCGTCACCACCGACACCACCGTGGCCGGCATCGACATCGGCCAGCTGGGCCTGCCCAGCGCCATCACCGATCTGCTGAGCGCCGCCAACAGCTACGGCAGCTATCAGTTCAACGTCATGCTGGACGAGTCTCTCTCCTCCACCCAGATCGCCGCCGCGGAGCAGGCCCTGAACGATGCAGTGGCCAGCGTCGAAAAGTGCACCGGCACCGTCGAGATCAGCGGAATGCAGGACCTCACCAGCCAGCTCAGCAGCGGCCTCTCCGTCAAGATCTACGGCCCCGACGCCGAGACCATCACCGCACTGAGCGACAAGGTCGTCCAGATGGTCAACGATACCGAGGGCTTCGCCAACGCGGGCACCGGTCTCGGTCAGGGCGATGCGACCATCAATCTGGACATCGACCGTGACAAGGTCCGCGCCTACGGCCTGACCGTCGCGCAGGTCTATCAGCAGATCGCCGCCAAGCTCACCACCACCACCACGGCGGAGACCCCCGTCACCGTGGACGGCTCCACCATGAAGGTCCAGATCAGTGACAACCTTGACCCTGTGACCAAGGAAAACATGATGGACATCACCTTTACCACCAGCGTGATGGACGCCACCGGCACCATCACCACCGGAACCTGCACGCTGGGCGACATCGCCAGCTGGTCCACCGGCACCGCCCCCGACTCCATCACCAGCGAGAACCAGACCCGCTACATCACGGTGTCTGCCGATACACTGGACGGCTACAACACCACCGTCCAGTCCCGTGTGCTCCAGAAGAAACTGGACGCCTTCGCCCTCTCCGACGAGATGCCCGAGGGCTGTTCCTTCTCGCTGGGTGGCGAATCCTCCACCGTCAACCTGATGGTCGATGAGATGGTGCAGTGGATGGCGCTGGCCCTCCCCTTCGTCTATCTGGTCATGGTGGCGCAGTTCCAGAGCCTGCTGTCCCCCTTCATCGTCCTGTTCACGGTGCCGCTGGCCTTCACCGGCGGCCTGCTGGGTATGCTGCTCACCGGCCAGCAGCTGACCATGATCTCCCTGATGGGCTTCATCGTCCTGATGGGCACCGTCGTCAACAACGGCATCGTCTTCGTGGACTACGCCAACCAGCTGCGTCTGGGCGGCATGGAGCGCCGTGCGGCCCTCGTCGCCACCGGCAAGACCCGTATGCGCCCCATCCTGATGACGACGCTGACGACGGTTCTGGCCATGCTGCAGATGGTGTTCAGCAACGACATGGCGAGCCAGCTCATGAGCGGCATGGCCATCGTCATCATCTGCGGCCTGAGCTATGCCACCCTGATGACCCTGTACATCGTGCCCCTCCTCTACGACATCCTCTTCAAGAAGCCGCCGCTGGTGGTCGATGTGGGTGACGACGGGATGGACGACATCCCCGACGATGCCGCCGAGTATATCGCGCAGGCGAATGTCGGCAAGGCACAGACGGAGGCATGACTTCATATCGTTGTGCGAAAGAGACTGCCGTGATGCGGCGGTCTCTTTTTTTGTGGTGGGGCGAAAGCCTCTCCCTTTGGGAGAGGTGTCTCCGAAGGAGACAGAGAGGGCAAGCCCGGCACGACAGAGCCGTTATGTTGCGATAAGCTGGCCCTTTGTCAGAGAAAAATGAGCGCAGGGGCTGGTGTCCCCGGATAGCGGCCTTGCCCTCTCAGGCGCTGACGCGCCAGCTCTCCCAAAGGGAGAGCCTTTTTGGGCGGAAACTGTCTGTCGTCCTCGTACAATATGCCCAAAAAATCTCTCGAAAATTTGGAAGTTGAATCTAAAAGCAATCGCACACAAGGTACGAAAACTGTGCTATAATCATAATTATGGACAAGGCTGGGGCGGAGCTGCCCCGGGCCAGAAAATAACAACAAGGAGGCGAGCCTTATGGCACAGTTTCGCTCCAAGCCTTTCGGTGTGACCAAAAACGGCGATAAGGTGGATGAGTACATCATCTCCAATCCCGGCGGACTTGAGATCAGCGTGCTGAACTACGGCTGTGTGATCAAAAATCTTTTCGTCCCCACCAAGACGGGCCTTGTGGATGTGGTCGTCGGGCACGACACCCTCGCCGACTATGAGGCAGATTTCAACTCGTCCGGCAGCACCTGCTGCGGTGCGTTCGTGGGCCGGTACGCCAACCGCATCGAGAACGCGGAATTTGCCCTCGGCGGCAAGACCTACAAGCTGGAAGCCAACAACGGCAGAAATCACCTGCACGGCACCTTCCCCCGGAAGATCTACGATGTGAAGATGTTCGGCGACACGCTCCTGATGGAGACCGAAAGCCCGGCGGGCGAGGATGGTTTCCCGGGGAATCTGAAGGTCAGCGTGCGGTACATCCTCACCCCGGACAACACTCTGCGGATGGACTACCGTGTCTCCAGCGATGCGGATACCATCATCAACCTGACGAACCACACCTATTTCAACCTCGACGGCGGCGGCAATGTGCTGGGCCAGAAGCTCCGCATCTATGCCTCCAACTACCTCGAGGGCAACAACGAGACCTGCCCCACGGGCCGCATCCTGCCTGTGGCCGGCACGCCGATGGACTTCCGCGCAGGCAAGCCGCTGGGCCGCGACCTCGACACCGGGTTCTATCAGACCACCATGGCGGGCGGCGGCTTCGACCACTGCTATGTCCTTGACCGGCCCCGGGGCGCGAGCCAGAGTCTCTGCGCGTGGGCGTCCAGCGACAAGACCGGCATCAGCATGAAGATGTACACCACCCAGCCGGGCATCCAGCTCTACACCGGCAACTTCCTGCAGAACTGCCCCTCCCCCGGCAAGGGCGGCGTCCCGATGGAAAAATACGGCGGCTTCGCCCTCGAGACCCAGCACTTCCCCTGCAGCCCCTCCCACCCGGAGTTCCCCTCCACGGTGCTGCGGGCGGGCAAGGTCTTCCGCGTCAACACCACCCTCCGCTTCTTCACCGGCCGTCAGTGCGGCCGTCTCTAAGCAAATATCAGCCGCAGCAAAGGGCAGCTCCTTTTATGGAACTGCCTTTTGCTGCTTTTTTGCGTCTCCTCTCCATGCAGCACGGGACAAAAATCGTTGCAGTTCATCAGACGGGAGAAAAAGATGCAACAAGAATACATCTTCATAAAAGAGCCGGTACTTGATTCTCGGCGCAAAAAGCGGTATCCTTTAAGCAGACGGGACGCAGAGGCCCCGCGCAGAGCAACATTTGTGATAAAAGAGGTATAGGACATGGCTATTTTGGTTTCCGGCGGCGCAGGCTACATCGGCAGCCACACCTGCATCGAGCTTCTGAATGCAGGCTACGATGTCGTTGTGGCGGACAATTACTATAACGCATCCCCCGTGGTCCTCGACCGGGTCAAGCAGATCACCGGCAAGGATTTCCGCTTCTATCAGGCCGACATGACCAAGCACGAGGATGTGGAGAAGATCTTCGCCGAGTGCCCCGACATCACGGCCGTCATCCAGTTCGCAGCCTATAAGGCTGTGGGCGAGAGCGTCTCCAAGCCCATCGAATACTACTACAACAACCTCAACTGCACGCTGGTCATTCTGGATGTGATGCGTCGGCACAACTGCCACAACTTCGTGTTCAGCTCTTCTGCCACCGTCTACGGCGACCCCGCCAGCGTGCCCATCACCGAGGACTTCCCGGTCGGCGCCACCACCAACCCCTACGGCACCACCAAGGCGATGACGGAGCGCATCCTCACCGATGTCTGCAAGGCCGACCCCACTCTGAACGTGGCTCTGCTGCGCTACTTCAACCCCATCGGTGCCCACAAGTCCGGCCTCATCGGCGAGGACCCCAACGGCATCCCCAACAACCTCATGCCCTACATCGCCAAGGTGGCCGTCGGCAAGCTGGAGAAGGTCCATGTCTTCGGCAACGACTACCCCACCCCCGACGGCACCGGCGTCCGCGACTACATCCATGTCGTTGACCTCGCCCGCGGCCATGTCTGCGCCATCAAGAAGCTGGAGACGAACTGCGGCCTCTTCATCTGCAACCTCGGCACCGGCAAGGGCTACAGCGTGCTGGACGTCATCCACGCATTCGAGAAGGCCTGCGGCAAGGCCATCCCCTACGTCATCGAGGCCCGCCGCCCCGGCGACATCGCAGAGTGCTACGCCGACCCCACCAAGGCCAAGAACGAGCTGGGCTGGGTGGCCGAGTACGGCATCGAGGAGATGTGCGCCGACAGCTGGAACTGGCAGAAGAAGAACCCTGACGGCTACCACACCGCGAACTGAATAAAAAACGATAAGAGCCTGTACGGCGGGAGCTTCCCGGGTACAGGCTCTTATTTTTTGCACTTTTTCTGATATTCGAGGAAGGCGACATATTCGCGGACTTTGTCCATCTCTTCCTCTCCGAAGTCCTGCGGACACTGGACTGTATGGTCGGAGCGCTCATAAGGCAGCGGCTCCCGGATCAGACCGAGCAGATAGTCGAGAGAGATATTGAAGATTCGTGCAATCTTCACCTTCGTGGCGTCATCGGGGACGCTGCGGCCCCGCTCATAGGCGGAGATGGTCAGAGGTGCAAAAGATAATTCTCTGGCAAGGTCTGCCTGTGTCATGCCGCGGTCTTTTCTCAGCTCCCGCAGAAGTTCTCCAAACATATCGTTCAACTCCCTCTACAAGTTGACTAAAGTATAGCGGCTCACGATAGCAAAAAGAGAGAAACTTATGCGATAGTGCTAATTTGACTTGACAAACTATGGCAAATCGGTATAGTTTATAGGCGCGGACTATTCACATTCACTATAGTTTTGAGCGGGCTTGTATGGTCCGCGGCGTAAAATGTGGAGGGAGAGGTTTTTATGAAGATAAAACGATCGAGAACCGGAATTGCTCTTTTTCTGGCGGCAGCCCTGTCGCTGGTGCTGCTCACCGCCTGCAGCGGCGGCGGTGGTGGCGGCGGCGGGACCGGCGGTGGTACGCCCATCGCGCCGGTAGAGTTCAGAAGCACAAAGACATACAAGCGTGCGCAGGAGACGGAAAATAAGCCGCTTTATATGGAATATTGGCTCGGCTCAAACGACTCCGGGGAATGGGTGGAAAGCAAGGACCCTCTGTTGAAGACCGGTTCTAAGGATGGAAAGACCTATACGGACACCTACAGCAACGGAGCCCTTTTGGCGACCGTTGTTTCGGATGAAACGAACGCCTATCAGGTTTTCACCAAAAAGGCGCAGGGGTATGAGGGCATGGTTTACATCGCGGAATCCGGCGGAGCGGTGATTCCCAAAGACAAGTCGGTTTATTTGGACTTGAACAGAGTCGGCACGGACGGCGGCGAGATGGTCAGTGGCATAAGCCAGCTGAAGGAATCGGATGTGACCGTAACGACCGGCACCTATCGGGGCTATTACGCGGAAATCTTCACATGGAAAAATGACCCGGAGAAGAGCCTGACGATGGCATACGATGAGAACGATGAGCTCAAGGCCGAGGTCGGTGTAGACCATGACAAGGTGACGGCGATATTCTTCAACAAGTATGAGTTTGATTCTCCGCAGTTTGATTCGGCAAGGCTCAGCCTCTCTTACTATAATGCGATGGACATTACGGACGCATACATTGCAGGAATGAAAAAACTGCAAAGCTGACGGGAGCGTTTCTCGCAGACTTCAGAAAGAACAAAGACCCGGGACCGTTCCGAGCCATCATGGCCCGGAAAAGGTTCCGGGTCTTTTGCATGATTTTTTTCAGAGAGCAGTTCAGAACAGCCCCGTTTCTCTTGACAACGCCGGAAAGTTAGCCTATATTAC
>ENA-UOJV01003289-UOJV01003289.1-human-gut-metagenome-genome-assembly--contig:-C82-NODE-3289-length-10928-cov-38.496735_pt1 | contig 10928 bp, 9 predicted proteins | sample MGYA00242356_ERZ723903 | MGnify/ENA metagenome assembly ERZ723903
GCTCCGGAGCGTCAGCTTGTCCACCGTCCGAAAAACCGGTGACGGAAAACCCACACATGGAAAACCCCGTTGTGGTCAAAGCTCGTCCCTCTGCCGCACTTTCAGCAGCTCCCAGATCTCGGCTTGCCGTGCTTTCAGCTCGGCAATGTCGGCATCGTAGAAATGCCCGGTGCTGTTGATGCGGCGGCAGATCTGGTTGATGTTCGAGGCGGCACGGCAGACGGCGGCGGCCAGCTTTTTCTGCTCGGTGTAGGAGCCTTTCCCGGCTGATCCACAGCCAAATATCACACGCGCCTGAAAGCGCAGATATGCTGCACCTCGAAAACTTCATAGGCAACCGGATAACAACCCGAATGAAGCACAGCTCGGCAAATGGTGCGCCATGATCCACACAGAAAGGAAACTTTGGGTGAGCGATACAGCCAGTTTGCAGATGCGAGTGGCACCGCATTTGGCAACGACCTTCATTCGGATAATGATACTCCCGCGTTGAACGCCCTCAAAGCATTGCGCGGCGCACCCATCAGCATGGGCCGGGGTGAGATTCCCGTGGGCGGCTGCCAGCCGCCGTCCGGTTTTGTCGCTTTCATTAAATCAAGAGTAATTATAGGAGGTAGTCATGCGAAAAAATGCAATTCGTTTTATGCTGAATGATTACCCTGATGTAATGTCTATTGATGAGATGTGCAGGGCTTTGTCAATTGGCAAAAAGACTGGATACAAGCTATTACAGACTGGCCAGATTCGTTTCTTGAAAATAGGCCGCGCATATCGCATTCCCAAAATCAATTTGTTGGAATATCTGCAAGTAATCCGACCGGAATGAAACGGGCCTTTCTTATCTAAGGCTGTTTTTTTGCATTGCTGGGTGACAGGTGATACCGTAACTTCTTGCAATTTGGATGGTAAATGTGTAATCGTTGCAAAGGATACGACAAAAACAAAGTCCAGCCGTAGAACGCTCCCGCTTGTACCGTACTTTCATGAAAAGCTGCTTGCGGTAAAGGCTCAACAGGAAAGAAATCAAAAGCTATGTGGACGCTCCTATAACAGAGAATTCCTTGAATATATTTGCGTAGATGATATTGGGGATCGGTTCAAGCCGAACTATATCACATCGCAGTTTCCAAGGCTGTTGGAACGGAACGGTTTCCGCAAAATCCGCTTTCATGATCTCAGGCATAGCTGTGCGAGTCTCCTGCTGGCCAGCGGTGTCCCCATGAAACATATTCAAGAATGGTTAGGACATAGCGATTTTTCAACCACAGCAAATATCTACGCGCACCTTGATTACTCATCAAAGCTCACATCTGCAAGCGCAATGGAAAGCAATTTCCATCTCGGGGTATAAAAAAGAAGCTACCAACCGAGGTTGATAGCTTCTATGGCGGAGGGCGTGGGATTCGAACCCACGGGTCGGCTCAACACCGGCCAAACGATTTCGAGTCGTTCTCGTTATGACCTCTTCGATAGCCCTCCAAATATGTCAATCCCTATTCTATCCTAAATCCTTGAAAAAAACAAGGTCAGGAATAGGATAGAACAAGCCAAAATATGAACTTCAATAAAATCCGGTGAGTGCTTGAAACACAAGGGATTGGAGATTTTTTGGTGGCTCTAACGGGAGTAGATTTCGAGTCAGCCCCGTTATGACCACTTCGATACCGCTGCATTTTTGCTGCCGTTGCAGCTAAACTATTATGCCATAACTTTTTGCGTCTTGCAAGGTCTTTTTTTGCATTCCGGGCATATTCTTCTGCATATGAAGACAGTCTATTTATCGGCACGCCTGAAAAATTACGAAAAAGCGCTCTCTTTGGCCGGTGCCGCGCTCGCCGAAGTGCCGGAGCGCGCGGACGCTCTGCTGCTTCCCGGCGGAGGTGATATGCACCCGCGCTTTTACGGGCAGGCGATCAACGGCTCGACAGATATCGACGAGGGGCGCGACGCGCGCGAGCTTGCGCTCATCGACGATTTTCTTCGCACCGGGCGTCAGGTCATCGGCATTTGCCGCGGGCTGCAAGTCCTCAACGTCTATTTCGGCGGCACGCTGCGCCAGCATATCGCAGGCCATAGCCGGATCGACGGCGCCGACCGCCTCCACACGGTCAATTCCCTGCCCGGCCTTCTGCGCGAGCTGTATGGCGCACGCTTCACGGTCAACAGCGCGCATCATCAGGCCGTCCGGCGGCTGGGGAAGGGACTTTGCGTCCTTGCCTGTGCGGACGACGGCACGGTCGAGGCCGTCGGGCATAAGACGCTCCCCGTTTTTGCCGTGCAGTGGCACCCCGAACGCTTGTGCGGCGCGTTCGCGCAGCCGGGAACTGCCGACGGCGCAAGGCTTTTTGACGCTCTACTCAGGTAATATGAAAAAGTGCAGAAAAATTCAGAAAAAGCGTTGACAAAATGAGGCACTGATGCTATTATAACAGAGCTGACGATTTTTGCGGAGGGCGAATGCAGGTGTAGCACAATGGCCAGGGCACCAGCCTTCCAAGCTGGGGATGCGGGTTCGATTCCCGTCACCTGCTCCAATCCATTTGCGCCAGTAGCTCAGCTGGATAGAGCAACTGCCTTCTAAGCAGTAGGCCGGGGGTTCGAGTCCCTTCTGGCGTACCATTTTAAGGCCCTCAGTATTGCAGCAAATATCGCACGGATACAGGATATGTGGTGGGTGTAGCTCAGTTGGTTAGAGCACCGGATTGTGGTTCCGGGTGTCGAGGGTTCGAGTCCCTTTACCCACCCCACAAAAAGAGAGGGATAGGGTCTTAGTCCCCATCCCTCTCTTCCCTATAGGGGTGTAGCCAAGCGGTAAGGCAAGGGACTTTGACTCCCTCATTCGCTGGTTCGAGTCCAGCCATCCCTGCCAGCTTTTTCCCGCTTCAGTGGTTTATAATAGAATACCCGCTTCGTTAGCTCAGTCGGCAGAGCACCTGCCTTTTAAGCAGGGTGTCCGGGGTTCGAATCCCCGACGAGGCACCAAGCGCCCTGAAATCTTACGATTTTGGGGCGTTTTCTTTACTTTTTATGTGACGGATCGGTTATGAGAAAACTACTTGCATTATTGAAGCGCGAGCCGATGCTCGCGGTATCGCTGTTGGCAGCGGCACTCTCGCTGCTGATCACAAAGTCGGATATCACCCTGATCGGCAGCATCGACTGGCACACGCTGGTCACGCTCTTTATGATGCTGACCGTATTGGAAGGGTTTAAGAAGGAAAACATTTTCTGGCCGCTCATCAGACTTTCCCAAAAGCTCACCTCGATGGTCGGGATATCCTTCTTCCTGATTTTCGGCGTATTCTTCTCTTCCATGTTTGTGACCAACGATGTCTCGCTGATCATTTTTGTCCCCCTGACCATTCTTTTGTTCCGCGCCGGTGGGAAAGAGGCGTACATTCTGCCGGTCATTTCCATGGAAAACATTGCCGCCGTTCGCGGCTCGCTGCTCATGCCCTTCGGCAGCCCGCAGAATCTTTTCCTGTTCGGTCGATCCGGGATCTCCTTCGGCTGCTTTGTGCTGCATATGCTGCCGCTTTGGATCTCCTCTGCGATACTTCTCGGCGGGTTTATTCTCCTCCTCTACCGGAAAAATCTGCGCGAAACGATCATGCTGACGGCAAACACCGGAAAAACATGGCTGCCGGAGCGGAAAAGGCAGCGGGTCGTTTATCTCTGCCTGTTTGTGCTGATCGTCGCGACGATCATTTCAAGGACACCGTATTGGCCGGTTGCCGCCGGCATTGTGCTCGCGGCTGTTCTGGCGTTTGACCGAGAAGTGCTCGCAAAGACGGATTATGTGCTGCTTCTGACCTTTCTCTGCTTTTTTGTGTTTTCCTCTCAAATTGCGGCAAACGAGACCTTTTCCTCTTTTCTTACGAACGCTGTGGGAGGGCATGAATACCTGTGGGGCATCGGCTTGAGTCAACTCATTTCCAATGTGCCGGCGTCCATCGTTCTTTACCCGTTTACAGAAAATCTGGCGGCGCTTTTGTACGGTGTGGACACGGCGGGGCTGTGCTCGATCATCGGCTCTCTGGCGTCGGTCATCAATTATCGGATCTACGTGCGCTCCTATCCGGACGGAGGAATGCGCTTTCTTCGGGTATTCACGCTTATCAGTTGGGCATTTTTCCTAATCGTCGCCGTACCGGGCTATTTGCTGTCCCAATACTGGCGCTTTTAGGAGCAGGCATAAAGGAGAATTATCTTGAACATCACGACCATTTTGTTTGACCTGGACGGGACGCTGCTGCCGATGGACCAGGAGGCCTTTACCGCGGGCTATTTCAGGCTCCTTGCCAAAAAGCTTGCGCCGCACAGCTACGAGCCGAAAACGCTTGTCGACACCATCTGGGCCGGCACTGCCGCCATGGTCCGCAACGACGGCACGCGCACGAATGAGCAGGCCTTCTGGACAAAGTTTGCCGAAATTTACGGCGCGGACAAAGCGCGCGACGACCAACCGCTGTTCGAGGACTTCTACGCCAACGAGTTCAACGGCGCGCGGGAAGTCTGCGGCTTTACCCCCGCCGCGGCGCAAACGGTGCGCAGGCTCAAAGCACGCGGCTATCGCGTCGCGCTTGCGACAAATCCCATCTTCCCCCACGTCGCCACCGAGCACCGCATCCGCTGGGCGGGCCTCACGCCGGAGGATTTTGAAATTTATACGACCTATGAGACCTCGACCTTCTGCAAGCCGAACCCCGCTTACTACCTTGAGGTCGCGCGCTCGCTCGGCGTAACGCCCGAGGAATGCCTGATGGTCGGCAACGACGCAAATGAAGACATGGCCGCCCGCACGCTCGGCATGGACGTTTTTTTGCTCACCGACTGCCTGATCAACACCAAAAACCGCGATATCAGCGTTTACCCGCAGGGCGATTTTGCTGCGCTGAACGCCTATCTTGACCGCCTGAACAGCGAAAAATGAGCATAAAAAGGGCCGACGCATACCGTTTTGTATGCGCCGGCCTTTCCCTTGCCGCTTATTTCTTTCTGCCGCGCTGGGAGGTCACGAGCCGGAAGACCGTCGACACCAGCAGGATGGCGACCGCGATGCTGCCGGCGATGCCCGCCGTCTCAAGTCCCTTTTGAAGCGCGGCCTGCATATTGCCCTCCAGCCCGAAGCTCATCGTGTAGTAAATGCCCGCCCCCGGCAGCAGCGGGATGCTGGAGATCACGAGGTACGACGTGACCGGATACTTGCGCGAGCGTGCCATGCCCTCCGAATAGACGGCCGCGACCACGGAAGCAAAAAAGTTCATGCCATAAATGCCGACGCCCAGCTCCCGGAGCAGCAGATACGACATCCACGTCGCCACGCCGCCGACGGCGCAGAGAAAGCTGCCCCAGTCGTGCACGTTGAAGAGGATGAAAAAGCCCGTGCAGGCGATGAAGATCATGACGGCCTGCGCCCACGCGGGATGCGACGCCGAGCCCGCGGACGCCGTGATGCCGTACACCCCGGATGTCACCTGCCACGCTGCCGCGGTCCCCATCGCGATGGCAAGGGCCGAGAGCAGCACCTGCACGATGCGGTTGATGCCCGAGTTCGTGTCGCCGTAGATGATATCGCGCATCGAGTTCGTGATGAGAAGGCCGGGGACCAGGATCATCAACGAGCCGATGATGACCGCGTCGACATAGTCAATGAGATGGAAGCCAGCGGCGAGATACGCGGGCACCGCCATTGCGAAGGCTGCCGCGATGGTGCTGAAGAAGGGATTCGTCTCCCACTTGTCCATCTGCCGCGTGACAAAGCCGATGATAAGCCCCATCAGCCCGGCGAAGAGACTGTCGCGCAGCGTGCCGCCGAAGACAGGACAAAAGCCTGCCGCAGCAAGAAAATTGCCGAGGTAATAAATGGGCGTCGAGTAGCTGCGCCGCCCGGCGAGCGTCTCTTTGAGCCACTGCGCCGCCACCTCGGGCGGGGGCGTCTCCGCGCAGATGCGGCGCGAGAGCGCGTTGAGCTTTTCCACCGATTCCAGATCATTGCCGTGGAAGCCCACGCGCTTCATCACCATCAGGGGCTTGCCGTTGGCAGCCTCGAGGCTCACCATCACGCAGTTCGGGATGGCGAAGGCCTGGCACTCGATGCCGTAAGCGCCGATGATGCGGCGCATCGTCTCCTCGATGCGGAAGGTCTCCGCGCCGCTCAGCGCCAGATGATAGGCGACGCGCGCAGTCAGCTCAGTCAAAAGATAATAGTCCATAGGCACCTCAAATGTCTTGTGGCATATCCGGTCGAATCCGCGCTTATATTACAGCGTTTTCCCCGGTGTGTCAAGGAAAAGGGAACGTCCGCGCAGCGCTCCGAAAGGGGCTGCGCGGACGAAAGAAAACTATTGCTATTTTGGGAAAGCGGCGCTATACTATGTCGGTTCTAAGCTGCTTTTGAACATCATGATGTTCTGATATTTTATAAAGGAGGGGCCTTTTTCTCATGGCAGAAGTAAAAAAACACGAGATCGATATGCTCCACGGCTCCATCTGGAACAAGCTGCCGCTCTTTGCGCTGCCTGTGGCTGCCACGGCGATCCTGGAGCAGCTCTTTAACGCCTCGGATATCGCCATCGTCGGCAACTTCACCGGCGACGCGCGCACGCTGGCCGTTGCAGCCGTGGGCGCAAACAGTCCCATCATCGGCCTCATCGTCAATCTTTTCATCGGCATTGCGCTGGGCGCGAACGTCGTCATCGCCACCGCCATCGGCTGCGGGGATGAAAAGGCGGTCAGGCACGCGGTCCACACGTCGATCATTTTCTCCGTGCTCGGCGGTGCGGTGGTCTCACTGCTCGGTCAGCTCATCGCCGCGCCGCTGCTGAGCGTGCTCAACGTGCCGGACGATGTGTTTCCCTATGCGCTCATGTATCTGCGCATCTACCTGCTCGGAATGCCTGTCATCCTGCTCTATAACTTCGAAGCGGCCATCTTCCGCAGCGTCGGCGATACCAAGGTCCCGCTCGCGGCGCTCGCTGTTTCGGGCGTTCTGAACGTGCTTTTGAATCTCTTTTTTGTCATCGCGCTGCATATGACGGTGGAGGGCGTCGCTATCGCGACGGTCACGGCCAACGCCGTGAGCGCACTGCTGCTCTACCGCAGGCTCACGCGCACGGACAAGTGCGTGCGCGTGGAGTGGAGGCTGCTCCGCATCGACGGCACGAGCCTAAAGCGCATTTTGAGCATCGGCCTTCCGGCCGGCGTGCAGAGCGCGGTGTTCTCCGTCGCCAACATCGTCATCCAGTCGGCCATCAACAGCCTCGGCACGGTGGTGATCGCGGCATCGAGCGCGGCGTTCAACATCGAGATCCTCGCCTACGACGTGCTCAACTCCTTCTCCCAGGCCTGCACGACCTTTGTCGGGCAGAACTACGGCGCGGGCCAGATCAGGCGCTGCAAAAAGACGATGCAGCTCAGCCTTCTGGAGGATGGCGCGGCGACCTTCCTCGCCGTCGCGGTGGTACTGGTGTTCGCAAGACCGCTGCTCTCCATTTTCAACAGCGATCCTGATGTCGTCGCCCTCGGCTATGTCCGCCTGTCGACGATCCTGCCGGCCTATGCGTTCTCGCTGTTCTACGAGGTCCTCTCCGGCTATCTGCGCGGCTTCAGCATCTCGCTCGTGCCCGCTGTGCTGACGATGCTCGGCGTGTGCGGCATCCGCATCGCGTGGGTCAAGTTCGTCTTCCCACAGAGCATGACCTTCCAAGCCCTTATGACCGTCTACCCGGTCAGCCTTGGCGCAACGGCGCTGCTCATCTGCATCGCCGCGTTCCTCTACCGCCCGTCGAAGCGCTTTGCCGCGCTCGAGCGGGCGACAGAGAACGACGCTTAACGCTCCTCGCTTTTCTCGCAACGTTGCCAGAAGCGGCGCGTCGCCTCCTCGTAGGTGTCCTTATCCATATAATAGCTCATCGCGTGATCCGCGCCGGGCACCACCAGCAGCTCGCAGGGCGAGTGGCAGGCGCTGAGGTTCTCACGCGCCATCCTGAGCGGGACAAAATGATCGTCCTCGCCGTGGATGAGCAGGACCGGTACGTCCGTCTCCGCGAGCGAAACAAGCGTGGAGCAGCTGCCCGCGCCTGCGGCGAGGCGCTTTTTGCAGATACCGTCGGCAATGGGGGTTGCGAGCATCGTCGGCAGGTGTAGGTTGTGGCCCATCACATACTGCCAGATATCCTGTGGGGACGTGTAGGCCGAGTCAGCGATCACGCCGCGCACCGCGTCGGGCAGCCCCATGCCGGCCGCCATGAGCACTGTCGTCGCACCCATGGAGACGCCCGTGAGATAGATGGGCAGGTCACTGCCGCAGTGGTCCACGACCCAGCGCACCCAGTCGAGGCAGTCGTAGCGCTCCGTGAGGCCAAAGCCGATATAAGCGCCCTCGCTCTCGTTCTGTGCGCGCTGCTCCACATAGAGCACACTGCACCGTTCTCTTTCCCAGAATTCCGAGAGGAGACCAAAATCCAGATACCACGCCGAGCGCCAGCCGTGAAAGGCTATGAGGATGCGCTCGGCGTTTTCGCATTTGCGCAGGTGCCCCACAAGCGTGAGCCCCTCGCGGCTGCGCAGCAGCACCGTCTCGGTATGCGAGGTGCCGAGCTTCTGCGCCGCCTCGCGCTGCGCCGCGCGATAGCCCTCATCCTCGCGCTCTCCGGTCAGATGCGAGCCCTTGCCGTGCAGATGCTGCGGCAGATCCCGCTTCATCGCCACATCCATCAGCGCCTTTGTCGCGCCATAGGCCGCCACGCCGTAAACGGCTGCGGCGGCGGAAACGGCCATGGCAGCCTTTGTTCTTTTCTTCATCCTGCATCCTCCTTGTATCCAAACTGTAAACACTTGCTTCTCCCGCTGGACAAGCGAAAAACGCCGTGTTATACTGCCTTTTAATTTCAGTTGGAATTTTTCATTCCATGCTACCAGCGTAACAAAAACCTTCGGTTTTCGCTATGTTCAATTTTCCCCGTTTGTATGCAATCCCTCCGAAAAACGGGGGCTGAAGGGAAAAATTTTTCAGGAAACGGAGCGATGCCCCCTATGAATGAAGTCAAGTCCCCGAAAAAACCGCTGCTGTACTATTACTTTGTCGCGATGCTGCTCGTGATGCTCTTCAACTTCATTGCCATGCCCTGGATCGCGGAGCACCAGATCAAGGAGGTGGATTACAACACCTTTGTCACCATGACCGAACAGGGCGAGGTCGGCAAGGTCGAGATCCAGGAGCAGTCCAACCGCATTCTCTTCACCAGCAGCGATGAAAAGACCGTCTACAAGACGGCGATGGTGCCTGACGACGGTTTGGTGCAGCGCCTTTTGGACGCGGGCGTCTCCACCACGGGTGAGGAGATCGAGCAGACGTCCACGCTCGTCAGCATTCTCGCCTGGGTGTTGCCCATCATCATCTTTGTCGCGCTGGGACAGTATATGTCGCGCAAGATGATGGAGAAAATGGGCGGCGGAGGCAACTCCATGATGTTCAACATGGGCAAGTCCAACGCCAAGGTGTACGTCAAGTCCGCCGAGGGCATCAAGTTTGATGATGTCGCGGGCGAAGACGAGGCCAAGGAGACCCTCACCGAGGTCGTCAACTACCTGCACGACCCCAGCAAGTATCAGGAGATCGGCGCGTCGATGCCCAAGGGCATCCTGCTCGTCGGCCCTCCGGGAACCGGTAAAACGATGCTCGCCAAGGCGGTCGCCGGCGAGGCAAACGTGCCGTTTTTCTCCATGTCCGGCTCGGAATTTGTCGAGATGTTCGTCGGCATGGGCGCGAGCAAGGTGCGCGACCTCTTCAAGCAGGCCAAGGAAAAGGCCCCCTGCATCGTCTTCATCGACGAGATCGACGCCATCGGCCAGAAGCGCAGCGGCGGCCAGTACGGCGGCAACGACGAGCGCGAGCAGACCCTGAACCAATTGCTCACCGAAATGGACGGCTTTGAGGGCAACAACGGCGTCATCATCCTCGCCGCCACGAACCGCCCCGAATCCCTTGACCCCGCGCTCACGCGCCCCGGCCGCTTCGACCGCCGCGTGCCGGTCGAGCTCCCCGACCTCAAGGGCCGTGAGGCCATTTTGCAGGTCCACGCCAAGAAGATCAAGGTTGCCGAGGACGTTGATTTCAACAAGATCGCGCGCATGGCGAGCGGTGCCTCGGGCGCGGAGCTTGCCAACATCGTGAATGAAGCGGCGCTGCGCGCCGTGCGCGACGGCCGCCGCTTTGCTACGCAGGCAGACCTTGAGGAAAGCATCGAGGTCGTCATCGCGGGCTACCAGAAGAAGAACGCCATCATGACCGACGAGGAGAAGAAGATCGTCTCCTACCACGAGATCGGCCACGCGCTCGTGGCGGCGATGCAGACGCACTCCGCCCCCGTGCAGAAGATCACCATTGTGCCGCGCACCTCGGGCGCGCTGGGCTACACGATGCAGATCGAAGAGGGCAACCATTATCTCATGAGCAAAACCGAGATGGAGAACAAGATCGCCACGCTGACCGGCGGCCGCGCCGCGGAGGAGGTCGTGTTCCACTCCGTCACGACCGGCGCGTCGAACGATATCGAGCAGGCGACGAAGCTCGCCCGCGCGATGATCACGCGCTACGGCATGAGCGACGATTTCGACATGGTCGCGCTCGAAACGGTCAACAATCAGTACCTCGGCGGCGACGCATCGCTCGCTTGCTCTGCCGAAACGCAGACGAAGATCGACCAGCGCGTCGTGGAGCTGGTGAAAAAGCAGCACGAAAAGGCGCTGCATATCCTGAACGACAACCGCGCGAAGCTCGATGAGCTCGCCAAGTATCTCTATGAGAAGGAGACCATCACGGGCGAGGAGTTCATGAACATCCTGAATGCGCAGTAAAGGCAATTAAATTTGAAGGAGGAGAACGGGCCAAAAGGCCCGCTCTCCTCCTTTTTGCCGAAAGCGGC
>ENA-UOJV01003294-UOJV01003294.1-human-gut-metagenome-genome-assembly--contig:-C82-NODE-3294-length-10921-cov-9.137493_pt1 | contig 10921 bp, 11 predicted proteins | sample MGYA00242356_ERZ723903 | MGnify/ENA metagenome assembly ERZ723903
AGTCGGAGACGACGCGCAAAACTGAGCGAATCGCTTACTCCGAATCTCAGGAGAAAAGGAAGACTGGAAACAGTCGGACAGAGAGAATGAAGATTCGGAGTAGAGCAGCGAATAAAGTAAGCAGGTAAGTTAAGGAGTTAAGAAAGAGCGTTTTCTATACAGTTGTCAGGGCACGACCCTGACAAAAGAATTCAGTGGCGATAGCTGCGGGGATCCACCTGTTCCCATGCCGAACACAGCAGTTAAGCCCGCAAACGCCGAAAGTACTTGGGGGGAAGCCCCCTGGGAGGATAGGAAGCCGCTGATTATACGTAGGGGTATAGCTCAACTGGTAGAGTAGTGGTCTCCAAAACCATTGGTTGAGGGTTCGATTCCTTCTGCCCCTGCCAAAACACAGAGGGAGAGGAATCCGATGGAGGCCGATATCCCTCTACATGACTCGGTAGCTCAGCTGGATAGAGTGACTGACTACGAATCAGTAGGTCTAGGGTTCGAATCCCTACCGGGTCACCACAGGCAGCTCATGCATTTTGTATGAGCTGTTTTTTTTATAGGCCGTCATTTACAAGTATCCTTTTTTTATATACAATAGATACTTGAGTAATGTACCTTTATTTTTGCATTTTATAAGGAGTACTCTAATGAAAATTTCTGAACTTGGTGAATTTGGCTTTATTGATGCCATAAAAGAGGATACGTTATTTAATCCCGATCCGGTTGTCATCGGTATTGGCGACGATGGTGCCGTATATAAAACGTCTGAAGGTATGGAACAGGTTGCCGTTATTGATACCATGGTGGAAAATAGTCATTTCATCATTCATCGTACCGGTGACTGGTATGATGTCGGCTATAAAGCCGTGGCTTCCAATCTCAGTGATATTGCTGCCATGGGGGGCATTCCTACACATATTGTCCTGTCTACGGCGATTGCACCGGATATGGAAGTAGAAGGTCTCATTTCTTTATACGATGGCATTAAGGACATCTGTCGTACGTATCACGTCAATATCCTTGGAGGAGACACGGTCACTTCTAAAGAAGGCATGGTTATTACCGTAGCTGCGTTCGGGGAAATCGAAGCAGGAAAAGCTATACGCCGTAGTGGCGCGCGGCCTGGAGATATCGTGGCCGTTTCTCATACCATTGGCAATTCGAGTGGTGGTCTGGCTGCTCTTTTGCAAAACCACGACGGATATCCTCAATTGAAGCGCGCCCACCGTTTTCCCGTTCCTCAGATTGAACTGGGACGGCTGCTGGTCAAATATAACTGTCACAGCCTGAATGATATCAGCGATGGCCTGGCCAGTGAAAGCAATGAAATTGCCAAGGCCAGCGGAGTACGACTGGTGCTGAAGAAAGATGCCATTCCTGTCAGCGATGAATTAACATCCTGGGCGGCTGAGTCGAAGACAAGTGTATGGAACTATGTCTTTAATGGCGGGGAAGATTATGAATTGATCTTTACCATGGAACCGGCAGATTTTCATTCGCTGCAGTCGGAATATTCTGATGTGACTAAAATCGGTGTCGTCCGTTCCGGAAATGGCGACGTACTTCTCGTAGATGGTGATACCGAATCGATTCTGGCCCCTACTGGCTGGACTCATTTTTAAGGAGGCTCTTATATGGATGTGGTAACACAGTCAGAGCAGGAAACAACCGGCCTGGGTATGGCAATCGGCTCCGTGTTGCAATCGGGTGATGTGCTGGCACTGCATGGCGATTTAGGTGCCGGCAAGACTCATTTTGTGCAAGGTATTGCCCGTGGGATGGGAATTGATGCGAATGTGCCCAGTCCGACGTTTACGATTTTAAACTATTATGAACATGATATTCCGTTACAGCATTTCGATTTTTATCGTCTTGAGGAAGAGTATGAACTGGATGATCTCGGCTTTGATGACTATCTGACTAGTGGAGTTACGGTTATAGAATGGTCAGAAAAATTTCCTGACCGTCTTCCGGACGATGCGTTACATATCACGATTCAGAAGACGAGTGCGACTGGCCGGATTTTCCATTTTGATTTTAGTGGGAGTCGTTGGTCCCAGGTAGAAAAAGAGGTACAGAAATATGTTATTAGCCATTGAAACGTCCAGCCTTGTATCCAGTGTGGCCCTACTGCATGAGGATTCTCTCCGTGCAGAGTTGACGATACAGGCAAAACTGACCCATTCGGAACAGCTCATGCCCCACATTGCTGATATGCTTCAGAAAGCATCTGTCAAGAAAAGTCAGATTGACGGAGTGGCTGTTTCGATAGGGCCCGGCTCTTTTACGGGTCTTCGTATCGGTCTGGCATCGGCCAAAGCCCTGTCCTTTGCATGGCAGGTACCGATTGCAGGAATTGAAACGCCCCGGGCATTAGCCTGGAATTTTATGGGCATGTCTTATCCGGTTTGTGTTCTTATTGACGCACAAAAGGGAAACGTATATGCTTCTACCTATCTCTGGCATGAATGGAATCTTGAGGAACAACGTCCGGTTACCGTTATGCCCGTGGCCGATGTCCTGACTGCCTGTAAGTCCTGTGGCGGGCCTGTTGTATTCTGCGGTGATGGGGCTATTCTGTATCAGAAACAGATACAGGACGCCAGCCCCATGTTTTATCTTGCACCGCCGACGATGCGTATCCCCCGGGCGGGAAGCCTGGCAATGGCGGCTAAAAGACGGCTGGATGCTGGCGATTGTGATGACTGCATGACCCTGACGCCGGCGTATAAACGGCGCAGTGAAGCCGAAGTATTATGGGAAAAACGGCATGGTGAAACGCTATGTCTATGATTGTACGGCCGGCTGTACGTCAGGATGCGGCCGGAATTTATGATATAGAAAAAGAATCGTTTTCTGTTCCCTGGTCCAGAGAAAGCATCAACCATGAACTGGAACATACCGAACTGACCCGGTATTATGTACTGGTCCGTGATGATGGATACATTGCCGGGTATGCCGGATTGTGGCGCGTTACCGATGAAGGCCAGATTACCAATATCGCACTGCGCAAAGATGCGCGGGGCAGAGGATATGGCGAGCTTCTCGTCCGGGTCATGATGGAAAATGCGTTTGAAGAAGGGTGCATGGATATTTTTCTGGAAGTACGCGTTTCCAATCTGCCGGCTCTGGGATTATATCGTAAACTGGGGTTTGAAGTTCTTTCCGTGCGGAAGGGATATTATTCTGAGCCCGTGGAAGATGCCTATGTCATGGGATGTCAGAAAGAAAAGTATAAATGGGCTGTAAAATAATAAAAAGGATGAACATATTATGTATACATTAGCATTGGAAACGAGCTGTGATGAAACATCGGCAGCCGTTATTCAGGATGGACGCCATATCTGCTCCAATATTATTTCCACGCAGGTGCCGATTCATCGCAAGTTCGGCGGCGTTGTACCAGAAATCGCTTCACGTCAGCACATTGAATACGTTATGCCAATCATAAAAGAAGCCCTGGACGAAGCCGGGGTCGATATGCACGATATTGATCACATCGGCGTCACCTATGGCCCGGGTCTGGTAGGTGCTCTCCTCGTGGGTGTCGCGGCTGCGAAGGCTCTCAGTTTTGCCCTCGATAAACCGTTAGTCGGCGTCAATCATATGGAAGGCCATATTTTTGCTAATTTTCTGAGTCATCCCGAACTGGAACCACCGTTTTTAGCTCTCGTCGTATCGGGCGGTCATACCCAGCTGGTCAAAATCAAGGGGTATAATTCCTTTGAATTGCTGGGACAGACACGGGATGATGCAGCAGGAGAAGCTTTCGATAAAATTGCCCGCGTCATGGGGTATCCCTATCCGGGAGGCCCTCAGATCGATGCCCTGGCAAAAAAAGGAAATCCTGATGCCATTACATTCCCTAAGGCATTGCATGAAAAGCATAATTTTGAATTTAGTTTCAGCGGCCTGAAGTCGGCCGTCCTCAATTACCTGCATACCCAGGAACAGCGTCATGCCGGTTATAGCCCGGAAGATGTTGCTGCCAGTTTTCAGAAAACCGTAGTGGAAACATTAGTTGAAAAGACGATGGATGCAGCCCGCTGGAGCGGTATGACGAACATTGCCGTAGCCGGAGGCGTGGCTGCCAACAGCGGTCTTGCCGCTGCGATGGAAGCTGCCTGCGCAAAGCGGCAGTATACGCTATACCGGCCGGACCCCATATTATGTACCGATAACGGGGCTATGATAGGCTGCAGGGCCTATTATATGGCCATAGATGGGCGGTTTGCCGATCTGACGTTGAATGCACGCCCTGCATTATCTATCACGACATGCTGAGGTGATGGAGATGTTGTCTCCCATAGAATCCATCTGCCAGAGTGCCAGTTCTTTGTCAGATGTGCAGATCCACATTTTAAAGAATAGTGAAAAATTGCTGCAGTTTGCCAGTGATTTATCTCATCGGAAAATCTATGTGTACGTTCCCGGACAGGAACAAGATACATTGGTCCTGGCAGCGCAGAGGCGCCCTTTCGTTCAGGGAACATCCAGTCTGGCAGAGCTGCCATCTTCGGGAGTTGTTGTTACCCGGTATGATGAGCCGCTGGTGTGGCAGGTCCTGATGACGGGAAATCCGATAAAGGGAATGATAGAAACGAATTATGGTCAGATGGAGCCTATTTCCTGTTACCCCTTTGTCGATAATGGAGGACTCGCTATCGGCGTCATTTCCTTTGTCGGCCGGATCGAGAAGAGCCGGGATATATTAACAGAAACGGCCTTTCTGTCATTGCAGGTGCCGATAGAAGAGCCTATGAACCGGTTATATCAGCGGTTATCTCTGCAAGATGGCATCATTCTTATCGATGGCAATGGTACGATCCGATATGCTGATGATATGGCGGAGAGCATCATGCAGCTGCGGGGACGGGTCAGAAGCCTGACGGGAGAAAATATTTACAGCAGCCAGCTTCATTTTGCCGGGGTCAAACAGGTCCTGGAAACCCGCCAGGGTTCTGTTGAAGATGTACAACACGGGAACAACGTGTTTACCAGGCGGATTATCCCTATTCTGAGACGGGGCCGTGTAGACCGTGTCATAGTGGTTATTACGGAACGGACAGAACTGTATCAAAAAGAAGAAGAACTGATGATTAAAACGTCCGTTATCAAGGAAATTCATCATCGGGTCAAGAATAATCTGCAGACCATTGCCGGTTTATTGCGCATGCAGCTGCGCCGTGTCCAGCGCGAGGAAGCAAAAGAAGCACTGAGTGAAAGTCTGAACCGGATTATCAGTATTTCTCTCGTTCATGAGACATTATCCCATCATGATGAAGAATACATCAATGTGTCCGATGTTGCAGAAAAGTTACTGTCTCTGGTATTGCATAGTCTGGTGAGCACAGAAAGCCATATCCGGTCTGTTTTTCACGGGCAGGAACTGATGCTGCCTTCTGATGCGGCCACATCGCTGTCGCTGGTCCTGAATGAATTGATTACCAATGCCGTGCTGCATGGGCTGGCAGGTCGCAAAGAAGGTGTCGTTACTCTGCAGATCGGCTGTCACGGGGAGACAGCCGGGATTGTGGTGGAAGATAATGGCTGCGGCATGCCGGAAACAATGACGAAGGACAAGCGCCATCATCTGGGATTGAAAATAATCAGTACACTGGTTGAAAAAGACCTGCACGGGACGATCACTTTTTTACGGGCAGATCCGGAGGGAACCCGGGCGGTCATTCATTTTCCAATAGAAAAAAGGGGAGATTAGAATGGGGTATCGTGTGGTTATCGGTGATGATGAATCGATTATCCGGATGGATCTGGCAGAAATGCTGGAGGATGCCGGACATGAAGTCGTAGGAGAAGCTTCTGATGGAGTGGAAGCACTGGATCTGGTCCGCAAGACGCGTCCGGATATCGTATTGCTTGACATTAAGATGCCCCGGTTGGATGGTATCCATGCAGCCCGGATGATGGCCCATGATCACCTGGCACCGGTATTGCTCCTGACGGCCTACAGCCAGAGCGATATCGTCGATAAGGCCAAGGATTCCGGTGTTCTGGGATATCTGGTTAAACCCGTATCGCCGACTAATTTATTCCCTGCTATGGAAATTGCCGTGTCGCAGTTTAAAAGGCAGCAGGAAATACATGCCCAGCTTGAACAGATGAACGAACAAATGGAAACGCGGAAAATCGTGGAACGGGCCAAAGGTCTCATCATGGATTTATACCATATTCCGGAAGAAGAAGCATACCGCCGCCTGCAGCAATATAGCATGAAAAAACGGACGACGCTGAAGAATGTTGCGGAAGCAGTCATTGCCAGTATGGCGAAAAAGAATAATCAGAGATAATGGAGGATGCCAGACAGAGTTTCTGCCTGGCATTTTTGTCTGATTAAAAAAAACTATTGACTTTTTTACCTTTACTGAGTAATATATATATTGTAGTTAGCACTCAGATATAGCGAGTGCTAATAAGGAACATGATATGAAATGTTAGGAGGAATATACAATGTTAAAACCTTTAGGAGATCGCGTTGTCATCCGCGTATTGGAACAGGAAGAAAAAACAGTTGGCGGGATTTATCTGCCGGATACAGCTAAAGAAAAACCGTGCGAAGGCGAAATTATTGCAGCCGGCCGGGGTAAACTTCAGGAAGATGGTTCCCGCGTTGCATTGGATGTCAAAGCAGGCGACAAAGTTATTTTCTCTAAATATGCAGGCACAGAAGTCAAATATGAAGGAGAAAAATATTTAATCGTCAGCGAACGCGATATTCTGGCAATTATGTAATAAACGGCCTGTAACGGTCATCATTATTGAATATATACTATAATACAGGAGAGTGTTTAACATGGCTAAACAGATTTTGTTCAACGAAGATGCACGCCGTGCTTTAGGCAAAGGCGTTGACGCATTGGCTAATGCAGTAAAAGTAACATTGGGGCCAAAAGGCCGTAATGTAGTCCTTGATAAAAAATTTGGCGCACCGACTATCACTAACGATGGTGTTACTATCGCCCGTGACATCGAACTGGAAGATCCGTTCGAAAATATGGGTGCCCAGCTGGTAAAAGAAGTAGCAACGAAAACGAACGACGTAGCCGGTGATGGCACGACAACAGCTACGCTGCTGGCCCAGGCTATGATCCAGGAAGGCATGCGCAATGTTGCTGCCGGTGCTAACCCGATGATCCTCAAACGCGGTATTGAAAAAGCCGTAGCAAAACTCGTCGAAGAAATCAAGAACCGTTCCATCGCCGTTTCTGACAAAGCAGCTATTGCCCAGGTCGCTTCTATTTCTGCAGGCGATGAAGAAGTCGGCAAATTAATTGCTGAAGCTATGGAAAAAGTTGGCAAAGACGGCGTTATTACCGTTGAAGAATCCAAGACGATGGGCACTCAGCTGTCTGTTGTAGAAGGCATGCAGTTTGACCGCGGCTATATTTCTCCGTACATGGCAACGGATGCAGAAAAAATGGAAGCCGTTATGAGCGAACCGTACATCCTCATTACGGACCGCAAGATTGCTTCTATCCAGGAAATGCTGCCGGTTCTTGAAAAAGTTGTCCAGGCTGGCAAAGAACTTCTCATCATTGCTGAAGATGTCGAAGGCGAAGCTCTGGCAACACTCGTTGTCAACAAACTGCGTGGCACGTTCAAAGCCGTTGCTGTTAAAGCTCCGGGATTTGGTGACCGCCGCAAAGCTATGCTCCAGGATATTGCCGTACTCACCGGCGCTAACGTCATTTCGGAAGATGTAGGACGCAAACTGGACAGCATTACGATGGAAGATCTTGGCACGGCTCGTCAGGTACGTGTTACGAAAGATGAAACGACTATCGTAGAAGGCCACGGCGATCCGCAGGCTATCAAAGACCGCATTGCCCAGATCAAGGCCCAGATTGCCGAAACCACATCTGACTTTGATAAAGAAAAACTGCAGGAACGCCTGGCTAAGATGTCCGGCGGTGTAGCTGTCATCGAAGTCGGTGCTGCTACGGAAGTTGAATTGAAAGATAAGAAACTGCGTCTGGAAGATGCACTGAATGCTACCCGCGCAGCTGTTGAAGAAGGTATCGTAGCCGGCGGCGGCACTACATTTATCGATATTCTTCCGGCTCTTGATGAATTCCATGAAGAAGGAGACGTTCAGACCGGTATTAATCTGGTAAAACGTGCTATCGAAGAACCGGTACGCCAGATTGCTGCTAACGCAGGTCTGGAAGGATCCGTTATCGTGGCAAAGGTTAAAGCTGCCAAAGACGGCGTAGGCTTTAATGCACTGAAAGAAGAATACGTCGATATGGTTCAGGCTGGTATCGTGGATCCTGCCAAGGTTACACGTACGGCATTACAGAACGCTGCTTCTATTGCCGCTCTGGTCCTGACAACGGAAACGCTGGTTGCTGATAAACCGGAACCGGCTCAGGCTGGTCCTGCTGTTCCTCCGGCAGGCATGGGCGGAATGCCCGGCATGATGTAAGAGTAAGCCGGAACGGTTTTTCTCCATCAGGCAACGTGTAAGATAAACGTAATAGGACATCCCCGTGATCTCAAGTCACGGGGATGTTTTTTTGACTAAATTATGTTTTTGGGTTATGATAAATGAGCTATAAAATTCTAAATTAGTATAAGGAGTAGCGAATGACTGGTACAATACCTCTAAAACAGATGCTTCCATTAGTGGGATTGACGATTTCAGCATTTATTTTCAATACATCTGAATTTATGCCTATTGGTTTATTGATAGATATTTCCCGGTCTTTTTCTATGACTGAAGCACAAACCGGCACGATGATAACCGTTTATGCCTGGGTCGTAGCCGTATTATCCCTGCCTTTGATGCTGCTTACTTGTAATATAGAATCACGACGTCTTTTGCTGGGGACCGTGGCATTATTTCTGGCCGGACAGATTGGTTCCGGTCTGGCTGTCTCTTTCTGGATGCTGATGCTGGCCCGTGTCAGTGTTGCCTGTGCCCATGCTGTTTTCTGGTCCATAGCGGCGCCGATTGCCGTCCGGCAGGTATCGAAAGAACACCGGTCTCTGGCTCTGAGTATGATTATTACGGGTACATCGATTGCCATGATTGCCGGATTGCCTATGGGACGGGCTATCGGCTTGTATGTAGGCTGGCGTATAACCTTTTTATGTCTGGCAGGTATTTCCTTCCTGTCTATTTTATATCTGTTTATCGTATTTCCCTGCTTAAAACAAAATCAGCCTTTTTATATTTCTGATCTGCCGCATATACTGAAAAATCGTATACTCCTGGCAATTTATATCATTACGGTATTATTTTCCACATCCTATTATACGGTGTATAGTTATATTGAACCATTTATGCAGCAGATAGCCCATATGAGCGATACGTGGATTACGTTGATTCTGACTGTTTTTGGAGTTAGCGGATTGTTAGGAAGTATTATTTTTTCACACTTTTATAATCAGTTCCGGTTTGTAGTCATCCGCCTGAGCCTGATTTGCCTGGCAGGATTATTTTTCCTGCTGGGTCTGGCGTCACAAGATACGAGGATGATTATTTTCGTTTGTGTGTTGCTGGGAATTACGGCGACGGTTTTTAATGTGACGTTTCAGGCTGAACTGATTCAATGTGTCCCGGCCGGGGCAGCTGCCGTAGCCATGTCGATTTTTTCCGGTATTTTCAATCTGGGAATCGGCAGTGGAACCTGGATAGGAGGAAAAACAGTTGATGCGGGATTACTAGGTGATATCGGATATGCAGGAGGATGTATTGCTGCCATAGCAGCTTTGTATTGTTTGATTGTCTTTATTCCAGGGCTGAAAAGAAAAATGGAATAAAGTAGATAAAAAGTGAAAAAAGTACTTGCTTTTTTCTTCATAACCTAGTATAATCTTTATTGTTCGATACAGAACACATGAGACATTCCTCAATAGCTCAGTCGGTAGAGCAATCGGCTGTTAACCGATTTGTCGTAGGTTCGAGTCCTACTTGAGGAGCCATGGCCCCTTGGTCAAGTGGTTAAGACACCGCCCTTTCACGGCGTGAACGTGGGTTCAAATCCCGCAGGGGTCACCATTTTTATGGGCGATTAGCTCAGCTGGGAGAGCGCCTGCCTTACAAGCAGGATGTCAGCGGTTCAAGCCCGTTATCGCCCACCAGGCTACAGCACATCCGGAAGGATGTGCTGTTTTGTTTTATATGCAGATAGGATGAACCGCTACGCGGTACTGCCGAAACGGGGCAGAAAAGTATGCAGTGCAGTTTGGTGTACAATATAACCGGGTTTCGGCATAGGCGAGGGCCCGCGACCGGGGACGCTTTGCATCGGAATCACTGGCTATGGTGTCAGACACAAGGCGGAGGAAAGAGGCGTAGCGGTGCTACGTCGATAGACGACAACGCCGTAGATGATTCCATAGCCGGTGAGGCAAACAGAAGAAGTTCCCCGGCCATGAGCCCCTACACGCATTTGCGCGTCGCAGAGCTCCTTCAAATGCGGTTCACTGCCTAAAGCCCGTTATCGCCCACCAGGCTACAGCACATCCGGAAGGATGTGCTGTTTTGCTTTATATGCAGACAGGATGAACCGCTACGCGGTACTGCCGAAACGATGCGGAATGAATTGCCATATATAGAAAATTGATTTCTTTATATAAAAACATTGTCCGCAAAATGATTAAAAGGCATATTATGCATGATAATTAATCGCATACAACATATATCTTTTTGCATGAGTCTAATGTATTACCATAATGGACAAAAAATACAGAGTGAAATAAAAAATATCAAATGAAAAGTTTGGAAAATAATTAAATTCTTCTCATAAACACAGATGTAATGCAGAATAATATTAAAATCATGGTAATATTAGAGGAGAATTAAATCACCGGAATATCTATTGACAGTAGACTGTTTGAGAAGTATAGTCCCATCTTTGACACTTTTAAAATAAAAAAATGCTCGCAAAGCCTGCTGTAATGG